>Ga0181584_10000034_pt1 | contig 73620 bp, 58 predicted proteins | sample 071ome_30_FD_132462 | JGI IMG/M metagenome (GOLD analysis project Ga0181584, IMG submission 132462) | Coastal salt marsh microbial communities from the Groves Creek Marsh, Skidaway Island, Georgia - 071406AT metaG (megahit assembly) | ecosystem: Environmental > Aquatic > Marine > Intertidal... | reverse complement strand
GAAGTCGCCAGCCGCCTGTTTGGTCAAAGCGTTACACCCATTGAAATCACTGAAACCACCCGGGATAGTGCACGGCGGGTCAAGCCAAAGCGCAGCAAGCGTCCTGGTCTCGAACCCAATGCCTCGGCTGTGGATCGCATCAATCATTTTCTGGGGGCGAACAACATTGAGACCGACGATCTCATCATGTTTGCCCGGCAGATGCAGAGTCTCACCAAGGCGGGACTACCACTGGACCGCGCGATCAAGGGATTGGAAGCATCCCTCACCAACAAGGGATTCAAGGCGGTTTTGCGGGATGTTGTCGAGGGACTGGAGAATGGCCAGACCCTGGCCACGGCGCTCGGACAGTATCCGTCGGTTTTCTCAAATCTGTTCCTGAGCCTGGTGCACGTGGGTGAAAACACCGGACGTCTCGACCTGGCCTTCAAGGAAGTGGGCACCTACCTGGAACTGGAGAAAAATACGACCAAGCAGGTGAAGAGCGCGACGCGCTATCCCATCTTCGTGGTTGTGGCCATCGCCATTGCCCTGGCGATGGTGACAGTTTTCGTGATTCCGGTATTCGAAGACACGTTCGAGCGCCTGGGGGCCAACCTGCCCTGGCAGACCGAACTGCTGATGAATACCTCCAGTTTTGTCCGTGAGTACTGGCCTCTCATTCTTGTTGGCGTATTTTCGGGTGTCTTCGGGTTTATCTCCTGGAAGAACACCGAGCGTGGCCGGCTGGAATGGGATCGGCGCAAGATGAAAATACCCCTGGCAGGCATTATTTTCGAGCGGGTTGCCCTTGGTCGCTTTGCTCGTACCTTTTCCATGGTGCTCAGTGCCGGCCTGCCTATCGTGCAGGGCCTGACCGTGGTGGCGGGTGCCGTGGGCAATGCCTTCATCAGTGAAAATATCCAGAAGATGCGCGAAGGGGTTGAGCGGGGAGAATCACTGCACCGAACAGCCACCAACAGCAAGATGTTCTCGCCATTGGTCCTGCAGATGATTGCCGTTGGAGAAGAGACCGGAACGGTGGATGAATTGTTGGGTGAGGTGGCAGATTTCTATCACGCCGAAGTAGAGTACGATATCAACAGGCTAAGCCAAGCAATCGAGCCCATTCTTATTACCTTTATCGCCGGTCTCGTGCTGATTCTCGCCCTGGGTGTATTCCTGCCGATCTGGGACCTGGGATCTGCCGTCAACGGCTAGCAAGCCAGGCCTGCCGGCAGCGTAACAAAGTAGTGAGGTGGCGGAGAATGCCTGCTTTGCGCGCAGCCATTCTGCCAACTGACCTCGGACGTGATGAAACGATTTAGCGACCAAACAGCATCCACTGTACAGCGCCAGGGAGGGTTCTCACTCTTCGAACTGGTGGTGTTCATCATCTGTGTCGCCATTATCTATGCCACGGCAGCTAACCGATTCGCCCAGTTCCCGGCGGCGGCGGAGCGGGCCAACTTCATGGCCATCGTTGCCCAGATCCAGGCCGGCATCAACCTGCAATCCATGGAATTCGTCATCAATGGAGGGGCAAGCCAGGCCCAGTATATGGATTCAGCCAATCCCATGGACTTCATGCTGGAGGCGCCCAGCAACTATCTGGGTGCCTATGATGCGGTGGACACGGGCAGGCTACCCAGGCGAACCTGGTATTTCGATCGCGCCTCGGGAGAACTGGTCTATCGGGTCAATGCCGAGGAAGGTGTGTTCCTGGTCTCCGGTCCGGTAGAGGTGCCAACAGACGAAATCCGGTTTCAGCTATCGGTGCAGTACAGTTATGAAGATCGCTACGGGCGCGAGGTCAGCGGTGCGGTGTTTGATGAGAGCGGTGGGCCAGGTAATCCCAACGTGCGGCGCCGATTCCGGGGAATACTGTTCGAAGCGGTCACCCCCTACCGCTGGGATGCGGGCGGCGTGGATCTCCCAAATGTTGCAATCACGGAGTCTGCAGGCTGATTGTGTGATGTGGCACACAGCGTGAGACCCCGAAAATAGCGGGACTGGGTAAATTGGGGAAAAAATGAGCGTTTTCCCCTGTACCAATTGAAAAAATCTTGCACAATTACCATCGACCGCGACGAATCTAGATTCCACTTGTGAATAATTCGTTAAGTTATTAATAAGTATTCCGTTAATAGTAGCGACAGGATCTGACACCACGAAATGCGTTGGGTGCTCTGGTGCTGCCACGACCCAGCGGGATAGTGGGAATGCTAAAACTATTGGGCCTCTGAATTGGAAGTAATAAGTCAGTTGAAGCCGGATTCCCGGCTTTGTACATGACTAGCGAATTTGAATTAATCTTCATCAACGGGGTGTATCAATGAAGACGCTAAACGCAAAAAAGATCGGTAGGGGCCGCAGCGCGGGTTTTACCATTATCGAACTGGTTGTGGTGATTCTGCTGCTGGGTATTCTCGCCGCAACAGCCCTGCCACGTTTCATCGACGTGACAGACGACGCCTATGATGCGGTTGTGAACGGTGTCTATGGTGGTTTCGCGACCAGTGTTGCCCTGTTTCGCGCACAGTGGGTTGCCAATGGCCAGATAAGTGAAACCGCAGTCACGGGTTTCGGTGATGGCACTGCATTTGCGGGTAACTCAACATTCGATGGTTATCCTGTTGGTGCGGACGCACTCTTCCAGACCAGTACCTCCACCGGCGATTGTACCGCTATCTGGACTGATTTGCTGCAGGGTGGTCGTCCAACTTTAGGATCCGCCACCTCAACTACCACTACCACAACAGCAAGGGAAGCTGCGGTTGAAGCGGCTGCCGGTACCAACGATTGGGTGGCCCTCGCCAACAATACTGATTTGCTGAAGACTGGTTGCCTGTACTACTACGTTGGCCAGTTCTCCTCAGGAAACAGCACTGTGCCGCGCACCATTCCTTTCATAAGCTATGTTGCTACGACAGGCGAAGTGACACTTGGCGAACAACTGTTTAACAAGTAGTTAAACACTTAACAGTTACAAGATCAGGGCAGGGTCCAGTGGACTTTGCCCTTTTTTGTTTCAGCGGCAAACCAAAAAACACAGTGTAGTTCACGCTGAGGTCCTGAGCCAGTGAGCAAACGTGAAATCCTCAGTTCGATATTCGATTCAGCAGTTGCGCAGCGTGTAATAGCGATAACGCTATTGCTTGTAGCGCTATTCGCTTGTGCCGGCATTTACCAGGCAGGAATCAGTCGCGCACTGCTGCTCGATTCGGTCCATAACCTCCGACCTCTGACAGTGCAAGCTGGAGTAACATTCCAGGATGCCATGGCCGTTGTTTTTGGCAATGAGTCAGGCCCCCTGGGGCGGCCAGTTTCCATGCTGTCGTTCTGGATGGACCATCAGGGCGGAGAGGAATTGGATGCCCCCGCCTTTCGCCGCACCAATATCCTGATACACCTGATCACTGCCTTGGCACTCGCTGTGCTGTCACTACAGATTTTGCGAAGGTATGAAGCCTATCCAGGCCAGGCTTCCATAGTCGCCGCTTTCGTAGGCATCGCCTGGGCCATGCACCCGGAGAACATTTCTACCGTCCAGTACATAGTGCAACGCATGACCCAGCTATCGGCGATGTTTTCCCTGTTATCCCTGATCAGCTATATCTATGGCAGGCGACAGGTGGGCAGCAATGAGGTGAGGGGCTTGTTTTTCCTCTGCCTTGCTTACTTCCCGTTTGCACTGCTGGCCGTGTTCAGTAAGGAAAACGCGGTGATGCTGATTCTGATCTTTTTCATCCTTGAGAAGACAATCTTCACCGACGAGCCTAGGCCGCGGCGTTTCATGTCGTGGTACCGCGTCTGTGTACTCGCAGCCCTTGGTGTTATTGCACTGGGATTCCTGTTCTCGATGCCAGGGTTCCTTGAGGATTATCAATACCGCACGTTCACCATGTGGGAGCGACAACTGACCCAATTTCGGGTTCTGGCGATGCAATTGCAGTATGTTTTCTTACCCGACATTTCTGCATTCACGCTCTACCATGATGGTATGAGCCTCTCCACCTCCCTGTTTAATCCTGGCACTACCTTCCTGTCCCTGATTCTGCACCTGTTCCTGCTGGGTTGTGCGTTTCGCTTCAGGAATTCGCAACCCGTCTTTGCCCTGGCTATATTCTGGTACTACGGCTGGCATTTGATTGAATCGACCGTGGTTCCACTTGAATTGCATTTCGAGCATCGCAACTATCTGCCGATGATGGGTCCAATACTGGGTGCTATCTATTACGCGAGTCTTGCCCTGCATAAGTTCAAGCAGAGAACGGTACAGGTAGTAATTCGCGGCGGAGTGCTAGTGTGGGTGATAGTGTTCTCGTTCTTAACGCTCCAACTCAACACATTGTGGGCCAATCCCGCGGAGCTTGCCTACCATTGGTATGTCGTTAATGAAGACTCCAGAAGATCCAAGATTCAGCTGGCGTACTACTATTCCAATGGTCACTACTATGACGAAGGACTTGAAGTATTGCTCGAAGGATTGGAACAATTTCCGAACGAGATTACGATGCTTCTGGAAGCCTGGAACTTCGCCTGCCAACACGGCCTCGAGCTACCGTATACACTGGAGGACGTGGCTTCTGTCGAACCCTACGAATACACGGGTGATGCAGTTTCGCACCAGGTTAATATCCTGCGCTGGAATTTGATGCAGAATAACTGTGGCTTCGTGGAACCGGAGACTTTCAACACGATTATCGGGAAGATCGATCAGTTGAACATGCAGCCCCAGGTTCGTGCGTCTGTCTATTTCGATGCCTCGGGTGTTATCGTTGCCATGGGTGATTGGGACAGGGGTTTTCGGTTTCTGCAACGGGCCTATGAGATTGATCGAAATCGCTATATTCTGAGACAACAAATTCTCTTCGCATTCTTTATAGAAGATTTTGAGGCGGCTGATGCACTGATAACCCTGGCGCGCGAGGAGGCTGAGAAGAACAGCTGGAATAGCCCCTCGTTCCTGAGAGAGCTCGACAACATGCAGCAGTCCGCACGGGAACGTATGGCCTCCGACAAGGGGGCGACGCCTGCGGTAGAGGGATAGGTGAAGTGAAAGACCGATTCACAAGTCAAAAGATTCGCTACGGCTTTACCATTATCGAGATGATTGTGGCGATCCTGCTGATGACCATTCTCGGTGTGGTTGTTATGTCCCGCTTTGCTGACTCAAACTCCCTCACTGGCGATGTGGCCAGGGACATGATTGTCAGCATGTCCCGAACTGCTCTTCAGAATTCACTCGGTCGATCTACCGTAACACTGACAATCACGCCTTCGGCTGGTGGGGGTGAGGCCACGATCGAGACATCGGATGCCGGGGGCACAATCCGCACCGAGACGGTTTCCCTGAGGTCTGTAAGCCTGTCCGGCGACATCAACATCACCGATAGCTGTGAGGTGACGCCTGGCGTGAGTTCTATCACCAATGCGGCGCCCATGACGATTTCATTCGGTACCCTGGGTGACATTGGTGTCAGTGGGGTGACCGGCAACACAGGCGCGGTGACCTCGGCAGTCAGAATCTGCGTCAATAACCTCGCCTCCGACTCAGTATGCGTTTCTCCATCCGGGTTTGCCTATGCGGGAGACTGTGATGTCTAGGCAGCTCGGCCGATTTTTCCAGAGAGGGCTGTCGTTGATAGAGTTAATTGCGACGATAGTCATCATCGCCATTGCACTATCGGCCGTGGTTTTCTCGGTTCAATTCGGCACCACAAACAGTTCAGATACGCTGATCCAGGTGCGCGCCACAGCTCTGGCCCAGGCCTACCTGGATGAGATTCTGGGTAAGCGCTATGACGAGCGCACCCGTCCCAGTGGTGTGCCGCCCTGCAGGGCAACGGCTCCACCGCCGAGGCAATGCACGGCCGAAGGCTCCTTCGGAACCGATGGGGGAGAAACCAGCCGAGATCTGTTTGATGACGTGGATGACTACCATAACCTCAGGGAAGGCAATGGTGAAGTGAACCCATTGCAGGGCGCCGAGGGTAATACGCGTGTCGGGTATGACAACTTTACTGTCGATGTGCAGGTTCGCTATATCAATCTGGGTATCGCCGTTCCGGCGGAAGTCGATGAGGTGGGGCTCGGTGCAAATAATGAACTCGACGATGAGTTTGATGCCAAGTTGATCACGGTGACTGTCATCGATGGGGACAATCCGGATGGTTTTAAATTCAGTGCTTATAAATCGAATTTCTGAATCGCCCTTTTGAATTGGGTGAAATCGGGCTATACGAGTAATTTTTTGTAATACAACAATGCGTAGACTGCGATTGAACAAACGAGGAACTGGCTTCACCCTGGTTGAAATGGTGCTGGCAATTTCTATTACCGGCATTATCGGTGCGGTCGTGGTCACTTTCATGGTCAACAGTGCCGAGGGCTATGCCACCAGTCGTAGTCGCAATCAATTGGCTTCGGCCGGTCGGGTCGCCATCGATCGCATAGCCTCGGAGATTCACAACGCGCTGCCGGGCAGTATCCGTACCACCGTTGCCACGGCGGGTGGTGACCAGTGCATCGAATTCATCCCGGTCGAGGCGGCGACGTCCTACATCAATCCACCTTTCACCTCCACGGCGACCAGTTTCAATATCGTGGATATCAATTATAACGGTGCGGTGATTCATCCCGCCGCGCCGCCTACCCTCTATGCAGTCATCTATCCGAACAACATAAGCGATCTGTATGCTGGTGATAACGGCGCTTCCACGAACTGGCCGGATTTCCCAACGCGTGGTCCGATCGAAGCAATAAGCAGCATTGCTGACGATGGCGCCACGGCGGGGCAGAGCACGGTTACCCTCACCACCGCCCATCGCTTTCGACGACGCTCGCCCTTCCAGCGCTTCTTCGTGGTGTCCGACCCGGTGAGTTACTGTATCGTGAGTGACAAACTCTATCGCTACACCAATTACGGGTTCTACCAGAACCAGGTGACCCAGGAAGAGGAGGCTACCGTGTGTGAGGTGGCGACCAATGACAGGTGCCTGCCGAACTATGCGGCGTCACCGGACAAGATGCTCATCGTCGACAGTATCGACAACACCGGGCTTACCGCGTTTTCCATAGGCAGCCAGTCTCTCGCGCGGAACTCCTTGCTGGCGATCCAGCTCAACCTCACCGACGGCGATGATACGGTGCAACTCACCCATGAAGTGCTTTCCCGGAGCGTTCCCTGATATGCGAAACCCCCAAAGCGCGCAGATCGGCATAGGCCTGCCAACCGCTATTTTCATCATCACGGTGATGGCGTTGATGGCTGTGGCAATCAACCAACTGGTTAACCAGAATGCCCAGACCTTCGAAGAAGAAGTGAACCTGACCCGGGCGTTCTATGCGGCCGAATCGGGGGCGGGATTTGCCATGAATGGCATCTACCCGCCGGAGGAGTATCCGGGCTATGCCGGCACAAGCTGCGCGGGCACACCGGGCACACCGGTGGTGTATGATTTTACGGTAGAAGGATTGAATCAGTGTTCAGCGACAGTGCACTGTACGGCGGTAAGCACCGGTGGCTCCAATTACCTGACGATCGAGAGCGCTGGGTCCTGTGGCGAGGTGACGCGAACCATTCAGGTACGTACATCCTACTAGTACGGGCTTAAGGGGCAGCCGAGCGCTTAGTTATTGGTCCAGAGGGCCAGATACAGAATCACGGAGACGATGGCAATGGTGACGAGCGCGGTTGCGCCGTAGGTCACCATAGAGCTTACACCCACGGTGCTGCGGTAGGCATCAAAATCCAGGTTCTTGTCGTTGTCCCGGTGGCTTATATTGCGCTGCAGCTTGATGCGGTAATTGTCTTCTTTTTCCAGCAATTGCCAGCCAGCCCTGGCTTCCTGTTCCAGCACTTCATGCATCTTGGCGGTATCGCTGAACAGGGGGGTCTGCGCTTGGATGACTTTGTATTCCAGTTCCATCGGGGGCTCCAGGACGTGTTGGCTCTGACTTGATACCTGGTCGGCAGCAGTCATTGATGCCTGAGTATTCTCTTGTTAAATGCTTGTTTTTGCAAGAGATTAACTTAAATCGGGATTTCTGTGACCTGCTGCGCAATTCTGGCTTTCGAGCGGGGAAAAAGGTTGGAAATCGCGCGAATCTTCCCCTAATTAGACCCCGGATTTTCATCGAAATTTGTCCAGATCCTTCGTATGTTCTAGCTGTGCAAAGAAGCGCGTTGAGCTGTCGCGACCGGGCAGAATCAATAAACCGATAAAACAGTTGATAATCTTGTAAGTTGTTCAAATTGCTGAAATTTATAACAAGCTCCCAGCGAAAATATCCGGCCAGAGATAGTCGGCACCCGAATCGCTGACCGATCCAGATTTCCATGCAGCCAGTCCTAGCTACATTCAGAGACTCTCTACAGAAGCGGCGTCAATTTGCGGCCTTGTTGCTGTGCACCCTGCTGCTGAGTTTTGTCGCGGTACCCGATGCCGAGGCGGCCTGTCCGGGCTCGGGTTTCACCGCGACCGGATTCGTAGACCTGATCAGTTGTACCGAGGCCAAGAATGGTGCGGATGTACAAACCATTGCCATTCCAGTGCCCGCTGCCACCGCGCTGGGCGATTTGCTGGTAGCCGTGGTGGCGACCGATGGCCAGGAAACGATCAACAGCGACAGTCCGCTTTGGACCAAGTTGGCGGAAGTCACGGCGGGGAACAACGATGCCACGCTCGCAGTCTGGAAGAAAGTTTCCGATGGCTCGGAACCCGCCAACTACAGTTTCAGTTGGGGCTCTGTTGAGCAGGTCATTGGTTATATGATGCGTTTTACCGGCTCCGACAGCGATACGCTATTGGCGTCAGCCTCCGGTCAGAACGCCACCGGTGCCGCGGTCGCACCCTCTCTTAATACTGCCGCGACGAACTCGCTTATCCTGCGCATCTTTGCCCAGGATGACGATGACTATGCACCACCGGCAGATGGTGCGGTTGCGGCTGGGCACGAAACCATCACAGAAGATGAATCCTCCAACGGCGGTGGGTCTGTTTCGAGTTCGGCCGCCTTCGTCAATCAACCGGCTATTGGCGCTACGGGAACCGCCACTTTCGCGCAGGGTGGCGACGAACAATGGGCCGCCATCACCTTGGCCATTGAGGAAGGCACGCCACCGCCACCGCCGGTGCCACCCTTCGCCTGTCCTGACATCGACGGTTCCATAACCGGCACCCAGCTGGTCGTGCTGGAAGAGTGTACGCAGTTCCAGAGTGGGGTCGACGCCACCGCCATAAACATCCCGGCGCCGGCAGCTGCTGCGGTGGGCGACCTGTTGGTGGCTGTCATCAATACCGACGGGGATGAGCTACCCTTTGCGGCGGTCCCGGCAGGTTGGAGCGTGGTAACCCAGACCCAGGGCAGCGGCTTCACCCAGGCGATTTATAGCAAGCTGGTGACAGCATCCGAGCCGGGCACCTACAACTGGACACTGGCCAGTGGCGAACAGCGCTATGGCTACCTGCTGCATTTCTCTGGTGCCTCGGGAACCATTATTCCGAGTCCACCCACGGTATCCACCGGTTTCGGTAATGCGCCGGCCACACCGGCAATGACTACCACGGTGGACAATACGGTCGTGGTGCGTATTGCCACCAGCGATGATGATGACGCGCCAATCAATCCCGGCGACATGATCACGAACTACAACGACATCACCAGCAATTCGAGTAGCGAAGCGGGTGCGGCAGTATCGGGGCAGGCGGCTTATATCAACCAGGAAGCCGCCGGCTTGAACGCGGCTGAGACGTTCTCACTGGATGCGAACGAGGCCTGGTACGGCACCGCGATTGGTATCGAGCCTATTCAGTTCGAGTTCGAACTGATCACCAACAACACCATGAGTACCTGTGCGATCCAGGAAGTGCGTGTTGCTGCGGTTAATAGCGCGGGTGCCGTGCTGACCAATTTCACCGGCACCGTTAACCTGTCTACCAACCTGGGCCAGGGCACCTGGAGTGTGGGAACCACCGGCGACCAGGCAGAGAATCCGGCCAACCTGAACAACTCAGCGGGCGGATCGACCACCAATGGCCAGGCTGCTTATACCTTCACGACAGGGGACCTGGGTGAGGTCACGCTCGAATTTACCACCGACCAGCCCGGTAGCTACAACTTCAATCTGACCTGGGACTTCGGCGGGCGGACCTTCACGGAGACGCAATCCCTTGCGCAGGATCCGAACCTGACTGTCGACGATAACTGCAGCTTCCGGATTGCCCATGACGGTAACGCCGGTACCTGTGGCATCGAACCTATCACCATCACATTGGTCGATTCCGATGGTAACCCGGCCGAAAACTACCAGGGCACGGCACTGATCACCGTCGATAGCGGTATCGGTAACTTCAGTGTGAATACCGGCACAAATAACACCACACCCAACCCGGATAACGACAACAACGGGTCGGTGTCCTACACCTTTGACCTCAATGATGCGGGCGTTGTCATTCTCGATTATGAGGTGCTTTCTGCTGCGGGGTCGCCGGTTTCGTTTAATGTCGTCGATGATCGTGGAAACGGAGCCGGGGCTGATGACTACCTGACTGATGGCGGCTTCGATCCCAGTCTGACAGTCGCCGATTGCGAGTTTCGAATTATCATCAGTGATACGTCTCGCGATGTATGTAGCTCGGTGTTTGTCACCTTCGAGGTTCGTTCCAACGGTACCCCGGTCAATTATGTGGGCACCATGGACTTCGAGGCCGAGGGTCTCGGTGACTGGTATCCGAATGGTGAGCTAGGCCTGGATAACAGTATCAATGGCACCGGCAACGGGGAGGCGCAATACACATGGGATGGTTCGGAAGGTGGTTCTATTACGCTGGCTTACCAGACCTCGGTGGCGGATGCCTCCCTCTCGTTCACCATCACCAATGGTACAGCCGCAAACGGTGCCAGTGTCGTCCACAATCTCGCCTTCGATCCCACTGTTGAGATTGCCAACTGTAATCTGACAATCGTCACCCCCAGTAATACCGGTAGCGTGTGCAGCGCAGGATTGACAGTGCGTTATGAGGTCACCGACCGTGATGGCGCGCCTGCCACAACCTTCAATGGGCTCATCGTGCTGCAGACAGCCGGCCTGCCCGATGTAGGTGACTACGCCTTGCCGAGTACGGCGCCGTCTGCGCTTACTGGCGGCTATGGTGATTTCACAAACTTTGGTTCGGGCAATGCAAGTTACCAGTTCGATTCGGAAGCAGGCGACCAGGGTGTACTGGAGGTTCTCTATTCAGTCGACGCCGCAGTAGCCGTAACCCTGACTGCAGTCTCGGCTGGTATCACCGTGGACAACACCGACGGCGCAGTCACCTTCACCGACTGCGAATTCCGGATCACTTTCATCGACGCCACGCCAGGTAACAGCGATGTCTGTTCTGCTGAAGTCGTCCGCATCGAACTGGTGGATGGAAGCGGCGCCACAGTCACAGACTACACCGGCACGATTAATCTCAGTACCAACGACGGCAGTGGCGGTTGGGCTGTCTCCAGTGCCGAGGGTACGGTTTTCGACCCGAACCCCTATGATGGTTCGGCCAGTTATACCTTTATCGATGATGGGCCAGGTGGGGTTGCCGATGACGATGGTGTCATCGAGCTTGTTTTTACTCATCCGAGTTCAGGAAACCCATCGGTCAATATCGATGTCAGTGATGGCACTACCACGGACCCAGGTAATCCCGGTTCAACCTATGATCCGAACTTGAATGTGGCGCTTTGCCATTTCGAGATCAGCTATGACGGCGGGGCGACGAACGACAATGCGGGCAAGACGGCCTGTGATGTGCAGCAGGTTACTATCCAGATCTATCGCAGCGTTGGGCAGGGTGGGGGACTGGCGACCGACTACGCCGGTGACGTCATCATCAGCACCAGTACCAACCATGGTAACTGGCAGATTGGCACACCGCCGTTGGCAACCGGTGGTCTCACGGACACGCCCGGCGATGATGACGGTGAGGCACTGTATACATTCAATGGTATTGCCGATGGTGGCGAAATAACCTTGGATTTCATTAACCTCAACACCGAAACCATGACCGTCAACGTGATCGATCAGGTCAACGGTGTAGACGGGGTAATCATTGAATCAGGTGCCGCAGATCCCCAGCTGGAAATCACATCCTGTCTGCCCGTTGTTGAGGTAGTCTCCTGCGACCAGGGGCCTTCGCCTCTGTCCAATTCGATTCTGGTCAGCCCACAGGAATCCAACGCCTCCCTGCGTGGCCGCATGGTGCTGGTTGCCACGGCGATGGACGGCAACGGCGATGTGACCAGTGTTACCTTCGATGGCGTGCCAATGACCTTGATACGAGATGAGCGGGCCGACGATACCTACGATAACAACACCGAGTTGTGGGGAATTCTCGATGCGGATATCGATCCGCTTGGGGGTAATCTTGCGGCGCAAGTCATCCACAACGATCCCTACGACCCGGCGATGTGCGTGTTTTTCTTCGACGACGTGGAGCAGGCTTTCCCAACGGAAGCCGTGCCACCGGAGAGTGGGCCGCTTAATGGTGATCAGTCTATTGCGCCCACTGCGCCCTACACCGCCTCGACCACAATCACCACCAGCCAGAATAATGCCCTGGTGGTGGCGGTTGCCAGTGGTGGTTCCGACGGTGCGATCGGTACCGGTGACTATGACACCGTTTCCCCCAATCCGCCCATGTCCATAACGTTCCAGGGTCTGGACTCAACCTACTTTATATTTGCGGGGGCCTCCGGCTTTATCCCTTCCGCGTCGGCAGTCACGATCGATATGACGCCGGACCTGGCACCGGAGCGCTATACCCAGATCGTGGCGGCGTTTAACCCTCTCATTAGCGGCCCGCCTGCAGCCGCCAATTTTGAACCCGTGGTGTTGTTTGAGACCTACTCCGGCGATATCAGTTATCGGGCAATCGGTGCGAGCCTGCGAACCCGGGACAATGAGTTCAGTCCCGGACTCGGGGAGACCATCGAAGATGTCTGCGTGGCAAATACGTTTGCCGACGCCAACCTCACCCTGCCGGAGGTCGATGAGACGGCACTGGCGCTGTACGCCGATCCGGTGCCGGGAGACCAGATCGATTCCAACGTGCTCGCGGCCTATCTGTACTGGTTCGGTTCCGGTGACGTGGGAAATCCCCCGCCTGGAGTCAATTTCGATGAGGTGACTTTTACCTTCGATCCTGGCGGTGGGTCGGAGGTCATTACATCGATAACGGCCGATGAATTGTTTGACGTGCAAAACCTCGGCGGCGATCCCGCCATCGACTACTTCGCCGCCTATAAAGACGTGACCGCGCTGGTGACGGCAACAGGCCAGACGGAAACCTATCGCGTGTCTGACCATCCAGCCGTGTTCGGTCCGGATTGGGATCAGACAAGCGTCTGCGGCGGTGGTTGGTCCATGGTGGTGGTGTACGAAAACCCCTTCGAGCAGCTACGGGTGATCAATCTGTTCCACGGATTCCAGCCTTTCCAGAATTCTGCCTTCACCCTGGTGCCGAGGAACTTCCGTATGGCATCTCCAAACCCCGTTGGGGAAGTGCCGAATGGTCAGGTTACTCACGTTACCCTCGAGGGCGATTATGATCTCGATGGTGGTACCAATAATTTCGAAGAGTCGCTTAAGATTCAGGATCAGCCCGGCTCCACCGATCCCAATAATTTCATCGGGCTAGAGACTGCCTTCAATCCGGCAGGCAATGAATTCAATGGCACTGTGACCAGGCCTGTGTATGAACTGGTCGATCTCGGCGGTGGGGATTGGAAGTACCAATTCGACAGCGATGCAGACAACGCAACCGATATTCGTGATGGCTATGAGATAGATTTCCTGGGGGATCAGTCGCCTGATCCAAGGGAGACGGGCTCGTCATGGGGTGTTGATATCGACACACATTATATCTCAGGCGATGTAAACGTACCGGAGCTGAATGATGGCAACGTGTTGTATCCGTTTGCCAACGCTGCCGCTGAGGAGATTACTACCCGTTACGCCTCCGGGCAGGATCTGGTGCTGCTGGTGTCAGAAGTCATCAGTGTGATGAACGCACCCATCGCAGACCTGGAGATTACAATTTCCGAAACCAGTGCACCCTATCGCGTACACAGTACGGGTACCTATCAAATCGATGTCCATAACAATGGTAATGGGGCCAGTTCATTTGGTACAGCAACCGGCAATCTGACTGTTACTGGCAATCTCCCGGCTGGCATGACCTTCGCGGCCGCCGGCGATGTGTCTGGCACCGGATGGGACTGCACGACCGGGCCAGCAAGCGGTGTGACACTCAATCCGGCCGCGTTCACCTGTAATTACGATATCGCGGCCAATATCGGCAGCCTTGGCAATGCCAGCGTGGATCCCTTGAATTTCACTGTGCAGATCGGCGGCCCCCACATCGCACCGATCGGTACGCCATTCCCGAGCTTGAACAATGACGCCAAGATCATCGTGCGGCTGCAACATAACGATGGCACCTGCACCCCGGAGGCAATCGGTGTCATGCCGGATCCCGCGGGTTGCGAATCGCCAGAATTCGACAACGTGAATGATCTGCAGGGCGGCATCGTCGACATCGATGACCTGGATGACAAGACCGGCAATAACAATAACGTGGATAGCGTGACCACCAATGTGCGTGGCATCGTGACGAACCTGGCGATAACCAAGACACTGGAAGATGTGCTGGAAGACGAAGACCCCAACGTGACCGCCGATTTCACCATCACGGTCACCAACTTTGGGCCTGACCCAATCTTCCCGGATACCGACCCGCTATTGCCCATGGTGGCACCGACGATCGAAGTCGATGATGTCGAGCCGTCATTTATACAGTTTGATTCTTTCGTGGCTGACGCCGGGTGGACCTGTGACCCGCTGACCAATCCGGGCTCGACATCACTGAATTGTGATTTCAATGGCACGCTGCTGGTCGGCGCCTCCACATCGATCACGCTTACAGCGGAAGTAACAGGCACGGCGGGAAGCCTGGTTTCAAATACAGCGACAGTGGATAACGGCCTGTACAATTTTGACCCCGAGCCAGAAACACCTCCGATTAATGACCCGGACTCGGATTCCGATGGTGGAACCATCGTGGCGCCTCCAGCATCGGCCACGGAACGTTTCCTGATGTCGGTTTCCGGGGCGGCGCTGACGACTATTGGTTCCGGTGCCGGGGAGTTGGCCAACTTCGAACCCAATGACCTGATCATCTTCGATCCGGTGCTGGACGAAGCGACTATGTTCCTGGATAACTCGGCGGAAGGCTTTGGCCTCAATGATATCAATGCGGTACATCTGCTACCCAATGGCCACATCGTTCTTTCTACAGCATCTTCGAGTACGGTGGGTGATAACAATTTCGCCTTCGATGCGAACGATCTGGTGATCTACGATCCGATCACGCGCCAGGGCAGCCTGCTCTTCGATGGCGACAGCGAGACCGAAACCACTGGCGTAGACATCGACGCCGTCTATGTGCTGGACAACGGCGATATCGTCTTTTCCACGGCCAGCGATGTGGTGGCCGGAATAGGGTGGAGCGACTCTGATCTGGTGCTCTACGATGTGGATCTGAATACTTTCTCTATCTACCTGACTGCCGACGACAACAACGTATTCGACACCTCGTCAGTCAACGTAGACGCGATGTACATGCGTGTCGATCCGGCCGATTCCACCCAGGTGCTCGATACATTTATCTTCTCGTCTTCCGTTGAAGGCGTGACAGTCGGCGACAACAATGCCAGCTTCGGCAGGGACGATGTGGTGGAACTGGCGGTGGATACACGACCCGACCCCACCACGGGCACAGGGGAAACCCTGTTCAGGGGCAACATCCCGATCGGTGTGTTCAGCGCAGCCGATCCTGCGCGTACGATCAGTGCGCTGCATGTGATCGAGGATGCTTACTACGGCCACTTTTCCATTACCCAGTCACAGGCTGGCAGCGCCTGTCAGGCCGGGCAGGTTACCATCCGCAAGCACCAGATCGGTGGTGGCAGCTCGCATCAGGTGGATACCGACTACATGGGTTCTGTTCTGATCAGTCTCGACGGTGTCTCCGATGGCGACTGGAGCATCGCGTTTGGTAACGGCACGCTGGATAACGGCACCGCCGACGATGGCCAGGCTACGTACACCTTCGTGCCTTCAGACAATGGTCAGGTGACGCTCAACCTGAACCTCACGGAGACTATTCCCGTGGCGAAGAGTGTGAACGTGAACGTGAGCAACAGCTTCATCGACGAATTGGGTACAGAGGACCCCACGTTTAACTTCAATCTCGTCATTACGAACGTGACCTACGGCGACAACTTCGATGTGTCGGCCTATAGCAACAACGATGGCACCACCAGCTGGGACAATGACTGGCAGGAGATTGATGGATTCAATGGCGTGATAGGAACGGATCCTGCCAATGGATTCGGGCCTGGTCTGGGCAACATCCAGATCAGTGGCAGTACACTGTCTCTCACCACGAATCCGACTACCGACGGTGCTGGCATCGACCCAAGCATGACCCGGGATATCGATCTCAGCCTGTTCACAGCGAACCAGACCACGTACCTGGACTTCGATTACTCCTATGCCAGCCTGAACCTGTCGGATTCCATTGTGGTCGAGGTGAGTGACGACGGATCGAACTGGGTGCAGGCGGCCAACCTCACGGGGCTGCAGAATACCAATGGTTCGCCCACCAATGTGAATGTGAACCTGAGTACCCTGGGCGGTGCGCTGGACGATTTCACCGGTACCCTCTCGGTGCGGTTCCGGGTGGCTAATGGGTATACGTTAGCCAGTACCATGTTTATCCACGACGTGGAGATTGCTACCGGCACAACCGATTGCGGCATTGGGGTCATCGATCACTATCATATTGGTGTGGCGACCACCGGCATCGCCTGCGTGGCCTCCACAGTTACGATTACAGGGCACGATGCCAATCATTTCCCTGCAGAGCCTGGTAATGGCACGGTGATGAATTTCTCTACATCTACCGGTGCCGGCACCTGGGCCGACCTGGTACTGGGATCGGGCACGCTGGTGGATATCGGTGGGCCGGGTACCAATACCGATGGGCAGGGAAGTTACACCTGGTTTGGCTCCGAGACGTCCATGACCGTGCTGTTTAACTACACCGATCCTGCGGGAGATACACCCATCGTCAATATTGACATCGCCGGCATCTATTCCGAGATCGAGGACGGTGACATTATTGATGATCTCAATGATCATGACCCATCTATTACATTCAGCGAAGCCGGTCTGCGCTTCTTCGATGAGAATACACTGAACCCGGCTATTACCAGTCTGCCATTCCAGATTGCGGGCAAGCCATCGCTCACCCTGCCCACCACCGGTGACGTGACTGTGCAGATGATTCGTAGCGTGGCGATACCGGGTGAGAACCAATCCCTGGCTTGCGAATCGTTGGTGCCCGATGGTTCTATCGTGACGATCAAGCTGGCTGGACTGTGTGAAAATCCGGCGAACTGTGCAACTACGCCAGCGCCCGATCTGACGATCTGGGATGAAGGCAACAATCCGATCGCGGTGCCCACATTCAATTCACCAACGCTAAACCCGGCCGCCTCCGGGGTAGAAGTCGATCTGTTGTTCGAGAACCAGCCGACCCTGGACCAGGGGGAGAACAATATAGGTGCACGGCTGAACTTGCGCTTCAGCGATGCTGGCCAGATTTCACTGCACGGTGAGTACGAAATCCCGCTTGGCAATGATCTGGCCGGAGTCCTGTCGGGCGATACCCTGAGCGGTGCGAGCACGCCCTTCGTTGTGCGGCCGTTTGGTCTTGATATCGATTTCAGCAATGACCGGGGCAGTGACACCAATGCCACACTCGCGGTGGACGGAGACAGCCTGCCGTTTGCACGGGCGGGTGTTCCATTCGAAACCTCGGTGCGCGGTGTCCAGTGGGAGAGCGCAGATGACCTGGATCAGGACGGGCTGCCGGATACGGCGTCCGATTTGTCTGACAATGCAATCACGCCGAACTTCGGTAACGAATCCGGCACGGATGACTATGCTGCCGAGATCACCGTGGACACGTCAACGCCGGGTGTGCTAGGCGGTGTGACCGGAGAGATCACAGCAGGCTTTGGCTACATAGATACTATTAACAATGGAATCAGCGCTGCATCCCAGTCTCTGGCGATCAATGAGGCAGGTATCTTCGATCTCGATGCGGTGCTGGTAGATGAAGCCTTGACTCCAACCGCCATCGGCTACCTGGGCGCTTCTGACACCAATGGGGTGAGCGCGGGTATTACTGGTCGTGTGAACAATGTGGGACGCATCTACCCCAATCATTTTGTTGCCACGGTGAGCGCATCGAATTTCGTGCCGCGGATTCAGCAGGGTGTCTGTGCCATGACCTCATCCTTCACCTACCTCGGTGAGGAGTTTGAGGTGAGCGTGGATATACAGGCCCAGAATGCCCAGGGCGAATCAACCCTGAATTACTTCGGCGATTTCACCAAGATTACCCAGCTGAGTGAACTCGATATTCGTGCCATCGCAGACATCGATGGCGCGGCGGATATCGATCTGGCTGCCCAGGGACGACTGGAAGCCACGACCTTCCCCACGGCATTCGACCGTGACACTGGCGGAGCAGGTGATGATTGGGTGGACGGACAATTGCAGCTCTCGGGTAACTTCCGTCTCAATAGGCAGGCAAGTGGCGCGGAAGAAGCGCCGTTCGAGTCGGTAAAAATCGCCTTCGCGCCTATCGATAACAACATCAATGACGGTGACGCGGATGATCTCAACGCAGCGAATGATGTGCTGCTGGACTCATTCGATGTGGAGATCGATGACGGAATCACGGAACCGGGTACCGCGATATTGCAGAGCCTGATGTCCACGCCTCCGAACGATCCTCATGAATTCAGGTACGGCAGATTGATTGTCGAGAACGCGTTTGGGCCGGAGACAGAAGACCTGGGTATCCCGTTCCGCATCGAGTATTTCGATGGAACCAAATTCGTAACCAACACCGCCGATAGCTGCACCGCATTCCTCTACGATGTCGATGGTGCCCCGGCGCTGGATTATATTGCCAACAGCTATGTGGGCGACCTGGATCCGGGTGAGACGGTGATCGAAAATGGCGAGCTGGTGGATGTGGAAATTAATGTGTTCGAAGGGGTCACCAACCGCTTGCAGGATGGGGATACGGATGACAGCAATGATACCGACAGGCCCTTGATTACCTCAGCCCCTGATCCGGAAGGGGACGATGAATTTAGCGGACAGGCTATGGTTGAGTTTGACCTCGGTGCCGCCACCCTCGATACCTCGCTGGAGTTCCTGAGCTACGACTGGCATGGAGATACTGCCGAAGATCCGATGGATCCCTACGATGAAATTCCGGATGGGGACTATTCCGATTTCCCGAGAGGCGTCGTGGAGTTTGGCTCCTACCGTGGGCACGACCGGGTCATTAACTGGCAGGAACTGTTTATCACCGATTGATAAGCGTGGCGGCGTGAATCCATTGCTCGCCGCCATGGCTTACGGTAATCGAACGTCTCTCATGCGGGCCTGTTAGTCGCCGCTCAAATCCGAAGTCTTGCCATACGACGTGCCCAGTTCCTTGATCTTGCGCGTCAGGGTATTCCGGCCCCAACCAAGCAGTGCCGCAGCATCCCGACGGCGACCGCCGGTATGCTTGAGGGCGATGTCGATCAGGGTCCTCTCAAACATGGGGCTCGCTTCATTGAGAATGCCGGTGTTGCCCATGCTCAGCTGCTGATCCGCCCAGTACTGCAGTCCCTGTGTCCAGTTTCCATTCACGCTGGCTTCCGATTCCTGTTCAGAGAATTCCGGTGGCATGTCGGACAGGTGGATTTCGCGGCTGGACGCCATCACCGTGACCCAGCGGCAGAAATTTTCCAGTTGGCGAACGTTTCCAGGCCAGGCCAGCTCGCAGAGGTACTTCTCGGTTTCCGGGCGCAGTATCTTGGGTTCCACATCCAGTTCGTCCGCCGCTTTCTTGAGGAAATACGCGGCGAGGCGCGGAATATCCTCGCGGCGATCCGCCAGGCGTGGAATATGGATACGAATCACGTTGAGCCGGTGAAACAGATCTTCACGGAAGGCGTGTTGCTCGACCAGCTTCTCCAGGTTCTGGTGGGTGGCCGCAATGATGCGCACATCCACCTTGATGGAGGTGTGGCCACCTACCCGGTAGAACTCGCCGTCAGATAACACGCGCAGCAATCTGGTCTGCGTTTCCGCAGGCATATCACCGATTTCGTCCAGGAATAACGTGCCCCCGTTAGCCTGCTCAAATCGCCCGGTACGCTGTTGGGTGGCGCCGGTGAAGGCGCCTTTCTCATGTCCGAACAATTCGGACTCGATCAGTTCCTTGGGGATAGCCGCGACATTCAATGGTATGAAGGGCTTGTCCTTGCGCGGGCTGTGCTGGTGGAGGGCATGGGCGACCAGTTCCTTACCGGTACCGGATTCACCATTAATCAGCACTGAGATGTTGGAATTCGAGAGACGTCCGATGGCACGAAACACTTCCTGCATCGCCGGTGCTTCCCCGATGATTTCCTGAGTGCTCTCGGCTTTGTCCACCGGCGTCGATTGCAACTTGTCCCGCGCGTGTTCCAGAGCGCGCTGGGTCATGGCTACTGCCTCGTCCACATCGAAGGGTTTGGGCAGGTATTCGAATGCGCCCCGGCTATAGGATGCTACTGCGCTGTCCAGATCCGAGTGCGCGGTCATGATGATGACTGGCAATTCCGGGTGGCTCTCCTGAATGGTGCTGAGAAGTTCCAGCCCATTGATACCAGGCATCCGAATATCGCTGATGATGGCATCAGGTGATTCGACCGATAGTCTTCTGAGGAGATCGTCCCCTGTTTCGAAGCTGGTGGTTTCCAGACCGTTCTTGGAGAGTGATTTCTCCAGAACCCAGCGAATGGATCGATCGTCGTCCAGAATCCATACGGAATTGTTTGCACTCATGGTTGTACCTTCACTAGATAGGCGCATCGCTCAAATGTTTGTCTTTCCAGTATTTCATCCTGTATTTCGTTCGCTCATTGTGAACGGCAGGATGATCGAGAAAATTGTCTTGCCAGGTTTGCTCACACATTCGATCAATCCCCTGTGCTGATTGATGATGCCGTGGGTAATGGGTAATCCCAGACCGGTGCCATCCGGGCGGCCGCTAATCATGGGATAGAAAATTGTCTCCTGTAGCTCTCCGGGAATGCCGGGGCCGTTGTCTTCTATTTCCAGCTTCAGCGCCAGGCGATGGGTGAGCGTATCGATGGTGGCGTTTCGCACAACCCGCGTACGAAAAATGATGCGCTTCTCTTTATCATGCGACTCGTCGGCGTTCAGGGACTGCATGGCGTTGCGTACGATATTGAGCGTGGCCTGAATGAGCTGGTCAGCATCACCTGCAATGCTGGGGATGCTGGGGTCGTAATCAGTCTCGATGGTGATGTGCTCACAGGCCGGGTCGGCTTCAGCGAGGCTGCGAACCCGTTCCAGTACCTCATGAATATTGGTCTCGGCAATTTCCAGGGGTTTGCGCGAACCCACCATGCGGTCTACCAGGTTATGGAGCCGGTCAGCTTCCTCGATGATGATGTTGGTGTAGTCCTGCAGCTCGCTGCTGTCACTCTCCTGGGAAAGCAACTGGGCAGCCCCACGAATACCCCCCAGGGGGTTCTTGATCTCATGAGCGAGGCCACGCACCAGTTCACGGGTAGTGGAATAGGCATTGTGCAGGGAGGCCTCCTGGTTGATGCGTTGGGCATGCTCCAGGGAACTTAACTCCAGCAAGGCAAGAATCTCTCCCTTCTCTTCGAAGGGATTGATGGTGTAGTCCACCAGGATGGACTTGCCATTCTTGAGCCCGAATTCAGCGCTGCGTTTGGTGTGGCTGCGGCTTTGCTCCATCGCTTCGCTCATTTCCTGGATGTCATCCTCGGCGCCCAGCAAGACCTCACCAATAAAGGTGTTGTTCGCCTTGTTGTCGCTGATTTCCAATAGCAGCTCAGCGGACATGTTCAGGTAGTGCAGGCGCAGCTTGCTATCCAGTAGCACCACGCCCGTCTTGAGGTTATCCAGTAACCGTTTATGTACATTATCGAGTGTCACTTGCTTGTTCATGGCTGGGTCACCGGGTCAGGTAACGGAGGCATTGGTGACCAGCATAGGAGAGCTATGCAATAACCAAACCAATACGAGGAAAAATTTGCAGGCCGCAAGGCCAGTAAATCCGGGGCTTTGAGAGGCATCGCTGAATGGCCCAATGGCTAGCGAAGGTTTTGACCCCAAACAATGCACCAGAATGGTGCATATGGCAAGCATGGCTAATCCAGTCAGTGCGTGTGAGCGCCGTGAATCGCTAGTTCCGTCGCCCGTAAAAAGTTAAGAAGTACTAACTTCCCTGGCAGTTTTTACAGCGATTTTTTAGCGATTTTTTAGGACACCCATTTAAGTTTTCGGCTTGTTACCCCGGGTTATTCCAATTCCTGCAGCGGGGTATTCTTTTTAAGTTGTTGAAATGAAATGGGTATTTGAGAAAAGGGAAGGGGAAACTAAAATGGGTGTCCTAAAAGATTGCTAAAAAATTGCTAAAAGATTGCTGGCACTTCCGGTGCCTGGCGGTTGGTTGTGGAGGCATAAAAAACCCCGGTTACCTGGCGGTAACCGGGGTCTGGATCGCAAATCCGGGTGGCGATTATTTAAGAGCTTCTTTGGTGCTCTTGATGATCGCTGCTGCCACTTTGTAGGGATCGGCATTGGAGGCAGTACGTCGGTCTTCCAGACGACCCTTCCAGCCATCCTGCACGGTGCCAACCGGGATTCGGATGGAGGCGCCGCGGTCGGATACACCGTAGCTGAACGTGTGGATGGACTGTGTTTCGTGCTTGCCTGTCAGGCGCTGGTCGTTGTTCGCACCGTACACGCTGATGTGACGCTCGATGTTCTTGCCAAAATTTTCGCAGATCTTGGTGAAGACCGACTCGTCACCGGATTCACGCATCAGGCCGTTAGAGAAGTTGGCATGCATGCCGGAACCGTTCCAGTCCAGGTCCTTGCCCAGTGGCTTGGGTTCCCAGTTAATGGACAGGTCATAACGCTCGGCGGTCCGCTCCAGCAGGTAGCGCGCTATCCAGGTCTCATCGCCTGCGCGCGCGGCGCCCTTGGCGAATACCTGGAATTCCCACTGTCCGGCGGCAACCTCGGCGTTGATACCTTCAACGTTGATGCCGGCTTCCAGACACAGGTCCAGGTGATCCTCAACCACATCGCGGCCGTGGGCATTCTTGGCGCCTACTGAGCAGTAGTATGGGCCCTGAGGGCTAGGGTAGCCGCCCTTCGGGAAGCCTGGTGGCAGGCCAGTCTTGATATCCCACAGGAAGTATTCCTGCTCGAAACCAAACCAGAAATCGTCATCATCGTCATCGATGGTAGAGCGGCCATTGCTGGCGTGGGGAGTGCCATCGGCATTAAGCACTTCGGTCATTACCAGGAAGCCGTTCACGCGATCAGGGTCTGGGAAGATGGCCACTGGCTTCAGCAGACAGTCAGAGTCATCACCAGAGGCTTGCAGCGTCGAACTACCGTCGAAAGACCACATGGGGCACTCTTCCAGAGTTCCGCCAAAGTCATTGCGGATCATGGTCTTGCTGCGCAGGCTCTGGGTGGGCTGATATCCGTCCAGCCAGATATATTCCAATTTAGCTTTCATTTTGTTTCTTTCTCCTAATCGATTACGACTATGGGTTTGTGGCTTGTGCGTGTTGATTGAACTTCCCGAGCACCAATGCCGGGCCCGAAATTCTACACTCCAGCGCAAACAAGTGCCTGTCCAAATTTTGTACAACAGCCCTTCAGCAACTGTACGAACTCGAAGGTTCCCACCCCTGTGATCTGCATCGCGAAGGTGGACTTGCCTTATGAGCCTATGAAGGAGCAAAATGTATGCCATCCAGCGACAACCCGGAAGCCCCGTGGTTGCTGGCCTGCAAGAAGCAGGCTTTTTAATAACGCACCATATTAGAGCATAAAGCAAAACAAAAGCACCAATATAGTGCATTTCTACTCCAATGTTTCCGCCGTTACCCGCTCTCCCTGCGCCAAATCCGGGCAGCCTGGATCAGAGTAAGTCCAGGACAGGATTCTAGACCCTCAGGCCCATACCCTATGTTGTTTCTGGTCAAACTGTTCCCGGAAATCACGATCAAGAGTCGTCCGGTGCGCAAGCGCTTCATTCGCCAGTTGCGCAAGAATCTCAAAAACGTCTTGCAGGAACTGGACGCGGGCCTGGTGGTCAGGGGCGAATGGGATTGTCTGGAAGTACATCCCGCCACCGAAGACCCGCAAGTACAGCTGCAGTTGGTCGAACGCCTGGCCTGCATTCCGGGGGTGAGCCAGTTCCTCGAAGTGGACAAATTCCCGCTGCCCGACATGGACGGCATGCTCGATCTTGCCATGCAGTATTACCGAAAGAGGCTGGACGGCAAGAGCTTCGCCGTGCGCTGCAAGCGCACGGGCAAGCACGCGTTCAAGTCTGTGGATGTAGAGCGTTTTGTCGGTGCGGGTCTCAACCAGAATACCGGGGCCGCGCGCGTCAAACTGGTGAACCCGGATGTTACCGTGGCCATGGAAATCAGGGACAACAGTTTCTACATGGTCAAGGAGCAGTATGCCGGGCTCGGCGGATACCCCCTCGGTTGCCAGGATGCCGTGCTCTCGCTGATTTCCGGTGGCTTCGATTCGGCCGTCTCCAGCTACCTCTGCATCAAGCGTGGACTACAGACTCACTATTGCTTCTTTAACCTTGGTGGAAGAGCCCACGAACTGGCCGTGAAGGAACTCGCCCTGTTCCTGTGGATGAAGTACCACAGCTCGCACCGGGTCAAGTTCGTTACCGTGCCGTTCGAAGACGTGGTGAGCGAAATCCTCAACAATGTTGAAAACTCACAGATGGGGGTCATTCTCAAGCGCATGATGTTGCGGGCGGCCGACAGGGTTGCGGAGCACATGAGTATCAAGGCGCTGGTCACCGGGGAGAGTGTGGCCCAGGTGTCGAGCCAGACCCTGGCCAACCTGTCGGTCATCGACAGGGTGAGTGAAAACCTGGTGCTGCGGCCGCTGAGTACCAGCAACAAGCAGGAAATCATCAATCTCGCCCGGGAAATCGGCAGCGAGGATTTCTCAAAGAACATACCCGAATACTGTGCGGTGATCTCAAAAAATCCGACCACCAAGGCCCGTCCGGAACGCATAGCAAAGGAAGAGGCGAAATTCGATTTCGCAGTGCTCGAGGCGGCTGTCGCATCCGCCAACTATCAGCTGATAACCGAGGTGATGAATGACTCTGCCACCAACACCTCGGAGGTGAGGCTGGTGTCGTCAGCCTCTGCGGGCAGCCAGATCATCGACATTCGCCATCCCGATGAAATAGAGATCAAGCCCATGCCAGCGACTCCCGGCAGCGACGATGCGCTGACTATCCCGTTCTACAGCCTGCAGCATGAATTCCCGAAGCTGGATTCGTCCAGGCAATACCTGTTGTACTGCGACAAAGGCATGATGAGCAGGCTACACGCCGCCCACCTCATGGATGAGGGCTATGCCAACGTGGCAGTGCTGGATCTGTCAGCCTCTCCCGAATAACAAGGCCAATGTAGATCCGTTCGCAAGACGGCAAAAATTCCCCAGCTTTCACCGCCCGGGCCATTTCTTCCAACCCCGTAGCTGTGTATACTCGCCGCCTTTTGCATGATGCCCCTTGCGGGCGCCTTTCCCGGATTCATTCCATGGTAGATCACATTCGCAACATTGCCATCATCGCCCACGTTGACCATGGCAAGACCACACTCGTGGACAAGCTCCTGCAGCAGTCCGGCACCCTGGAAACCAGGGGCGCCGCCATTGAGCGCGTAATGGACTCCAATGACCAGGAAAAAGAGCGGGGCATCACGATTCTCGCCAAGAATACCGCAATCAACTGGGAAGCCAACGGCGAGAAATACCGCATTAATATTGTGGATACTCCCGGCCACGCCGACTTCGGTGGCGAGGTCGAGCGAGTCCTGTCCATGGTGGATAGCGTGCTGCTACTGGTTGATGCCTTCGAGGGTCCCATGCCGCAAACCCGCTTCGTGACCCAGAAAGCCTTCGCCCAGGGACTGAATCCCATCGTCGTCATCAACAAGATCGACCGCGACGGTGCACGACCCGACTGGGTCATCAACGAGGTGTTCGACCTCTTCGACAAGCTCGGTGCCACCGATGAACAGCTGGATTTCCCCATCATCTATGCCTCTGCCCTGCAGGGTGTTGCCGGACTGGAAGCCGATGAGTTGGCCGACGATCTCAAGCCCTTGTTCAAGGTGATTGTCGACAAGGTGCCAGCGCCGGAGGTCGATATCGATGGACCCTTCCAGATGCAGATCAGTGCGCTGGACTACAGCAGCTACGTTGGCGTAATCGGCGTAGGTCGAGTCACCCGCGGCGTTGCCAAATGTAACCAGCCAGTCGTCATCGTCGACAGGGAAGGCAATCAGCGCAAGGGCAAGATACTGCAGGTTAAGAGTCACCTCGGTCTCGAACGTATCGACGTGGACAAAGCTGCTGCCGGCGAGATTATCTGTATAACCGGTATCGAAGACCTGCAGATCTCCGACACGCTGTGCGACCCGGCAAGCGTCGAGGCACTGCCGCCGCTCACCGTGGACGAGCCCACGATCAGCATGACTTTCCAGGTCAACGATTCACCCTTCGCCGGCAAGGAGGGGAAATACCTCACGTCCCGCCATCTGAAAGATCGTCTGGAACGCGAGCTGCTCTATAACGTTGCGCTGCGAGTGGAACAGGGCGATACCCCGGACAAGTTCAAGGTATCCGGCCGCGGTGAACTTCACCTTTCCGTGCTGATCGAAACCATGCGTCGCGAAGGTTACGAGATGGCCATCTCCCGTCCTGAAGTAATCCTGCATGAAGAAGACGGTGTCATCAAAGAACCCTACGAGAGCCTGGTCGTGGACTGCGATGAGCAACATCAGGGCAGTATCATCGAAGAATTGGGCTACCGCCGCGCCGAGATGGTCGATTTATTACCGGATGGCAAGGGGCGCGTGCGCCTGCAGTTTATCCTCCCAACCCGCGGCCTCATTGGCTTCCGCTCTGCCTTCCTGAGTATGACCTCGGGCACGGGACTGATGACTCACGTGTTCGACCACTATGGCCCCTACAAAGAAGCCGAACTGGGTGGTCGCATAAACGGTGTCCTTATTTCCATGGTCAAGGGCAAGACCCTGGGCTACGCACTGTTTAACCTGCAGGAACGAGGCCGGCTCTTCGTCGAACCGAACACCGAAGTCTACGAGGGCATGATCGTTGGTCTGCACAGCCGCGACAATGACCTGGTGGTAAATCCAACCAAGGCCAAACAACTCACTAACATTCGTGCCTCCGGCAGTGATGAAAACATCCTCCTCACACCCCCGGTACGCCACAGCCTGGAACAGGCCATGGAATTTATCGCCGACGACGAACTGGTGGAAGTTACCCCCAGCAGCATCCGCCTGCGTAAGCGCTACCTCACCGAGAACGAACGCAAACGCATGAGTCGGGGGACCGCTGCACGCGGTTAAAAAGCCAGGCTTCGGGTCGGAATGAGGACTCCAGGCGCTGGTCGCCGGCAGCAGTCTTTGGACTATTCAAAGGTATTCAGGTCTCCGCATGCGAGACGCTAGGATAATCACTCCCAGTGGCCTACCATAAGCAAAGCCATGGAGGTGTGCCCAAACAATGTTCGTCCTGTTCCCTGAAATAAAACCCTACAAGCGACACCAGCTAAAGGTGTCAGAAATCCACGAACTCTATGTCGACGAGGCCGGCAACCCGGATGGCCTGCCCGTGCTCTTCGTCCATGGGGGTCCGGGCTCAGCCTGTGATGCCAGCTCGCGACGTTTCTACGATCCCAGCAATTACCGCATCATCACCTTCGATCAACGAGGTTGTGGGCGATCAACTCCCCATAGCTCCCTGGAAGAGAACACGACCGGAGACCTGATCGAAGACATCGAGAAGATTCGTCAGTATCTGGCGGTAGAGCAGTTCGTCCTGTTTGGCGGCTCCTGGGGATCTACCCTGAGTCTGCTGTATGCGCAGAAGTACCCACAGCACGTGCACGCCATGGTGCTCAGGGGCATATTCCTGTGTCGGCAGGTGGATCTCGACTGGTTATACAGCGATGGTGCAAACCGGATTTTCCCGGACAACTGGGACGAGTTTCAGCGCGCCATACCGGAGGCAGAGAGGGGTGACCTGGTAGAGGCTTACTACAACCGCTTGACCGGTGAGGACGAACTGGCCCGTATGGCTGCCGCCAAGGCGTGGTCGGCGTGGGAAGGCAATTGTTCCAAGCTGCGCCCCAGCGCCGAAGCCATGGCCAAGTTCACCAAGCCCCACAATGCCATGGCCCTCTCTCGCATCGAAACCCACTATTTCATGAACAAGGGTTTCATCGAAGAGAATCAGATACTCAGGAATATGGATGCTATAAAGGATATACCCGGCACCATTGTGCATGGACGTTACGATATGGTCTGTCCATTGGACAATGCCTATCTTCTGCATCATCACTGGCCGGCATCGGAGTTGCATATCGTTCGCGATGCCGGGCATTCGGCTTCCGAGCCGGGTAATGTCGATGCCCTGATCAGGGCGACTCACGACATCGCCAAGAACCTGGAAGACGCAGAATAAGCAGGCGGGCCGTGTCGTGATCGCATTGATACAACGGGTAAACTATGCGCGGCTGACAATCGGCGGCGAATTGCACGCCGAGATAGGCCGGGGGCTGCTGGCGCTTATAGGAGTTGAGAAATCAGATGACGCTGCGACAGCAGAAAAGCTGTTGCACAAGATCCTGGCTTATCGCGTATTCGGTGATGAAGAGGGCAAGATGAATCTCTCGCTGAAAGAAGTGGGCGGTGAATTGATGCTGGTGTCCCAGTTCACCCTTGCAGCATCCACCGAGAAAGGTCTGCGGCCGAGTTTTTCTTCAGCCATGCCTCCGGCTGAAGCTGAGGCGCTCTACGACGAACTCGTTCGAAAAGCACAATCCAGCTATGCATCGGTATGCAGTGGCGTGTTTGCTGCAGATATGAATATTGCTCTGGAAAACAATGGGCCAGTAACGTTTTTACTGCGCAGTTAGCTGGCGGCCTCGTTAGCCTCTTCCTCTACCTGCCGCTTGCGAATCAGGCGACCCGCGAAGATACCCACTTCAAACAACAACCACATGGGGATCGCCAGCATCGACTGAGTGAACGGGTCGGCCGGTGTGAGTAGCATCCCCACCACAAAACAACCTACTACTACATAGGGTCGCTTCTCGGCGAGTGAGTCGGGTTCCGCCAGGCCAACCCAGATCAGGATAAATACCGCGATGGGTACTTCGAAGGCGATGCCGAATGCCAGGAATATGGTCAGTGCGAAGCTAAGGAAGCTGTTGATATCCGGTGCCACGGTGATCCCTTCCGGCGCCACAGAGACAAAGAACGCAAAGACAAAACCAAACAGGATGTAGCGCGCGAAGGCGACCCCACCGTAGAACAGCAGGACGCTGGAGATAAACAGCGGTATCGCTACCGCCTTTTCCCTCTGATACAGACCGGGCGCGATGAAAGACCAGACCTGGTAGAGGACATAGGGTGCTGCAATCAGGAAGGCCACATAGAAAGTCAGCTTGAAGGGCGCAAAGAATGGCGAGGTGGGATCGATGGCAATCATCGACGAACCTTCCGGTAGTGCATCCAGAAGCGGTGTAGCCACATAGGTATAAATATCGTTGGAGAAGGCGAACAGGGCCAGGAACAGGATAATGATGGCGAGCAGGCATTTTAGAATGCGGTCCCGAAGTTCGATCAGGTGATCGATCAGGGTCAGCTCTTTTTCGTCTTCGGCCGAGGTCATGTCAGGATGCTTTCTCGCTGCTCGAATCGTCGTCAACGGCTTGGGTCAGCTTTGGATTCTTGCCGGTTCCGTACAGGCTCTGTTTAACCTCGTCGAGCTGCTCGGCAACTTCCTGAATGTCTTCTTCTATTTCTTCCTTCAGGGATTTCGCGGTCGAGGTCTCCTTCGCGGCTTCACTCTCGGCGTTGGAGTTCTGTAACTGCTCGTCGGTATATTGGGAGGCGCCAGGGTCGAAGTCTTTCGAATTCACGATCTTGTTGATGGAATCGTGCGTGTCTTTGGCAATGCCCTTTACTTCAGACTTTGTCTCTTCGAGTTCTGCCATGATGGATTCATTGTGTAATTGGCGACGAATCTCATCGGCATTGAGCTCTCTCTCGATCTCGGCCTTGACCTTGTAGAAGCTGCGACGAAAGCGGCCAATCCAGAGCCCGGCAGTTCGCACGGCGCCGGGGAGCCGCTCCGGACCAAGCACCAACAGGGCGATGATGCAGATCAGCAGTAATTCGAAAGTTCCGATGTTAAACATGGCTTGCTAGGGCGAGTCCTTGGCAACAGTCCTGAGAGAATCGGTCTGAGGAGTTGGCCCTGGGAAACTGGAATGAGGAAGTCGGGATGGCTGGGTCATCCCGACGGAACGTTAAGATTTGGACTCTGCCTTTTCTGCGACAACTTCCGTGGGCTCGTCTTCCGATTCGGATTCGGACTCGGACTCGGACTCTTTCTCATTGTCTTTCATGGCCGTCTTGAAGCCTTTCAAGGCGCCGCCAAGGTCAGAGCCCAGATTGCGCAGCTTTTTTGTCCCGAACAGCATAAATACGATCAGTAGAATGATCAGTAATTGCCAAATGCCTATACCACCTAAACCCATGATAAACCTCCAATTCCGACGAATTTCTACAGCAGCCGCCGGACTTCAACTTTGTCGAGACGCCTTCTCTTCCAACCCTGATATGTTAAAGCGTTTTTCCAGTTCCTCCAACACCTCTGCAGGCCCCAGATTCAGGTGGCTCAGCATGACCAGGGTGTGGAACCACAGGTCGGCGGTCTCCTGTACCAGGGCCTGTTTGCCATCCCCGTCATGGCCGCAATCCTTGGCAGCCAGGATTGTTTCCGTGGCTTCCTCGCCGACCTTTTCAAGGATCTTGTTGAGGCCCCTGGCATGCAGGCTGGCCACATAGGATTCATCGCTGGAAGCGCTCTTGCGCTCTTCCAGGATTGCAGCCAATTGTCTTAGAACGTCGCTCATAGTGTTGTAACTTGCCGGAATTGCTCGTAAAGAAATTCAGATTGGCGACTCTTGCGCCTACCTGGTGTACATCGTGCCGGGGTCTTTGAGCACGGGTTGCTCGACTGCCCAGCCGTCGTCGGTCAGACGCTTATGGAAACAGCTTACCCTGCCAGTGTGACAGGCCACTTCACCGACCTGTTCAACGCTGTAACAGATAGCGTCGTTGTCACAATCCAGAAACACGTCGATGAGTTTCTGCACATTGCCCGATTCTTCGCCTTTGCGCCATAGTCTGTTGCGCGAGCGTGACCAGTAGACAGCCCGCTTCTCTTCCACGGCGATGGCGAGCGCCTCCCTGTTGACCCAGGCTTGCATCAACAGTTTGCCGGTCTTTGCATCCTGGGCGACGACGGGTGCAAGGCCATCGCTGTTCCAGGCGATCTCATCGAGGTAGGAAGACATGAATCTAGTATGCGCTCTCAGTTTCTAAAACTCAAAAGATAGGCTGCAAGCCCTGCCAGTCCCAGGGTCAGGACTGGCAGGGTGTCCAGAGCCGCGGCTACCGGAGGTAACAGCGTGCCACCTGCTAAGAGCAGCAATACTATCCCCAGCGTCCTGGCCCGTTTGACTCGCTTGTGGCGCATCAGCCTCCGGTGTGCTTCCGCTGCCTGCAAATTCTTGTTGAGTTTGCCAAGCTCTTCAGCCTGTCCGACCGCGTTGAACAGCATGATGGGCAGCATCGGTAACTGGTCGACCCAGTCAGGCAGATTTTCCTGGAACTTGCGCATCAGGGTAAAAGGATTGAGTCGTTTGGCGTTCCAGGTTTCGAGGTAGGGCAGGGCTGTCTGCCACAGGTCGAGTTCTGGATAGAGTTGGCGCCCCAGGCCTTCAATATTCAACAGGGTCTTCTGTAGCAACACCAGCGAGGGCTGCACTTCCATGTCGAATCGACCGGCGGTGCGGAACAACTGTACGAGAATCTGGCCGAAGGAAATCTCTTTCAGCGGTTTTTCAAAGATAGGCTCGCACACGCAGCGTATTGCCGACTCAAATTCATTCACCCGGGTGTGGGGTGGCACCCAACCACATTCAACGTGCAGCTCGGCAACTCGTCGGTAGTCGCGCTTGAAGATAGCCAACAGGTTTTTCGCCAGGTAGTCCTGGTCATTGTTGCTCAGTGACCCGATGATGGCACAGTCGATGGCAATGTACTGCGGCTTGTCGCCGTTAGCCTTGCTGACAAAGATATTGCCAGGATGCATGTCGGCATGGAAAAAGTTGTGCTCGAACACCTGGGTAAAAAAGATATTCACGCCGGTCTCGGCGAGCGCTTTCAGGTTCACATTGTATTGGGCGAGTGTGGCCAGGTCGGTCACCGGAATGCCATCAATGCGTTCCATTACCAGAATGTCTTTGCGCGTGTAGTCCCAATAGACTTTCGGCACATAGAGACTCGGTGAGTCTGCGAAATTGCGGCGTAACTGGGCCGTATTCGCGGCTTCGGATTGCAGATTCAATTCCTCGAGAATGACAGCCTCATAATCGCGGACGACTTCAATGGGACGCAGGCGTTTCCCCAGCGAGGAAACCGACTCCATGAGTTCCGCAGCCCACTTGAGCAGTTTGATGTCAGCCTTTACGACTTCCTCGATACCCGGCCGCAATACTTTGACTACTACCTCCTCGCCATTGAGCAAGGTGGCTTCGTGAACCTGCGCAACGGAGGCCGATGCCAGTGGGAGATCATTCAACGACAGGAAGATCTCGTCTGCTGGCTGGCCGAGGGCCTGGGCGACGAGAGTCCTGATATCGGGCTGCCTGAATGGCGGGACCTTGTCCTGCAATGCCTGTAGTTCATCCGCCAGCTCTACATCCAGAAAATCCCGCCGGGTCGACAATAATTGCCCGAATTTGATGTAGATAGGTCCCAGCTCTTCCATGGCCAGCCGTAATCGCTGGTGTTTGCTGCCTTTATTGCCAGAGCCGATGTTGCGCAGCTTGAACGGCAACAACGTGCATTGCAGCCAGAAATAGCCCGGCTGCCCGCGCAGGTACTCGTCCAGGCGGTACTTGGCCACGGTATTCAGTATGCGCAGCAGGCGGGGTAGGTGGGACACGGGGTGGCGGTGGCTTCAGGTTTAAACGGGGGTGCAAAGATACCACCCGGCAGTCATGCTCTCAAGAACCGATATCGTGGATATTCACAGAATTATCAGCAGCTTAAGTGGGTGAGAAGTTGCTGTAGACGTTGCCAGTGCTAATCGCCAAGGCGGCTGGCAAGCGCTTCTGCCCGTGCCTGCAGGCGATCAATGCGCAGGCGCAGCTCATCGACCCCGGCGTCGAAGTTGCGCAACTCATGGCGATGGGGAAATAGCCGTATTTCCTCCTTGAGGTAATCGTCCACGTTGCGATGGATATTCTCTCGCGTCTCCCTGGCCCAGCCGCGGGATTTTTCGGACAGGCGACCCAGTTCATGGGCCGGCATATCGCCAACAAGCGGGGCAAGGTAGTCCTGCCAATCCAGGTCGAGACGTTTCAGGGTGGTAAACAGATCCTGGGTAAACTGCACATCGCCATCGATCTCGATGCCAGAGGCCACCAGCGAACCTGACGATTTATCGAACAACAGAGCCAGCAATTCCTGGGCGCTTGCTCTTATGACTGCATCGACTGGCAGGGCGTGCCTGCTGGCATCGAGCGCGTTGATTCTGACACTGTCTTCATCGAAGATCAGGCAGAGATTGAATGAGGGTCTTGATGCGGAAATCTGCAGGGCCTTGCCGGCAAATTGATTCAGTGACTTCCTGATGTGGGCATCGGATGCCAGGATTCCAGCCAGCACTTGCTGAGCTGGCCACAGTGCAATATTGCCAAGGAGTTCCTGCATGGCTTCCTGTAGCCTAGGCTTCTGCTGGCGCAGTGGAAGTGAGGTCGGGCTTGAAACCAATATGTATGGCGCAGATACCGTTCATCACGTCATGGAAGCGGCAATTGACCAGCCCTGCGTTCTCCATCATGCCCAACAGGGTTTCCTGATCGGGGTGCATGCGAATCGATTCCACCAGGTAGCGATAGCTCTCGCTGTCCCCGGTGATCATCTTGCCTGCAACCGGCCACAGGTTTGAGTAGACGTCATAGGCGCGCCCGAGTAGTGGATTACGGGGCTTGGAAAACTCCAGTACAACGACCCGGCCACCGGGTTTCAGGACCCGGGCCATGGAGGCCAGTGCCTTGTCCTTATCTGTTACATTGCGCAGGCCGTAGGCGATACACACGCAGTCAAAGGTATTGTCAGCGAAGGGGAGGGTCTCCGCATTCACCTGGGCGAAATCGATGATGCCGGCGAGGCCGTTGTCGATTACCCGGTCCCGGCCTACCTGCAGCATGGCATCGTTGATATCTGCCAAGACAACCTGGCCCTTTTCGCCGACGATGGGGGCAAACTTCATCGCCAGATCGCCAGTGCCACCCGCCAGGTCTAACACTTTATGTCCCTTGCGCAGGGCGCTCAGCTCAATCGTGAAGCGCTTGATGAGGCGATGGGAGCCCATGGACATGACATCGTTCATGATGTCGTAGCGCTGCGCAACAGACCGGAATACTTCTGCGACTCGCTGCTGCTTTTCGGCAACCGGCACTTGCTGGTAGCCGAAATGGGTTGTGTCTTGCTCGTGTTCGCTGCTCATTGCCAGGTTGTAGACCTTAGCTGGATGGGGATGGCTTGATGTTTATCACCTGAACGCCGGGAGCTAAAGGCTCCCTGGTAGCGCCGGCGGCCTGCAGTTTAGCAAGGTATTGCTGCCATAGCGATTTTTCGTTGTCGGCCAGTTCTTTCAGGTACTCCCAGCTATAGATGCCGGTATCGTGCTTGTCGTCGAAGCCGAGTTTGATGGCGTAGTTACCTACGGCCTGCACATGCACGATAGTCACATTGCGCTTGCCGGTCTGCAGTACTTCCTGACCCTTGCCATGGCCTCGTACTTCGGCGGAGGGCGAGTGGACGCGCAAGAATTCGGCACTCAAGGAGCGACTACTGCCATCGGCATAGAGCAGTTCCAGGGTCGCCGAATTCTTGTGCAGCTTGATTTCGGTAGGGGTTACAGAGTCCATGGCCAAAATTCAGATACCGGTTAAGACAGCGGGGCTTAGCCCCCTAGAGTATATAGCGGCTCAGGTCTTCATCCCGTGCCAATTCATGCAATTGTTTCTCTACATAGGCGGCGTCGATAATCACTTCCCTGGTGTCGCCCACGGCCAGATCGGCGGCGGAAAAAGATAACTCTTCAAGCAAGCGTTCCATGACAGTGTGCAGCCTGCGTGCGCCGATGTTTTCGGTGCGTTCATTAACCTGCCAGGCTGTTTCGGCAATCTTGGCGATGCCATCCTTGCTGAAGGAGACGGACAGTCCCTCCGTGCCCAGCAGAGCCTGATACTGTTCCTTGAGCGAGGCTTCCGGCTCTTCCAGTATGCGCTCGAAGTCTTTTGCCGTGAGCGCTTCCAGTTCCACACGAATAGGCAGCCTGCCTTGCAGTTCCGGGATCAGGTCGGAAGGCTTGGAAAGATGGAATGCCCCTGACGCGATGAACAGAATGTGGTCGGTTCTGACACTGCCGTACTTGGTGGTCACCGTTGAACCTTCGATGAGGGGAAGCAGGTCGCGCTGTACGCCTTCCCTGGATACGCCGGCACCACCAACATCATCTCGGTTGGTAACCTTGTCGATCTCATCGATGAATACGATGCCAGTCTGTTCGGTCACTTCGACAGCCTGGTTCTTGATCTCATCTTCATTGATGAGCTTGGCCGCTTCCTCGTCTCGGGCTGCCTTCAGGGCCGCTTTCACGGTCATTCGCCTCGATGTCTTGCGACCGCTGTTCATGTTGGAGAACATGCTCTTTAGCTGGCTGGTCATGTCCTCGAGGCCAGGCGGGGCCATGATCTCCACTCCGGCGGGTGACTCGGCGATCTTGATTTCTATCTCCTTGTCATCCAGCTCGCCCTGCCGCAGTTTCTTGCGGAATACCTGGCGGGCACTGGATTGTGAATCGTCGACCTCCGTGCCTTCGCCGGTACGTGCCTGCGGCAGGAGTACGTCGAGAATTCTTTCTTCGGCGCGATCCTCTGCCAGGTATTGCACCTTTTGCATTTCAGTCTCGCGGATCATCTTGACTGCCACATCCACAAGGTCTCGAATGATGGATTCCACGTCGCGACCCACATAACCCACCTCGGTAAACTTCGTGGCCTCGACCTTGATGAATGGCGCGTGGGCCAGTTTCGCCAGGCGGCGCGCTATTTCGGTCTTGCCCACACCGGTAGGCCCAATCATCAAAATGTTCTTGGGGGTGATTTCACTTCGCAGCTGTTCATCGAGTTTCATTCGACGCCAGCGATTCCGCAGCGCGATGGCAACGGCGCGTTTGGCTTCGTGTTGCCCCACGATATGCTTGTCCAGTTCCGACGTGATTTCTCTGGGGGTCATTATTGACATGCTTGTTCCTGAATGTGGTGCTTGGGTTAAAGTTCCTGGGGATTGAGGCCCTGGGCATAATGGCCCAGAGGATTATCGGCCCCGGACGAATTCTGTCTGGACGCCGGTGTTAGCCGATATCCAATTCCTCTATCGTGAGTTGCTGGTTCGTGTAGACGCAGATGTCAGCCGCGATGCCCAGGCTCTTCTCCACGATATCCCGCGCGCTCATCTCCGTATTTTCAAACAGGGCGCGAGCGGCAGACAGCGCGAACGAACCACCGGAGCCAATAGCCATGATGTCGTCTTCCGGCTCGATCACATCGCCATTACCGGTGATGATGAGAGAGGCTTCCTTGTCCGCCACGACCAGCAAGGCTTCCAGCCGTCGCAGGGAACGCTCGGTGCGCCAGAGTTTCGCCAGTTCAACCGCGGCACGGGTGAGTTTTCCGGAATGCTTCTCCAGCTGTTCTTCGAAACGCTCGAACAGGGTGAAGGCGTCAGCCGTGCCCCCTGCAAAGCCTGCCAGTACCTGGTCTTTGTGGAGTCGGCGTACCTTGCGGGCATTACCCTTCATCACGGTGTTGCCCTGGGAGACCTGCCCATCCCCGCCTATGACGACACGGTCGCCTCGTCGTACCGACAGAATGGTGGTTCCTCTATATTGGTCCAAGGTTCTCTCCTTCTAAATCTACGATGCCTGCGCACCATAGCAGATCGGGACTGGTGGGCAGTACAGGGCCGGGGAGAGGCGAGTCTCCCAAAGCTCCTAAGATGAGGAACTTCCCGCGGAATTCAAGCTCTGCGACAGGATTTATCTTGCCCCGCAGCACAATGGGCTCGCCACGCCGGGGGACCTATGGAATACGGGGGCTGATCGCCTGCATGCTCAGGCACGAGGATGGCTGCTGCTAACGCACGGCAACCGGGAGGCTGGAGATGTTGTTCCTGCGATAGACGGTCTTTGCCGTCTCGAGCTCACCGTTAGTGTTGTAGGGGCCTGACTGGACCAGGAAGAGTGTACGGCCACCCACGTTCTGTTCCTTGATGACAATGCTAAGCCCGAGGTTCTCCTGCCGGGCCTTCTCCGTCTCGGCGAGTTCACGACGCTCGAAGGCGCCGGCCTGCAACATAAAGGGTGTATCCAGGATCCGCTCGGGGTCCTGGGAGCTGATATCTACCGGTGTGGCGTCAACGATGACCTCGTTTTCCGGCAACACGCGGTAAAACTCCAGCTCCAGTGAGGCTTGCTGTTCCGGTTCTGCCTGCGTATTGGTCGCCATGGGTTCGGCATTGGCGACGGGCCCCCGGGCGATCGCAGCCTGCGCGATGGGTGGCACGTTACCGGAAAGATAGAGCAGGACACAGGCGAACACGCCGATGGTGATACCCAGGACAAGGCCGGTAATCATGAGCGACCAGGCTGGTGGGTTCGCCACCGGCTTCTTTTCCAGCAAGGGTTCTGGCCTGATCTTGGCGAAATCCTGAGTCATGTCCCTATTCTATATTCTTTTATTCGTGGTCAGTGTCTTTGCTGCTAATCAGATTGCTGCCGTAAACCTGGCAGAAAAGCTAACACCTTGTTTTCTGGCTATTTTATCGGTGTTTTCTAATACAGCCACCACAATTATCGGTAGTCTTTCCCATTGCTGAAGCAGGAATGAGGGCAGATGTTGGTCGGAAACGGGGGTCAGGTAAGTTCGACCGGGTCGATATCGAGGTTCCAGCGCGTTGTCCTGGGGAGTTTCAATTCCTCTACTGCCAGGCTCAGCTGGGCCAGGAAACCTTGCAGCGCGCCGCGCTTCTGGCTCTTCAGAAGCAGGTGCCAGCGATACCTGCCGGCGCGTTTCTCCATTGGGGCGGGCATTGGTCCCAGCAACTGGATGACACTTTCTGGGCCTGCATCATGTCCTGTTATTCTGCGGGCCTGTGTCAGGACCTGCTCGGCGAATTTTGCCGCCGTGGCCGATTGCTCGGATTCAACCTGAACAAGCGCCAGATGGCTAAAAGGTGGCATCTGTCCCTGTTTTCTCTCCTGCAGAAGCTGCGCGGCGAATTCGCCATAGCTCAGGCTCACCAGGTTCTGCAGGGTGGGGTGACTGCCGTGGCGCGACTGAATCGCTACTTCGCCCCGTTTATCTCCCCGTCCAGCACGACCGGCCACTTGTACAATGGTCTGCGCCATGTGTTCCTGCCCCCTGAAGTCGGCACTGAACAGGCCGAGGTCGGCGTCCAGAATTGCTACCAGGGTGACATCGGTGAAATGGTGACCCTTGGCCAGCATCTGGGTGCCAACCAGGATGCAGGGTTCCCCACTCTCCACGGTTTCGATCATGTCGTCGAAGCTGGACTTTGAGCGCATGGAATCGCGATCGATGCGCAGCACAGGAATCGCGGGGAATCTGCGCTCCAGAAACAGTTCCAGTTTTTGCGTACCCAGACCCAGAGTTTCGAGGCGTGCAGAATGACATTGCGGGCACTGCCGGGGCAGGCCACGTGCAGAACCACAGTGATGGCAGCGTAATCCCGCCGGCCTTGAATGCACCGTAAACTGGGCGATGCAGCTGTCACACTCGGCTATCCAGGCGCAGGACTGGCATTGCAACACCGGGGCGTAACCACGCCGATTGATGAAGACCAGCACCTGGTTGCTCTCAGCCAGGTGCTTCTCCATCTTTACCAGCATGGCTTCACAGAAGCCGTGATCGAGATGTTCCTTCTCAATATCCATGATCTGCATGCTGGGGGGCTCAGCATTGCCAGCCCGTTCCGGCAACCTGATGTGCTTGTACCTGGCTTCGAGTGCATTATTCAGGCTTTCGAGGCTGGGCGTCGCCGACCCGAGGATGACGGGCATCTGCTCCTGCTGCGCGCGCTTGATGGCGAAATCGCGCGCCGAGTAACGGAAACCATCCTGTTGTTTGAAAGAGCCGTCGTGCTCTTCATCGACCATGATTAATCCCGGCCGCGCCAGTGGTGTGAACACGGCGGAACGGGTACCGATCACAATGCCGGCACGACCCTGGCGCGCATCGCGCCAGGCAAGCAGGCGTTCGCGATTGCTTAAGCCGGAATGCAGCAGAACGATGGGACAGGTGAAACGCTGGGTAAAGCGCGCAACAGCCTGGGGAGTGAGACCTATTTCGGGAACCAGCAGCAGGCACTGCTTACCGGCAGCCAGGGTTCGCTCGATGGCGCGCATATACACTTCAGTCTTGCCCGAGCCGGTGACGCCGTCCAGCAGCAGGCAATCGAATCCCTTATCGGTTTCAATGGCAGCCAGGGCCTGTTGTTGATTCTTGTTGAGGGAGACCGTGTGCCGAGAGGGCGCTTCCCAGGCAGCGGTGAATTGTTCATCGCAAATTTCCTGGTGGTTCTGCACCAGCCCCCTGGCCTGAAGTTGCTTCAATAGCGACGAATCGAAACCCTTGTGCTTCATGTCTTCCAGGGTGATCGGCCCGGCTGTCTGGATCAGGGACAACAGGGCGGCCTGTCTTGGGGCTCTACTGAGTTGATTTGACGCATCCGGGCTTGTACTTGTCGCGGACCAGAGTTCGACGCAGTCCAGCAGAGGTTCCCCCTGGCGCAACAGGGTAGGCAGCGCGGTTGCCAGGACTTCCCCGACGGGATGCTGGTAGTAGCTCGCGGACCAGAGTAGGGCCTTGAACAGAGGTTCCGGCACTACGCTCTCGCGATCCAGCAAGTCCAGCGCCGACTTGAGTTTGCTGGCGGGTACGGATGAGTTGGCTGCATGCTCTACGATCACTCCGATGAGTTGGCGGCGGCCAAAGGGAACCCGCACCCGGGCACCGATCGGGTAGCTCTCCACTACCCTGGCTTCTCCGCCAGGCCCAACAGTTGCCTCCGACTCCCCTGGAGGCAGGTAGTCGAACAGACGCCGCAACGGGGTGGGTATCGCGACGCGAAGGATGAGGGGGTCGCGGTGCTTGCTGCTGCTCATGGATAAGACTGCTGGGATGAGCCCCTGGGGGCTGGCATGGCTGTGACTCCGCATAGTACGAGTATGCTGGAGCGTAGACAACCGGGCGGATGGGGCTGAACAGCAGGCGCCGATGGTCTATACTCCGGCCACTCCCGCTTCGCTCCACGGTCTGTGTTCCAGGCAGGCGGGAAACACATACTGTCAGTATAAACCGAGCGCAAAAAAACACGGCGACGTCCAGTGGGCTGTCAGCCCAGGCAAGTAAAACTATGAGTGAGCAGGCAATCCCAGCTGAGCTGCAGGAAATTCGCAAACAGATCGACGATATCGATGACCGTTTACTGCGGCTGTTGGCAGAGCGTTTCCAGCTCACCCATACTGTGGGTGTAATCAAGGCAAAGCAGAACCTGAATTCATTCGATTCGTCGCGAGAGGCTGAGAAGATTACGCGCCTGAGAGAGCGCTGCGACAGCCTGGAAATTGACCCGAATCTGGTGGAAGAGCTGTTTACCCGCATCATGCAGGAAGTAGTAAAGAACCACGACAGGCTACGTCAGGCCCGGAATTAGCGGCTTCCCGGGGAGACTTGCTTCCCGGCAATTCTCTGTTAGAATGCTCGCCCCGATTTGGGGTGGCCCCGAAGGTTTGGATAAGCCCCGGCGGCTTACGATAGCCAAACCGGCCCCCTGATACTGCTATCCTGACAAAGCCGGTATCGTGCGGCGCGAGATACGTCGTGGCGATGCTGAACTGAGGAAGAGAGAATACACATGAAAGCTGATATCCATCCGAACTACGGCCCAATCAAGGCAACCTGTAGTTGTGGCAACGTGATCGAGACCAAATCTACTCTGGGCAAGGACATCCTTATCGATGTTTGCTCACAGTGCCACCCGTTCTATACGGGCAAGCAGAAGATTCTGGATTCTGGCGGTCGAGTCGATCGCTTCAAGAAGCGTTTCGGCAATCGTCGCGTTTAACGCTACACGCCAGCAGTACCGACAATTCGACACAGCTTCCTGGCGCCAGCCTCACTCACCCACCCGGTGAGCAGGGTTTGGCGCTTTGTCGTGCGCGCCAAAAAAGCAGTAGCCTGACAGCTCCACCGTCGGTTTTCGACAGGCCGACCTGTGCCGTCCTGGCGATGTCTCGATAGTGGACCCGGCTTGCCAGCCAGGGCAGGGGAATGAAGAAAGAGGAAAGAGGAAAGAGGGGCTCCCTAAAAAATCGTCTCGGTAGACAATTCTTCGGTCTGTTCCTCGTTCAATTCAATACCGGGCAGTGGGGTCTCCAGGGGCGCCGGTGCATTCTCGACACGGAAATATTCGAAAGTTGAATTGGGGTCGCCCGGTGTGGCCAGTTGCCCGGAGTTTTTGTCGATGAGCCTGTCCACGATACCGTCGGGCCTGCTCATGGTGTTTTCGGGTTTCCCTTTCAGCGCCGCAGACATGAAATCGATCCAGATCGGCACAGCGACAGTCGCGCCCTGTTCACGTTCGCCCAGCGGCTCTGGCTGATCGAAGCCCACGAATACCGTTGTTGCTATATCCTTGTTGAAACCGGAAAACCACAATTCCTGTGGACCATTGGTCGTGCCCGTCTTGCCCATCAGGTCACCACGGCCAATTTCTCTCTGCACGCGATTACCGCTGCCTTCTTCGACCACGGAGCGCAGCATGGAGTTCATGATAAACGCAACCCGGGGATCCATGATGCGCGGTGCAGGATAGGCTTGCTCGCCGGATTCACCATTCATGTTCTGGCAGTCCGATTCGCACACCACGGCGGGAGTTGCTCGATACAGCACACCTTCGCTGACGCTTCGGATTTCCTTGATAAACCAGGGATCGACCTTGTAACCGCCATTGGCGATGACCGAGTAGGCGGTCACCATTTCCAGTGGTTGCACATCCTGGCTGCCCAGCGCCACGGTGAGGTCATTGGCGGGAAAATTCTGGGTCTGGAAACCAAACTTGTTGGCGAAGGCCAATACCTTATCCGAGCCCAGTTCATCGTAGAGTCGCACCGTGGGTACGTTTCGTGATTCCCGCAGCGCGTGGCGCAGGGTAATCGGCCCGAGGAAATTATTTTCATAATTATTGGGACGGTAGTCGCCCCGGGTGAACGGGGCATCATTAATGATGCTGGAGGCGGAGTAACCGTTTTCCAGTGCAGCACCGTAGACGAAGGGCTTGAAGTTGGAGCCGGGAGGGCGGGGTGTGAGCACGCGGTTAACCTGATTCCAGCGGAAATCATAGCCGCCTACCAGGGATAGCACGCTACCATCGGCGGGGGACATGGAGACCAGTGCACCCTGGATATCCGGTACCTGGCCAAGATGCCAGCTATCTTCGCTGCGCCTGACCCGAATGAAGTCGCCCTCGCTTACCACATCGGATGCCGCAGACGGTGGCGGCCAGGCTTCGTTGCGGCTACGAAACGCGTAGGCCCACTGAATGCCTTCCCAGGGTACATCGATTGTATCGCCATCTTTCAGCAGGGCAGTGAAGCTCCGTTCCTGAACCTCGGTCACAATGGCCGGCTGCTGATTTCCATAGGCAGGAATAGGTGCCAGGTGTTCCAACCACTTGCCAAGGGGATCTAACGGATCGGCTGGATAGTTTGCCGTGGGGCCACGGTAGCCATGTCGGCGATCGTAGTATCCCTCGAGGCCATCGACCAGGGACTTGTTTGCTGTTAGTTGCAGGTCACCATCGATGCTCGTTACCACTTCGAAGCCGCGAGAGTAGGTTTCCTCCCCGAATTGATCGTACAGGATCTGGCGTACCATTTCGGCCACATAGGGAGCCGGCACGGCGATGTTTCGATTGTGCCTGCGGGCTGTGACCGGTTCGGCGTTGGCCAGGTCGAATTCAGCCTGGGTGATCATGTTCTGGTTGAGCATATTGCGCAGCCTGGTCTCCCGGCGCTGGATGGCGCGTTCGGGCGAGGCTAGCGGATTGCAGGTGGATGGGCAGGGCAGGACTGACACCATCATGGCGGCTTCCGCCAGGGTCAGTTCGCTGACGTCCTTGCCATAGTAGACAAACGCCGCGGCACCGATGCCATCGGCGCCGGCTCCGAAGTAAATGGTATTCAGATAAAGCGTGAGAATTTCTTCCTTGCTCAGTTCCCGCTGGATCTGTAAAGCGAAGGGAATAGTCTTGAGTTTGCGCAGGTAGACGTTGTCACTGTCGAACGACAGGATATTCGCCAATTGCATGTTCAGGGTGCTGCCTCCTCCCAGGCGATTGCCGGAGAGAAAACCGTAGAAGGCTCGCATCAGGCTCTGCACATCTACCCCGGGATGCGAATAGAAGCGCACGTCTTCGGTGGCGATCACGGCATTCTTGAGCGTTTCCGGTATGTCCGCGGTGCGAATAGGATTTCTGCGATTACCGATTTCATCGATCAACCGCCCGTCAGCAGTGAAGATGCGCAACGGAGTCTCCAGTTGCACATCGCGATAGGTCTCGGCAGCGGGTAGCAGTGGTGCCAGATACAGATAGGCGGCCATGGCTACCATGGTGCTGCCGCTGCTTAAAAAGACGGCCATGAGTATGAGCCATCTGCTCCATTTTGTGATGGATAAACGCATGAGCTTGTGACTTGCGGGACTGGCTTTATCCAATGGGCCTCCGGATGCCGCTGCAGCAAGGGTTATGGCGTCGAACAAGGCGCGAAAAATGGACCTCCATTATACACTCGGCTTCAGAGAATACCCGGCATTATCGGACTGATAGGTTGTGTTTCCATGCACAGGGTGGGCTTCTTGCTGCTGTTCAGGTAGCTGGTTCTTTCAATCCTTCTCCTGAACAGGGTGCTGACAGCCCTCAGGACAGTCTGAATGCGGATGGGTAGCCGACAGACCTGGCCTGATCCTGAAAGTCAGTAAAGACGGCGTTTTAAACAATTGATGTGATCTAATTCAAGGATTTGTGTATCAGTCTGATACACTATCAGAGAGTGAAGCTGTTTGTATTGAAAGTCTGATAATTATTTGAAAACTATATAAGTTCTTTGTTGGCCGATATTGAGGGTTGGGAACTCCAAAATTCAGGAATTGATAGTTAAGTCTCTGTTATTTAAGAAATATTTCTTAAATTCGAGGTATAAATCAGAGAAAAGAGATAGAGGAAGTGGACCGAGAGCCCTACCTTCCGTCGGTAATATGGCCATTTTGAACTTTTTGGGAATTTGCTGTGTTGGATCAGATAAAAAATTTGGGTTCTTTCGCCAGTTTTGGTAAGAAATCCAATACATTACTGGGGATCGACATCAGTTCGACCTCCATCAAGATCCTGCAGCTCAGCGCGGTGGGTAATTCCTATCGGCTGGACAACTATGTCATTCGCTCTCTTCCAGCCAATGCGGTGGTGGAGAAGAATATCAGCGATATCGATGCGGTAGGCGACGTGATCAGTGCCGCTGTCTCGATCCTCAAGCCCTCTATCAAGGACGCCGCCGTGGCCGTGGCAGGCTCCGCGGTGATTACCAAGACAATCGAAATGAATGCCTCACTCACGGATTCCGAGATGGAGAATCAGATCGTGGTGGAGGCTGACCAGTATATTCCGTACCCACTGGACGAAGTGTCCATCGATTTCGAGCGTCAGGGGCTGTCCCAGCGCAATCCCGAATTGGTCGAGGTGCTGCTGGCAGCGTGCCGCCGGGAAAACGTGGATTCCCGTGTCACGGCGCTCGAGCTGGGCGGCCTTACCTGCAAGGTGGTGGATATCGAGGCCTACGCCATTGAACGCGCCTTCACGTTGCTGGCCGAACAGATTGGCTCCGATGACGAGCAAACGGTCGCGATCGTGGATGTCGGTTCCATGATGACTACGCTGAATGTCATCCTGAAGGGCAAGACTATTTATACGCGCGAGCAGATGTTCGGTGGTAACGCCCTGTCCGAGGAAGTGCAGCGTCGATTTGGACTCTCGGCGGTTGAGGCGGAGACCGCGATGAAGCGCGGGGGCCTGCCGGAAGAATACGAGTTCGAGATTCTTGCACCCTTCAAGGAAACCGTGGTGCAGCAGGTGAGCCAGACCCTGCAGTTCTTCTTCTCTTCGAGTCACTACAACGAAGTCGACCATATTCTGTTGGCTGGCGGTGTTGCGGCCATCGATGGGCTGGCGGACCTGGTGCAGGAAAGCCTGAGTACACCGGTGTCTATCGCCAATCCGTTTGAAGGTTTGCAGATTGGATCCAAGGTCAACGAAAGCCTGCTTAAAAATGATGCGTCCTCTTTGCTGATTGCCTGCGGTCTGGCGATGCGAGGTGAGTACTAATGGCTCATATCAATTTACTACCCTGGCGCGAGCGCCTGCGGGAGGAACGCAAACGCGAGTTCCTCACCATCGTGGTCGGTTTCGTGATCATCGCGGGTGGTCTGGTGTTCCTGGTGGATCGCTACTTCAACCGAGAGATCGACATGCAGACGGCTCGAAACGATTTCCTGCGCGGCGAAATTCGGGTGCTTGATGAACAGGTCGCGGAAATAAACCAGCTGCGTCAGCAGAAGGAAGATATCCGTGCCCGCATGAACGTGATTACGGACTTGCAGGGCACGCGCCCGGTAATCGTGCGCATCTTCGATGAACTCGTGAGAACGCTGCCGGATGGAGTGTTCTATGAGACTGTTACGCGCACCGAAAATGTCATCGCAGTCGAAGGGGTGGCGGAGTCCTACGCACGCATCACCGAGTTGATGCGGAGACTGGATGACTCGCAATGGTTTACGGCAACAGACTTGAGTGAATTCTCGGTGGTGCAAAGTGCAGAAAGCCCCATGTCGGCTTCCATTGCATTTTCATTGACTCTCAACATAGAGCTTCCAAACCAGGAAGAGCAGTCGGGAGCGTAGCTAAGCCATGTCCATATTAACCAATATCACCAATGACCTGCGGAATTTCGATTGGAATGACCTGCAGGACGTCGACACCATCGGTGTTTGGCCGGTCGCGGTTAAGGTCGTTATCGTCTTTATTATCTTCTCCGGTTGTCTGGCGGCCGATTACTTCCTGCATGTACAGAACCTGCAAACCAGTTTGCAGAGTGTGTCCGGTGAAGAGAACCAGTTGCGAATCGAATTCGAGCAAAAGGCTTTCCTGGCATCAAATCTGGAAGAATATCGTGCGCAGACAGAAGAGATGGAAGAGTCCTTCACCGAGCTACTGCGCCAGTTACCGTCAGAGACTGAGGTGCCCGGTCTGGTAGACGATGTTACCAACACCGGTGAGGGTAGTGGTCTGGAGTTCGCGAACTTTGAGTTGCCTGAAGAGCAGGTGCAGGAGTTCTATATCGAGATTCCAATCAACCTGAACGCCGTGGGTGACTATCACGATTTCGGCACCTTCGTGAGTGGAGTGGCGAGTCTCGACCGGATTGTAACCCTGCATGATTTTGCTATTACCCGACGCGACGATGTGTTTCTCGATATGAGTATCCTGGCGCGTACCTATCGCTACAAGGAAGTCGATGAAGGCACGGGGGTAGGGCAGTAAATGGGCATGCTCTCCCTTACAAGCGCTCGGGTACCCGCTCTCCTTATGTTGAGCATGAGCCTGGTGGCCTGTCAGCGTTACAACAACCTGGCTGACCTGGAGGCGTTTGTGGTCGAGGTCAAGGGGCGGCCTGGCGCGGAAGTTGAACCGGTGCCGGAGTTCGTGCCCTATGAGGGCTTCGTCTACAGTGCTGCCTCCATGCGCAGTCCTTTCGTCGTGCCCATGGTGATTGATGCGGAATCGGCAACAGTGCTCTCCCAGGATGTAGAGCCGGATTTCGAACGTCCGCGTGAGCCCCTGGAGAGCCAGTCACTCAGCGAGATGAGCATGGTTGGCATGTTGTTCAGAGGCAACAAATACGAGGCCCTGGTAGAGGATGCCTTTGGTGAGGTGCACAGGGTTGGTATTGGGAACTATCTGGGTCGCAATCATGGCCGGATAGAGAATATTAGTGAAAGGCAAGTCAATATTATTGAGATAGTGCCCAGCGGCTCAGGTGGTTGGGTCGAGAGACCACAGACTCTTACGTTGCAATAACACTTGTTGCGTTTACTGCGTAAGTCGAGGTTACCGGTATGAATAGGATTATGAATTTAAAAAATAGCCTGCAATGGATAGAAGGCGGCATCAGAGGGCTGGCGCCTGCGCTCCTCCTGCTTCTGATGACGGCGGCTGCCCAGGCGCAGCAGTCGATCACACTGGATAGCATCGGCTTCGTGAACCTGCCAGGAGACAGCATCGAGATTCAACTGTCTTTCGATTCGGCTCCGCCTGATCCAAGCAGTTTTGTGCTGGATAATCCTGCCCGTATTTCCCTCGACCTGCTGGGAGTTGCCAGCGGCCTCAATCAGCAGCGCTTCAATATTGATTCCAACAATGCCCAAAGCGTCATGGTGCTGGATGATGGCAGTCGTACGCGCCTGGTCGTAAACCTCGATGAGCTGGTGAACTACGAAACCCAACTCTTCGGCAATACCATGACCATTCAGGTAGGTAACGATACGGGTAACGCTCGTGGTGGCGTGGTTGCTTCGAACACGGTGGCGGGTATTTCGTCCACCAGCAACAACCAGATTTCTGATGTTACCTTCCGGCGGGGTGATGAGGACGAAGGCCAGATCGTCATTGATCTCTCCAGTGAGTCCGTCATTGGCAGTGTCGAGCAGGTTGGTGCCAGGGTCTATGTTGAGTTTCAGAACACAACGGTTCCCGACGACCTGAATCGTCGATTCGATGTGAGTGATTTTGCCACGCAGGTGAGTACGGTAGACGTACTGGGTCAATCGGGTCGTGCCACTGTGGTAATCGACATCGATGGTGCCTATGAATACGTGGCGTATCAGAGCGGCGCTCAATACACGGTGAGTGTGCGTCCACCGCCTCTCGATGTATCTGGTGATGATGCAACAGCGCAATACACCGGAGATATAGTCGGTGTGTCTTTCCAGGATATTCCGATCCGCTCTGTCCTGCAGATCATGGCGGACTACTATGATTTCAGTCTGGTAGCCGGTGATGCAGTGTCGGGCAACATCACTCTGGTACTGGATAATGTTCCCTGGGACCAGGCGCTGGAGCTCATTCTGCGAGCAGGCAATCTGGGTAGTCGGCTCGAGGGCAATGTATTGTACGTGGCGCCTGCAGATGAAATTGCAGCGCAGGAGCAATTGGAGATTGAAGCCGAGCAACAGGCTCAGGCCCTGGCGCCACTGTTCACCGAATTCGTTCAGGTTAACTACGCCAATGCCAATGACATCATGGCCCTGCTCACGGGCGAGGGCGCTGGTGGCGGAGCGGCAGCTCCCGGAGTGCCGGGTGAGGGCGGCGCCGCTGGCAGTGGCGGGATTCTCTCTCCGCGCGGCACCGCGACGGTGGACGAGCGAACCAATATCATCATCGTGCGTGATATCGAAGAGAAGCTGGAAGAAGTGCGCGCCATGCTGTCGCGGTTGGATGTGGCCGTACGCCAGGTGCTCATCGAGGCACGCATAGTAAACGTCTCGACAGATTTCAGTCGCGATCTCGGTATCCGCTGGGGCGGCGCAGGCAGTGCGCCAACCGGTGACAGCTTTCGTTATGGCGGTTCGCAGGCGACTACTACTGAATTGGCCAACACCGAATTGGCGCAGGAAATCGCGCTACAGAATGCGGCCCTGGCCGGGGATCAGGCACGCCTGCAGGCCTTGCAGTCAGGTACCGATCCAAGCCTGATAGATGCGCTGGTTTCCCAGGCGATAGCCTCCGTGCCGATTCCCACCGGCAATATCACTTTCCCGGATGCGCTGGCGGTGGATCTCGGCGTGGTTTCAACCGACGCATCGACCTTCTCAATTGGTTATACCGGCAGCAGCGGTCTCATCGAACTGGAGCTGTCAGCGCTGGAAAGCACAGGTAATGGTGAAGTAATCGCCCGTCCCAAGGTTACTACCCAGGACAAGGTCACTGCCGAGATTCGATCCGGTGTGCGTATTCCCTACCAGTCCCAGGCGGGAGGTACGGCGGGTGGTTCTACAACTGAGTTCGAGGATGCTGTGCTGTCGCTGCGTGTCACTCCACAGATAACACCAGATGGCCGCATCAACATGGAGCTTGAGATTCAGCAGGATTCCGTGGCAGCGGGCTCGGGTCAGGTTCCGGCGATCAATACCAACGAAGTGACGACGAGTGCGCTGGTCAACAATGGTGAGACAATCGTGCTGGGCGGTGTGTTCCGTGAAGAAAGCACCACTACCGAGACCAAGACTCCGCTACTCGGGGATATTCCTTATGTGGGACGTTTGTTCAAGCGTACAGCACGAGCGAGTCGCCGCACGGAATTGTTGATCTTTATTACGCCCAAGATCATCGCCGATATCGCTATCCGCTAGAATCAATCCAGATAACAAGAAGACCGGGCTTGCCCGGTCTTCTTGTTATCTGGATGCCTTCCCCAGAGTTAAGGCAAGGCATACGCCCTTAGCGTAAGGGTTCGCAAGGAGGTAGAATGCGGCCTTTCTGTGCACTGGACCTTATTTCATGTTATCGAAGAACAGCGTATACCTGGTCGGCCCCATGGGAGTTGGCAAGTCTACGATCGGTAAAGTCCTTGCCGAATTGCTCGACATGGAGTTCATCGATTCCGACCGGGAAATCGAGGCCGCGACTGGCGCAGATATTCCCTGGATCTTCGACGTCGAGGGAGAAGCCGGGTTCCGTGTCCGTGAGGAAAAGATGATCGACACCCTCACCAGGCGTAAAGGCATTGTGCTGGCTACCGGTGGTGGGGCGATTTTGGCGAAGCAAACCCGCAAGCGGCTTCAGAAACGGGGTACGGTTGTCTACCTGCGAGCTTCGCTGAAATTACAGGTGGAACGCACCAGCCGCGACAAGAACCGCCCGCTGTTGCAAACCGCCAACCCGGAGAAGACGATCAAGCAACTCATGAAAATCAGAGAGCCACTTTACCAGGAAGTGGCAGATATCATTGTCGATACCAACCGCCGCAATCCGCGCACGGTGAGCAAGGAGATATACCGACAGCTGAAGAAGATGCAGTCGTCAGCCGAACAGGGAAAGCCCGCCAAATGACCATGAACGGAACCATGCAAACTGTAAATGTTGATCTCGGGGAGAGGAGTTACCCTATTCTAATAGGCGAAGGACTTCTCGATACTCCCGGTTTACTGGAACCCTACCTGGGGCGCGGACGCGCCATTGTGATAAGCAATGATGTGGTGGCTCCGCTCTATGCCGAACGCATCCGGGGGGCTCTCGGTGATCGCTTCGCTGACATGATCGTGTTGCCCGATGGCGAGGCGCACAAGAACCTCGATACCGTGGCTACGATCTATGATCGATTGTTGGCGGGAAAATTCGACCGACAAACAACCCTGGTCGCCCTGGGTGGCGGAGTCGTAGGAGATATCACTGGTTTCGCTGCGGCAACCTACCAGCGGGGCGTGAATTTCATTCAGGTGCCTACCACCTTGCTCGCGCAAGTGGATTCCTCGGTGGGGGGCAAGACCGGGGTTAATCATCCTGGCGGCAAAAACATGATTGGCAGTTTCTACCAACCCCGCTGTGTGTTGATCGACACTAGCGTCCTGGCCAGTTTGCCCGAACGGGAAATCAAGGCTGGACTGGCCGAGGTCATCAAGTACGGACTGATAGTGAACCGGGAATTCTTTAACTGGTTGGCTGACAATTCCGCTGCCGTTATGGGGCTGCAGACTGCTGCAATCACCGAGGTGATCAGGATTTGTTGCGAGACCAAGGCCGATGTCGTTGCCCGGGATGAGAAGGAGAGTGGGGTGCGGGCACTGCTGAACCTGGGCCATACCTTCGGCCACGCCATTGAAACAGCAAGCGGCTATGGCAAGCTGCTCCATGGTGAGACGGTTGCCATGGGTATGGTAATGGCGGCAGATCTCTCCTGTCGCATGGGGTGGTTATCGGCGGCAGACGCGCAGCACGTCCGGGCTGTGCTGGAAGAAAATTATGGTATGCCGGTAATTCCGCCTGCCGATATAACAGAAGAGCAGTATCTCGACCTGATGGCGTCGGACAAGAAAGCCGAGCAGGGGAAAATTCGATTCATCCTGCTGAAGGCCATTGGTGAAGCCTTGCTTACCGATGCCGTGGACAGCGCTGCTCTGCGCCAGACATTGCAGGCTGGGGAGACCCTCTGCAGGGCTTGAGTCTGCCACGAGCAAGAATCCTGAAACTGGGCTAACAGTCTGTGAACAAGTACGTCAAGAAAATGGGACTCAGTTACGACCCCTTCGCCGCGGCGGAGAAGAGTCGTACATTCTTCACTGGCGGAGGGCGGCAGGCGCTGCTGCAGCGGCTGTTGGAGCAGGCCCATTTTGGCGCTCCCCTGAGCATGGTGTGTGGCACGCTTGGCAGCGGCAAGACTGCGCTGGCCCGCGAATTCAGAGCCAGTTTTGCAGACGAAGCCCTGTGTGTGCCTGTGCATGCCACCCTGTTCATGAACCAGCATCAGTTCCTCGATGCCCTGCTCGAGCAATTGCCAGTTGGGGCATCCTCTCCAGAACCCGCCGCTATCGTGGATGACATAGTCCGTTTTGCCGAGAAGCTCTACCTGAATGCAAAAACCCTGGTAATCATCGTGGACGACGCCCATGAGCTCGCCAGCGAAGTGCTCGAAATCGTGGATGCCCTCACCAACAAGGCCAGCGAGGGAGCGGTACACATCCTGATGTTGGGTGAGCTGCAACTCTCCAACATGTTGCACAGTTCTCTGGGAAACAATGCGATAGGCAATCGGCTCTCGGGAAGAATGCTGGATGAGCAGATGGAGCCGCTTCACAATGATGAGGTGCTCGACTACGTGAAGCTGAAGCTCACGGATGCGGGCTTCACGGATGAATTGCCACTCCAGGGTACAGTGATCGGTGAAATCATAAACGAGGCTAATGGGATACCTGGCGCTATTAATGTGCTGGTCACCGATGCGTTAAACAATAGGATGCATGTGGTGCCGAAGCCGGTGGAACAACCCAAATCGCTGCTGGAGCTGGGCGCTGCCTACTGGGCTACCGCCGCGGGCCTTGTTGTCTGTTTATTGGCGGCGATCATCTTCCTGCCCTCCGGTTCCGGGGATGATGAGGATGCCCGGCTTGAGGTGGCAGAGGCCCAGAGTAACCGAATGCAGATACCGCTGGCGGTGAATACTTCCCGGCAGCCAATTTCCTCCGCGGGCACTGTGGTGGAGGAGCCAGTCTCGAGTCCAATCGAGCACGGCCAGTCCGGAGTGCCACCGTCGATCACCACCGACAGCACGGGCAGTGCAGCGACGGCGGCAGCGGAAAGTCGCTCTATGGAGCAGGCTCCGGTTACTGACAGCCAATCGGCTCGACCAGTAGCCCCCACATCCGTGGCTGCTACTGCAACCAGCGACAATGAGCCGGCCCAGTTTGCACAGCTGGGGATGAGCGAATTTGAGCGGGAGCTCCTGTCCTATAGCCCTGAGCACTTTACCCTGCAGATCATGGGGTCACGCTCCGAAGAGGCGGTGCGGCGTTTCGTGGATCGGGAACTCAGCGCCTTCAATCATGGTTATTTTGAAGCGCGCCACGAAGGCAATCCCTGGTTCGTTGTGGTTTCCGGGCACTTCACTTCCCGTGCCGCGGCTAACCGCGCCCTGTCCGACCTGCCCGCCAATATCCGCAACATGGAACCCTGGATCCGCAGCATGGGGGACGTGCAGGCCGCCATCAGTGCGGCTCACCCGGGAATCGCCGCCCAATAGAAGCCGCTGCGTTGGTGTAAGCGCTCCCCTCGTGTAAAATCCGCCCCTTCATTTTTGCCACTCGCCAGCAACGAGGATTTCTTGCCCGTGACTTTGAAAAACGACCGGTTTCTGCGTGCATTACTCAAGCAGCCCGTGGATGTGACGCCAGTTTGGATGATGCGTCAGGCAGGACGCTACTTGCCGGAATACCGGGCTACCCGCAAGAAAGCCGGGGATTTCATGAGTCTGTGCCAGAATCCTCAGCTCGCCTGCGAAGTTACCCTGCAGCCCCTGCGGCGCTACCCCTTCGATGCCGCGATCCTGTTCTCCGATATCCTGACCATCCCGGATGCCATGGGACTTGGGCTGTATTTTGAAACCGGGGAAGGCCCACGCTTCAGGAAAGTTATCCGCAGTGCTGCGGATGTGGATGGCTTGCCGGATGTTAATATTGCCGCAGAACTTTCCTATGTGACCGATGCGGTGAGGGTCATCCGGCGGGAGCTGGACGGCAGTGTGCCCTTGATCGGCTTCAGCGGCAGCCCCTGGACGCTCGCTACCTATATGATCGAAGGAAGCGGCAGCAAGGATTTTCGCATGGCCAAGCAGTTCATGTACGACCAGCCTGGGGCCATGCACCAGTTACTGCAGCGTCTGGCGGATGCGGTAACCGATTACCTGAATGCGCAGATTGAAGCCGGCGCCCAGGCAGTGCAAATTTTCGATACCTGGGGAGGCATCCTCACCCCCACGGCGTATCAGGAATTTTCCCTGGCCTACATGGACAAGATCGTGAAGGGTCTGATCAGGGAGCGGGAAGGGCGCGAAGTGCCCGTCATCCTGTTCACCAAGAACGGTGGCCTGTGGCTTGAAAAGATCGCAGAGACTGGCTGTCATGGCGTGGGTCTGGACTGGACCATCGGAATCGGTGATGCCAGGCGGCGCATCGGCAATCTGGCTGCGTTGCAGGGCAACATGGATCCCACCTTGCTCTATGCCTCGCCAGCAACAATCCGCAAGGAAGTCGGCTCCATACTCGCCGAGTTTGGCAGTGGCTCCGGTCATGTATTCAATCTGGGTCATGGCATTACGCCGGGAGTCGATCCCGAGCACGTGGCCGCCTTTGTAGAAGCAGTTCATGAACTCTCCGTCGGTTACCACCAGGAATGAGCCAGCCCGCATCACGGTCTACATAGGCCTTGGCGCAAACCTGGATTCCACCGTTGGCAGTCCTCAGCAGACTCTCAGCTATGCTGCCCAGCGTTTGGCACAATTCAGTGAGGGCGGGTTCAGGCTTTCCAGCATCTACTCCTCCAGCCCCCTCGACTGTCCACCGGGATCACCGGTGTTCTGCAATGCCGTCGCGGAACTGCGCCTGACACCGGGCATCACGCCAGAATACCTGCTCTCGGAATTGCAGAGCCTGGAATATGAGTTGGGCCGCGTGCGCTCAGACGTCCCCAACGAGGCCAGGGCCCTGGATCTGGATTTGCTGACATTTGGCGACATGGAATTGCTCAGCGAGGACCTTGTTCTGCCACATCCAAGAGCCCATCAGCGCGGATTCGTGCTGGCCCCGCTGGCTGAACTGGCACCGGATCTATTGCTGCCTGGACAGACCCGGACAGTGGGCGAGTTGTTGAGTGAGCTGCCCGAGGACCCGCTCTTGTCCCCGATCGCCACGCAAAAATCAATTTAATTCAATAAGATAGATCAGCGATCAGGCGGCGGAGCCCGATGCCGGTGAGCCTGCCGATTCTGCTGTTTTCCCACCACAAAGCTATGTAATTAATTTCCCGGAATTGCTAGACTTAGAGAGTATTTAGGAGCGGTTGTCGAGAGCTCCGCAGATTGCAAAGATTGAACAAAAACCGGTCAAGAAGCCAATGAGCCGCCAACAGAACCCACAAACTGCGTCCAGCAACAGGCTTGGCCCTGCGGCACTGGCCCTGCTGTGCGCGTTTGCCGGCTCTTCGGCACTGGCTCAGGACGTCGATGTTCTGGACAGTTTCCGGGTTGCACCCTCATCGATTCTGAGCAGAGCCACGCCGATATTCGAGGTGGCGCGGGATGTGGAGGCCAAGGATTTTCGTGGTGGCCTGGTGGAAGATGCGCTCAACTTCAATCTTGGCGTAAAGATCACGCCGATCGCTGGCCTCGATCTGCAGGCCGATGCCTGGCGCCAGGAGATTGCAGATGCCCCGGCGGTAACAGTAAACCCGGGTTTCGAGCAAAACCTGCCACAGTTGTATATCGATGATTCAGCAATCAACGAATTCAATGTGGAGAACCCCTTGCTGGGTTCCCAGCTGCAAACGAGTGGCTTCGACCTGGGCGCGTCCTATGTCTGGGATACATCTCGATTTGGGCAGTTCACCCTGAGCACCAAGACCACCTACGTTCAGGACTTTGAAAACCGGGGCTCAATCCTCGATCTCCTGAATGAAGACGTTACTGCCATCGACGACCAGGTTATCAGTCCTGAACTGCAGAGCAGCCTGAGGCTGACCTGGCAGCTGGGTAATCACACCGCCAGCGCAATCACCAACTATTTCGATTCCTTCAAGGACATCAGCGAGCTCGACATCGAAGAGATCAATGCCCTGGTGGATGACATTACTACCATCGACCTGCAATACGGCTACAGCGTGGAAACCGGCTCCAACAAGCGGGCGGTAATTTCCTTCGGTATACGTAACGTCTTTGATGAAAAGACAGCCCAGCTGCTGAATTCATCAACCCGCATTCTCGACCAGAATGGTCGCGTTGCTTACGGTTCCATCAAGTACCAGTTCTGACGCCCTGTCGATCGGTAATTCCCTCAGAGAAGCGCCGCGGGCGCTTTTTTTACGCGCAAAAAAAACCCCGAAAAATCGGGGTTAAAGGTCTGCTCTTTCAAAACTACTCATCATTCCACGAAGTAACCAACGCGCAATAAACACGAAGACTGATGCTTGCGAATTATAGGTAAGCGATGCAATCACGCTGTGCGGCGTATCACAAATCAGGTGAGTTTCCCGCTTTTCGGCATCAGGAACAGGTGCGTGCGACGCACAGCACCTGGACCCGCGGTATTCCGTGGCGTTTGAGCAATCGAGCCAGGCTGCTAACCGTGGTCATGGTGGTAACCACATCATCGATAATTGTGATGCTGTTCACGTCCGCCAGTGTTCGCTTGTCAGCAATGGAAAAAGCTCCTTGCAGGTTCTGTCGCCGGGCTTTGACCGAAGACTGCAAGGATTGGGCAGGCGTGTGTCGACATTTGCGTAATACGCGATTGCTGCAAGGAATGCCGAGTGCGCGGGACAACTGCCGGGTCAATTCCCAGGCCTGGTTGAACCTGCGGCCACAGAAGCGCCTGTAGGAGACTGGCACCGGGACAAGCAGGTCTGTTCGCAGCTCAGTGAACTTGCACACCATCAGCCCGGCGAAACAGTGCCCAATGTCCAGCCGCTGACTGTGCTTGAAGCCGTTGATCAGCTCCCTGATCGGCGAGCTGTAGGAAAAGAGTGCCTGGCAGCGGTCCACCGGGTACTCGTTGCCGAGGCACTGCCCGCTCTGGCCATCAACCAGATTTTCGGCCGCGAAAGGAAGACCGCATCGCTGGCAGGTGGAGTCGAGCCAGGGCAGGCGGGATTCGCAAACCGGGCACAGGGGTATCAGCCGGGAACAGGTTCTCAGGCATACCAGACAATTTGAGGGAAAGATTCCAGTAAAGAATGGCATAGGCAGATCACGGCGATTTCATCGTCCTCGATTGCCTGGGAGCGATTGTGGCTGACCTGCATTGAATATAGGCAGGCCTGGAAAATTCGCCAAGCAATGGCTGCAAACAGTTCAAGGGGAGCGGACCATCTCATATAATGGACGCTCGATTTATTTTGAATGAAGTGGGGACGCGACTCATGGCCGCTTATCGTGCGCCGTTGGCAGACATGCGATTCTTGCTGGGCAAGGTCTTCGCTGCCGAAGAATTGTTTGCCAGCATGCCCGGAACCGAGGAGGTTTCTGAGGATTTGATCACCGCCATTCTGGAAGAGGCAGGGAAGATCGCGGAAGGCCTGCTTGCCCCGATTAATTTGTCTGGAGACCAGCAGGCCTGCACCTGGGCAGAGGGCAGGGTTAGCACACCGGCTGGATTCAAGGACGCCTACAGGGCCTATGCTGAAGGTGGTTGGGCGGGGCTGACCGGTGCCGTGGACTACGGCGGCCAGGGCATGCCCAAGCTGTTGTCGGCTCTGATAGAGGAGATGTTCTTCGCGGCCAACTCTTCCTTCGCCCTCTATGCCATTCTGAACACAGGCGCGACCCTGACCCTGAGCGAGCATGCCAGTGAGGAATTGAAAGCCCGTTATCTGCCGAAGATGTACGAGGGCGTATGGTCGGGCACCATGTGTCTCACCGAACCGCATGCGGGCACCGACCTGGGTATCATCCGCACCAGGGCTGTACCCGAAGAAGATGGCAGCTATCTCATAAGCGGCACCAAGATATTCATCACAGCCGGTGAGCACGATCTCACTGAAAACATCATCCATCTGGTGCTGGCGAAATTACCCGATGCCCCCCCGGGCCCCCGTGGAATCTCCCTGTTCCTCGTGCCCCGAAACCTGGTGAACGAGAATTCCGAACTTACCGGAGAGAGCAACAATGTGAGCTGTGGTTCCATCGAGCACAAGATGGGCATCAAGGCGTCAGCCACCTGTGTGATGAACTTCGACGGTGCCAGGGGCTGGCTGGTGGGTGAGTTGAATAACGGCCTCTCGAATATGTTCACCATGATGAATTATGAGAGGCTGTCCATGGGCTTGCAGGGCAATGGTCTGGCAGAGTCCTCCTACCAGACCGCCGCGCAGTATGCACAGGAGAGACTGCAGGGGCGGGCACCTTCGGGTACGCAGAACCCCGGCGGCGCGGCCGACCCCATCATCGTACACCCCGATGTGCGGCGAATGCTGCTCACCATGCGCGCAAACATTCAGGCCGGACGGGCACTCTCCATGTATGCTGCCTTGCAACTGGATACCGCGCGCTTCCATCCTGACGAAGCGGCTCGCGCACGCGCCGAGCAGCTGGTGGCCCTGCTTATTCCCGTACAGAAAGCCTATGCATCAGATCGTGGTTTCGAAGCCTGTGTGCTGGGTCAGCAAGTGCTTGGTGGACATGGCTACGTGGCCGAGTGGGGGCAGGAGCAGAACGTGCGTGATGCCCGAATTGCCCAGATCTATGAAGGAGCAAATGGCATTCAGGCCCTGGACTTGATGGGCCGCAAGACCGTGCGCAGCAACGGGGAGTTGCTGAAGATATTACTGGAGGAGATGGATAGCTTCAGTGAACAGGCCGGGGCAGTGGAGGGTATGGATCGTTACCTGCCCGTGCTCGTGGACGCCAGGGAGATCATCGAATCGGTGACCCGCGAGGTCATCGCTCGGGCCAAAGACAATCCCGATGAGGTAGGCGCTGCGTCCTATGCCTACATGGAATTGCTGGGACTGGTGTTGTACAGCTTCATGTGGCAACGCATTCTTGCCTCGGCACTGCAGCAGCGCAATGATGGTTCGGGAGACCAGCAGCACCTGGGTGGCCTGATAAAGACCGGCGACTTCTTCTTCGCCAGATTGTGGCCGAAACACAAGTCGCTGGTCGCCGAAATTCAGGCTGGTGCGGAATCACTCATGGCCTTGAGTGCCAAGGAATTCTAAGGGCCTGGTGAGCCACTGGTCGGGTCAGATTACCCACTCCATGTTGTCTGAAAACAGCTGCTTGAACAGATCGAGGTTTTCTCCATCTTCGCCGATGAGTACCAGGTTGCCTTCACCCATCGGCACCACCATGCCGCGGAAGCGACCGTCCTGAATGCGGTATTCGGATTCCACCGGGCTGTTATTGATGACGATGATGCTAACCACCCCTTCCTCGCCCCGTACCATCAGATGGGCACTGCTATATGCCGGTAATACGATGCAGGGGTTGGCGTAATAGACCGGATTATCCTGTTGCAGGGTCGATGCCAGTTGGACGCCGGCCGATGACATGATCTGGTTAACGTCATTCCATTGCACTGTGACCAGATCATCCCCGGTGTTGATTGCCGCAATCTCGCTGCTCTCATGGTAGAGGTGATTAATCATCTCCTCACCCAGCGCGATTTCGAACTCATTCGGTCCAGGCTCAAACGTCAGGGTAAATACCACGCCAATCACCAGCAGCAGACTGGCGGCAATGGCATAGTATTGAAAGAAGCTGGCCGCATTGGCGGCAGACTTGTCGCCAGCGGAGGCAACCGAAGCTACCCTCGCTGACTGTGCGTCGTTGATTTCGGTATTGAGACCAGGAATATCCAGCAAGGATGCCTTGAGGCCTTCGGGAACCCTGACAGCCGTGAGCACTGAACTGATCTCGGTTTCCATCTGCCGGCTCTGGTCGAGAATTTTCTGATAGGCGGGATTATCCCTGGCAGCATCCAGGAGTTCCTGGTCAGGCGCACCGGGGTTGGCGTAGACCCGTTCGCGAAATTCTGATTCTTCCATCATTTGTCTCGGTTGTTGCTTGGTAACTGATCTGTAGCAGTCATCTGCCGTTTTTCTATCTCTACATGTCACTGCATGTTTGGCCTGATGCCTGGTTTCGGCTCCTCGATGCCGAAGCAGGCAAGCCTGTCATTCGTCTCCCGGGTCCGCATCCAGCCCGAATTCCTGCTTGAGTTTGCTGCGGGCCCGAAACAGACGGGTCATGACGGTGTTGTTATTCAGGCCCAGGATATCGGCGATTTCCTTGCCGCTGAAGCCACCCACTACCTGTAATAACAACGGCTCGCGATAGTCGCTCTCCAGTCGGTTGATCGCGTTGTGTAACAACTCACGATCCATCTTGCTGTCTGGCTCTTCGTTGTCCGATTCCGCAATGGACTGGTCGTCGATGTCTACCAGATCGGGCCGATAGCGCTCATACAGCCGAGCGTTTTCCCGGCGCAGAATGGTAAACAGCCAGGCCTTGGCCGCCTTATCGTTCTGCAGGCTGTCAAGAGACCGCCAGGCACGCAAAAAAGTTTCCTGAACGAGGTCCTGGGCCAGCGGCTGGTTCTTGCACAGCCAGTACGCATAGCGGTAAACGTCCTGGTAGTGTGCCGTAACCAGAGACTCGTAACGCTGCTGCTTGTTACTTCCTTCTAAGACCGGGGCGTCGCTCATTAATTTTCAGGAAACTCGGGAAATAATGGACCGTACTCACTGGCCCTGAAAACTATGGATTTCATCGGGCCAGAATTGCGGCCCTGAGTGTGCCTGTATAGCGGGAGCGCTTCAAGTTCAATGGTTTGAGGTGGGCGGCAGGCGTGGCCGCCTGTATACTTGCCGGCTTCTCCAAGGGGTTGATAGATATGACAAAGGTAGCGATCGCCGGAGCCGCAGGGCGCATGGGGCGAACTCTCATACAGGCCGTGGATGCAGAAGGATCGGGGCTGAAGCTGGCGGCTGCCACTGTGCTGGCCGATGATCCGTGCCTGGGCGTGGACGCTGGTTTGCTGGCAATCGGCAAGCAGCTCGATGTGAAAACCGTGGCTAGCCTGGCCGAGGCGAGTGATTTTGATGTGCTGATTGATTTCACCTCCACCGAGGCAAGTCTGGCCCACCTGGACTACTGTCGTGAGCAGGGCAAGGCCATGGTGCTGGGAACCACGGGCTTTACTCCCGAGCAGCAGAAACACATCAATGGCTTGCAGGATCTGCGCCTGGTATTTGCCCCGAATATGAGCGTGGGAGTGAACCTGTGCCTGTCCTTGCTGGAGAAGGCGGCCAGCGTGCTGGGCGACAGCGTCGATATCGAAATCAGCGAAGCCCATCACCGGTTCAAGAAGGACGCGCCATCCGGCACCGCATTGAAGATGGGACAGGTGATCGCTGACACGCTCGGCCGCGATCTGCAGAAGGTTGCGGTATATGGTCGGGAAGGCATGGGCGAAGAGAGAGATCGTTCAACCATCGGTTTCTCAACTCTGCGTGCGGGAGACATCGTCGGGGATCATACCGTGACCTTCGCCAGTCTCGGTGAGCGAGTTGAAATCACGCACAAGGCGAGTTCCCGAATGACTTTCGCGAGTGGCGCCGTGCGGGCGGCGGGCTGGATCGTGAGTCAGCCTCCCGGTGTATATTCGATGACACAGGTTCTGGGGCTGGATTGAGCCGAAAAATAATCATTTCTTTATTCGGCGACGTTGCACGTAGACAGACGGGGGGTATTTTCTGTAGAATTAACTCTCAGTATGTTGAGTACTGTAAACCATAACAGCAGACGAATTTTGTAAAAAAGCGGAGGCGAGATTTCTCTCCTCCGCTTTTTTTCGCCTGTAAAAAACACAATGAATTCTGATTGTTCAGGCAATCAACCAGGAACACAGGAGCAGAAGTGTCCATAACAGCAATATTGGCTCTGGAAGATGGCAGCCTGTTTCGAGGCATCGCTATCGGAGCCGAAGGTAGTGCCAGCGGCGAAGTGGTCTTCAATACGTCGATGACTGGCTATCAGGAAATCCTTACCGACCCATCCTACGCAAAGCAAATCGTCACCCTGACTTATCCCCATATCGGAAACACCGGCACCAACGAAGAGGACAATGAGTCCACGGGAGTGTGGGCGTCCGGGCTGGTGATTCGGGACTTGCCGATGCTTTCCAGCAACTGGCGCCAGGATCAGACTCTCGATGAATTTCTGCAGGCCCGTAACGTGGTCGCCATTGCCGAGATCGATACCCGCCGCCTCACTCGACTCTTACGCGACAAGGGCCCCCTCAATGGTGCCATCGTGTCCGGCGCAGAGTTGGAAAAGCTCGGTGAAGCGGGCGCATTGGAACTGGCAAAAGCCTTTCCAGGATTGAAAGGCATGGACCTGGCGAAGGAAGTCTCGGTCAAAGAGAGTTACCAGTGGCAGGAAAGCGTATGGAGTATCGGCGCGGGCTATACGGCGCCGCCAGCGCAGAAATTCAAGGTTGTGGCCTACGATTTTGGCGTGAAGCGCAACATCCTGCGCATGCTCGTCGAGCGCGGTTGTGAGGTCACGGTGGTGCCGGCCCAGACCGCGGCGGCAGACGTGTTGGCCATGAAGCCCGATGGCGTGTTTCTCTCCAATGGGCCTGGTGATCCGGAGCCCTGTGACTACGCAATCGACGCCATCAGGCAGTTACTGGACAAGAATATGCCCATGTTTGGCATCTGTCTCGGCTGCCAGCTAATGGCGCTGGCCTGTGGTGCCCAAACCATAAAGATGCAGTTGGGACATCATGGCGCCAACCACCCTGTGCAGGATCTGCGCAAGGGAACGGTGATGATCACCAGCCAGAATCACGGATTTGCCGTGGATGCAGACACGCTTCCAGAAAACCTGGAGGCTACTCACAAGTCCCTGTTCGACGGTTCACTACAGGGTATCGAGCGCAAGGACAAACCGGCCTTCGCGTTCCAGGGCCATCCCGAGGCCAGTCCTGGTCCCCACGATGTTGCACCCCTGTTTGATCATTTCATCGAACTAATGGAGGCAGCCAGATAAACGCGGCGCTGTCCGGAGCAACCCAACTAGTACAGCAGAACTAATTTATCCAGAAGATTTATATGCCACGCAGAACTGACATAGAAAGCATACTGATTATTGGCGCCGGCCCCATTGTGATTGGCCAGGCCTGTGAATTCGACTATTCCGGGGCGCAGGCCTGCCAGGCGCTAAAGGAGGAGGGTTACCGGGTGATCCTGGTGAACTCCAATCCTGCGACCATCATGACGGATCCCGCCATGGCGGATGCCACCTACATTGAGCCAATCAAATGGGAGATCGTTGAAAAGATCATCGAGAAGGAGCGACCCGATGCCGTGTTGCCCACGATGGGAGGCCAAACCGCACTGAACTGTGCTTTGGATCTTAACCGTCACGGTGTATTGGAAAAATACGGTGTCGAGCTGATAGGTGCAGATAGCAAGGCGATCGATAAGGCCGAGGATCGGGAGCTATTTGACAACGCGATGGTTGCTATCGGATTGGAGACGCCCCGCCATGCCATAGCGCACAACATGGAAGATGCCTACAAGGCACTCGAGCAGATTGGATTCCCCTGCATCATTCGGCCCTCTTTTACGATGGGCGGCAGCGGCGGCGGTATCGCCTACAACAAGGAGGAGTTTGAGGAAATCTGCTCTCGAGGCCTTGAATGGTCACCGACCAATGAGCTATTGATCGATGAGTCCCTGATCGGCTGGAAGGAGTATGAGCTGGAAGTGGTTCGGGACAGGAACGACAACTGTATTATTGTCTGTACTATCGAAAACTTCGATGCCATGGGTGTCCATACCGGAGACTCCATTACGGTCGCACCTTCCCAGACCCTGACCGACAAGGAATACCAGATACTGCGAAACGCGGCTATCGATGTGCTGCGAGAAATTGGTGTGGAAACCGGTGGCTCCAATGTGCAGTTTGGCATTCACCCGGAAACCGGACGATTGGTGGTAATCGAAATGAATCCCCGGGTGTCTCGATCCTCTGCCCTGGCTTCCAAGGCAACCGGCTTTCCTATAGCAAGAGTCGCCGCCAAGCTGGCTGTAGGATTTACCCTCGATGAGTTGAGCAATGAAATTACGGGAGGTGCAACGCCGGCATCCTTCGAGCCGACCATCGACTACGTGGTGACGAAGATCCCTCGCTACACATTCGAAAAATTCCCTGAGGCCAATGACCGCCTGACTACCCAGATGAAATCGGTTGGCGAAGTGATGGCTATCGGACGTACGTTCCAGGAATCACTGCATAAGGCTTTGCGTGGTCTCGAGGTTGGCATGTGTGGATTCGACCCGATTCTCGACAGTGACATGAGCGATGCCAAACAGGTGCTCACCAGGGAGCTGACCGAGGCCGGCGCACATCGCATCTGGTATATCGCTGAGGCGTTTCGGCAGGGTTGGTCCCTGAATACTGTTCATGACCTGACCCGAATCGATCCCTGGTTCCTTGTGCAGATTGAGGAGCTCATCGCACTGGAAGGCAAGATTGTGGAGCGCGGCTTACAGGAGATCGACTACGATTTCATGCGACAGCTGAAGCGCAAGGGTTTTGCCGACAAGCGTATGGCGCAATTACTCGGTGTGCCGGAACTGGAAGTCCAGAAGCACCGCCATGAACTCGGGGTTAGGCCGGTGTATAAACGAGTCGATACCTGTGCCGCAGAATTCGTGTCGACGACAGCCTACATGTACTCGACCTACGAGGAAGAGTGTGAATCTCAACCCAGTGATCGCAAGAAGATCATGGTGTTGGGTGGCGGGCCAAACCGGATCGGTCAGGGCATCGAATTTGACTATTGCTGTGTGCATGCCGCATTGGCGATGCGCGAGGATGGCTATGAGACCATCATGGTGAATTGTAATCCCGAGACGGTTTCAACGGACTACAATATCTCGGATCGACTCTATTTTGAGCCTCTCACTTTCGAAGACGTCATGGAAGTTGTGCTTCTCGAGAAGCCCCATGGTGTGATCGTGCAGTTCGGTGGCCAGACTCCGTTAAACCTGGCGACCGAGCTTGAGGCCGCCGGCGTGCCAATCATTGGAACCTCTGCCGATGCCATCGATCTGGCAGAGGACCGGGAGCGGTTCCAGCAACTCATTCAGAAACTGGGCCTGAAGCAGCCTCCGAATAGCACGGTGCGAAGTGTAGAGGAAAGTATCGAGAAGGCCGTGGCTATCGACTATCCGTTGGTGGTGCGTCCCTCGTATGTGCTCGGTGGCCGCGCCATGGAGATTGTCTATAACGAGGCAGAGCTGAGACGCTACATGAAAGATGCGGTCATGGTCTCCAACGAGAGTCCGGTACTGCTGGATCATTTCCTGAGCTCGGCCATTGAGATCGATGTTGACGTGGTCAGCGATGGCAAACAGGTTGTGGTAGGGGCCATCATGCAACATATTGAACAGGCGGGAATTCACTCCGGTGATTCAGCCTGTTCCTTGCCGCCCTATAACCTGCCAATGGACGTACAGGACAAAATCAGGCAACAGGTTACCGACCTCGCGCTGGAGTTGGGTGTGGTGGGATTGATGAATACCCAACTGGCCTATCAGGATGGGGAAGTCTATATCATTGAGGTGAATCCAAGGGCCTCTCGAACCGTACCTTTCGTTTCAAAATGCATCGGTAACTCTCTGGCGAAAATCGCCGCCCGTTGCATGATCGGCCAAACCCTGGAAGAGCAGGGATTCACGAAGGAAGTCATTCCCAGCACTTTTGCGGTGAAAGAAGCCGTCTTCCCATTCAACAAGTTCCCCGGGGTCGACCCGATTCTGGGGCCGGAAATGAAATCCACCGGTGAGGTTATGGGCGTTGGTGTGACCTTTGCCGAAGCCTACGCGAAATCGCAACTAGGTGCTGGCGAGACAATAAAGACTAGTGGTAATGCCTTCATCAGCGTACGTGACCGGGACAAGCCGGATGCCGTCGGGCTGGCGCGACGCCTGATTGATCTGGGCTACTCTGTGATCGCGACCCAGGGTACCGCTCAGGTTCTGGCCGATGCCGGTATCGAAGTGACCAGGGTGAACAAGGTGGCGGAAGGTAGACCTCATATAGTCGATATGCTAAAAAATGACGAGGTGCAGGTGGTATTCAATACCACCGAGGGCAGACAGGCGATCGCCGACTCCTCCCTCATTCGCAGAACGGCGCTGAGACACAAAGTATTCTGTACGACTACCATTGCCGGGGCACTCGCAGTGTGTGATGCTCTGGAGTTCGGCAGTAATATGTCGGTGTACACCCTGCAAAAATTGCACGCCGACCTGCACTAGGGCCGCAAAATAATTTAGGGAAGCTGTTCCGCATTCTTGAGCATCGTCAGGAATGCGTAGCAGCATTATGTTAGGACCTTGAGCCGAGACCTTGAATAGACCATGAATAAAGTACCTATGACAGTCCAGGGCGCCGAGCGCCTGCGGCAGGAATTGAATGAGCTCAAGAGTGTCACTCGCCCGAAGATCACCGCTGCCATCGCCGAGGCGAGGGAGCATGGCGACCTCAAGGAGAATGCCGAGTATCACGCGGCCCGTGAGCAGCAGAGTTTCTGTGAAGGGCGCATCAAGGAGATAGAGAGCAAGCTGGCGGATGCAGAAGTAATCGACGTGACCAAGATCGAGCCCACAGGCAAAGTGGTCTTTGGTACCACGGTAAAGCTCTACAATCTCAACACCGAAAAGTCGGTTACCTATCAGATCGTTGGCGAAGACGAGGCCGATGTGCCTGCCGGCAAAATTTCCGTGATCTCACCCATAGCGCGTGCACTGATGGGCAAGATGGAAGGGGATGAGGTGGTGGTTAAGGCGCCCGCCGGCGATATCGAATACGAAATCGAAACTGTAGAACACATCTGACCTCCCCAGGCGGGCGGGGGCGCTACCTGTTCCAGGCTGTCAGAAGCTGGCACTCGGCGCGTTAGGATCGAAATCCGTCAACTGCCTATTTCTTGTTGCGCGCGATATTCGACAGTTTTGGGTCTGGTTTCTTTGCGGCGCGATAGAGCAGTACCACGTGCCCTATACTCTGCACACATTCAGCGGTAAAGTCCGCGCAGATCTCCTCAGTCAGGGCCTTCTTTGCTTCCCGGTCGGGAATGGCCAGCTTGACCTTGATCAGTTCGTGTTCTTTCAAAGCCCGCTCTATCTCCAGTCGGATATTCTCTGACAGGCCGTTTTGTGCAATGATCACAATCGGGTTCAGGCTGTGACCAATTGCCCGTAGACTCTTTTTCTCTGCATTGCTAAGGCTCATGGAGTGAGTTTCCTGCCGCTGGGTTGTTAGTGTTGGCTTGTTGCTTAAATACTGGCGTATTCAGCATACAGGGCCGCGCATTCTAGCAGTTCGCTACCCGCACTATAAACCATTGCATTCGATTGCCTTGCCATCGAACAAGCTATTCATCGCGTTAAGGTAACTCAGTCCCATGGCCAAATCCCGTAGCAGCAAGGAGTGGTTGAAGGAGCACTTCGATGACGTGTACGTGAAACGGAGCCAGGAGCAAGGCTACCGATCCCGCGCCAGCTTCAAACTGTTGGAGATTCAGGACAAGGACCGCCTGATCAAGCCGGGCATGACCGTGGTCGATCTCGGTGCCGCTCCTGGCGGCTGGTCACAGGTTGCGGCACAACTCGTTGGCGACAGGGGCAAGGTGATAGCCAGCGATATACTGCCCATGGATAGCCTGCCGGGAGTGGAGTTCCTGCAGGGGGATTTCACGGAAAATGAGGTGTTCGAGGCGCTGTTGGCCAGTATCGGCGAGGAAGGCGCTGACCTTGTAATTTCCGATATGGCCCCCAATATGAGTGGAATGAAGGAAATCGATCAGCCTCGCGCTGTCTACCTCGCCGAACTCGCCCTGGATCTCGCGAGATCTATACTCAAGCCGGGGGCGTATTTTCTGGTAAAGGTGTTTCAGGGAGCCGGATTCCAGGAGTTTCATCGAGACATGCAGACCAGTTTCAAGGCTGTAAAGTCCCGGAAACCCCAGGCATCGCGGGCCAGATCCCGGGAAATTTACCTGTTAGGCGCAGGATTCGAGGGCTAGATCGTCTCCAGGGCCTGTTTTACGTGCAATTATCGCTACAGGGATTAGAATTGAAGTCCCTCAGCAGAATTGTCAGTTCCGGGCCAGGCCTGGCATTTAGCCTCATCTGAATTAACTATAGGGAGATAAACCCTTGAATGATATGGCAAAAAATCTGATTCTCTGGATGATCATCGCCGGTGTGCTGTTGACTGTGTTCAACAACATTAACCAGGAAACCAGGGAAGACAACATCAACTACTCCCAGTTTATCCGGGAAGTGCGTTCCGGACGGGTAGAGGCCGTGGAACTGGCGGGAATCAATATCACCGGCATACGCAGTGATAATTCGCGCTTCCGCACCGTCATGCCCCTCATCGGGGACGATCAGTTGATGAATGATCTCTTCGACAATGGGGTGGAGATCGTTGCCAACGAACCAGAGCAGCAAAGCATCTGGACCCAGTTACTGGTGGCCAGTTTCCCAATACTGATCATCATTGCCCTGTTCTTCTTTTTCATGCGCCAGATGCAGGGTGGAGGTGCCGGTGGCCGTAGCGGCCCCATGTCCTTCGGCAAGAGCAAGGCCAAACTGCTCGGCGAAGACCAGATCAAAGTCACCTTTGCCGATGTGGCGGGTGTGGATGAAGCCAAGGAAGATGTGCAGGAGCTGGTTGAATTCCTGCGTGAGCCTGACAAATTCCAGCGCCTCGGCGGACGTATACCTCGTGGCGTGTTGATGGTGGGGCAGCCAGGTACCGGTAAGACCCTGCTCGCCAAGGCTATCGCCGGTGAGGCAAAGGTTCCTTTCTTCTCAATCTCAGGTTCTGACTTCGTCGAGATGTTCGTAGGTGTGGGTGCTTCACGCGTGCGTGATATGTTCGATCAGGCCAAGAAACAGTCACCCTGTATCATATTTATCGATGAGATCGATGCGGTCGGTCGTCATCGTGGCGCCGGTCTTGGCGGGGGGCATGATGAACGGGAACAAACCCTGAACCAGCTGCTGGTCGAGATGGATGGTTTCGAAGGCAACGATGGTGTAATCGTCATGGCCGCAACCAACCGCCCTGATGTGTTAGACCCGGCACTCCTGCGTCCCGGTCGATTCGATCGTCAGGTCGTCGTGGGCTTGCCCGATATCCGGGGTCGTGAGCAGATTCTGAAAGTGCACATGCGTAAGGTGCCGATCGATGATCGCGTGAAGGCCAGCGTTATTGCCCGTGGTACACCGGGCTTCTCTGGCGCCGATCTGGCCAACCTGGTCAATGAGGCGGCGTTGTTTGCGGCTCGCGCGAGCAAGCGCCTGGTGACCATGGAAGAATTCGAGAAGGCCAAGGACAAGATCATGATGGGTGCTGAGCGCAAATCCATGGTTATGTCTGAGAAGGAACGCCTGAACACCGCTTATCATGAGGCTGGCCACGCCATTGTGGGTCGACTTATGCCTGATCATGACCCAGTCTACAAGGTGTCTATTATCCCTCGTGGCCGTGCACTCGGTGTGACCATGTTCCTGCCGGAAGAGGACCGTTACAGTTTCAGCAAGCAGCACATTCTGAGCCAGATCTGCAGTCTCTATGGTGGCCGTATTGCCGAAGAGATGACGCTTGGCAAGGAAGGGGTTACCACCGGTGCGTCCAACGATATCCAGCGTGCCACCGAGATGGCGCGAAATATGGTGACGAAGTGGGGGCTGTCCGATGAGTTGGGCCCGCTGCTCTATTCAGAGGATGAGGGCGAAGTGTTCCTCGGCCGCTCGGCCGCCTCGCAAACCAAGTCTGTGTCCAGTGACACGGCCAAGGCCATTGACAAGGAAGTACGACGCATCATCGATGAGTGCTACGGCAAGGCGGAGCAGATCCTGAAGGACAACCGGCATTTACTGGACTTGATGAAAGACGCTCTGATGGAATACGAGACTATCGATACCGATCAGATCGATGACATCATGGCTGGCAAGAAACCACGACCACCTTCGGGTTGGTCTGATTCCGATGACGCCAACGGTGGTGCGAGCAAGGTGGAGACTGAAGACGCCAAGCTTGATGCCACGAGTGAGACAGGCAAGGGCGCTGGCCCTATCGGTGGGCCAGCCGGCGAGCACTGATCTCGACGGCGGCTAGCCTGCCCCTTTCCCCCTTGAACCACATCCTGCAAGCCGGAGATCGACAAATCGATTTGTCATCTCCGGTGTGCATGGGCATTCTCAATGTAACCCCTGACTCTTTTTCCGACGGATCGCAGCTTGCAGTTGCCGGTGCCGGCGCTTTCACTGTGGATCTGGATAAAGTTCTGGTACGCGCGCGCGAGATGGTCGATGCCGGTGCGATGATCCTGGATGTGGGTGGTGAGTCCACGAGGCCTGGTGCCCAGGCGGTATCACCAGAGGAGGAAATAGCCAGGGTCGTGCCGGTAATAGAGTGCTTGCGAGGGGAGTTGGATGTATGTCTTTCGATAGACAGCAGTGAACCCGGAGTAATTGATGCGGCCATACGTAGTGGTGCGCATTTTGTGAATGACGTGCGTGCGCTCAATGTTGAGGGAGCTCTCGAGATTGTTGCCGGGTCTGAAGCCGGAGTCTGTCTGATGCACATGCAGGGTCAGCCGCGCACGATGCAGGAGCAGTATCATTACGAGGACGTGGTGCGCGATGTGGGACAGTTTCTCGCCCGGCAGCTCGAGAGATGCGAGGCGGCGGGTATCGAACGGCGGCGCATCGTGATCGATCCTGGTTTCGGCTTCGGGAAATCAGTCGACCACAATTTTCAATTGCTTGATCGTCTCGAAACGCTTTCCGCTCTCGGTGTGCCAGTCCTGGTTGGAATATCGCGCAAATCCATGATTGGAGCCGTGACAGGTCGCCGCGTTGATCAGCGTTTGGCAGGATCGATAGCGGCGGCTGCAATCGCCCTGCAACGGGGTGCCCGCATAATTCGCAGCCATGATGTGGCTGCCACGGTGGATGCAATTAGAGTACACTGCGCCCTTGCAGCGAGCAGGTCAGAAGCCCTGGGCGATGCCTGAAACAATAATAATAGAGTCTCGATTGGTGCGATAGATGGGATCCCGCAAGAAGCAATATTTCGGCACAGACGGTATTCGCGGAACCGTAGGAACTGCCCCTATTACGCCGGACTTCATGTTGAAACTGGGTTGGGCCGCGGGGCGCGTGTTCGGCAATGATGATGGTGCCAGAAAAAAAATCATTATTGGCAAGGACACACGCATCTCTGGATATATGTTTGAGGCCGCCCTCGAGGCTGGACTGGCCGCAGCCGGAGTGGATATCCATCTCACCGGTCCCATGCCTACACCTGCGATTGCCTATCTCACCAGAACGCTGAGGGCCCAGGCGGGAATCGTGATTAGTGCTTCGCACAATTCCTTTGAAGATAACGGCATCAAGTTTTTCTCTTCTTCCGGCACCAAGCTGCCAGATGAAGTCGAGCTGGCTATCGAGCACCAGCTTACAAAAAATGTTTCAACTGTCCCCTCAGCAGCGCTGGGAAAAGCTCACAGGATCACTGACGCTGCGGGGCGCTATATCGAGTTCTGCAAGAGTACAGTTGGCTCCAATCTTAAATTCAATGGCATGAAGATCGTCGTCGATTGTGCTCACGGCTCTACCTATCACATCGCACCGGCGGTGTTCGAGGAGCTTGGGGCCAGCGTCAAAACCATAGGCGTTAAGCCAGATGGCCTCAATATCAATGCCAGTAGTGGCTCTACTGCACCGGAGCAGTTGTCGGCAACCGTGCTCGAGGAAAAGGCCGACCTGGGAATTGCTTTCGATGGCGATGGTGACCGCGTGGTTATGGTGGATCACAAGGGGCGGATTGTAGATGGTGATGAAATTCTGTACGTGATCGCGAGGGAGAGACGGCGACAGAAGATCGATTTCGGTGGAGTGGTGGGGACCGCCATGAGCAATCTGGGCCTGGAATTGGCTCTGGACGCGCTCGATGTGCCCTTCGTGCGTACCAAGGTGGGCGACCGCTACGTGATGCAGGAAATGAAGGAACGAGCCTGGGATCTCGGTGGTGAGTCATCGGGACATATCATTTGCCTGGACATTAATACCACCGGCGACGGCATAGTATCCGCATTACAGGCCCTGGCGGCGGTGGTCAATTGCAATCAACCGCTAGCGGATCTGACCAGCAAGATGCACAAACTACCCCAGTTCATGGTGAACGTCCGTCTACCCAAACGGGTAGATATATCAATGAACAAGGCAGTACTGGCGGCGGTCTCTGACGTGGAGTCCAGGCTTGGCAAGAGTGGCCGCGTGCTGTTGCGCCCATCGGGCACTGAGCCGGTGGTGCGGGTCATGGTGGAAGGGGAGGATCCGGCTATTGTAGAAAGCCTGGCCCGTGAGCTTGCCGAGATCGTTTCCACAGAGTTGGCTTCTGCCGACTAGACTGAGCGGATTTATTGCAAGAACCCAGTATCTTGGGTAGTATTGGCGCCCGTTTTTTCCCGCCCAAATCGCAATCAGGATAGGCTCTATGCGGCAGAAATTGGTCGTAGGAAATTGGAAAATGAACGGGTCGAGCCAGCAGATTGAGAGCCTGGCCGGCGAAATGCTGTCGGGTCTGGCCAATCTGGCGAACCCGGTAGAGATTGGACTGTGTCCAGCCTATGTTTACCTGCCCTTGCTTGGTGAGTTGCTGTCCGATTCTGCAGTACTATTGGGCGCTCAAAATGCTTCTCAGTATGAGGCGGGTGCGTATACCGGGGAAGTGGCCTGTAGCATGTTGCGGGATCTCGGAGTTGACGCGGTTATTGTGGGTCACTCTGAGCGCCGCCAGCTGTTCGGTGAGAGCAGCGAGGCAGTCGCCGCCAAGTTTGAAGCGGTAACAGCTGGCGGAATGATGCCGATCCTTTGTGTGGGCGAAACCCTGGAGCAGAGAGAACAGGGGGCTACCGAGGCGGTTGTGCTGGAGCAGCTGGCTACCGTCTGGCACAGAGTAGGCGCAGCAGGCTTTGCAAACGCCGTGGTGGCGTATGAGCCGGTCTGGGCGATCGGAACCGGGAAGACGGCTTCCCCGGATCAGGCGCAGGCAGTACACAAGCTGTTGCGGGAATTCCTGGCACAGCAAGACGAACAAACAGCTGTAAATACGCGCATTATTTATGGCGGTAGCGTGAAGAGCTCCAACGCGAAGGAGCTGTTCGATCAGGCAGATATCGATGGCGGTCTGGTCGGGGGAGCATCATTGGATGCCAAAGAATTTATTGCCATCTGTGCAAGTGCGGATACTTAGTCATGCAAACACTAGTCGTAGTAGTACATGTGATCGTAGCCATCGCCATCGTGGCGCTGGTACTGCTCCAGCAAGGTAAGGGGGCAGATGCCGGGGCGTCTTTCGGTGCCGGTGCATCCCAGACCGTTTTCGGTTCATCAGGCAGTGGCAATTTCCTGGTGAGGGCAACCACGATTGCGGCCACAATCTTCTTCGTGACCAGCCTGTCTCTGGCAATCTTCGCAAGGAGCCAGTCTGGTGTGGCAACATCCTCGGATCTGCCTATCGCGAACCCGGAATTGCTTGAGCAGCGTGTTACCGAGCAATCAGATGTGCCCGCTCTGGAAGACGATGAGCCCGTATCCACGCAAAGCGACATACCGAGTATTCCGGATAACAATTAAATAAAAAGAACAAATATCTAAGAGATTGGAAACCAT
>Ga0181584_10000022_pt1 | contig 79623 bp, 61 predicted proteins | sample 071ome_30_FD_132462 | JGI IMG/M metagenome (GOLD analysis project Ga0181584, IMG submission 132462) | Coastal salt marsh microbial communities from the Groves Creek Marsh, Skidaway Island, Georgia - 071406AT metaG (megahit assembly) | ecosystem: Environmental > Aquatic > Marine > Intertidal... | reverse complement strand
GGACGAGCTGACTCTGTTTACAGACGAGAGACGACGAACGAACGAACGAACCGCGCGACCGGGACCAGGACGAGGATCAGGAGGGGGAGAGCGGGTGGACTGGAGCGCGCGGAGGTAGCCGGTAAAATAGAGTTATCGAGGTATCGAGTGACAATATTGGTCGAGCGTGAGCGAGGATGAGACAAGACGCGGGACATACCGAGTACCAACCGCCCCGTTTGACCCTCAGTAAGGGGCCAAACGGCGCGAGAATATCACCCTCGGAGTTGAGGTTACGATATATAGGAGCCTCAACTCGCATTAGCACCGAACCATTGGCGTTCCTCGCGATCAGAACGCTGCGATTGGATGAGCGAGCGAGTGATGGACAGCGCGACGTGCAAGAGAGCAAAAGAGCAAACCGGGAGCACTCTGAACGGTCCATGTGCGGGGTCCAGATTGTCATTGGGTACCGTGGGAGGAGGAGAAACGCACCCGACTTCGATAGATATGCTCAATGCTTGCGCTCCTGCGTTGAGAGAGCTCGCAAACGGCAGCTCATCAAAATCTGTGCCCGGTGGAGCCAACTCGACGACGCCAACTCCCGCCGTTCCCTGCCGCGCGAGCACAAAAAGCAACAACGAAATGGATCGCCCTCACGTCTTTTCTAATACATTCATATACCGAAGCGAAGTCGCTTAAGCGCGGTGTCGACGCCGGGGGAGCCCGAGACGTGCTGCTCCAGTCTCGAAAATGAATTCCGGCAGCACATCCTCGACAACGGAGCGGAGAGGCGCAGCACAAACACCGACGACGGGGCCGGAGCCGTGCACGACAAGGTCACGTACGGCATCACATCACCACCTAGCTGCCGTCCTGGTGCTCGCCGCCGCCGTCCTCCTGTCGGTCGTCGTGCCGCGATTCGACTGGCCGTGCCTCGACCGGTTGAAGTGGAGGGCGCGCCACCTCGGCCACCGTCCCCTGTGGCCTGTTCCCTCCCGGCGGCTATCCCCCTCGTTCTTCAAAACACCGACGTGGGGCACGTACCGACCCGGCTACTATTTCGGCCTCAGGCGAGCGGCGCCGCTGTCGACCGTCGCCGGCCTGATGTGGACGCACCCCTCTCATGACGATGCGCTCCAGTCCATCCGCCACGAAGCCCGTCAGGAGCACGGGATCCAGAAGTGGGGATGGAAGGTCCACGACGGCTCGACGTACGGGAGGCAGACGATCGAAGACAGAGATTTGGCGCTGGAGATCCAGTGGGCCAAGGCGCCGAACGACACGGACGGCTGGACGGCACGGGTCTCGGCGTCGTCCCTGAACGAGACGCGCACGAGCGAGACGATCCTCTTTTTCTACATCGGCGAGGAGGACGTCGAGCGCCTCGTGCACGTCGATCCACGCTCCGATGCCTGCACACTCCAGAGCTCATCGTCGTCCTGGTGCGCGTCCCTCGCGGTGGACACCCCCACCCCGACGTCGATGCACTTTGTCCGGGTCCGCACGTCTCAGTTCCAGAACCTCGCTGGCGTCGTGTCGCAGGGACTACGGTACTCGTTGATGCAGCAACAGGCTCAGGGCGCCCCCAACGGGTATTCCCTCGTACTGCCCGACCTCAGCGAGGACGACCCCAATGTCGGCATCGTGCAGCTGTCGGGCAAGCTCCCCTTTTCGATAGACGTGACGTTCCGGACGGGAGCGGCGACGGCGACGGCGTCGGCGAAAGGGACGGCGCCCCCGGCCCACACATCGACCAGCCAGCTGTATCGAGAGCGCGAGCTGGCCTTCGAGACCCAGTTCAACGCCACGTTCCCGCACCTGTCTCTGGACGACCGGCAGCACCGCGTGGCGTCGTACGCGCTCAGCAACATGCTCGGAGGCATCGGGTACTGGCACGGGAGCTCGGTGGTCGAGGTCCGCGATGCCAACGGGAACCGGGCTGAGGTCGAGCTGTGGCAGGCGCCGCTCCTTTCCGCCGTCCCCTCCCGCTCGTTCTTTCCCCGAGGTTTCCTATGGGACGAGGGCTTTCACCACCTGCTGATCCGGCGGTGGGACCCGGCCACCAGCCGCGCGATCCTGGCGCACTGGCTCGACCTGATGACCGCCTCTGGCTGGATCCCTCGAGAGCAGATCCTCGGCGCCGAGGCTCGCAGCAGGGTACCGGACGAGTTCATCTCGCAACATCCGACGGCGGCCAACCCACCGACGCTTTTCCTGGCGCTGTCCGACATGGCAATCAACGGCTCTGAGGAGGACATCGCGTTCCTGAAGGCCGCGTGTACGTCCATCGCGCCCCTCTCGCCCCTCTCGCCCCTCTCGCCCCTCGCACCCTTCCTGCCGCTCGCCGCTCACTCCGATGACAACCATCGTCCCCATCCCATCGTCGCCGTCATCAACAGGGCCCCGACTGGACCGATGGTTCCGCTGGTACAACACGACCCAGGCCGGCCCGGTGCCCGGGAGCTACCGCTGGCGTGGCAGGGACCCGTCGGCACAGAACGAGCTGAACCCCAAGACCCTGACGAGTGGACTCGACGACTACCCGAGGGCTTCACACCCGTCGGACGACGAGCGGCACGTCGACCTGCGCTGCTGGATGGCCGTCGCGGCGCGGACCATGAGCCGCATCGAGGCTCGCGTGCTGGGCGGATCCCCGAGCGCTTCCGCCGCGTCGTCGAGCTACGCGGCCCTCGCCGACCGGCTGGAGGACTACGGCACGCTAAAGGCGCTGCACTGGGACTCGTCGCGCCGCGTCTTTGCCGACTACGGCCTCGACACGCCGGACGTGGTGCTGCACGACGGCCGACGAGTCGTCGAGACCAACGGCTCGCTCCCGGAGCTCGGCTTTGTGTCACAGCACGCTGGATACGTCACGATGTTCCCGCTGGCCCTGAAGCTGATCCCGACGGATGCCCCCGAGCTCACTGCGGTGCTCGACGTGCTCGCGTCGCCCGAGCACATGTGGTCGCCCCACGGCCTCCGCTCGCTGGCGTCCTCGTCGCCGATCTACGACCAGCATAACACAAAGCACGACGCCCCATACTGGCGCGGCGCCATCTGGATCAACATGAACTACCTGATCCTGGACGCCCTCCGCACGACGTACGCGGGTCACCCCCGCGCTCGGGAGATCGCCGACGCGCTCCGAGACAACCTCGTCGCGACCATCGGCAGACAGTACCACGAGCGGGGTTTCGTCTTCGAGAACTACGACGACAAGACGGGCGAGGGGCGCGGTTGCTTCCCGTTCACCGGGTGGTCGGCCCTCGTCGCGCTCATGTAGACAGCTTCGTGGTGGTGGATTGACTTGTAATAGAGAGATTGCGATAGCTGCTATTACTGTAATTCAGGGAGGGAAGAGGATGGTGCGCTCGCCCTGACTCTCTCTCTCTCGACCCTCTCTCTCTCACGCCCGCTTCCCGGCGTACAACTCCTTGATCTTGTTGTTGACGTCCTTGGCCTGCGCTGCAGCATTGCCGATGTAGGTCGCCGGCGACAGCTGCCTGAGCTGCGCCCTGGCGTCGTCGGGGAGCCCGTCGACGCCGTCCACGAACGTCTGCATGCTGTCCTTGTTGACGGTGTTTCCGCGGGTGAACGCCTTGAGCTTCTCGTACGGCTCCTCGACGCCGTGCCTGCGCATGACCGTCTGGATGGCCTCGGCCAGCACCTCCCACGAGTTATTGAGGTCGTCTGCGATCGCCGCCTCGTTCACCAGCAGCTTTCCGATGCCGCGGAGCGTCGACTGATACGCCAGCAGCGAATGGCCAAGTCCCACTCCCATGTTCCTGAGCGCCGACGAGTCGGACAGGTCCCGCTGCCAGCGCGACACCGGCAGCTTGACCGCCAGGTGGGCCATGGTTGAGTTGGCGATGCCCAGGTTGGCCTCGGAGTTCTCAAAGTCGATCGGGTTGACCTTGTGCGGCATGGCCGAGCTTCCGACCTCGTTGGCAACCACCTTTTGCTTGAAGTATCCCAGGGAGATGTAGCCCCAGAGGTCCCGATCAAAGTCCAGCAGGATCGTATTGAACCTGGCCACGGCGTCGAACAGCTCGGCGATGCAGTCGTGCGGCTCGATCTGTGTGACATACGGGTTCCACGCCACGCCGAGCGACGTCACAAACTTCTCGGCCTCCGTCTGCCAGTCGACGTCCGGGTAGGCGCACATGTGTGCGTTGTAGTTGCTCACAGCGCCGGCCATCTTGCCGAGTGGGGTCCACTCGGCAATCTGCTTCCTCTGTCGCGCCAGACGGTACGCAAACACGGCCATCTCCTTGCCGAGCGTCGTCGGCGACGCCGTCTGTCCGTGCGTCCGCGACAGCATCGGGACGTCCGCCAGCTCAACAGACAGCCTGCAAGTATTCAAGAGATCAAACGTTTGTTCCATTGTATGTTTGCGGACAGTGAGCGTCAAGCGAGAAGCGAAAGGGGATATGGGAAAGGGTTGCGCCCGCGTGGCGGCCGGGGCTCACCGTCACGGGAGTCACGGCCATGGCAACCAGGAGGGCTCAACGTAAAAACCGTCGTCAAGGGCCCGGACTCGGGCCCACTCGGGGTATATTTAAGTTTGATTTGTTGAACATCATCGCCCTCCACGCCCCGCCACCCGCCACTCGCCACCCACCATTCCAAAACCAAAACCAAAACCAAACAACGCACCTGCTGATCTCCGCAATCACCTTGTCCATCTCCACCAGCACGGCCCCCACCCCCTCCTTCAACATCATCCCGTGACTCAGATTGTTGATGTCCTCGCTGGTACACGCAAAGTGCACGAACTCGAGCACCCGCTCCAGCTCGGCGCACCCCTTGATCTTGTCCTTCAACACATACTCCACCGCCTTCACGTCATGGTTCGTCGTCCTCTCCACCGTCTTGACCTTCTCGGCGTCCTCGACGGCAAAGCCCGTCGCCAGGTCGTCCAGAATCTTTGACGCCTCGGCCGAGAACGGCGGCACCTCGACCACACCAGGGATGGTGCTCAGGTGCTGGAGCCAGCGGCACTCGACGGCGATACGGTACCGGATCAAGCCATACCTAGAAGCACGAGCGGTCGGTCGTCGAATCCGGTGAGTGCACGAGTGGTCGACGAAAAACTGGAACAGAAGCTCGTTAGTCAGTAGTCAGTAGTCAGAACGGACTCGCTGAAATAGGGGCGCAGGCTGGCCGTCTTGGAGGCATAACGACCGTCCAGCGGACCGAGCGCTGTCAGCTCGGAGAGGTCGAGGTCGAGGCCCGCGCCTGCAGCCAGCGGACGCACGGCTAGACGACGCTCCCTCCTCACCGACGATGCATGAAGCTGATGCAGATTTGCCCGACGATGCGCCACCGTCGGGCGAATGGGGATCGCCGTCGGCGCAGGTATGCGTAACGTGAGCATGAGGACGGCGCGGTGTGTCTCGTCGCGTCAAGAATTTCTTCTTGTGACTGACTGAGGTCCGCGTGCGGAATTCAAAACTCGACGGATCCTCACGACCACCTGCAAGGTTCTCGACGACGACGATCATCACCACGACGACGACCACGACGACGATCACGAAGGGCCTGCCTGTATGAGCTACCGCGTCGCTCGTGCTTCGTCGTTCTTTCCCGTCCTGCTCTCTTTGCCGTCCTCCCGGTTCTCGTTGCTTCCATACCAAGCAGCTCGTCTAGCCATGTCCACCACGCCGGCAGCTTCTTCGCGGGGCGCACTCATCGTCCTCGAGGGCCTGGACCGGTCCGGCAAGTCGACGCAGTGCGAGAGACTGGTGGATCACCTGAACGCCAGCGGTCGACGGTGCGTCTCGAGCCAAACTGTCCCTCCCTCCTCCTTCCTTCCTCGCTCGACAATCGCCACTCACGCCCCGTTTCTGCCACTAAACCCTCGCCGCCAGGGCCGAACTGATGCGGTTCCCGGACAGGACGACGACGATCGGGACGATGATCAACAGCTATCTGTCGAACGCCACGGATATCGACGACGGGTGCATCCACTTGCTGTTCTCGGCCAACCGGTGGGAGAAGAAGAAGGAGATGGAGGCCAAGCTGAGGGAGGGCGTCTCGTTGGTCGTTGACAGGTACGCCTTCTCGGGAGTGGCGTTCACGGCGGCCAAGCGGGTTCCCGGGATGGACCGCGACTGGTGCAAGGGGTGCGACGTGGGCCTGCTGGCGCCGGACGTGGTGCTGTTCCTGTCGTTGAGTGCCGAGGAGCAGGAGAAGCGGGGAGGGTTTGGGGGGGAGCGGTACGAGAAGACGGAATTTCAGCAGCGGGTGCGGGAGGAGTTTGCGGGGCTGGAGCGGGCGTACACGGGGCGGTGGGAGGAGGTGGACGCGTGCGGGACGATGGATGAGGTGTTCGAGGCGCTCAAGGGCCGGGTGGACGCGATCGTGGCGGACCAGGGCAAGGGGGCACTGGGTTCGCTCTGGTGATGCTCGTAGGCCGCACGTGTCGGCAAGGAAGGAACAGATTTAAACAAACGGACACGCATCAGATGACCATCAGCTTGGCCACGACGAGGCCAAGCGTCAGCATGCCCGTGAATATGATGTGCCAGCGCGTCGCGAGGAACTTGAGGCTCTTGAGGTCGTCCCCACGGTTCGCCTCGGCAAACTTGACCATCTCGCCGGCCCAACCGTACGAGACCATCGCGCTGGTCCACATCGCGAACGGCAGCACACCAAAGAGGGACAGCACCAGCATGGCGGTGTACGTGCACCCGACGATGAGCTTGAGCGTGGAGGTGGCCTTGTCGACGCCGAGCCGGACGAGGGGCGACATCTTGCCGGCGGCCCGGTCGCCCTCGATCTGGTGGAAGTGGGACGTGAACAGGATCACAGTTGTACTCAGCCCGACGAACGTCGAGATGGCCCACATGGACGCCGGGATGACGCTCCACAGGGACGCACCGACCGCAGGAACGACCTGGGCCGCGGGGATCTGCGCCAGGTAAAACGCGTTCGTCGCGAGCGGGCCGAACGCCAGGAAGCAGAGCGGCTCACCGAGTCCGAGGTAGCTCCATCGGAACGGCGGGCCCTGATACACGTATCCGCACGCGATCGCCGCGTACAGCGCTTTGGCCACAAACTCGTTCGGCACGGCCGAGACAATGCCGAACAGCAGCGCCACGCCGACGAACAGAAACACGTTCGCCGCCGCAAACACAGAGCGCCAGTTCCCGCCCACGAGGTTCACCACAGACTCGGACTTGTTCTTGTCCACGCCGGTGGCCGAGTCGAAGACGTCGTTGGAGAGGTTCAGCCAGGCGATGATCGCCACCGCCGCGACACAGAGTCCCAGCGTCTTGAGCGGGTTGAACGCGCCGAAATGGCAAAACGCAGCAGTCGCGCTCACAAGGACGGGAGCCAGGCCGACCGAATACATCGGGAGCTTGATGGCTCGCTTCCACAGCTGCTTCTGCTCTTCGGTCATGTGTTGCGTCGGCAGGGTCGGCCGCACCCGCTTGATGATCCGCCCGTCCGGGCCGATGATTCCGTCCGGGTCGATGGCACCGCCGCCACTGCTGCCGCTGCTGCCGCTGCTGCCGCTGCTGCCGCTGCTGCCGCTGCTGCCGCTGCTGCTCTCGCTCGACCCGGCTCTGCATGGCGCCAAGGCCCGTCGGCCCGAATGACCCGGCGACGACTGGACGCTCCGCACCCGCCCCGGCGCCGCGATTGCGTGTATCCGTCCCTTGACCAGCATCTGCTGTACTATCTGGGGCTTGGCTGGGCGAACACGCTGCTTCGAGAAACAGAGCTCTGTTTAAACCACTTCACAAGTTGGGAGCCGAAAAAAGAATTCAAGGCATGGGAATCATCGTCGTCAACGTGCATGCATGGTCAGAGTAGGCAGCAGGGCCTCGCCCGGAACGTAGAGTCGACGAGAGGAGGATACCGCCCACCCACCCGAGATGCCGACTCTTCTCTCTCTCTCACCCTGGAACAATGGACCCGCGTCTATCGCCTGCGCTGCCCTGGCCTTCTCGGTGTCGACGGCGTTGGTGCGGCCAATCTCGAGAGAGATCTCGGTCTTCGAATTGGTGTTCGTCCGCTCGCTCCTGTCGATCCTGTTGTCGGTGGCGATCGCCGCGTCTCAACAGCAGCCACAACAGCAGCGTGACCACCTGGCCCTCTTCGGCTCGCCCGAGAACCGGACGCTCTTGATGACTCGAGGACTCAGCGGCGGGTTGGCGATGACGGTCTACTACCTCTCGATCCAGCGGCTGCTGCTGGCCGAGGCGATGAGCCTTTTGTTTCTCAACCCGGCCATCGTGGCACTGCTCGGGTACGCCGTCTTGGGCGAGCGACTTAACCGGAGACAAGTCGGCGGCATTTTCACATCTCTTGCCGGGATGCTGTTCGTTGTGCGGCCGGCCGTTCACGAACCATGGAGCGTTGATTTTGACCGGGCCTCGGGGGTGGCATTTGGCGTCATGTCGGCGTTTCTGGCCTCGACGGCCTACGTGTCCATCCGCAAGATTGGCAAGAAAGAAGACGCATTGACGATTGCCGCCTACTTTCATAGCATCTCGCTCGTCACGAGCATCGTGGGGATGGGGCTCTTCGCTCGGCCGGTCGTCCCGGGGCTCGTCGACACGGCGTACATGGTGTCGATCGCGTCGTGCTCGTTTCTCGCTCAGTTGCTCATTTCTAGGGGATTCCAGTTGACATCGGTGGCGGTGGGCAGTGCCGTCAATTACGCGCAGGTCGTTTTCGGGGCCGTCTTCGGTGGGTGTTGACCTCGACTCGACCCCGACCCCGACCTGACTGCGGCCGTGTGACCCGACTCTCTCACTCGCGCCACGCACTTCGCTCGTTCGCTCGTTCGCTCGTTCGCTCGTTCGCTCGTTCGCTCGTTCGCTCGTTCGCTCGTTCGCTCGTTCGCCAGGCTGGACATTCTTCTCCGAGCCGCTGTCCGTCGTCTCAGTGCTGGGCATCATTTTGATTTTCGCGGGCATTCTCGCCATCTCCATCGAGACGCAGGACAACAACAATAATAACAAGAACGGGCGAACCGACGAGTCGGCGGAGATGGCGCTTCTCCTCCCGACCCTGAGCACCAAAGCTTCCGGCGACCCCACCACCGCCTCGACGACGACCCGTTGACTCGCGAGTCGATCGACTAATACTCTAATATCTAACACCGGTGTTGGTACCAACACCAACCAAAATATCATTATGCCTTGGCTGCTGCCGGCAACGCGTTCAAGTCGGCCGCAATTTGACTGAGCTTTGTGATGTGGCCCAGCAAAAAGTCGCCACCGACCGCCTGCACCTTGGCTTCCTTCCCGATCACGACACCGTTCTCGATCGAGAACTCGAGGTCGCCGCAATAGGCCATCTCTCCGTCTGTGGCACCACCGCTCACCCAGGTCAAGACCTTGGACGTCTCCCTGAGCAGCTCGAGCTGCTTGTTCACCTCGGCCTCGTCCATCTCGGTGATCAGTGCCAACTTGGAGACGGGAATACTGCTGTACAGCTTGAGCACCTGCTTGAGTGCCGGCAAGTGCTTCCGCTCCTCGACCGTCTGCATGAAGACGCCCAGCTGGGCCCTCGTGGCCTGGTAGTTCGTGTTGCACGCGGCGTCCGACCACTCGGGCGGCGACTGGGTCACGTACCGGGGGCACGCGTAGTTGAACAGGTCCTCGTACGTGTTGGTGGAACCGGAAGACATCTGGCGGATCTTGTCGCCGTACTTTTCCCTCAGAGAGCTGGCGGCGGCCTCGTCGAGCTTCTTCTGGGCCACGGAGCACAGGGAGCAGGTGATGGCCAGTGCCGCGTACATCTGCTCGTTCTTCTTCAGCATCTGGTTGTGTCCCGCGCTGGTCCTGCTCATCTGGGACTTGACCCGACTCACGTACGAGACGCCAAAGTTGAACATGGACGCCGCGTCAAAGTACCTGTTCATCATCAGGTAGGCAAAGCCAGAATAGTAGGCGAGCGTGATGGAGGCCATGGGGATCTTGGTGGCAAACAGCCCGGCGCGGACGTGGGGGTTAATGGGCGCGAGCGCCCTGAGTCCCTCCTCGTGATTGCCCAGCGTGCAGTGGACGCGCAGCAGCCCGATCAGCGAAAAGTAGCCCAGCATCCGCAGCACGTTGGACGACGTCAGCGAGTATCCCTCCGAGGCGTACAGCGACTGGCCCCCGTCGCTGGACAGCTCCTCCCTGATACGAGAGACAGCCACCAGCTGCTCAAGGGTGCCCACGACGGTCTTGGAGTCCCACATCCCAGACTGGTCGTGGGCCTTGAGCGCCTGAATCTCCTCCAGGGTCTTGCCCAGCAGCTTGCCCCTGTACTGCAGGTACGACTGCCACTGGAAGATATACTCGTCGATCATATCAAACAGCCACCCGTTGGGCAGCTGCATGTTGAGGTTGCTGTGCAGGATGATGTTGAAGAGGTCAGTGTAGTTGGCGAAGCTCTCCTTCCTCTGGTCGAGCGACGCGCTGCCGTTGGCGTGAATGTGCCGGAAGTAGAGCTCCTTGTACAGGGCCAGGTACACGTGATCATTGTCGACCAGGTGCGCGATGGCCTCGGCGCGCGGCCACGATCCGCCCTTGAAGAACCGATCGCTCAGCGTCGGGAACGTCACCGAGTACATCGAGTAGATCTCGCGGATGTTCCTCTCGCGGATGTGCACGTAGAAGAAGACGCAAAAGTCCTGGACGAGCTTCGGGACGGCCACCCGCCGATGCGGATGTCCGCCAGCCTGCAGCGTGGGTCGAGCGCGAGAAAGTGAGTGGGGGTCGGTCGAGGGAGATTCCGCCGGGAAGGAGCGTCCGAGCGCCCTCCCCGTCCAGCGAGCGATTTAACGAGGCACCATTCGTCGATTGACACCCTCCGAAGACGTCCTGGCGGCCCGAGAGAACGGCCAGGGGAGGAGCCGCATTTAAAAAATGGCCCAAGAGAAGAGGCTTTCCGCGCGCCCGGCGTCGGCAGGACGGCCGAGACGAGTACGTACCTGATGTGTGTGATCCATCGTGTTGTGTGGGGCTGATATGTTAACAGGAAATCATCAAAAAGGCGTGCTTACCACCTCCCCGTTGTTGTCCACCGAGTTAAAGCGCACCCAATCGCCGGCGATGGGCGCTTGCGCGATCGACTGTGGGATCTGGAAGGCGTCCACGACCGTCGACCACGACCTCGACACTCGGGCGCACAGCGCCCTGACGTGGTCCGGCACCGCGCTCCCCACCTCGGTCGTGACGAGCCCCTGACAGACAAAGTACGCCAGGTCGTCTTCCAGCTTTTTGAGCGCGTAGAGCAATATCAGATCGTGGAGGACGTCCTTGGTTGGCCCGCTGACCGTTTTGAGGCTGCGCATGCACGCCTCCAACACCGTCCGCTCGCCAAACGCCAGGGTGAGACCCTGCACGGCATCACTCTCTCGATACATCCACGAGTCGAAGACATCGCGTCCCATCTTCGAGACGACGTCCGCAATGTGCTTGAGCTTCCTGGCCTCGCGCTCCACAAAGACGCCGTGCAGCGTCTCAAGGCAGCCGAGCTTCCCCGCGCTGGCGACGGCCAGCTTCCTGGGGTTGCGGGGGCGCCTCGACGCGATGAGCTCCTTGGCGCTCTTCTGGAAGAGGACCCTGTTGTCTCCCTCGGCCGTGAGGCCGGCGTGGGCAAAGCCAATCAGGGAACCAAACCTGTTGCAGGACAGGTAGCCCTGTCCGCCGCAGCGCTCCCTGCACACGCTGGCCGTGCGCTCCAGGTGCCACCCACACATAGGCTTGATCGTGCAGCACAGGATGACGACGTCTCGGGCTTCGTCGGGGTCGACGCGCTGCGCGGGGTCGAAACCCGACGCCGCGGCCCACCGCTCTTTGACATGCGACAGCCCCAGGTTGAGCGCGACCGTCTCGGCCAGCAGGGGCATGAGGGCCCGCTGCTGCAGCTGATAGTTGAGGATGGGCGTGTCCGACTTGCCGGTGGGGCCGACACACAGCCTCGTGGATGCGTACTTGAGGGCGATGTTGATCGCCATCTGCGGGTTTGCGAGAGTGAGCGACCGAGAGTGAGAGCCCGAGAGTGGATAACCGTGAGTGACTGATTGACTGACTGATTGACTGATTGACTGACTGGCTAAGCGGAGAGTCGGACAGACGCGCACGAATCTTTCCCGTACCTTGGACCCCGATACCATCATGCTGGCAATGCAGATACGTCCCGACAAGAGCTGATCGGCGACTCGCAAGAAGCGCTCCCGGGGCACGGACATACTTGAGGTGAAGATGCCGTCGCGGGACACCTGGCGAGGACGAGCGAAGCGCGCGAGTCGGTGAGCGAGCGAGTCGGGGCGTCCGAGCGTCCGAGCGTGTGAGAGGGTTCGAGCGTCGATGGCTCGAGTCAACACCCACCGAGCTGTTCGCGTCCAGCAACGCGTCCAGGGGCACCCGAACGTGATCAAACGCCAGCTTGGCGTTATCGACGCCGTTGGAGCCCATCTTATGGCCCATATCGTGGATCGTGACGCCCGGCATCGGCATCATCGTGGCATGGTCCCGGATCCTGACCAGGAATCCGTGGATCCCCTCGTTGCGACCGCCGATCAGCAGCTGGGCAAACACCACCGCCCAGTGCGCGTGGACGGCGCCGTTTGTGATCCAATATTTCTGAGCCAGCGGCGTCGGCGTGTTGATCACGAACGACCCATGGTCGAACGTCGCCGTGGTCTCCATGCAGACGGCGTTGTTTCCATACCCGGCCTCCGTCAGCCCAAAGCACCCGACGTGCTCGAGCGTGTCGATGCCGTCGAGCAACAGGTCGTGATGCTTCTTCGTCCCGAGCTTCAAGATCGTTCCACCGAACAGATTATACTGGACCGTCATCTTCGTGGCCATCGACACGTCGGCGAGGGCGGCGCACTCGTGTGCGGCAAAGATGCGCATCGGGCTGGAGAGGGTGGGGGTGGGGAACCGGCGTGCGTGAGCAGAGGTCGGGGGCGAGAGCGAGGCCGAGAGCGGGAACGAGCGTGCGGGAGCGCACATCCCGCCACCGAGATGGAGTAGAAAGCATACTTGGTCAGAAAGTCGCGGATGCCAAAGTTCTTGCTGTCACAGAGACACTTGAGCTTGGCCAACGCGAGCTCTCGCTCGCTCGCCACGTCAATGTTCCACTTCGGCACGAACAGCGGATTCGTGGCCATGATTTCCTTCATCCGGCGCCGCTCGTCCGGGCAGTCGTGATCCAGCAGCGCTTGGAGCTGGCTGGCGACGTCCGCAGAGGCCCGGGAGGCCACGTGGTGGGGATCGAGGTGCTCGACGACCGTGTCGGCTTCTCCTTCCCCCAAATGGACGCGCATTGCGCCCAAGCGCCGTCCTACCGAGTCGCGATTCATCCCCGTCGACGTTCACGCGGCTTGTTGGTCGTGGAGAGAGAGGGTTTCGTGGGTGGGACGGCGATACGATCGTATTCTCGCGAGCTCGCGTTAGAGAACGTTTCGGAAAGAAGAACGAAAGAAGATGACTCTGGTCGCAATTGCCGCGCGGCTGGGCCCCGTGAGGCCGCGTCTCGACGTGCCAAGGACGGTGCGATACGCACATGCGTGCTCAGGGCGAGCGTGGTCCAGCAACGCCAAGACTCGCCTGCGAGCCGGGGGTTGGTCTGATTCGGCCGATTCCTCTGGGGAACATCTCGAGGTCGACGTGGCCACGACGGGTGGCCGCAATGACGGTGACAATGACCGCAGTCGGAGCGCGCCATCGGACGACGGGCTGCTCGAAGAGGCGCTCTCCAGCCTTCGGCGAGAGCAAGAAGGCCGGCCACAAGAGCCCTCATCGTCCGCGTCGTCAGCTGCCGAAGTTCGGCGCGTGGTCGAGACGGCGATGCTCGCGGCCGTCGCGGGCCTCGCGTACACAATATCCACGCTGCTTAAGCTGGAGGGCTACCTCTCGTACGTGCTACCGTTGCCGGTGGTGCTGTCCGCCATGCGATCACGGCCGGGGGACATTGCGACGCCGGTGCAGTGCGTCGTCGTCGTCTTTCTGTTGCTGTTCATTCTCCTGGGACCTGTGCGGGCGATGACGTACGTGCTGGTGTACGGGATGTTGTCGATCGCGCTGGGGGTCTCGTTCAAGACGGGGATCTCGTGGGCGGTGAGCGTGCCGGTGGGGGCCTGCGCGCGCCTGGCCGGGCAGTGGATGTACATCGTCGTCACGTCGTGGGTGACGAACGAGAATCTGCTCGAGCTACTGATCACGAACGCTCACACGCTGCTCGATAATATGTCGGCGTGGACGGGGGGTGCGGGCTCGGGAACGTCGTTCAACGCGGTGGGCATCACCCTGGTTTCGATGCTCGGCGTGAATGCGTTGTTTTACACGTATATGATGACTTTGCTCTATACGATTCTTCTACGATCGATGGGGTACGAGGTCAAGCCGCTCCCGAAGTTTCTGCAGCGGGCCACGGCCTCGGCTTCTTAGGGCGACGGCACGGCGAGCAGGAGCGCGTTGATGCCCGGCGTGCCGTGCGTGTGACAGTAGCACGCGGCGGCCGCGAGGGTCCGCATGCCGGTCGTGTTGGTCGTCGAGGAGTCGCTGGACGGCGCCCTCCCGAGGCCCTTGCGGTCGGCAGAGGGAACCTTGGACACGCAGATGATTTGTCCGACGCCCCCGAATTCGAGTTGGATCATGTCTTCGGGTTTCACCGCGGATTCGACCATCCACGCCTCGAATCCCGCGCCTGTGATGTGCCTGCCGGTGTCCTTGGCGTCGACGTCGAAGACAAAGTGCTTCCGGAGCGCCGGGTCATAGACGGCAAACGTCGTGGGAGCGGCGAGCTCCGCGTCGTCGATGCTGGCCGCGGTGGCAGCCGTCGTCGTCGTCAGTGCCGTCGTCGTCGTCAGATCCGTCTTCGTGACAGCAGTCGCCGTCGAAACTCCGGTGCCGAATTTGTCTACTCCGCCAGCGCCGTTGATGGCCGCGGGATGATCGCCGGCGATCCTCGCGACCAGCTCGTCCGTCATGGGGCACCGGGTCTTGGCGACGTTGTTGGGATGCATGACCTTCCTGGCGATTCGCTCGGCGGGGAAGAACCATGGCGTCTCCTGGGTCACGATCTTTGGCTGCGCCGCCTGGATGGCGTGGGTCGCGTAGACGGACTTGGTCGACCGGGTCGCCTGGCCGAGGGCGTGGCCGACGGCGCCCGCCGGCGCCGTGGAGGTCCTGGGTTTCTTCGCCTTGGGGACGACAAGGTCTTCGAATCCGATACCCTGGGCATGCTTTGTAAACCTGATGACGTGCGGAGCTGCCTTGGCCTCGAGCCATTTTGCGGTGGACTCGTCGTAGTCGCCGCCCGGGACCATTTTCTCGAAAGTGAGCACGTCGCCCGGCATGATGCCCGCATGCGACCACAGGTCCTGGAACTGGCCCATCAAGGTGAACTGAAGGCGCATATCGTTGCGCGTCTCCTTCATCACCTCGCACTTCCAGGCGATCCCCTCCTCGTCGAGCAGGTCGACCTCGAGGTTGTTGACGAACAGCTCGCGGAACACCTTGTTGGCGAAGTGCACCGTCTTCTGCTCGGCCCACCAAGGGGGTACGACTTTCACCCAGGTGTTGGCTCCGCGGCGCTGCCAGTCGGTCCGCGGCCTCTGCACCCCGAACGACTGCTTCTTCTTCTTCTGGGCCCCCGGCTTTGACGCGGCCTTGGACCTGTAGCCCGTGCTGCTTCGCTGCTTTTTCGGCTTGGTTCCAAAGACGACGTCGGCGCCGTGGCTGTCGTCGCTGTCCGGGACGGTGTGCTTGGGGCAGTACAGCTGGCCGACCGAGACGTCGACGACGACGTCGGTGGCGTTCATGGAGCACCCCAGGTGGTACCAACGGGCGCAGTCCCCGTAGCAGCACTGAATAAAGGCTCCCGTTGCGTTGCAAGCATGGCAGCGCCTCGTCTTGGCCCCGTCCAGGGCGTCCTGGAGCTCTTCGATCGAGAAGACGCTCTTGTCGCCTCGCAGCGCCAGAGTTCCACACAGGTGATGGAGCTCCACGGTGGTTCCCGTCGCGTTGGATGCGTTATAGGCGTTGTAGGCGTTATGGGAGTTGAACGCGTGGGTCCCGATGGCTGCATCGGTTGGGTCGCCGACGACAGGCGCGGCACCCGTGGCCACGGAGCCGTTGCCCTCCACAGCCGCTGCGGTGGTCGCCGCAGAAAAGGTGAGGACCTTGCCGAGTTCCTTCGTGTGCTGCGTCTTGTGTCCCAGGTTGCACAGCTGACATGTGGCACTGTCAGATTCGGACACGCTCACGGAGAGGCGCGGCTGCCCGCCGGCACTCCGCTGCTGGTCACGCGGGTGTTCGGCGGGCTTCTCCGCCTTTTCCGGCGCGGGGTTGGAGGTGACGTGGCAGACCGCGTGCGCCCCCTCGAGACCCCTGAAGATCTCGTTCGCGTTCGCGATCTCGTTCGCGGCGTTCGCGGCGGCCGCCGCGGATACCATGGCTATCAGGTCGTTCATTGGCGTCTGTGTTTCCGGTCGTGGTGGGGTGGGGCGATGTCGTGAGGAGGGTGCGGGAGCGTCGCGGGCAGCTTCGGTTGGCGGCGTATGCTCGTTTCATACCGTACAGATGGGTATACGTATACGTCGTTCGTTTTCCCGCGAATGGCCGGGCAAGTTGCGGTGGATGGATGGAAGGATTGAAACCGAGGATTCGATCTTGTTCTAAACCAAAACGCCCTCTGGCGCGCAGCGACGCCAAACGAGACACTGTACAACGTTATGTGCCTGCGCAATAAAATAGAGCACAATAAACATACGGATAAGACGCGAGCGAGTGACGGAGTTGAGATGTTTGACCCCAGCTGGAAAATGGTGGGGGTGGTCAACGGTGCGACGTCCCAAGGGTCGGTTTTCGTCCCGTGCGTCGCGAAGCTTCCGAGGGCCCCATTCATTCATCCTCGCGCTCGCCGGAGTTCTCTTGCTTGACGACGAGTTTCAACCTGCCCTTTCGTCGTCGCTCGGACCTCAACCACCTCGGGTCGGGTCGGGTCGGGGAGGGGATGTTGCGAGGAACTTCAGCGCAAGTCTCAGTCAGCGAGCTGGCGGCGGTCAGCCGATCGTTCTCGCTTCAACGCGGCGCTCGGGGGATACGAGGCCGGAAGTCTCGGTGCCGAAGCGTCTGCCGACGGGCGTGGCGGCGCACGGGACCGACGACGGGTCGTTCTCCTCCTCGTCCTCGCTGATTCAGTGTGGCGTGCGGGACCTGCTGTGAGTCATGTTTTATATTTTTAAACGCGCACCTTTTCTCAGCCATCCAGAACGCGTCGCAAAGTCTGCTGCAGCAGGTCCTCCAGGAAGCGCTGCCGATACTTCTCCCGGTCCTCCATCTCGCGCTCCCTGTTCCGCACCAGATCCTCCTCGTCCCATCCTCCACCGCGACCACGCCCGGCCCGCAATATCTCACCCGCACTCTCCACCGGAATCACTCCGTGCATCGCGACAGACGCAGCCAGCGCTGCCACGTTCCCTTCCCCCAACAGGTAACGATCCATATCCAACATCGGGTCGCCGTACTGCCTGACGCCCGTCACCACCGACGTCCGAGAGCCCCTTTGGATATCGCTCCAAGCGTAGTTCTGGCCGGAAAACCGACAACTCCAACGTTCCAGTACCCCGTCGCTCGACACGCGACTCGAAGGCAGACTCGTTCTCGACAACCTGGCCACGCCTTCGCTGAGCCTCGTCGACGCCACCTCTCGTATGGTCTCGCGGAGGAGGGTTTGAAAGTCCGCCTCGGTGACGTGAAAGGCTTGCTGCAGCGGCGACGTACCGAGGCGCGGGGAACCGCTCTCCTCCGTCGTCGTCGTCGTCGTCGACCGTGCGGGAGAGCTGACCGCCGGGCCCGAGCAGCGACCGTCGGTCATGGGTATGGGTGGGAGCTACGCGCTTGCATCTGCACAGGAATTTCGGTTTCTTTCGAACGAGTTCGATCGAAAGCTCGAGGAGTCTCCCACCAAACGAATTTCCCATGAAGACACTCGCGGCTGCATGCAGCCACTCTCAGACACCTCGGCTACCCACTCGTCGTCGAGCGAGGAGCGGTGCGCCTATACCGACGAGAGGTTCGCATCTTCGTTCCCGACGACTCCATGCCACCGCTGACGCTTCGGAGACTGCAGGTGCCTCGGACGGCCCTCCTCCGTTGTCGTCCGCTCCGTCTTCCTCGTCGACGACGGTCAACGTGCATCTGGACCCGGCCGCACGGGGGTGGGTATTGACCTCGAACCAGTCCGCGCGAGCGCCCTCCTCAGACGCGACCCGCTCGTCTCACGTACTCACGCGATATCATTCTTCCCTCCGACCCTCCCTCCCCGCCACAGGTATACATATAAGAGCCTGCGTGCCTTCTTCAGCGCCGAGCAGCTGAAAGACGAGCTGCGCGCGCGGGACTTGCCGTATTTGGGATACAAGACGCAGCTGGCCGGAAGGCTCTATCAGGCGTTGTTGGACGAAGGGAGGGGTTTGGTCGGGGAAGAGGCTGCGCAGGTGGACGCGGCGCTGTTGGCTGACGGGAGTCTGAGCGGGAGCGATCACGACGGGGCAGAGGGGGGGTTTGAGGAGACGTTCTCGGGCGTGCATTTAGAGAATGATAGCGAAGCGGTGATGAGCAACAAGACGGGGATGCAGGTGGTGTTTCTGAGCGGAGAGGGGGGCGGCGGGTCTTGGGGCGGTCCGGGCAGTCCGGGCGGTCCGGCGGGGGCGTCTGGGGCGACATCTGGGGCGACGTCGGTGCTGCACAGCTCGGTGGGGCTGCGGACGTTGCAGTCTGTGATTTTGTTCGATGTGGGCGAAGACACGCAGCGGTCGCTGATCGGGCATACGCTGGTGGACTGGAAACGGATCGACAGGATTTTCATCTCGTCGATGGATCCCGAGTCTGTGCTCGGGCTTCCCGGGATGCTGTGTACGATCTCGGCGTCGCGGAGCAAGGGTCACGAGGCTGCAGACGTGCCGGTCCATGTGTACGGGCCGCCGGGGCTGGTGCAGTTTGTGAGCAGCATGCTGGCGGTGAGCCGGACCTACCTGGAGATGCCGGTGGTGCTTCACGAGCTGACGCCGGGGCGGGTTCCGGAGGAGGCGATGGAGATTTCAGAGGTACTGAAGCGGAGTCGGTTGTATGCGTGCAAGCTGCCGCCAGACGCGTTGAACCCGCAGGGGTGGTACGACGGGGAGCTGAAGAGCATGTTGAAGCGGCACAAGAACAGCACCGTGGGGAGCTCGAGCAAAGCGTCGGATCTTCGGGCGGGGACGCTCGAGCAGGCCTTGCCTGGACCCGGGGATCCGGGAAGGAAGGACGTGCCTGTTTCGGAGATGGTGTGGACGATACGGGTGGACTCGGAGTGGGTGGTCAAGGCGTCGCCGTTGAAGAACACGATTCCTTGCTTTGGGTTCCTGGCGATCGAGTCGGATCGGAGTGGGCGGCTATATCCGGCCGTGGCACAGGCACTCGGCGTGTTCGATAGCAAACACTTTTCGGAGCTGAAGAGCGGGCGGGCGGTGATGAACGAGGACGGGGTGGAGGTGCGACCAGAGGCGTGCGTCGGGCCCAATCGGAAGGGACGAACGGTGGGAATCCTGCCCAGTTGCGTCAATTCGACGAATTTTGCGAGGAACATGGAGCGCGTGGACGTCCTGATTCACGGGATCATCGGCGGGGACGGAAGTGGGGCCGAGGACGCCGGGAGCGTCGGGCATCTCGGGAACGAGGCCGGCGCGTGCGCCAAGGCACTCAGCGCGAAAGAGTTGGTGTTGTGGCAGGGCAAGACGAGCTTCTTGGATTTGGAAGAGGACGTGGCGGCGGCGTTGCTGGACGACGCGATCGACGCGGCGAGGGCGATCGTCGGGGACGGTGTCGACGTGTCGATGGGGGGCACGCACTGCGCTCACCAGTGGGTCACCCAGATTGACAACGAGCGGCCAGTCGAATGCCCCGAAGAGCTTCACCACCTTCTTTGATGTGAAAACTCGTCGAGATGGAACTTACAGTTTGAGATGCGAGGTCTTTGCCCGCTGGCCGGCCTTGTCCGTCTCGCGGCTCCCGTCCCGCAGGTCGTTCATGCGAGCGAAGACCTCGCGAGACTTGAAGCTCTTCTCGTTCGACTCCTTGGACGTGCTCGCGAGCTTGCGGAGCATCTGGGCGGACTCTGCGGACTTGCGTCCCGTGATCATGGCCGTGCCAGCGGCCATCGCCCGCTGGATCCGCTCGGCGTCGGCGTTCGACCTGCGCTTCTTGGAAGCACGCTTCTTGGCGGCGCGACGACGCTTGCGGTCCTCCCGCGTGAGCTCGGCCTCCGACTTGGCGACGCCTGCCTGCATCATGCCCTCGCGCTTGGTCACGAACCGCTCCTCGCCCTCGTCGTCGACCTCCACGATCGACTTATGGAGCGACTGCCCGGGTTTGAACACCTCCTCTGGCCTGCGCATCGACGCGTCGCTGACAAACGCGGGCGTGGCCTCCTCCATCATGATGGCCGGGACGTCGACCTTGAAGGTGACCTCCTCGATGGCCGGCAGCGGCTTGAATTGGCCGTGGCTGAGCTGGTCGAGCTTGGCACAGAGGTTGATGAACTGCTTCTTCGCCAAATCCCGGATGGGCTGCTCTTTATCCTCGCTGGCGCCCCGGGTCTGGGCCAGGTACTCGTCCTCGTAAATCTGGCCGAGGCCCTGGGTGCTCTTGACGTCGTCCAGCTCGACCGTGGTCTTCTTCTTCTCTTCCTTGGCCGGAATGATGGGCACGACGTCGTCGAACTGGTGATCGGCGATGCGCTGCTTGATCAGGTCCTCGAGGGACTGCGTGGTCTCCTCGGTCGGCTGCGGCGGGGGCTTCATGGTCGTCTCAAAGTCGAGGTCGACCTCAAGGGCCGAGTTCATCGGCCTGTGCGACCCGGAAACTTCTCCGCGCATGAACCACTCCCGCTCACCGAGCGCGTCGTCCTCCAGCTGCTGAATCCGGTTTGACATGCGGTCCAGCCGCAGCTGGTGTCGGCTGGCCGGCTGGGGGTCCTCGCCGTCGTCATCGTCTTCGTCGTCGTCGTCGGACGCACTCTCCCGGTCCCCCTCAAACTGGTCGTCCGCAAACTCGCCGTCGACATCGCTGTCCTCTCCATCCCCATCACCCCCACCCCGATCCCGGTCATCATCCTCACCGCCATCCTCAGACTCCCCGTCCGTGTCCTCCGCCTCGATGAAGTGGACCCGCCTCTTCTTCTTCTGCTTCTCCTTATCCTTCCCCCCTGCGCGCACGGGCTCGAAAAAGTCGTCGTACTTGGCGTTGGCCAGTGGATCGGAACCGATGTCGACGTCCACGTCACCCAGCTCGTCGACGTCTCGCTTTCGACCGCCCCGCGACCGCCCCGTTCGGTTCATCATATCGTCCAAAACGCCTTCCAGCGCCTCCTCGTCCGGATCGCCGTCCGAGCCCTCCGCATCGCCCGTCTCCCGCGCATACTCGTCCTCAGCGTCCCGCAGGAACGCCTCCATATCGTCCATGTTCAGGTAATCGTCTTCCCAGGACGCCCGCTGCCGATCTTGTCCTCGAAGAGTCTCTTCATCTTTACTGTCTTCCTCCCCGTCGTCGTCATCTTTGTCGTCTTCGTCACCGTCCTCCCAGTCCTCACCGTCACCCTCACCGCGCTCGACCTCGTCGTCCTCCGCCCCACCCCGCCCGTCCAGAAGCTCATCCAGAGCCTCCTCCACGTCCGCCGGAATGACCGAGTCCAGGTCTGCCGACCGCTGCAGCACGCGCTTCACCCGCCGCATCGCCGCCCTGGACAGACCATCCAACTGCACCCATATCTGCTCCGCATCGAACCCATCCACATGCAACGCTTGCGACGCATCTCCCAGAGACTCGACAACCTCTTTCAACGACCGCTTGGCGGCCTCCGACCGCTCGTCCGATGGCCGCAACAGCTCCTCCGGGTCGGCCGAGTCGATGGCCTTCATCAGCGCCGCACAGAGCCCCGGATCCGCAAACGAATCCGACGTATCCGAGACGTCCGTATCCGAGACGTCCGTATCCGAGACGTCCGTATCCGAGACGTCCGTATCCGAGACGTCCGTATCCGAGACGTCCGTATCCGACCCCGTGGTACGCCCCTCGACGAGGAAGTCGAGGCTCGTCAAGTCAACCTTGAGCTCCTTCCCGTCGTCCGTGACGACGATGCAGCTCCTCATCTTCTCCGAGCACCGTGTCACAGTACATGGCGTCAGCTTCTGTCGTCGAGCGGAGGTATTTGAGTGACCGTTGAGTGCGCGCGAGGGAGCGTGCATTCGCTCATCATGCAACTCAACTCAACATGCAACCGACCCGGTCGAACGTACCTTCCCGCCCTTGAGCCGCACCCGCAGGCGTGTTCCGGCTGCGAAGGGGCCTTTCGCTAGCGCAGACGGTGTCCCCATTTTGGGAAAAGGGAATGGCGCCACGCGGGTCGTCTTTCCTTTCTTTCCTTCCTTCCTGGCTCGCCGTCGATGAGCTTCAACGATGCCTTCATCCGAGACCTTATCATCAAGCATACGCCCTGCTTTTGGCTGGTGAAGGACGACAAGCATGGGTTCCCGTCCAGTACGCTGACCTGCCTTTCGAACTTCTCGCCTTCACCCACCCGGGTTCTCAGCTGCTCGGCTCCCCTGGGCTCACCCTCCTCACTCCCCACGCACGGCCCCGCACGCAGCCTTCGAGTATTTCATCAGAGAGTCGCGAGCGGTGTGCGCCGATAGCGGCTCGCTTCTTCTCTCCGATCTCGACTCCCCGGCCGCCCTCTGCCGGCTGCTCGACTCTCTCGATGACGCCGACTCGCCGACACGCATCAGACTCGAGCTCAAGTCGCCCACGTCGCATTTCGGCGAGCGCAGCGTGCGTTCGATCGACGACATACCCGTCTATGCGTCGGTGAAAGCCGTCGTGGACGCTGACGGAGAGGTGTCGGCGTTCGAGATATCATACACGACGCTCTTCACGTTCAACGGCGCCTATTTCTTCGACCTGTTCGGTGGGTGTTGAACACGACCGACGTGCGCCCGCTCCGACTCTCTCACTCGCGCTGTGCGGTCCGCTCGTTCGCCAGGTTCGCACCCTGGCGACATCGAACACGTGACGGTACGGTGCGACGCGCAAGGTCGACTCGCCGGCGTCTGGTTCAACGCGCACAGAAGTTGCGATGGCCAGTGGAGATCTGCGGGTGACGTCGAGATTGACGAGGAAGAGACTGGGCGTATTGTCAGCTACATCGCCAGGTCTGGGCACGGGCACTACCCTTATGAGGGCTGCACCCATCGCCATTTCGGAACTGCGTCGGATTACACGAGCCGATCGCTGAGGTGGCAGCCCCGTGTCGTCATCTGGGTGGACGGGATGGTGCATCGGGTGGCCTGCCGTGGGGTGAATCGGGAGCTGGATGGACGGGGCTTGACTCTGAATCCTGCAAAAGTGCCCGAGCTGGATGTGGACGAGCGGCATCGGTACATAGTGTCGAGTCGGATCGCGTTTTGGGGCGATGCGGCAGGGGTGGCGCACCAAGCGTGGTTCTCGGGCAAGGCTGAAGCGGTCCGGTCGAGGACGTGGTTGGAGCGGGTGTGTACGCTGCTTCATCTGTGGGACTGCAGTGGTGATTGATTGAGATGTTGGTGTCGAGAAGCAGCAGAGACGACGACGGGCGTCGTCGCCCTTGCCAACCCCATCTACGAAGTCGAGCTGTGGTGGTGGGATCGACGCAGCTCTGGCAACCCCCCCGTCACATCAGAGCGAATTCACGGTCCGGTGTATCTAACGAGCATTGGATATTTGAAAGACAACTTCTTGCGTCGCAGGATCACACACAGGCACAAGGGGGCAGAGAACGCGGCAAAGTCGAGGACGGATCTCGGCGTGGAAAAATCAAAATGCAGGGCAAATTCATCCCCGTCTTGGTGGGCTTGGCCCTCACGAGCTCATCGTACGTGCTCAGCATTGTGTCTGTATATCATGAGAACAAGGGTTGGTGCGCATGAAGCGTCGCAGGCGTCGAGAAATCGGCAACGCGTCTCGATTCCTGCGGCCTGCTACCGACACAGAGGCAGCTACCCACCCCCGTCGATCGTCCCCCTGCCTCTCCTCGCCCGCCGCCACGCGGCTCTATCTCACACACGACTGCTCGGCACCTTCGTTGCAGGTTTGCGCGCCAGTGCCCCGACTGTGACGTTCAGTACTGGACGTGCTCCTGGGGTTGCTACGAGCAGTTCGGTTCGGCGCCCATCTGCGCGTCGCTGATTTCCTACAAGACTGGCAAGGCGGAAGATTACAATGTATTCAACAACGAATGCGAGGCCGGGTGTTACGTCAAGGCGTACAACGAGTTCTACGCCGTTCAAGGCTACGAGCCGATGTACGAGCAGCAGCCAGACGCGTCGTGCGATGCAGCCTGGAGGTTAAATCAGGCACTCGACTACCAGTTCTTCTCGTCGCCGGATGCCTTCAAGTACAACGATAAGTTGCCTTCTGAGGGAGAGCTCCCTAAGTGGATGCAGGACGAGCTGGCCGAGGTCAACGCAGACCCGAGTCTGGCGAATGATCCGATGCTGGCCTTGACGCTCGAGGAATGCAGCAGGTGCAAACCGGGCGCAGACATCTCTGGAAAGCAGGTATTGCTCACGTCGGACGGAACGCTCGTCCCAGTCGGCGAAACCGGCTCAGTGACACCTCCTGCCTCCGAGGTCCCGTTGCCGTCGGTCCCCGGCCCGCTGCCGTCCATGGCACCCGGCCCGCAGCCGTCCGTGCCGTCCGTCACCGTGCCCCCCACGGAAGTCACCGTTCCGGGCGGGCCGCCGCCATCTGCTGCGATTGGCGCCCGCTCGGCGCTCTCGGTCGTGGCATCGTTGGGAGTCGGCGCGGTGCTTGCGTTTGTTTCATAGAATTGTCATAGTTATTACGGCGTCACCGCCGTCGGTGAGCACCTTCAGCTTCGTTTGAAAAGCTCTGGTTGGGGATGGCCGAGGGTGTCCCTGGCCCTCGGACTTTTACCTTCCTCCTCCTCGGCCGTGCGAGGTACATCAACACGCACGTCACCCCGGCTTGGATCAGACTGAATGACATACACATCCAAGCCATCGCGTACGCGGCTAGTCGTGCACTCGTCCCGGGGAACCCCGCCCCGGTTGCTTGGTTGCCCCGTATTTGGACGGTCAACGCCATCACAAACTGCCAAAACGCCAAAAAGAGGCTGCTTCCGATCGCCACGTCGTGCAGCGGCTTGATCAGCGTATAGTCCAGCATGAGGAAGGCGATGGCAATGCCGCTGGCGATGAAGAGCGTGACCCCCGTCGTGATGTAGGTGAACGTGCAGACGTCCCCGTCGAGGTTGAGCAAGCACGCCGGGTCGTAGCTGCTATCCTTCAAGTATACGGCCACCACGCCCGAAAGCGCGCTCGCACATGCGACCTGTGTGTTGCGGGTTGGCGGAGCGGGTGAGTGCGGGTCGTTTGCGGGGGGTGGGGAATTCCGACGAGCTTGAAATTACGAACGTTCAGCACTGCAGGGACGATCACGCCCCAACTTAGGGGTGGTAAGTCGCGTGGGTCTCCCCTCCACGAGAGATCTAGTGTTCGCATCTTTTCGGTTCTTTACTCGTGAGTGGGAGGCCTGATCAATTGATCAAGCCTCCCAGAAGGAACTAAACCCTCTGGGCATCGGCAGCGCCTTGTCGCTCAGGGAGGTGCTCAGCGACCTCGTGTGGTTGTGCTGCCCGTTGGTGGTGTCTCGGCTCTCTGCCGTCGCCAGACTGCTGAACGGTGACCGAGGCTGGCTCGACTCGACGTCGCTCCCCTTAGCTGCGAGCTTCTTCAGCGCCTCGCTCTTCTTGGATTGCCGCTTGGCCGATGAGTACGCCACAACGCCGCAGACAGTCACTAGGTACCCGAACACTGTGTAGCGGTTGATTGGATTCCGGAACACGAGCACGCTCGCGATGACCGCCACCACGCCCTTGGCATTCCCGAGCACTTGAAGCGTCAGCGCCGACGTGTGCTTGGTCACCAAGAAGTTTGTCAGGTTGACAAAGTAGGCCATGGCGGCGTTGAAGACAAGCAGAGGCCAGAATCCGGTCCCCGTCTGCCCGAGGACGATGGCGTTTGCCAGGGCGGTCGGCTCGAAAAATAGCGTGACTGGAACCAACGCCGCCGTGGCCACGGGTGCCATGTACAGGAGGAGACTCAGGCTGTCCATCCTCTCGGACGAGTCGCTGAGCATGATGCCCTGGAGGACAGACTTGAGCGCTCGCCCCGCCGTCGCCGTCAGGGCCGCACAAAAGCCTATCAGATTGAACATGGGCTCGGCGTTCGAAGCAATTACGATGCCGACGATGACCGGCACGAGCGACAGGTAGACGGCCTGCGTCTCGCGGTGTCCGAGCATGATGGCCGCGAGCAGGGCCGTGAATGCGGGGGTCGTTGCCCCGATGGCCTGGTTGAACGAGACCGGGATGTATTTGAGCGACACGTTTCCGAGCACGACCTGGATGGGCGGCCGGATGGACGAGCGAGTGAGGGCATCGAGAAAGCGTGGGAGCGTTGGAGCCGACAGCGCCGACGTCGGTCGAATCCGAGTCCACGTCCGGGTCCGAGTTTGAGTAGGAGGAGGACGTACCGCCACACAAAAGACGATCGCCAGTGTTGCTATTTTGTAGAACTGCCTCTTTGATTTCACGGGTTGTAAGGTCACGACGCCCGAGATGGCGAGGGCGTATGAGAATATCGAGCACCTGTTGATTTGATGGAGAATCAGGAGGAGTAAGGCGGAGAAAAGAGGAGTATAGGAAAGATGGAGATGACCCGATCGGTCGTATGCGAGGGTGCGGGCGTCGCCGAACGTACATGAGCATGTGACACAGCGTCAGAAATGCGGGAAATTTGAACCCGTATACACTGAGCAGCCATTTATTCAGCAACAGGACACCGATGTTGGAGGAATACCTGGCGAGCGAGCGGGTGCGGTGTGTGAGTCGCAGGGCCCGATTCAGTCGGTCGGTCGGTTCATTCGGGGCTGTGGACGAGAGACGCACCAGCCAACAATCACGCTGCCCGTAACGAAGGCACTCGTCCCACTCATCGTGTTTCGCTTGCTCTGTCTGGTGTCAATCGCTCCTTTATCCGCTCATTCACTCCGCATTTCAGCAAATTCTGGTGGATCTGTAGTCGGCCTGGCTCACTCGTGTCCCTTCCGCCACGCTGCCTGGGTCTATCTGATGCAATTATGCTGCTGAAAGTCAAGTACTCCGTGTAATTGTCGTCGAAGTACAGAAACAGTTTCGTCTGCATGAGGGGGGAGGCTCGCCAGCGCTGGAGCCCGGGCCGATCGGGCTCGTGTCGACCGACCCGAGTTTGGGCGTTCAAGCTTCTCACCGAACCACGGGAGATCCCTTATGCACTAAAAATGCATAAAGAGTGAGACTTGGTCCAACCGAGCAAACCTCACGCACAAAAACGTACCAAACGCACCAAACGCGTCGACTACTTTGCCACCCACAATTCTCTCGAGCCGCTGTGAAACCACGCTGCCGACATGAAGCTCGTTTTCGCTCTCTTTCTGACCACTTTGGCTCTCTTTAGTGCCGGTGTCAACGCGGGGACGTGCACCCTGCCCGCCTCGTACGTCGACTACTTTGCCACCCACTCTCGGGCTCGTTCTCGCTCGCTCTCAGCGAGCGGTGAGCGCAGCAGCCAGCCGCTCACACCGCGCTCGCGCTCTCTAACAGGTATCTCGAAGGACTCGATTACAAGAATGTGTCCAAGTCTTGTTCACGCGTCGGTAACGGGAAGAACGTCGGGAGATGCGACAAGTGCTTCGCTGCCTTCATTTCAGCGCAGACGCCCGAGGTGATCAAGTATATCGACCTCGTACGGTATCGCCCACTCATCTCTCACTCCTCACTCCTCACTCCTCACTGCTCACTGCTCACTCCTCACTGCTCGCGCTTTGCGCTCGCTCCTTCGTTCGCCAGATGGCGGCCCTCACCGATCCGACCGGAACTTTCGTTCAGACGGCCAAGGACTGCGCCTCGTCTGTGACGAAGGTCGTCAAGTCGAAAATGACAGCAAAGCAGAGGAAGAAGGCGAAGTACCTGACCAGGTGCTTCTCTGTTGACCCCAGCAAGCTCAAGAAGACGACGGAGGCCGTGGCGCAGTTCGGCAGCTCCATCCTCGGCTAGTTGGATCGCGATTGAGGCCGAAGCTTCTGATCTCCGAGGGGGACCCCCATCGGAGGGCGCCGCGGTGTAAGCGGATGGTGCGGCCCAGTCAGCTCGTGAGCGAGGGCGATACGGTGATCTGACATCTATGATTGATTACTGTGAGTGATCGTCACAAACACAAAGCCTCCCTCGTAGGTGTCCTCCTGACACCACCCCTCGTCTCGAGTCGACTTGACATCCAGGGCCTCCACCGTGACCACGAGGTCCTTGCTCCGGACGCACTCGACAAGTGCGTCAAACATGGCCTGGTCCCGAACGGCGTTGCAGATGTAGGCCGTGCCGCCGGGCTCGAGCCGCTGTTTGATGCACGAAGCGAGCGAGTTGACCATCGGCCACTCGTACAGGACGTCCGTTCCGATTATCGTCCGGAAACGGAGGCCGGCATCGACGCTTGGAGCGACGGCCCGCGAGCTTTCCCCGTCCAGGGCGGCAGGCGCACCGCCGCCCTCGCCAGCCCCGACGGCGTCCTCCCAGTCGACGAACCGGATCGCGGTGTTCGCCCGGGTCCACCCGTCGTCCTCACTCTCCTCGTCCGGTATGTTGAGTGCGAGCGCGTCCCTCAAATTCAGCAGCAACGTATCGACGTAGTCGCTGATCACGACACGCGTCGCGCCCAGCTTGCCCGCCAGAAACCCGCACGCACCCACCCCGGCTCCCAACTCGAGCACAGTATACCCCCGGACCATCCGACCTTCGTCCTTCGCCATCCGCTCGCACATGATCCTCGCTACCCGCCAAAGCTTGGCTCCGACGCCGTCCGCAAGCGCCCCCTCCTTGACAACGACCCGGTGATCTCCAAAGGTCAGCGTCGAGGTCCGATCTCCGGACGCGGACGGACCGCTGCAGGCAGCGATGATGGACGACAAGTCGTCCATCATCTCGGACGAGTCTTGCACCCGCTTCATGGTCACCACGGCCCGCTCCGCCAGGCCACACGCCGATGCCTCGGACGCGTACGTCTCTCCCTTCTCGGCAAGCGTGGTCGCAATCTCCTGCAGCAAGACCGCGAGCTTGATCGTGCCGACAGCCCCTGGCGAACGAGCGAGCCAGAGGGTCAGCGGGTCAGCAGGGTGGAGCAGCGAGGAGCAGCGGCCGGGTTCGATATCGATACGTACCCTCTGACTCGTACGAGATCCACTTTTCCTCCCATCGGAGCACCGTCTCGTTCGCCACGACAATCGACAGGAAGTCCTCCTCGTCCGCGTTCTGAGCGGGTGCAGTCGTCGATGGCATGTCTTCTCTCGGTGGGCAGTCAAGTCTTCGGTTCACGAGCGAGAGGCTACCTCTGCTCGCTGTGGTCGCTCACCGTGCGGCATGAACAGGTTATATCGCACATAGTCTACACGAAAGTCGACATGAATGGAGTGACGCGAATGAGTCGAGGACGGCGAACCTATGCACACTCACTCACGCCCAAGCCCCCATCGCCCTTCCAGTTTCCCCACCCTTCCGATTCTGCCGGGCCTCCCCCGCGCCATTCTCTATGTTCACGCAGAAAGGCGGCGCCGTTCTTTGCCCACGAGCACTGTGATTGAGCCCGTTTGGACGAGCCTGGCGACCTGAATCCGGAGCATCGATTCAAGAACTGAGACAGCCGACCTTTCTCGCTGCTGCTGTCCGTCGACCCGGCGCTCTTCTCTGTGTATTGTATCTGAACACTTCTTCAGATACACCCACAGAAAGTGAAGCGCGAGAAGATCGGGTGGATCGAGTGGCGTCATGCCCGTCCAGAAGGGAGCAGACGCCCGGCAGGCCCCTTCGTCAGCCACGACGCCGGCGATGGCGCCCGGGCTGCTGTCGCCGGCGGAGGCGACAAAGGTTCTGTCCCAAATGACGTTCGACAACTTGCCGCTGCGCGAGTCCCTGTTCGCGTCTCTGTTCGAGAGCAAGGCCGACACGGAGAAGCGGCTCGAGGGCGGCGGGAACAAGCTGTTGCTGGCCGCCTTCCGGGCCCTGGATGGCGTTGACTTTCCGGGCATACCTGTGGAAGAGATCTTGAAGCGGTGTGGGACCGCGAAGAAGGGGCGGGGGTCGTCGGATAAATCCGATGAGCAGCTGGAGGCGCTGATGGCGGGGTGCACGTCGGACATGGCGTTTTTCAAGTGCACCAACGTGAACGAGCCCGTCGCCAAGTTTTGCTGGACGGCCGTCATCACGCAGCGGATTGCGACGTCGTGCGTGCACATCTTTGAGAAGAACGCGGACGCCTCGTACGTGCTGCCGGCCAAGAAGTTTTACCAGGACCGGGCGACCAAGCCGGAGGACAAGATCGAGCCGCGGCAGGTCGAGTGCCTCCGAAAGGTGCTGGAACTGCACACGTTGCGCCCTAAGACAGAGCGCAGCCGACAGGTGAAGTGTTCTAAGTGCCATCGGCTGGCCGACTCGAAGAAGAACGAGCTTGAGGTGGAGGGGTGCGCGAGCTGCGTCCGGGTCTACCACAAGGAGTGCATGACTCCGGTGGAGCTTGCGACGGATTCGTCCAAGTGGTCGTGCTTCAGGTGCGCTGAGGCTGGACATGGGGCGCTCCGGAGGATGGTGGAGCTCACGGAGAAGCTGGCGGGGATCATGGCCACGAAGGAGCGCAACGCGGCCAAGAAGCAGCGCAAGGGCAGCGCGTCGGGGTCGGCGCTTCGTCAGAATTCCCGGCAGCTGTCGTCAGCCACGGAGACGGCTAACACCGACGATGATGCCCTGGAGCAGGCGAAGAAGCGGCTGAAGTCGGAGACGCACATGCAGGCCAAGGATCGTCAGGCGCTCGAGAAGTCTATCGAGGGCCCGGCCCGGGAGTACGCCAAGCTGTTCCCGTCTCGGGAGTCGTTCGAAGTCTTCAACATGGCTTCGAGCGTGGCCGAGTTCCTGTCGCTGTACGGCGACATTTGCGAGCTGGAAGAGGTGCTGGACACCAACGCCCTGCTCCAGGCCACCAAGTGGCCCCTGGACTTCTCCCAAGACCTCATGGCGCTCTACAGTCAGCTGCTGCTCTGCTGCCTGTTGGAACAACATAACCACGAAGGCTTGTCGAAGGCGAGGGCAAGGAAGTGGATGCGGGTCCTGTCCAACAACACGTGGCCGGAGGTCCTCCGGAGGTACATTGGCCAGCGCCCGGTGGAGCGGCAGCACCACGGGGACAAGGAGCGCCTCCGGCGGGCCAAGGAGATGCTCGCCACCAACGCGTGGTTCGAGTTGCCGGTCGATCTGCAGCTGTTCCTGCTGCACGTGCTGTGCCACGACATTGCGCAGGGCCAGGCCCTCAAGTCGGACATGTGCGCCCCGCCGAGGGAATATCGCACGGACTGCCTCGGCGTCGATCGCTACGGCAGGAGGTACTGGACTCTGCGGGGCTCTCCGGGCCTCATTGCCGTGGAAGACGACAAGGGAAACCATGCCGGCGTCCTGACGTCGGCCAAGGACCTCGACTACCTCATCGGCCACCTGATGCGCAAGGGCCCGGGCGAGGGCGCCCTGCTCGCGACCCTCGTGCGCATGCGCGACTCCCTGCTGGATTCGTTCCAGAAGTCGCCGGACCCGTCCACCACGCTCGTCGTCGACACCCTCGAGAAGCGGCCAAGGGCGGGGACGGGGACCGGGGGTGCGCTCAAGGAGGAGGACAGCGGTGGAGACGGCGGGAGCGACCACGATGATGACGATATGGAGGTCGACGCGGAGCGCGACGACCAGAAAGAGTCGCTGGTGGCAGCAGTGATTGCCGCCGGTGGCAGCGACCAGGACAAGGCCCGGGCGCTGACGGCCGAGGCCATCGACGAGGCCAAGATGAAGCTGGAGAACGTCTTGCACGACGTCGCGAAGGTCAACCGGCAGGTGGGAGAGGTCGGACTGGGGTACAAAAAGACGCTCGAGGCCTCCACCAGCACGCTGTCGCACGACATGTGCCGCTTCATGCTGGAGCTCGAGGCGGGCATGAGCATGGCCGGTGAGGGGGTTCCGCCGTACGGAACCAACGAAGACGTGCGTATCTTCATGGACGAGGACGCAGAGGCGCTGCCCGAGCTCGTCGAGGACCCCGCAAAGACAGATGCCGAGCTCGAGGAGAACAGGGTGCTGGGCCTCAAGGCCCTCAAGCCCTTCATCGTGGACCCCGAGAACCCGCACGGAGACGCGATCGATCTGGACGATTCCGACGATCCCAACCCGCCACGCAAGTCCGTCCCAGTCGACCAGGACGATGACTACGACTGCTCGGACGCCGAGCACACCTTCCTCCGCGAGAAGCGGATGCGCAAGCCGGCGCGCCTTTGGCGCAGCGGAAGGGAGCGCGCCGTGTGGCTACGTGGCGTGTTGAACGCCCTGGCGTCCACGGACTCGGCCGCCGGATCGACTGCCACATTTTCCGCCTACGTCTTGGGCGACCGCATCACGCTGCTCGCAGACCGTTGCAAGGGCATCGAGAAGGAGCTCGCCCGCCAGGAGGAGAAGGAGCTCATCAAGAAGAAGCAGCTCGAGGAGGATAAGCTCGAGGCCGAGCTCAAGGCCCAGGACCGCCCGATGATGATCGTAACCGAGTACGTCCAGGACGAAAAGGCGGGCGACAACGGGGAGAACAAGGACGACAAGGAAGTGGAGACAAAGGCTGACAAGCTCGACGACGAGGCGGGCAAGGTCGACAATGACGACACCAATGACACCAATGCCAATGAAGAGGACGAGCTCGCCGTCAAGCTGTTGCAGATTGGCAGGGACCCGCGGGCGCTCCAGGAAGCCACCCAGGCAGACGTGGCCGAGTGCAAGTGGGAGTACCTCTGTCATCTCTGCAGGCGCCCCGGCGCGCTGTACTGCTGCGAGCACGAAGAGGGATGCAGCGTCAGCGCCCACATCAAGTGCACGGGCGTGCACGAGAGCTCGCTCGCCAACGGCAAGTGGGTCTGTCTCAACCACGATGACACCAGGCGCCGACGCAAGAAGCGGGCGCTGGCGGGCGAGTGGGCGCTGGGAGACGAGGCCGAAGTGTCGGACAGTGAGAGTACGGACAGCGACTAGGGAGGGACGACGACGTGGGTCGCCCAAACTCTAGCTTTGTTGCATTTGTTTTTGTTGTCACCACCACGTCGCACAACACACACAACCATGCCTACCGCCACGCCGAAGGAACTGGCCGTCGCGGCGCGTGAAGCTGCACGTGAAGTGAATGCTCTCACTTCTTCAAAGCGCACCCGTATCCTCTATGCGATCGCCGACGCCATTGAGAGCAACGAGAAGGCCATTCTCGATGCGAACGCTGATGACATCGCCGCGAGCAAGGGAAAGATCGCAGACTCGCTTCTCCAGCGACTGATTTTGAAGCCCGCGAAATTGAGCCAGCTCGCGGACGGCATCCGTGCCATCGCCCAGCAGGAAGAGCCCATCGGGAGGCTGCTTTCGCGCACGGAGCTTGCTGATGGCCTGGTTCTGGACAAGGTCACGTCGCCGATCGGCGTGCTGTTGATTATCTTCGAGGCACGGCCCGATGCGCTGCCGCAGATTGCCGCGCTCGCCATCCGCTCCGGGAACGGGCTGCTGTTGAAGGGCGGGAAGGAGGCGACGAAGAGTAATGCGATGCTCCATGGGATTATCGTGGACTGTATCAAGAAGGAGACGGTGCGTCGTTGTTGCTTTCGCGATCGTGCTCGGTGCTCGCCTGCCCGCCCGCTCGCCCGCCCGCTCGCCTGCCCGCCCGCTCGCCTGCCCGCCCGCTCGCCCGCCCGCTCGCCCGCCCGCTCGCCCGCCCGCTCGCCCGCCCGCTCGCCCGCCCGCTCACTGTTCAGTCATCGACTCGTTGATTCGTCTGCAGGGGATCGAGGGGTTGATCGGACTGATCGAGAGCAGGGATGACATCGACAAGCTGTTGGCGCTGCACGATACAATCGACCTGGTGATTCCCAGGGGGAGCAACGCGCTAGTGAGTTATATCCAGGGCAACACGAAGATCCCGGTGCTTGGGCACGCCGACGGGATCTGTCACGTGTACGTCGACGCGAGTGCGGACCAGGCCATGGTGGACAGGCTGGTCGTGGACAGCAAGGTTGACTACCCTGCGGCTTGCAATGCGGTGGAGAAGGTGCTGGTGGACGAAAAGTGGGGCCTGGAGAAGACCAAAACGTTGATCTCGGCCCTGCAGAAGGCCGGGGTCACGGTGCACGCGGGTCCCCGGGCCGCCAAGGAGATTTCGTCGCTCCCGGCAGCCGCGTCGGTCCGGATCGAGTACTCGAGCCTGGACGTGACGCTCGAGATTGTCAAGGACATGGACGAGGCGATCGATCATATCCACGCCAACGGCAGCGGCCACACCGAGTGTATCATCGCGGAAGACGCCAAAGTGGCCGAGACGTTCTTGCAGAAAGTGGACTCGGCGTGCGTGATGTGGAACGCATCGACGAGGTTCAGCGACGGGTATCGGTTCGGTCTGGGCGCGGAGGTGGGCATCTCGACGTCGAGGATTCACGCCCGCGGCCCCGTGGGCGTGGAGGGTCTGATGACGACCAGGTTTCTCTTGCGCGGACACGGCCAGGTGGTCGCCAAGGACACCGGCGTGAAGTATACGCATCGCAAGGTTGACGTGGCTGGCGGCGTGCTCGGCAAGCTCTTCGGTGGCTGCTTCGGAGGAGCGCAGTGAGCGAGCGAGCGAGCGAGTTGACCGGAGACGGGGTCACGAATAAATTGGTCGAGCCAAGCACCTCGAGGTGTCGAGCTCGACACGTGCATGTTTTTCTTCTTTCTTTCAGGATGGTATGCAATGTTGCACTGCCCGTCGAGTCGAGTTGGCTAGTCGCTCAGATCGTCAACTCGAGGCCACGAATCGATACGGATCGTCCGAGCAGCCGCCCGGGACAACTTCGAATTGGGTTTGCGAGTCGCGGCGTTGCTGTTCCGCGTCGGCTTGCAGGTGCCCACAACCATAGTCTCTACCCCGCGCTCCCCCGCGTACTTGAGTATATCCGCAAAGTCACTATCGTTGGAGATGACGACGAGTCTTCGACGCCGACGCCGACCCCCTCCACCCTCGACCCAATCGACGATGGCCTGAACTATCAACCGATCAACCGCCTGCCGCCGCCGCTCCGTCTCGACCATCTGTATCCGCATTCCCTCGGACGCACCCCATCCGACGTCCACGAGTTGCCGGCGATCAGAACGTCGGTGTGCACGTCGGCTCCCGCTGCGCTGCGCACAAGGGTGGCTAGCACGACCTGGACGGCGCTTCCAAAGTCAGCTTCCTCGGGAGGGCGAATGTTGTCGAGGTCCCAGCAGATGAACGTGTCGAGCGCGTCTCGGTGAGCGCGAGACCGGCGATCGAATCGACCTCTGCAGGTCGACGACGACCAGGGCCTCTCGCTCCCCCTGCACCCAATGCGCCCACACCCTCGACGGACTGTTAACCCCCACGTGTACTGCATACCGACACCGGTTTTGAGGGTACCGAGCAGCGCGTCGGCATAATGACGAAAACGAAAGAAAATTCGAGTACAGCTTCTTCTTCTTCTTCTCCATCTCGCTCACGATGCCTTCTCTGGCAGGTGCACTTGCCGCGAAGGTGCGTGAGAAACGGAGGAAACGCGGAGGCGAGACTATCGACGACTTGCATGCTACCTGGCCTGCTGCTGACGATGCGACCGTGCGGGCGCTGGTCTCCAAGGGCACCAAGACGAGTGTGCGGAAGCTTCGGAAGCTCGGTTTGTTGTCTGTCGGGGAGGATGCCGAGCAGACGGCGGAATCGTTGCGGAAGCTGGCCGAGCGGATCGATCGGTTCCACGCGGGCGGGGAGGAGGGGGAGGCTCGGGCCAGGGACGGCGACGGGGAGGAGGAGTCAGAGGGGATGGAAGGGGCGATGGTCGACGCTGGGAAGGCGTATGAGCGTCTAGTGGTGAGCTTGGCGGCGAGATCGGGAGACGAGGCCCTGCGCGGCGGCGTGGTTGAGACGTACGGTCGGGACGGAGAGCGGGGGCTGATGATGGAGCAGGCGTCGTCGTCGTCGGAGGAGGAAGACGATAACGACAACGATAACGACGACGACGACGACGATGATGACGAGGAAGAAAGCGCAGAGGGAGGCGAGGCGGGCGGTGAAAATGACGAGGATCAGGCAGCAGCATCGACAGAGAGGCGGGATGAGGCGCGATCGAACGGCAAGTCGACCGCGTTTCGGGTCGCTTCGAAATTGCGCAAGGCGTTACAGAAGCGAGAATTCTTCGGCGAGCACGTGGACTTGTCGGTGGACGACCTGGAGGGCGACGCGGTGCTGGCCGCGCGGCGGCGTGAGATGCGGCCGGCAGAGGGGGAGGGGATGCAGGCGTGGGAGAAGAGTCGCACGGTGATGATGACGAGCGACCAGTCGGCGTGTCCGGCGGGGGTGTCTGATGTGCTGTCAGACTACGGCGTGAAGGCGAGGGTGGCGACGAGGTGGAAGGCGGTGCACGAGGCGGTCACGGAGCAGGGGTTTGGGGAGTTTGTGTCTCAGAAGCAGGCGGTGATGTTTGGGGTGATGAGCTCGTATATGGACGTGCTGTATCCGCTGCACCGTTACCCGAGCGAGGTCGGCGCCAAGGACCCGGTCATGGACGCGGCGCTCCTGCACATCATCAACCACATCGCGGTGTCGGGGGACGTGATCAAGAAGAACAACGAGTTGGCCGACAACCAAGACAAGAGAAAGAAGAAGAAGAAGAAGAAGCACAGGGATGGGGATGGGGAAAGAGACAATGACGACAGCGACGACGAGATCGTCCGACCGCAGGACCAGGGCTTTGTGCGGCCAAAGGTGGGTGCTGACCTCCATGTTCTTGGCTCTTCGCTTCGACTGTCTCTCCGTCACTCGCGCGCTCACGCACTCGGTCACGCACTCGGTCACGCATTCGGTCGCGCACTCGCTCACGCTCTGCGCGCTTGTTCGTCTCAAGGTGCTCATCCTGGCGCCGTTCAGGCACCACGCCAAGGCCATCGTGGAGCGGTTGATCCAGCTGGCGATTCAAGAGACGAGGACAGACACGGTCAAGAACAAGAAACGCTTCGAGGAGGAGTTTGGGGTCGCCGAAGAGTACGACGTTGTCTCGGAGCGGGAGCGTGTGGCGCTGTCGCTCAAGCCCAAGCAGCACCGGGCGCTGTTCGACGGCAACTGCGACGACCACTTCCGGCTGGGTATCAAGATAACGCGCGGTTCCATCCGCCTATTTACGGACTTTTACGACTCGGACGTCCTCGTGGCCTCGCCGTTGGGGCTGTCGACCAGGCTCGAAGAGGTCAAGAAGGACGAGCCGGATCCCAAGGACTTTCTTTCGTCCATCGAGATCTCGGTCTTATATCGTGCTGATGCGCTGCTCATGCAGAACATGGCACACGTCCTCAAGGTCTACGAGTCGCTCAACGCCATCCCCAAGCAGCAGCACAACTCGGACATCCTTCGGGTGCGCGACTGGTACCTCGGGGCCCGCGCCGGGGCCTACCGGCAGAACATCCTGCTCAGCAGCTTTGAGTCTCCGGAGATTAATTCGTTGTTCACGCGGTACTGCCTCAACCACGCCGGCATCGCGCGCTGGAAGGTGGCGCACCGCGGCGTCCTCGGCAACGTCTCTCCCGGAATGAAGCACGTCTTCGAGCGTCTCGAGACCCAGGCCCAGGCCCAGGGCCAGACCCAGAGCGCCTCCAAGGACGAGGCCGACGTGCGGTTCGAGCACTTCACCTCGCAGGTGTGGCCAAAGATCCGCGAGGCCTCGTGCGGCCAGCTGCTGTTTGTTCCCTCGTACTTTGACCTGGTCCGCGTTCGCAACTTCCTCCGCAAGGAAGCCGCCTCGTTCGTGGTCCTCAGTGAGTACACGACCGCCCAGGACATGGCACGAGCACGCAACTACTTTTGCGACGGCCGCCGACGTGTCCTGCTCTACACGGAGCGCTGTCACTTCTACAACCGCCATCGTATCCGGGGCATCAAGGACATCTACTTCTATCAGCTGCCCGAGCACCAGCAGTTCTATGCGGAACTGGCCAACTTTGTGGACGACGACGCGGCCACGGCGACAGTCAACGTCGTCTACACCAGGCGCGACGCGATGCGGCTCGAGCGGACCGTCGGGACGAGTCCGGCGAAGAAGATGCTCGCGAAAAGAGTACGCGTCGGTCGGAAGGGGGCTGCTGCTGCTGCAGCAGCAGCCACCTTCGTTTTCGTCCCCGGGGAATGACGCCCTCGGTGGTTGCCACACCCCACGCGGCAGATCAAATTGTTTTGTATTGCGGCAGCTCAGCCGCGCATGTATTTAACAACCACCACGGTCATGCACTGGAGGAAACGCGATTAGAGGCGGAGACGACGGAGCGAGTGATCTTCCCTTTCGAATTTCAAAATGGAAGACGCGCTCGAGGCGGTCGTGCCCGTCGACGACGAGGCGGTCTTGCCCGTGTTCGACAGCATGGTCGCACGGAGCGATGTCGTGAGCGAATCAGACAACGACGACGAGGAGCTGGAGCGGGAGCTGGACGAGAAGGAGCGAATGATCCAGGCCGACCTCGTCTTCGCTAAGCAACAGCGCGTTGGTCCGTTGCTGGCGCAGCTGCGCCAGCAGCAAGAGCAGCAGGCTATGGGGAGCAAAGAGGAGTACAGCGTGGAGCATCTGAGACGACTGTACGAGTTTGCTCCGCGGCGTCCGTACGTGCGCGCGGGCCGGAGGGAGCTCTGCAAGAAGGTCCACGAGCAGCCATGCGAGCTGGGTTGCTTGAGCTGCCACTTCTGTAGACAGCGCACAACGGAGCGAAAGACCCGTTGCTCGCGGTGTGCGGGGCGGGACAACCATTACGGCGGGCCAAACCGGGGTGTGCTGTGCGGTAGCTGTCTCAGTGGTCGCTTTGGTGAGAACATCGACGAGGTGGTCCTGAACCCCGAGTGGGTCTGTCCCGTACGTGTCACGTTGTCGTTCGTTGTCGCTAGACGCTTTGTTTCTTTCACCGGTTCTCACGTTGGCTTCGTTCCCTCAAACGCATCAGGGGTGCCGCGACTATTGCAACTGTTCGTCCGTGAACTGCATGAGGCTGGCGCGCGGGTGGTTTCCCACTAATCAGCTCTCGCGAGAGGCTCTGGAACAAGGGTACAAGGTACGGACGTGTCTGCGAGTAGTTTGTCAGTCGGTGGCGCATTACCCCTCCCTCTCACTTCTCCTTCTCGCTCGCTCCCCGCAGTCGACGGCGCATTACCTCATCCTGAGTCATCTGAGCGAGCATGCGTCCGTTGAAGATATCGGCGTGGGTCTTCTCAAGGCGCGGCGCGTTGCGCGGCGGCGTGGGCTCGGCGTCAGCCGCCGACAGGGCGGTGTGCGCAAGGAAAAGGGGAAGCGGAATCGCGGGGACGTCGTGATGGTGGACTTTGCGGAACTTGAGGACTCGGACGATGGTTTGGACGGTGGCTCAGAAGATCGCCGCGACAACGCCGGCGGCGGCGAGGCGGAAGACGCCGCCATGCTTCGGCGGCGGTTGCGGCCGAGCACCAGACAGAGCCAGCTACCGCTGGAGTACCGGTCGACGAAGACGAGGCGCGATGCACTGGAGCTTGCTTCCAAGCCGCGAATGCAGCGGGAGATCAACAACATCCTTCGGGACCTGAACAACAAGGACGCCGGCGTGCCGGGCACGTCTCTGCTCGACAGGATCGTGGGGACGGCGCCGGGACTCGGTGAACAGGCCAGATTCCTATGCTTGCTGGATCGCGATGACGGTGACGAGGAAGACGATGACGATGATGATGGCGATGACGATTACGGTGCATTGAGAGGGATCGGTGGTGCCGAGCAGGTGGGCTGCGCGTCCGCCCCTCGATCGGATGCAGGGGCGCCCGGCCTCCCATCGTCGCACGCACCACCCACTGCCCCCCACGACGTGCTCTACGCTGACGGCGGCGCGCGGCAGACGGTATCCACGGTATCCGTCTCGCGCGTCTCGCAGACGCACGAGGGTATGCGCGTCTGTGATGACATGCTGCCCCCAAAGCGGCCGAGGAACACGCGGCATCGCAAGACGAAGGCGAAGACAAGAAAGGCGGGCGGCGGTGGCGGCGGCGGCGCCCGTGGCAGTGGTTCCGGCCAGGGCGCCCGCGGCCCCCGCGCGCCGCCGCCGACCACAGATCCCGCCGGCGTCGACACGACCATGATCGACGGCGAGGCCGAGGAAGGAGAAGACTCTGATATCGTGTCCGACGCCGACGCCGACGCCGACGTTGACGAATGCGAGTGCGAGTCTGAGGACGACGTCTTTTGGCTCGATGACCGGGCGGATGGTGCAACGGAAGGCATCGGGGAGGGCGGCCAAGGGGACGGCTTGCTCCGTCCCCGAGCATCCCGCCCCGTTCCCGGTACCTCAAACACCGCCAGCGCCACTGACACCATCGCGTACAACAAGGGCGCGACCTTCGCATCGACCACCGCTCCTTCCCTGGACGAGTTTGTCTGGAACGGTGCGTGCACGGTTGCGCCCAGCGAACCCCGTCGTCGTTCGTGGCTGCCTCTCACTCTCTCACTCACGTCTCGCCGCGCGACAATGTCCCCTTGCAGGTCTGTGCCTCCGCGCTACGTCGGTCGTGGAAGCCGTCAGAACGTTCTACCACTTCCACCCGGATGTCGAAAACTCGATGCCCCTGCTGGGCGCCGAGGCCGACCGGAAGCTGTACGAAGACGTGTACGAGAGCACCCGCTCCGGCCTGCAGCGGGTCCTCAAGTCGGCCGAGGGTCTCTTGACCGAGGAAGCTGTTGTATACTATCATGCGCCCGACCCATCCGAGGCGTCCGCAGACAATCAACGCCACCTCCAACGCATCTCCACCGTCGGCGGCCTGCGGCGCGCCGTCCAACTCTTCTCGTTCCTTTCTCGCATCCTGCCCGAGGCGGACGTCACCTGGAGGATCGAGAAGCGACTGTTGGGCATGGAGCCGTTTGCCGACTTCAACAACTCGAGCCCTCACGCCAAGGCCGTCCTGTTGCGTGGCTGGCTCGAGTTTGTGGCCATCCTGGAGAAGCGGCGCATCGTCAGCGTCGACGCGCTGACCAGCATCGGAAACGCCCTGGGATCCATCGCGGCCGAGATTAAGGCAGCACTGCCGCTCCTAGACGCCATCATCGAGAACAAACCCATGCCCATGCACGACGTCTCGATCAGCGGGTGGACGTACGACGGCGCCGCCCGAGGCAGGCAGCTCGTGGAAGTGTTCACGGACCTCCAGGTCCTGTACGCCTCTCTTTACCAGGTGTTTATGGTGGGAATCCAGAGGGCAACGGACACAAGCCTGTACTTGGGCCCCAAATCGCACCACATGCTTACGCAGCCGCTCGTCAAGGCGCTGCTCGACCCGAACGGCTCCTTCCCCGCGGCCGTCGTCAGGCAGGGCTTCACGCTCATCTGCACAATCATCGACCTGGCGTTCAAAACGTTCGAGGATGAAAGTATGAGCATGACTGCCGAGGAACGGAACGTGCTGCTCCGCGACCGGAACCAGCTCCTCGACTTTATCGAGGCGGACGTCATCCCCGACCTCGAGGTCCTCGTCCATCGGGACTACAACATGTGGGGATCCCCGAGCACCAGGAATGCGTCGCGTAACAGCGCTCTGGCGGGCCTCGACACGATGAATGCGTTCAACCCCAGCGCGATCAACCCGATCAACGCGATCAATGGCTGCGGCAGCAAGCACGGGATCGGCAGCGAGAAGGTCGAGGTGCTAGCCAGGTGCTACGCGCTCCGGCTGCGCTCCGGCCGGGCGAGCTGGGCGTCCGTCGAGGCCAAGGCGACGGAACCCTATTCGTTCTCGCAGTTTTGGAAGTACGCCAACCTCCGATACAGGCACTTTTCCCTCTACCTGCTGGCGCACGCCCTGGAACGGGCCCCCGTCGTCCTCCAGCCCACACCAGCAGCAACGCTGCCTGGTGGCGTTGGCGGTGTCGGTGGGGCCGTTCCCGCAGTCGTCCCCGTTCCGAGACCCGTCGGCCCGGCGCCGCCACATCTGGCCACCATACTCCGGATGTGGCTGTTGTCTGTGCTGGACTTCGGAAGGCACGAGTGCTCCTGGTATCTGACGACCACGATTTCGAAGCTCTCGAGCTTGCTGCCCTCGCCCGTGGATTTCCGCGGAGACAAGTCGGGCAAGAAGGCGGCAGCCATGCTCGCCGACTTTGGTCGGCGCATCGCCGGCAACCAAGCGTTGATACGCGGCATGGTCGTCTCGCTGGACGACTGTCTTCAAGAGCGCCAGCGGGAGATCGTGCAGACGGCCTTCAACGGGGACCGCGCCGTTGTCAAGTGGCACCGGGCGACGTCGAGGGTGCTCCTGGCGTTTCTTGGAGAGCTGCAGCGCGACATGAGGCGGGAGCGAGAGCTCATGAAACTGCTCCGACGATGCGTCATCTGGTCGATTCAGGACCTCCACACGGTGAAGGTTGCCATCGAGGGCGGCGATGCCGGGGGCGCGGGTGGAATGGACGGACTCTGCGGAGCAGAAGGGCTCGAAGGGTTCGGTCTGAGAGTCGAATCAGGCGCAAGTACCGGGCACGTCGCAGAGACCCTCGAGGCGGACCTCAGGCAGGCGTTGGAGGCGTTTGAGTTTGACCGCCTCGTGAGGCTGCTGCCTCGCGAGCTCGATGACGAGGTCGAGTGCCACGAGCCCATGTGGATCTTCATCTCGGGTATTGTCGGCCTGGGAGACGCGTCTCTCGTCATGTCACCGTTCGAGCGCGTCGTGTACGACAAGGTATCGGCGGCGCTGTTTGCCGCAAGCCAGCCTCCGCGGGCCCCAGGCGAGGGGTCGTTCGGCGTGACTGGCCTCCCGCTGCACCGCCACGTCCTTGGCACCCATATTCGCCGCATATTGACCAAGACCAACTTCTTCAACGCTCAGAACGAGAAGCTGGGCGTGAATGCGATGCGGTTTGCGCGGGCGATCCTTTCCCGCCCAGAGATGCGGGCGGTCTCGACCTTCGAGGGCGCCTTCGACATGATGCTGACCACGTGGATCAGCCTTCTGTCACAGATGTCACCTGCGGCTGACTCGTTGGCGGTTCGCTTCGAGCTCACCATGCTGTTCAAGGATTCGATCAAGCTGCATGGCCGGATCCTGGCATCGTCGCACCTGCACCGCGAGTTCTGGAAGGTCGTCTGCAGCGAGTGCCTCCGGACAGTGTCGAGCCGATTTCCTGAAGCCGTGCTCTCGGCCGTCTCGATGGAAGCCGAGTTCATATACTGCCACGTGCTGCCGACCTTCCCCGGCCTCGAGGCGTTTGTCCCCAGCACACCGGCCACGCTGTCTGCCGCGTACAACAACGCGCTGAGCGAAGTGGGACGCCCGCCCTCTTTCGGTGTGCTCGACAGCGTTGCTTCCACGAGCAACATCGCCGACATTCTCCCACGCATCTACGGCTCGCGCCAGCGCGAGGGCAGCCTGCGCCCGGGAGACTTTGCCTGGACGCTCGCCAAGGCTTCCATCGGCCTGCTCGACGATATGGTCGACGTGCATGCCGGCGCCGATGTCAATGTCGATGTCGATGTCGATGCCGATGCAGACGCTGACGCCGGCATCGAAACAGGCGCCGACGGGAGGCGAGGCGATCGCAATGGCGGCATCGACACCGACACCGATCTCACAGCCAGCGCCGGCGCGGGCGCCGGCGTGACACAGAGCTCGGCGCCCGGTGTGTGGTACCCCCTGTGCTGCATGCCGTACTTGGAGTCTGTGGCCAGAACGAGCGATCGTTTGTACACGTTCATCAAAAGAGAGTGCGATGCGTATTTCGAGCGGCTCGAGTCGAAGGTGCCCGGTTGCCGCGCGTCGCTGCCGCCAAAGCAGGAGCGGCCGGCGCGGGTGCCACCTCGGATGTCTGCAGTTGCATCGACGGCCGGCTCGGCGGGCTCGAGGCCGTCCCCGTCCCCGTCTCCGTCTCAGGCCCCGAGCGGGCCGCTTCGCAGCGCGCTCGGCATGGAGCGCCTGGATTTGAAGGTGACGTTTGCCATCGCTGGCAAGCTGGCCAAGGTCCGCACGATCCAGCGCGATGGCGTCAAGGTGGCCGCCTGTACCCTGTGCGACGAGGAGGATACGTCGCGCGAGCTCACCATCCTCGTGTCCAAGCCGGATGCGCTCGTAGCGTCCCTGCTCGATCCCTCGGGTCCGAACGCGCCGTCCAAGCTTCCCAGGAACGTGCTGTTTCGGGGAATCGAGCTCGTCAAGAAAACGAAGTTCGTCGCGAGGTCGACGGACGCATGCAGTATGGAGAAGGCGGAAACGGCCGACGAGGCAGCCGCCTTGCCCGTGGGGAAGAATGACAGGGGCGGAAATGCCTCCGGCCGCCCCACGCCCGCGTCCGTGTTCATCGAGGCCTCGAAAGAGCTCGTGGGTATGGGTTACAGCCTGGATCTCGTGACCAGGTGTCTCCAAACCCTGCAGCGCCACGCGAGCTCGCTCACCAAGGCGACGATCGTACGCCGCGTCGTCTCCATGTTGAGCGAATGAGAGAGGGAAGAGAGGAATGAGAAAAAATGAGACTTGACAGCAAATAAACAATACTGACGACGTATGATGTAAGTGTCGGTTGGTTACCACGAGTCGATTTCCGCACGAAGCGCGGCCGCCGACAGCGCGGGGTCCGCCTCGTCGTCGAGCATCAGGAGCTCCTCTCTTTGCGGGTCAAAGCCCACGTCGTCGACGGTCATCATCTCATCAAACTCACCCGAGCTGAGGATCGTGTCCGCGCTCGACAAGGACGACTCGCTGCCACCGCTGCTACCGCTCGCGGTGTCATAGCCGATGGCCGCGGCGACCGCCGGGATTCCCCCCCACCGTTCGACCGCCCGGGCGAGATCGTACCGACCGCTCGTCACGAAAGCGGTTTTGACAGGCATGGTGCCGGGCTGCAGGTCTCTGCTGGCGATGAACGAGTCGAGCTCACGCTTGAGGTTGTCGAGCGAGTTCCTGACGTTGGAGGAAGGGGGGGGGAGAGTGAGCGTTGTGCGTAGGGGTATCGTCACCGCGACCACCGCGAAGTGCGTACCAGTATCCTTTAGGCTTGCGTGCCTTGCTGCTCGTCATCCAGCCGAGCCGGGCAGCCACGACGCTGGCCCCTCCGTGCGCCGCGATGCACTTCTCGAGGTCGCTCCGCCCGGCCGCCCTGAGCTCGTTTCGCGTCGGGATCGTCCTCGTGTCACCGTAGCTGGAAACCAGCTCGGCACGCAACAGCAAGAAATCCTTCATCATGTCTCCCAACCGCGGCTTGTTGTTGTTCGTTTGGTTTGTATTCGTGTTGTCTGTGTTGTTGGCGTCGACCACTGACGCCGACGTCCCCGTCGACCACGCCACGCGTTCGATCTCGGCTTTGACCGCCAGCAGATTGTAGGGCAGGTCCTCGAAGAAGACCCCCTCCAACAGCGGCTCGATGACCGAGATGGCCGGCGTGCCGGCCGGCAGGATGATCTCCACCGCGTATTTGAGGTCCGTCGAGGTACCCACGTAGTCCTCGTCGGTCGACTGGCCCTCCGTCATGGCAATCTTCCCCTGAATGACGTCCAAGTCGCCTGCCACCTGGCGGAATTGCACCTCGCTGCACGGGCGCTCCACGAGGTCCATGACGGATTCGGCGTGCAGGCACAGATAGCCAAGATTCTTCGTGGCAACCTGCCGTACCCGCTTTACGTTGGGCGCATTCTGCGGCAGCTGGATACGCTCCGATGCCACCAGCGCCGGGATGAATCGGTGCAGTCGATTGTAGTCCGTGATGACGTCCCACACGACAGACGCCGGTGCGTTGACCCGTATGGCGGCCACCACCCGGCGGTGGATGTAGTCGAGGCCGTCCAGCCGCCGCAGGTGCACCTCGATGGCGTTGCTATTGGACGAAGGCATCGGAATTTCCGCGATGGACATATTCTGGGGGATGGATTTCGTCGTTGTGGGGGCAGGCGTGGTGGGGGCGGGGGCAGAGGCGGAGGCGTTTGGGACGCTCGCCGCTGCTGTCGTTGTCGTTGTGGCGGACGTCGGTGGTGCCGACGGCGGCAGCGGCACGAACGTCGTCCCCAGGTAGTCTGTTGCGGACAACACCGACGCCGAGGCCGCCGCAGAGCTCGCCGACCGGGCGTTCCTGGGGGTACCCACACCCCGTCGACTCGCCTGGAGCGCCGCCGTGATGGGCGCCGCCTCCCGGTATCTGGACCCACGCAACGACCAGAACGGCCCCTTTCGCGGCAGAGACTCGTCACCGCCGTCCCCGTCGTACCCTGAGTCCCCGTCGTCCCCAGCTCGAACGACGCCGTCAAAGCCGATGGCATCCTCCCCGCCCTCCAGGCTCACCACAGGCGCCTTGAGCCGATTCGCGGCCCGCCGCTCCGCTACGGCCGCAATTGCCCGGATATTCGCCGGTAACCCGGCCTTGATCACGTACGACACGATCTGACTCGGCAGATCACGGACCACCTTGACCCGAATCTCGTACCGCAAGAACGTCGTCGCCCTCGCCAGACTACTCACGTCCGACTCCAGCACCCAGCTCCCTTCGAACCGCTCAAAGTCGCCCTTCACCGACCGAAACCGCACCTCGCGCCGCAACCCGCTCTTCTTCACCTCCTCAACCTCCAGCTCGGCCTGCGCGGCAATCCTCCACAGCAGGCTCTGGCTACACCCGACCTGCCGCACCCGCACCCGACTCCCCTGCCTGCTCAAAACCTCACACTTGTCGAGGTTCGGCACGATCGAGGGCAGCGACTCGTAGTCCTGGCGAGCGAGCGAAGCGCGTAGCGCGAGTGAGAGAGTCAGAAGGGGGGAGCGTGACCCACCGCCGCACGTCGAACGTCGAGATCAATACCCACAGTCAGGACGTCCCAGACAGTCTCCAAAGGAGCCTGGATCTGTACCTCGGCCACAACCCGCTTCGTGTCGCCCTTGGCGTCCAGGAGCTCGATGGACGGAGCGCTCTGCGAAGACCGGAAAGGGAAAAATTCCGCTGAGGACGAGAACGCCGTGGTGGACGGCCGGAGATGGGGGGCAATGGGCCGCGTGGACGCCCATTTCCGGCGCGTCGCAGGCCTCGGTGGAGGAACAGTAACTTCGAGGAGTCCCAACTCCAGCGGCCGTGGTCTCATCTGGGGTGTCAAGTGGCCGGATTCATGACGCAATGTTCGTCGCGTTTAGTGCGCTTCCTGACTGCTGTGGGTCCTCTTGCGGAGATCTCTCTTTCTATGGAATGCGGCAGCGGTCAAGGAGGCAGCGATCGAAGAAACATTGGAGTTTCACTCGTTCGAACTTCGCACATTTGAGGAGGAGGAGGAGGAGGAGTTCGACAAAGGCGCTCAGACAGAGAGAGACCGGACAGGGCCAGGGGGATAGCGCGTCGTAATACGTGGCCGGGCCGCCGTATGACGGCTTGGTGACCTGACTCGCGTATAACAGACACGTGCCCATGTCCTTGCCGCTCGGGCGTCCCATGCCGTTCGGGCCCTCGCTGTGGGGATGAGCATGGAAGCGGCACGGGAGATGGGCTCACGCAGGTTGACGATCAGCTTGAGCCAGGGCATCATCCGCAGGAGCCGCGGCGCGAGCTCGACCCCCTCGGGAATTGTGTAGGGGGCCCCTTGTAGAGGCGTGTAGAGGCGAGATCTCTCAGGATCGAGACGGATAAAGCTCCTCCGTCTCCCAATCTTCAGCTCCCGCTCCCGGCCCTGCATTCTATCTAATAGTATCAAATATAAACAACATGATCGCGACGCTGTCCCGCTCTATTAACGCCACGGTACGTTGTCCTAGGACTAGGGAAACGTTCACGTTCATCATTCACGGGGAGAAATCGTTCCTCCTTCGCACGCGCGTCTGTCCTTAGTCCGACTGACGGTCATCCGCGTGACCGTGATCGTGACGATCGTCTACCTGTCGGATAGGCGGGATCGCGCGTTGGGATCGCTCTCTCACTTATTTGTTCGCCATACGACCGTCTGCAGCGTGCTACCAGGACCAGCACGGTCGTCGTCAAGGCTTCCGCCGGAAACTGGTCCCCCGGATCCACCCCCCCGGCTCATCTGGTACGTGAATGGCCACGCAGACCCGCCGTCCAAACACCCCGACTCTCTCACTCGCGCCACGCGCTTCGTTCGTTCGCCAGGCTGGAAAGTCTATGCCTGGAAACTTCGGCTTCGGTGGGTTCTTCTTCTTCTTTCTTACCGACCTGCGCTCGCGGGCCCCGACCCTGTCACCCCTGCTCTCACTCTCGTTCGCTCGCGCCAGACCCGCTGAACTTGGGAGCCCCCGAGGGCGCGCTCGCCTACTACCAGCAGGCCGAGCTCCAGCACTGCCGCTGGGCGATGATGGGTGTTGCTGGCATTCTCATCCCGGACATCTGCACCCACGCCGGTGTGCTCAACGTGCCTGACTGGACTGAGGCCGGAAAGATCTACATCGAGAAGGAGGGTGCCTACTCCTTCGCGAGCCTGCTGATGGTGCAGCTGTTCTTGCACAACTTTGTCGAGCTGAAGCGCTGGGAGGACATCAAGAAGCCGGGATCCCAGGGAGAGCCGGGCTCCTTCCTCGGACTGGAGGCCTCGTTCACCAGCACTGACACTGGGTATCCGGGCGGCTTTTTCGACCCGATGAACCTGGCCAAGAGCGGCAACATCGATGACCTCAAGTTGAAGGAGATCAAGAACGGACGCCTTGCCATGGTCGCCTTCCTCGGCTTCGTGGCCGCTCACGCCGCAACCGGAAAGGGACCGGTCGACTCCCTCCTCGCCCACCTCGAGTCGCCGTGGTTGAACAACTTCTGCTCGAACGGTGTTTCGCTGCCGATCTCTGTGTTCCACTGATAGAATGATGTAACGGTGGATAGCATTTTACAGTTGCAGCCATCGAGGTCGACGGTTCATCGTTCAAAATTCAAGCTTGACGGCAGTCGAGGAGGCAGCCGCCTCCTCCGCCCGCAGCGCCCGCTCGACGCGCTCGTCGAAGGGCGTGTCGTTCAGAACGACCGGGTTTTCGGCGTTGTATTTTGAGTTGGAATTGTGGACGCCGAGGACCTCGCCTGGCGAGCGAAGCGCGTAGCGCGAGTGAGAGAGTCGGGGCGCGCGGGCGCACGGCGTCAGTACCCACCGCCGGCTGAGATGATAAACGCTCCCGCCCTAGGTTCCTTTCGTCTCGCCGGGGGCGTGGCCCTCTCAGACGTCTCGTTTACAGCATCGTTTACTCCGCCTCCACAGCACGCGAAGAAACGCATTAGGTGCGCGTTGTGACGATTCTTTTCAGAAGATTCTCAGTCGTCGTCCGACGACTGAGAGGAGTCGACCAGCCTCCTCCTCCTCTGCCCTCGCTCTCCGCTCCCCGTCAGGTCCACCTCCGCCTCTCTGACCTCTCGGACCTCTCTGGCCTCCTCAACAGCCTCCGCCGCCTCCTCCTCCTCATCCGGGAGGAACGCGCGCGCACCCTGCCCTCGCCGCCACAACGGGAAGGGAAATCCTATATCGAGTGCCTCTTCGTGGAGGATGTCGAACAGCAGGTTCAGTTGGCCCAGAATTTCCGGACTGTCGAATTGTGTGCGGCTGGGGTTGGTCCAACGCCGCCGGTCCCAACTGTTCTCCGTGCACTGGTCCCACAGCCCAAACGCGCGCCGCGCCACCTTCCGCTTCTTCTCCGACAGGGACGCAATGTTCTTCTTCGCTGTCGCCCGATAGACCCTGCCCATCCTCGAGTCTTCGTCCAGGGCGCCGTCACGTATCTTGAAGTTGATCTGGTCGTGCGTCGGTCGCTCCCGAGGAACGCCACCCTCCGAGTCACTCGAGGACGTCTCGCCGTCGACGTTCCTGTCGTCGTCCGATCGGGTCTCAATCTCTCTCGCCGGAAACGTCTCGTCGCCGTCCCCGTCGCCGTCGTCCTCGTTCCCTCGCCGCTGTTTCTTGGAATACCTCGATCTCGCGGCAATCCGGCCCGGCGACACGAGGTTCAGACCGTACTTGTCCAGGGACTTGGTCGCCTTCAAGACCACCTCGGTCGTATCTTGCATCGCGACATCATCCCTGAGGACGATCTCGTTCAGGCCGAAATCGTCCAGGAGCTGCTGCGGGAGCTTGGGATGCGGCGCGTCGTCATCTGCCAGCACGCCCGCGGGATGCACGGGAAGCACGTGCTCCGTGGGCGGCTGCAACGATCCCAAATCGAACTTCCGCGTGTAAATGGCCGTCGAAGGCGCGTCGTCGTCGTCGTCGTTGTCGTCGTCGACGTTGCCGGCAGCATTGGCGCCCTCCTCGCCACGATCACCACCACCATCCGTCTGTAGCTGCTTTCCCTTGATGAGCTCTGTGAGTCTCCGCCTGGACGCCTCGCAGACGCCGTCGACGTCGACGCACGCAATCTTGGGCAGCGCCGAGAGGACCGCCGCGAGCGTGTCGACGACGGCATCGTCGCAGGTGCCCAGCTCGAGACACTCCAGGAAATACCGTGACCCGCCATGCATCAACTCGCCGCACTCCATGCCCTGCTCGCTTGGCACGTGGTATCGCAACAGCACCTTGAGCAAGGCCTCCGTAACCGTCGTCCCCAGCTTGCACCCCTTGAGGCTGATGCGCCGGAGCTTGGCCTGTTTCCACAGGTAGACCAGGAAAGCTACGTCCGCGCCGGCGTACTCACCCGGTCCCCGCGGGGTGCCCGTGGCCGGGTCCGTCCCGATGCTGGCGTTGTCCGACAGGTCGAGCACCTCCAGGTTCCAGAGGCACGGCACCGTATCCAGGCCCCCAAGAGCGCGAACGTGCATCGGCGTCAGGCCGCAGTCACGTAGCACGAGGTATCGCAGCCGCCACCAGGGACCCCACAAAAGGGCGTTGTCCAGCATATCGGCGAGGGCCTCGTGGGGCACCCTGCCCCGGAGCCCCGTCAGGTCGAGCGTGTCCACGACCGCCACAGCCTCGGCGTGTGCCGGCGGCGCGAGGGTCGTCAGCAGGGCACCCACCTGCTCGGGACTCCCGCTCGTCACGCGAAGGACGGCCCCGAACGGCGGTTTAGACGAGGAGGACGAGAACGCGAGCGCCGCGGCGCCCCCCCGCCGCGCGTCCATCACCAGCTCTCCCGGGATGGACGACAGCAGCCGCACGTGCTCCTCGCACGGCTCCTCGCTCACCGCTTCGCACGCCGTCTTGTACATCGCGACGAGGGTGTCGCCGTCGACGACGGCGAGGGCTGTCGTGGTCGTGCTCGGGACGATCGCCCGGTCATCTCTCGGTTTTCCCCTGCCATTCCCCGCCCGCGTGGGCCGAGCAGAGCGGCCGTCGTTCACCGTCCTATTCTCTTGTTCCACATCCTGCGCCACGACGACCTGGCACAACTCGCCAAGAAGGTCCGTGGTGGCCATGACGAGTTTTACTGGATCATTCAAATTTCAAGGGCGTCGCACCCACTTCTCGCAGCCCGTACGTCGTCTCCACAACAGTGTATGTATACTACATGAATCACACGCTATCGTACTTGAAAATGCAGTCATACACCGCCCCACCGAACAACTTGTCCGCCACCCTGCTGTTTTTGATCATAGCGAGGCGGACGAAGTCGCACCGCATTGACGCGTTGAGGTTGGTATGGATGGCACGCCCCATTCCGACGACCTGCAGGGGAGCGTGGGTGGGTGAGTGGGTGGGTGGGTGAGTGGGTCGGACGCCGTCGGTCGCCGTCATCACCGTCAACGTACCATCACCAGGTCGCAACCGACGGTGGCATCTGCGACGTCCTTGCTGACCCGGCTCAGGTCCAGACACGGACTTCCCTGTCCGTTCTCGACGACGTAGAGCCTCGTGCGGGGCGAATCTGAGTTCAGCGGCAAGCTGCCCTGTCGGTCGACCAGCGACCTGCCGTTGACGTTTGCCGCCGCGGCCTCCTCACCTCCGCCGCTGCCGTCCGCGCCCGCGCTCGCGTCTGCGTCCGCATCGACACTATCCACGCTCAAAAAGCTGAGGTTGTTGACCGAAGCCGCCCGGGCCATCTTTTCCATGCCCTTGGGCGGCGGGACCCGGTTGCCGTTGGCCGCCCGGCTCCGCTTTCCGTTCGCCCAGGCCGCTTTGATGATCGGACACACGCCGGCGGCGCTGTCAATGACTGCTGTGAGTTCCTCGCACGTGATGTCGTTGATGGCCGGCAGCGAGTTGGCGGCGAGGATCACCTCCCCGCCGCCCCTCAGCAACTCGCGGGCGATCGGCATCACGCCCAGCACGACGTCGGCGCCGGCGTTGTCGACGAAGATCATCGTCCGTCGGTACGGAGACTTCCACCCGTCGCGACCAGTCGCCGCCCCGTTCCAGCCCGTCCCATCCGGATCGTACTTGGCCAGCCACGATTCGGCAAAGTCGTCAAAGTCGTCGACACGCCACGGCCTGGTGCTCAGCCTGACCCTGGCGTCCCGGTACATGTCGAGAATGGTCGCCGTGTGATACATGTCCACGCACGCCTTGGCGCCCCAGTCGAAGATGTTGGCCGCCAGCGCGCCCTCGACCAGCGACAGGAGCCGGGCGGGGGGGTCCAGCTTGTCCAGGTCGATGAGCAAAGCCTCGAGTGCCTCGAGGGCTGCGGCGTTCTCCCGCTCCTTGTCCATTCGATACACGTCCTGGAACCCGGCCTCCCGCAGCAGCTCCTCCCGAACCTCGAAGAGGTCGGACAGCTCGACGCGGTCGACCGTGCTCGACTGACTGCGGTGGCTGCGGTACTTCGACAGGCACGCGTCCAGCGACTGACCAAACAGCGCCGCGCGCTCGACAGCTTCCTTTGAGTTTCCCTGCGATGAAGCGGCCTTCTCCATCACGGTCGGCAGCTGGTCCTGCAGGATCCCAACCCAGTAGGCCATCTCGGCCGCGTCGGCATTTATATCGATGGTGTTGGCCGCGTACTTGTATCCCGGCCGCTGTGACAGCAACGGAAACGGCTCGCTCGTAGGCGTGAAATGAAGCACACCGACCTGCAGGTCGATGAGGGACTTTTTCCGGGCGAGGGCCAGGTCGTGCTCCGACTTGGCGGCCGCCGTCGCCGACTGCGCCGTGGCCATGAACTTGTCCATCCACGTGTTGTTCTGGTGGTTGTCCTGCCGGCTGTTCTGGTGGCTCGTTCCGACGCAGGTGGTATTTGTGCCCGTATCGTGCGCCAGTTCCTGTTCTGGCTCCCGTTCCCGTTCCCGCTCCTGCACGGCCTCTCCTCGCTCGTCTCCCTCTCCCTGGCCCTCCCGCTGCTCCTCGCGTTCCACTCGATCCTGTCGTCCCTCCCGTTCCTCCAGTCCCGCTCGCCCGTCCTCCCCGTTCCCGTCATGCTCCAGGGCGTCGAAAGGCGGCTTGCGTGTGTCCGCGCCACCGTTCTTGGGCGTAACCGAAACACTGACGGTGCCACTTGCGCTGGCGTTCAACGTGGTGTCGTCAAACTTCTCGACGAACCGCGCCCGCACCTTGCTGACCGCGGCCTCGGCGGCTCTGACGTCCTTGAGGCCCTTGACCGGGGTCACGGCCGACTGCAGGCCGTTTTGAACCTGCATGAAGGCGCCCATTGCCCCGAGAAATCCCTCGTGCCGCAGGAACATGGCCCCCATCTCGCCCTGCGACCAGAACTTGATGGCGTAGCTGATGATCTCCATCGTGTACGGGTGCCCGCGGATGAAGAAGCCGCCGAAGAATATCCGGGACAGACCGTACCGCTTGGCGTTCAGGTACGCCAGCTGGCCGATGTTGTAGGAAATCATCCGACACAGGCTCATGGCAATGTCGGCCTTGTTGTAGTCGCCCAGACGCTTCTCGGAATGAAGCACCTTGCCGAACGAAGAGGCGATGGTGTCCGCCGCCAGGCCGATGGATGTGTAGTCGCGGCCGCCGTAAATATCTCCTACCAGCATGTCGACCTTGGAGTTGTCCCCATGAGACGAGAGCTGGAGGATCTCGTCGAAGGTGGAGCACCCCGTCAGAAGCCTCGCCAGCCCCCAGAACGTCCCGCCGCCAATGTTGGTTCCGCTGACCCGATTGAAACTGTTTTCGTTGTCGACTCGAACCATGCTGACACCACTCCCGATATTGACCAACAGATACGGGTACATGGTTGCCGGCTCAATCTCCTTGAACGTCAGCTCGCCGTCCCCGTACTCGAATGCCTCGTTCCGCACGGCCTGCAGCAGAAAGTTGCACCCGGCGACCATACAAGCCATCTCGTCCTCACGTTCTAAAATGATCCCCAGCCGCTTCATGAACAGATCCGCGTACTTGAACGCCCCGCCGCCCGTCGCCTTGACTCGGATCGGCTCGCTCGAGTTGTTGTGCCGGTGCAGCCGCTTCCGCTCGATGAACTCCATGCATTCTTCTATCCTGGTCGTCTCAAACTTCTCGAACCGCAGCTTCCCACCGGAAGTACCGCCGCCGGGCGACCGCGCAAAGTAGGCCAGCTTGACGAGGGACCCGCCGAGGTCCAAAGCGATGTGGCTCACAATCTCCTTCTGGTGGGGCAACACGATCGATGGATTGTCCTGCGCACGCCCCGGGTCCGACAGCCCGTCCACGAGCGGCGAGACCGACGCGCCTCGGACGTCCATGAGGGGGAGGAGGAGGAGTCTCTCGTCTCGAGGATGCGTCTCTCTCTCTCGTCAGTGAGATCACACCGCGCCGGGCGCAGCGATGGGAGCGCGACGCACTCACTCTCCAACTCACTCGCAAGCAGTATCGGGGAGCGAGCCCAGCAATGTGCGTCGTAATCGGTCCGGAAGGTCGTCCGAAGACCCCTCACAAGTTTTGTACTATTGGTCGTCTCGGCTCTTTCCGTCCTTGCAAGCAGACGTCTCGCCGCGCAGACGATAGCATTCAAACATACAACTGGTGACAGCCAGGGGGAGCGCGTCGGTTCGCCAGACAGAGGTCGAATTCGGGCAGCGAGAAACCAAGACCAGGACGAGATGCCACCCAAGCCGTGGGAGCGAGGGCACGTCGACGACGTCTCGCCGGCGTCGACAAGCAGTCCGAAACCGTGGGAAGTGTCTCGACAGACTGGGGCCGTCGAGGTGGTGCCGGAGAGCAGTCGCGCGTCGGCCATGAGCGGCGCGTCGCAACCGTCTGCGAGACCGTGGGAGGTGGCAACGACGAGCACCGCGGCAGGGCCGGGGCCGATGTCGACTTCGACGCCGACGTCGGCTCCGGGATCGACGTTCACGTCCACGTCCACGTCGATGGTGAACGGATACAACGGCGGGTACGGCACGACGCCGTCGAGTTACGGTGGCTACGGCGGTGGTTACGGCGTTGGCTACGGTGGTGGCTACGGCGGTGGGTTCGGAGGCAGCTACGGTGGCTACGGCGGTGGGGGTTTTGGTCGGCCATATTATGGAGGCATGGGTACGTACGGTGGTATGGGTGCGTACGGAGGCATGGGAGGGCCACCGATGTTCGATCCCAACGCGCCGCCGACGTCCGTTTGGCAGCACATGTTGGGATCTTTCGGCGCGATGATGTCTCTCGTGGGAAGGATCACGTATATGGTGGACGAACAGGCGCACGCGCTCCATTTCTTCATCGGCGCGCTGCTTCAGCTGTTGGACAGGTTCGGGTCGGCGTACTCGGGCGTGATTAGGTTCGTGCTGCGCATCCTCGGCTTTCGGTCGAGCGGCGGCGGCGGCGGAGATGCGGCAAAGGCGAACGGAGGGGGCAACCTCGACCGAGGGTGGCAGGCGACGACGACGACGACGACGAAGAGCGGAGGAGGCATTCGTTGATCATTCATTCATGAACAGCTCTGTGTGAACAGCTCTGGCGATCGCAAAGGATATAGAAACTAGCAGCAGCATGTTGATGTCTCTTCTCCAGAGAGGCACACGCCCGCAGGTACGCACGATGTCGTCGTCGTCGCCGGGAGAAAAAACCAGACGAATCCTCATCCAAAATTGCCGCAGGTGTCTGTTTGCGGGCTGCAACGCTCGCGGCGCCGAGCCACAGGCTTCGTCCCATGCCGCTTCTTGATTTCCGCGACGCGCGGTGCGATTCCGCCGCCGGGATTCTGGCGGACTCGCACGGATGCCCGGTGTCTTCTCCCCTCTCACTGTTCTCGCCTCGTCTCCGTCGCAGCTGGTCGGCCAGGTGCGCGCGTACGCCGCGGCGAGCGAGGCCATCAACTGGGATAGCATTGGAGGTATCGTCCAGAGCGATGCCGGCAAGAGGGAGCTCGCGTCGCTGAGGAACACGATGCTGGAGCTCGAGCGCGCGGTCGGTTCGGCTGCCTCGTCGTCGACGGCCCCGGACTGGGCCAAGTACAAGAAGCAGCTGGACGCGAGCATCGTGGACAAGTTTGAGAAGGCTTACGGGTCGATGAAGATCCCGGCGTATGAGGACAAGGAGATTCAGAACGTGGCCGCCCGGTTCAAGGCCATCGTGGAGCAGGCAGAGAAGATTTCGAGCGACTCGAAGGCGCGTGTGGCGGTCATCCAGAAAGAGCTGGCGCAGATAAGCGAGGAGAAGAAGAGGCTGCTCACGACGACGATCGACGAGGAGCTGGCGAACGACGTCGAGACTGCCAAGCGGATTGATGAGAAGAACCAGGAGAACAGCTTCTTGGTGAACTAAGCATGTATTCGGTGTTGCAGAGATGATGAAGTGGCGGTGGATGAATAGAGATTTCTGTAAAATATCTACGACATGAGGATTGCGTTCTCGAGCTGGTCGACGGCGTGCTCCATTCTGGCAAAGAGGCACTTGAAGCTGCCCTTTGCGACCTTCACCGATGCCTCCCGCTTGAGATTGCGGGAGCGGTAGCAGCGGGGAGCGTAGCTGCCGTTGTCGTCGAAGCTTCCGTAGTTGTTGTAGATGATGTTGTTGAAGTTGCCATCGCCTTTGTTGGCCGGCCGGGGCATCTTGGACCGGTTTCCGAACGCAGTGGCGTTGGCACCTACTTGCGCTTGGGCGAAGACGAACTGATGCTGCAGGTGGCGCATGGGCTGCAGCGACGTCTGCGACGTCTGCTTGCGTTTGAGGAGCGGCTTGACGGGCTTCGAAAGCGGCGAATGCAGACCCTCGGCCTGTGAGTAGAGCCGCACCTCGTTCTTCTCCTCGTTGAACGTGACAGACTTTTTTGCAGACGACACTCTCTCGTTTGCACCCGCCGAGCGGAGCGCGGTAGGCCGGGTGGCGGTTTCGGTGGCCGCCATGGTGTCCGCCGTGGGAGAGCCGTGGGTGACATGGATGGTGGGAGAACCGAGAGTAGGAGATTCGGGAGAGGGGGAGACGGCGATAGGAGGAACCGGGGTGGGAGAGACTGCCGTGGGGGAAGGCTCGTCCTGGCTCCCCTCGTCCTGGCTCCCCTCGTCCTGGCTCCCCTCGTCCTGGCTCCCCTCGTCCTTCTCAACCGTCTTTGGGTTGTTCTCGTCGTCCGCCACCACGACCACCTCCGGGTTGTCTCTGTACGTTTCGTACATGCTTATATTGTCGTCTCCGTCGAACGAAGGCTCCAAAACCGTATCGTAGAAGAGGCTGTCGGCATTCTCATTCGACCCGTTTTTGGTGATCCCGCCCACCGTGCTGAGACCGTAGAGGCCAGCGTAGCTTCGGTTCGGCTGCATTTGGTGTCGAAGATTGCGAGAACTCCAAGAGAAATGATGATTACAGGTTTTTGCGATGTGGTGGTGCACTTCCACCGGGTTGTTGCCTGGTGTTGGAGCCCGCGAACACAAAAAGCGGCAGTCCCAGGGTGATCGGCGACACGAGACTGATCCTGGCGAACGAACGAGCGCGAAGAATAGAGCACGTGAGAGCTTGAGCCAGCGAGCGAGCGAGCGATCAGTCAGTCAGGCACGCGCGCACGGCCGAGTTCAACGACGCACCAGCCACCGAGCGTAGCGAGCTTCGACCAGATGATCGACGCATTCCCGTAGGCGATGACGGCGAGCCATGCCCATTTTGCAAAGGTGCGCGACGGCCGGCGGAACGCCATGACCCACACCGACATGGGCGCGAGACAGAAAACATAGTGCAACACGGCGACCAAGAGCGTATCGGCGGTCGGCACCCAGACGAGGTCCCCATCGACAAACCCCACGACGCCGTGCGTGAACGCCAAGAACGGGGCTTCCCCTGATAGGAGCCTGACAAAGTAGAGGGGCCCGAGCCACATCCACGCGACGTAGCAGATCAAGCTGCGGTGCGCCCCCACCGAGACGAGGGCGCCCAGCAGCACGCAGATCATCACGAGGTAGACGCGGTGCGCGACGTTGGACCAATTGACGTACAGCGTGATCGATTCGATCGGGGTCGATTCGATCGGCACGAGCGTGCCGTCGCGGGTCACGGGCTGTTGCGCCGACACGGCGACCGTCGTCGTCGACCCATTCCTCGACCCACCGTCGTCCGTTGACTGAACGTGGGTCACCTCGACGTGCAGATAATACACGCGCTCGTCGTCCAGACGCGCTGTGAGCTGCTCGTCGTAGTTTCCCGCGTACAGGCGTCTCTGTGACGAGCCCCCTCCGACCAGCGTCAGCGGTACGCTGCCGAGCACCTCGGCGGACGAACGAGCGGATGACGCACGGCTCAACAGATGCGCGGTGACCCGGAGATTGCGCTCCGCTTCCCGTCCTTGTGCGTTGACCTCTTGAGACGGAACGAGCACGACTGCCCGCACGTCGTCTCGCACACGGTCGTTGTCATCGTCGTCGGGTGGCTTTGAGCACAACGCGTACGAGGCATCGGGTGGCCACGTGACGAGCGCCATCGCCGTCCCGTCGCTGAATCCTCCGCGCTCGCTCGTGATCCCCCATCTGCCTCCCCGCCGGTCAAACGCCTCCATCCACCCGGATCGCCGCCGCTGATCCACGTCGACGGTGCGATTCGCAAGCATGCGGGGCGAGCCTGGCGTCAGGAAGGCGTAGTCTTCGAACGCCATGCACGACCGAACGGTGTCGACGACCATCATGCGAAACCTGCGGTCGTCCTTCCATGCCGCCGACTCGAGCTCGGTCAGGCGATGGGGCTCGGCGCCGCCCCGCACGTCGTTGTGTACGCGGTGCAGCCGACCGAAGAGGGAGTGCAGGTGACCGTTCACATAGATGTTGCAGTTTCGGGCAACCAGGTCGGCGACCGGATGTTCGAGGGAGCCGATGCCGCCGAAAGCGTGTTTCAGTGCTCCCAAGGGGCCGACCCTGTGGGCTTCAGAAAAGATTGACAGCGGGTAGTGGCCGAAGCCGACGACCAGGGGTTCCTCCTTCCCGCACGCCCGCCGGCTCTTCGATCGTGCTCGTTCGACCTTGCCCATATCTTCCCGGATGAGCGCGACGTCTGCGTCCGACATGAGCCCCAGGAAATTCGCCGGGCTCCGCAAGCCGACGGTCGGCGAGGCGTCGAGGCCGATGAGAAGGGCGGCCGGACACTCGGCGTCATCTCCTACTTCGTCGTCCGCGGGCACCACCCGGCCGTCTCGAGTGAGGATCCGGACGTCGAGCCTCCGCCGAGGGCTACGATGATCGCCGCCTGTGTCGAACGACTCGTGGTTGCCGAGCACCCGAACCACCGTCGTGCGTCTATCGATGCCGGCCACGAACCGCGAGTATGCCGCCGCCTCCTCCGGGTACTGCCTTCCGGCGAAGTTCCGCTGCTTGGAGTCCACGGCATCGCCCGTGACCAGGAGGACGTCAGGCGAGAGCGGGTTGACCAGGTCCCGGGAGAGAGCGGCCAGGTCGTTGACGATTTCTCCGTAGCCCAACTCTATCTCGTGGACGCTAATGTGCAAATCGCTGAGCTGGACGATCACCCGAATGCTCGGCGTGGCACACGCCAGCCAGGCGAGCCAGAGAACCCCGAGAGAGCCCCGCATGACCCAGCCGCGCCACGCCGGGCCGAATTGGCCCCCGCGCGTCAAAAACACAAATTGCATATATATGGTGTTGCATTTATGGCGCGCATTTGCCTATACGCGCCGCCCTGTACGTTCGGCCTCCCGGTACCAGGCCCATTTCTAGTGGGGCGGGTCCACAATAGTTTTGATCGTTTTTTGAGTCTCGCGCACCAGACAGACGTCCAAACGCAAGGACACAGACGACGGACAATGAACCAGTGTCGAGGGCGTGCCCTCTGTTCCAACGAGCCCAGCGCGGGCGTGAACAACGCGAGCAACGGAGCGCTCGAATCTTCCGATCACAGAGCGACCCCTGTCAGTCTCGGCACGACGATCATGGCCTGTGTCTACCGGGATGGGGTGATTCTCGGGGCCGACTCGCGGACCTCCACGGGCTCGTATGTCGCAAATCGCGTCACCGACAAGCTGACCCGGCTGACGGATCGGATATACGTGTGTCGGTCCGGGTCGGCGGCAGACACGCAGAACCTGTCGATGTACGTCGTTTGGTTCCTGGAGCAGCACGCGATGGAGCTGGGCGAGGAGCCGGATGTGCTCACGGCTGCCAAGCTGCTGGCCAAGCTTGCGTACGAGAACAAGTCGGCGCTGCAGGCTGGTCTCATCGTGGCTGGTTGGGACGAGAAGCGGGGCGGCCAGGTCTACTCGATCCCGCTCGGGGGGACCATGGTCGAGACGAAGCTCGCGATCGGTGGATCTGGAAGCGCATACATCACGTCGCTGACAGACGCGACATATCGGGACGACATGACGGAGGACGAGTGCCGGGCGTGGGTGCAGAGGTCCGTGTCGCACGCGGCCGCGCGAGACGCGTCGTCGGGAGGATGCGTGAGGACGGTTGCCATCAGGAAGGAGGGCGTGAACAGGCACTTTTTGGAGGGAGACAAGCTGCCGTTCATGCTCTGCTGAGTGTTTCGCGGGTTTTAAAATAAATATATGGACACTACCATCGTTCATCTAGGCCTCGACCTGGACCACGGTGCCCTTGCCCGAGACGTAGATGCCGTCGAGGAACTTCCTCAGGTCCTTGTTGCGGGTCAGGCAGATGTCGTGGATCATGGCCGCGCTCCTGTTGACGAGCTCAATATCGTTTCCTGAAATGACCAGCTCGTCCTTGATGGCCTCAGAGCGCTCGATCTTGCACCCAGCGAGCATGTTGACGACGCGAACACGCTTCTCTCCGAGGAAGTTCCTGATCTCGACGCACTCTCCTCCCTTCGTGACGTTGATGTTGATCGGGAAATGCGCGTAGACCAGACGCATCATGGTCTTGAATCCGAGCGTGGTTCCGGTGATCATGTTCTGGATGTGGGCAGTGGCGGTACGGATCTGCGCCAGCTTGATCTTGCGGCCAGAGTGGCAGTCGACCCGGAGGATCTTCTTGCCCTCCTCGTTCTCGGTCAGGTACATGTCCAGAGCGAGGTGGCTCAGGTCGCGGGTGAGCGTGCCTGCAGAGAGCGCGGCGGTCGTGGTCGTCGTGAGTGCGGCGGGCGTCGCGGCGGGGAAGGGAGGGGCAATTCTGCCGAGGCCGCATGTCGCCGCGATGGCGCATTCTTCGGGCACATCAAGCCCCGAAATGGACACACGATGCCCAAAAAGGCTAAAATAGCGCGCGAACGGCGAACCAGAACGGCTGGGGCCGCAGCATGTGCGCCAACGAGTGATGACGGCGTGGCGACATCCGCCTCCAATTTCTTCGACTACGCAACGTACCACGCGGGCCGACACACCGGACCTTGCGCCCCTTGACCTCGAGCTTAACGCCCTCCGGGATCTCGACGGTGCGGGAAGCCTGCAAGAGCCTCATCGTTCGATTGTGTGAATTTGGAGAAAGAAGAGACTACAAACACCACGTCGTCGATATGACGTCGATGACCTTCACTTGCAAGTTAACGATGAACGCGCAAATAAAGAATGGGCCAAGCGGCGGCGTCGGGCGGTCAAGGCAACAGACGCTGGTGGATGTCCAGGCCCCACATCAGTCGTCCTCGTCGCCGTCCCACACGTACAACGCCAGCCAGGTCCGGCCGTACTTCCGATCTCGCACCTTGCGCAGTCCGGCCAGCGTGTCCAGGATGGCCGACTTGACCCGCTCGGGGTACTCCACCAGGACGATCGTCTCCTGCCCGACCATACCGCTCGCTTCCAACAGCTCATACAGCTCCGGATACGACACCAGTTCATACGGCGGACACACGCTGATGAAATCAAACGTCCCGGCCCGCCCGGCGTTCCTCCTCAGGTACTCTTCCGCCTTCATGGTGTGGATGACCGCCCGGTCCGACACCCCGCAGTTCTCAATATTCTTCGCCAGGCACTTGTCCACGACCCAGTCCGAAAGCTCCACAAAGTGCCCCTCACCCACGCCCCGGGACATCCCCTCGAGCCCGACAGCACCGGTGCCCGCAAAAAGGTCGAGCCACCTCGTCTCAGCCGGCAGGCCGGACATCGACCCGTACATCGACCCGATCATACTGAACACGGCCCCCCGAACTTTCTCCATCATCGGCCGCGTCTGGTCTCCCTGCGGTGAGAAGAGTCGCACGCTGGCCGCCGTCCCCGAGATGATGCGCAGCTTCCTGTGCGTCTTTCGCCGAGCGGCCACCTTGCGCTGCGTATTGCCCTCCAGCCGTTCCTCCTCCGCCTTGACCTCTTGCTGCTCCTGCGAAAGCCTTCGCTTCATATGCCGCGGCAGAGACTCCAGAAACGCCTCCGTGGTCGGAAAATCCGCGTCGTCAAACGGGATCTCGCCGTCGATCGTCCACACCAGCCCGTCGTCGCCGTCCAAGTCCTCCAGCGCCAGGTCCTCCATGCCACGAATGTCTTCAAAGTCCCCGTCGTCGTCCGAATCAAACTCTTCCTCGAAGACGATCACGCCCTCTTCAAAGTCCCCGTCGCTCTCGTCGTCTCGGAAAACGATGGCCGCTTCCGGCCGCCTGGTGTCGACCCCCGACACCTCCCACCCGAGCATCTCCGCCGCCACCTGGAACGCGTTCTCGGAAGACCCGCCGTCTTGTGCCCCCTTGCTGCTGTACTTGCCGTCCTTGCGGTTGTTGCCGATGACGTTGGTGTACTTTTTCTTTCGGGGTTCTTTCGGGGCACCCCGGGCGGCCATGCATCGCGCGGACGCTCGTCCGGGTTTCGTCGTCCACGCCCACGTCGTGCTCTTCATCGACCGTGGCAAGTGCATTTTTATGTCAACCACGGAGTTGTAGTCGTCGTGCGTGGAGTCGAGAGCGGAATGCTGTGATCTTTTCCCGGACACTCGAAACGAAAAAATGGCCGTGCCTCGGATATTGTCTTGGCTCCTTCTCTGGGCCTGCGCGTCGATCGCATCGTTCGCACACTCGAGTACCCTGCCCGCGAAGGGAGAGGCGAATAGTCCGGCATCGGAGGCGACGACGACGAAGAATCCTCCAACTGGCTACCAGCTCACGGACCTCACCTTCAACGCGCTCGTCAACGGGACGGCGCGATGGATCATCGACGTGCACTCACCGTGGTGTCCGGCGTGTCAGGAGCTCAGGCCGGTGTGGGAGAGGCTGGCACAGCTGCCCGATAGGGAGTACGAGGTCGGCGAGATCAACATCATGGCCGAGAAGACGCTGATGCGGCGGTTTGGGATCCGGCAGATTCCCACCATCCTGTTGGTGACGCCGGAGGGGGACGTCTTTGAATACAGCGGTGCTTTTTCGGTAAATACGTTGCACCAGTTTGCTTCCAAGGGGTGGACCAAGCTGCGGGTGGAGGAGGGTGGGGAGGGTCCGGCGATGGCTGGCTGCTCGTCGCCGGCGACGCGGTGCGGGAGGGCGATCGGAGCCGTGATGACGATACCGCGGTGGATCAAGGAGACGTTCGCGGCGACGCGGCGGGATTTCAAGCATGGCGACCTCGCCCTGCTCTCCGCCATCGTCGGCGGACCGGTCGTGGCGGGGCTCGTCTTCATCTGCGCGCTCGACTCGTACGTCGTGCACAAGAGCAAGCGGCGCGACCGACGGCGGCGCGGGGAAACGTAATCGGTTGGTTGATTGGTTGATTGGTTTTGCATGTATCCTGAAACTCTATCCTCTACAGGGCCTGGAAGTACTCCTTGGAGCCCTCCGGGGTCGGGTTCATGGTCTTGTCACCCGGGGTCCATCCGGCCGGGCAGACCTCGTCGGGGTTGTTCTGGATGTGCTGGATGGCCTGTAGGACCCTGAGGGTCTCGTCCACGGAACGTCCAAAGGCCAGGTTGTTGATGGTCGAGTGCTGGATGACTCCCTCCCTGTCGATCAAGAAGAGTCCACGCAGCGCAATGCCGTCGTCGGTCAGCACGTTATAGGCCGTCGACACCTCCTTCTTCAGGTCGGCCACCAGCCCGTAGTTAATGTCTCCAATTCCTCCCTCGTTCCTCGGCGTCTGGATCCAGGCCAGATGGCTGAACTGAGAGTCGACAGACACTCCCAGAACCTCGCAGTTCAGCGACTTGAACTCATCGTAGCGGTCCGAGAAGGAGGTAATCTCCGTCGGGCACACAAACGTAAAGTCCAGCGGGTAGAAGAACAGGCACAGGTACTTTCCGCGGTAGTCAGACAGGCTCTTGGTGACAAACTCCTGGTCCAGAACGACCTCGGCCGTGAAGTCCGGGGCGCTGTTTCCGACCAGCGGCTTGGCGTCCTGCGATGGTCGCGATCGAGCGACGTGTGATGTATGACGTGTGATGTATGACGTGTGAGCGACGCGTGGAGTGTGCCGTGTGCCGTGTGCCGTGTGCCGTGTGCCGTGTGCCGTGTGCCGTGTGAACCAGCGAGTGAGCGGCAGGCGATTCGTCGTGGTCGCCGCCGTCTGCGACTGCTCGGGGCTAATCTGGGCGATTCGTAGTAGGCTGAGCAATCTGGGCGCCGACCGGCGAGTTCGCCGACCCGATGCCCGATCCCTTCCAACAAGTAGTCCCGATGCACCCAATGTCTCACGGAGAGCGTGCAAGAACGTACGCAGTGAGCGCGAACGACCGTGGCGCGGACCGGGCGAGCAGCGCGGATAGAGGCAGAGAATTTGGCCGGGACAGCCGTCTTCGCAAGGCAGGTCTTGGCAATCATCGTGCGTGTATGAATGAATGAATGTATGAGATGTTTACGTGTGGACAACGATGGGACGATCGGCTGGTCATGCAACTTGCATCACCAGTCTTGCAAGGCTGGTGATGCTGGAGTCATGCCAAAAGGCACTCCCAGATCAAAAACTCGCCCCGTTTCTCGTCCGTGAACACCAGTATGGAGTGGCTTCTCGACGATGACATTGTCACGACGGTACGGATGTGATTCTGGGTGGGGGTGAGGGCGAGGGCGCTTTCGATCTCTCGTCTTCGTTGGAACGTCGAGACGAACTGCGAGAACAGAGGACGAGCGAGCGAGAAGCTCGCCACGTCTATGGGAACCTCACTCACTGGCTCACTGGCTCACTGGCTCACTGGCTCACTGGCTCACTGGCTCACTGGCTCACTGGCTCACTGGCTCACTGGCTCACTGGCTCACTGGCTCGCTCGTGACGCCCACACCGCGAACCCTTCCGTCAGGCGGTCATTGCGGTGATGTTCCCGCTGACGCGGTGGGTGCTGGACAAGACCGTCTATCATTATATCACGCATCGCATGTTCGGGCTGTCTCCAAGCGATGGGAACTATGCCAAGTTCAAGGAGTCGCTGTATAAGATGTTGGTGCAGGTTGCGTTTACGGTGGCGATCTTTTCGCATAGGCACAAGGCGTGGTTCACGGACCCGAAGCTGTGTTTCGCGGATTGCATGGGTATACCGTGTGAAGAACAGGAGACGACAGTGTCGGAGCGGTTCATCTATCGGTTGGAGGGGGCGTTCTACTTCCAGGCGATCTTCACGCTGTTTTTCTGGGAGACCAAGCGGCACGACCGGTGGCAGATTTTTGCGCATCACGTGGCGACGGTCATTCTGATCGGCTACTCGTACTATCTCAATCTGCTGCATATCGGTATTCTGGTGCTGGCGTGTCATGAGTTGAACGATATTTTCCTGGAGCTGGCCAAGATGGCGCGGTACGCGTCGCTGCCAGAGTGGACGAGTACGACGGCGTTCATCGCGTTCGCAGTGTCCTGGTTCGTTACGCGGTTGTATGTGTTCGGGTTTGTGGTCATTCGGTCGACGTGGTTCGATACGCAGGCGAGGGCGGCGGAGGTGGGGAGGATGTTGGGACTGGGCGGGCCGGTGGACGTCGAGCCGGCACTGTCCACGCTCAACGGGCTGCTGATCTTCCTCTACGTGCTGCACGTGTACTGGTCGTACTTGATCGTGCAGATCATCATCAAGGCACTGACACCGGGCGGAAAGCTCGACGATATCAGGGAGGAGGAGGAGAAGGAGGCGTAGGAGACTGTCGGCGTGTTGAGATAGATGGAAAGAATCATGGATGGATGGATTCGTTATCGAAGTTCGTTCGGGAGGCCCCGCTCCCCGTTCCCGGGAACGGGGAGCGGGGCCTGGCGTTTACGTCGACTGCTCGGGAGGTCACGGCGGCCGCCGGCCTGTCGATGTCCCTCGTCTCGCGTCATCACGTCACGCAGCATCCGTGTAATTATTCTTTATTATTATGCGTGTTTTCCTTTTCCTTGGGCAAGCTCGCACCGAAGAAAAAGGTGGCGGCGCTGACGAGGTACAGGCACGTGACCACGCCAAAGACGCGGGGAAAGTCGCCGGCCATCATCCCACACAGCAGGTTGCCGCAGACGCCGGCGACGATGCTCCAGCTGTTCGTGAGTGCCAGGACAACGCCAGCCTCGTTCGAGAACGTGTCCTGGACGTAAGAATGATAACCGGGATAGCACATGCCCTGGAAGGAGACGGCGAAGCACATGCACGTGACGGCCAGCGTGGCGCCGGGGTCGGGCAGCACCACCAGCGGCAGCAGACACGCGGCTATGCCCATACTGGAAGATGTCTGCATGAACTTGCGTATCCGGAGGGCGCTCCACTGCCGTTCCCGGGCAAGGTACAGCGAGAGTCGCCCCGACGCTGCCGAGACGAGGGCCGTCCCCATCCACGGCAGGCTGCTGATCAGGCCGAGGACCTTGAGGTCGGCGACGTAACCGTTCAGAAAGAGGGGCATCCATTGCTGCAGGGTGAAGAACCCGAACCCGATGACGAAGTGGGTCCAACAGCACAGCAGGAGGATACCCGTGTTGTTCCACAGCGACGTCGTTTCCAGCGCGCGCTTCGGTTCTTCCGTCGTCGCGATGACGGAAGGGTCTCCGGAGCGGTCGCCAGAGCCAGCGGCGGCCCCGATGTTGGTCAGGCCGTACAACGCGATGGCCAAACCGACGACGCCCACGGCGCCGATGCACCCCGTCCATCCGACTATTTCGGCAACGAACGGCGTGGCCACCAGTCCAAGCACAGTGCCTAGCGAGTAAAAAGAGTATATCCCGCTCGTCTTGTCGCCCCGCTCGGCCGGAGAGAAGTTCTGTGCGGCTGTTGCTGAGATGGCTGGCATCAGCACGGACTGTCCGAGCCCCAGGCCGCCGCGCAACAGGAGCAGCGCGATGAGGGGGGATGCCATCATGGGCACGACCATGGTCGCCGCCCCGAGCAGCGACCACACCAGCAGTCCCAGCATGAGCGTCCGCAGGCCCCCAAATTTGTCCGCCCAGTGTCCCGCAGGGATCTGTCCCACCAAGTAGCCCGTCAACAACGCGCTCTGAACCGCCCCGATGTCTGCCATGGACAGCGACAGCTCCGTCGAGATGGGAACAGCGAGCAGCGTGAAACTGTTGCGCGCCACCGCGGCCATCACCGCCGCGCCACATGCCAGCTCAAACACCGGCGGCCTGCTGGTGCCCGAGCTTGTCTTCGTGACGGTCGCGGCGATCGCGGCGGCCGCCGGGAGCGTTCCAGGCAGCAGGTGCGGGTCGACGATGCCGTTGCTCTCGCCGTCCATGGGCATGGGAACTGCAGCGCAGAGAGGAGGCTTCGCGACAGTCGACCTCGACCGCCACGCAGACGACTGCGAGGCGATGCAGGACGGACGCCGCGTCGTCGCGAGGCCGCGAGCCGCTGCGCCGAGTCGTTGTTGTTCTGCCCTCATGTGTGAGTGCCGCCAGGTCAATCCGTTTCTGGCGCCATTGGGTGTGCCGAATCGACCTCGGTCTGGTTTTCCCGCCCGGGTGTCCGGTACGTACGGTCAGCCAGACGACGACGCCTCGGACCGAGAAGAAGAGAAGGAGGAGAAACGTCCTCCTACGAAGAAGAAAATAGAAAAGAATGGTCGGTCTGGCTCCGAGCAAGAACGGCCAATGCGCGGCACCCATGCGCGCGCTGCGGCTGCCGCGGTGTAGGACGACGACGATGACGACCACGTCGACGAGGTCGACCGGGAAGAGCGTGATGGCCACACGCGCTCGCGCGGCCAGCCGATACGCTTCGGACCTGCTCGCCCAACTCGAATACGCCTCCGAGGCCGCCTCCCCACGGGACGCCGTAGACGCCCCGTCGATGGTCTCAAAGGCCTCCCTGCCGCCGAAATCTGTGCTCCTCTCCCTGCCCGGAGACCTGGCCGCGACGCTGACGGACGTCGAGCAGGACGGGGAGCTTCTCGCGCTGGTCCAGGCGGGCGGGTGCAGCGAGCTCGTCTCGCTCGCCCTCTTCGTGGCCAAGCAGCGTGCGACGCCCGATTTGCCTTGGAAGGACCTGATCGAGTCTCTGCCGTCGTCCGTGGATTCCCCCATATTCTGGAGCGACCAGGAGCGGGAGACGCTGCTCCGCGGATCGCCGGTGGTGGGGGAGGCCAAGCAGCGGCGCGCTGCCCTCGACGCGCAGTGGGACGCGCTCGCGTCGGGCGAGCTGCCGGCGTGGCTCACGAAAGAAGGGTTCATGGCGGCCATGTCGGTCGTGCTGAGCCACGCGGTCTTCCTGCCCTCGGTCGGCTGCTTTGCCCTGCTGCCCATCGTCGGCGACCTCGACAAAACGGGGAGCGAGAGCGGCGCGGTGATCGATTACGACGTCGACTCCAACATGGTGACGGTGACGAGCTCGATCAGTCTGTCGGCCGGCGATCCCGTCAAGGTGTACGACGGCAGGCCCAATGGCGAGCTCTACATGGCGACCGGGTGCGTCGAGCGGGCAAACCCCTCGGATTTTATGACGCTGAACGCGTCTCTCGTGCAGACGGACCGTCTGTATACGATGAAGCAGGAGGTGGCCGCGGCGATGGGCTTTGAGGCGTCGGTCGACTTTCCCATCTTCGAGGACCGGTTCACCACGCAGCACCTCGCGTTCCTGAGGATGTCCCGGCTCACGGACGCGGCGCAGATGGCCAAGGTATCGTTCGAGAACGACGTCATTATCTCCCAGGAGAACGAATACGAGATCCTGCAGCTCCTGATGGGAGATATGCGCGAGGCGCTGCAGGGCTACGAGACGGGCATGGAAGAGGACGTGAAGGAGCTGCAGCGGACCGATCTGGGCCGGCGGGAACGCATGGCCGCATTGTTGCGATTGGGCGAGAAGCGCGTCCTCCGTGGTACCATGGACGGGGTGCGCACGAGGCTGGCGCCCATCCGGGGGATCCCGACGAAGGGCGGCGGCATGGCTGACCCGAACGCCGACCTCATCGAAATCTTCGAGGCCGTGGAGAGCATCCCGAAGGCTCCCGCGAACCTCGTCAAAGGTCTCAAGGCCTGGTGGCGAGGGGACGACGATCCCGACTGGAAGAAGAACCAGCGGTAGATGATTCAATTCACTGGATTGATCAATCCAATTCACCTGAACGAATAACAACACACACACCGTCACAATGCTGGCGACCAAGACGCCATCGGCGCCCCACGCGCACTCAAAACGAGCCGCACGGGCAGCTTGGCCGGCGAGAACGACAAGAGCGGCGAGAGGAGCAGCGGCAGCGAGAGGAAGGGCAGCTGCAGCATCGACCGTCGTCCAGGTCCATGCGTCGGCCTCCAGAGAGCTGCTGTCCGCCGGCAAGGTCAAGTACGAGAGTGGGGACCGGATGGGAGCGCTCCGGCTATGGGAAGACATCCCTTCCAAGGGGCCCACGCAGCAGGAGCGGGTCACGGCGGCGTACAACCAGACGTGCGTCCACGCAAGCTTCGGCGACCTCGAGCTGGCGCAGATCACACTCCGCGATGCCGTATTGGAGGGACTGGACTTCAAGCAGATGCTCGAAAACCCCACGGCGTTCGACGAGGACGCCGTGACGCTGCGCGCCAGCCAGCAGGTGCTGATCCGGCTCAAGAAGTTCTCAGAGGCCGCCCTGAAGGCTGCGGAGGCGCGGAAATCGGCGGCGGCCGTGGTGCAGGAGAAAAGCAAGCAGCGGCCGCTCGGGATGGACACCGACCTCAGCGAGCAGCTGGCGACCGACATGGCCGGCATCGACACGAGCATCGTCGGTATCATCAGGCGTGTGTTGGCCCTCTTGCTGGCACTAAGCGTGGGAGGTGTGGCATTATGGTTTATTGGACTTAAGTACCTGTTTTAAGGAACGACTGTTTAAGGACCGGACGAGCAGCGCGGCAGATGATTCGACGACGTGGACCTTCGTCCCACGTGGCGCAATTGCCGCGAGTTGACGATATCGGCCGCCATTGTCAGGCACTTTTAATTCTTTCGACGCCGTTCGGTTTCAGCAGGTCTACGGACATCCCGGAGCACGGTGGAGATCGGACGACGAGGAGCACGGCGGAATCGACGTTGTTAGTCAGTCACATTCTGGATTCCAGCCCGCTGGCCTCTATCGACCTCGGCACGGCAAGGCACCAACATGGACCGATTTCGTAGATCAAAGACACTCCCCGACCTCGGAGAGTCGCTGCTCCCGAAGACGAGGTCTGCAAGCTCGATCAGCTCCGCCAAGTCTCCCCCAGTCACGAGCAAACTCAAAGGCCTCCTCCAGCGCCACACGTCCTCCAATGAGTCCCTCAGCGATTTTCAAACCTCAAGAGGCTATTTCTGCATTCAGCTGATCCTCTACGGGTGCCTGGCCTCGATGCTAGCCGCGGGCGTCTTTGTCCTCAAGTCGCAGTCCTCCCCCGGGATTCCGTCGACGGCCACAAGGTCGTTCCAGGTGGTATACACGTCGGAGTACACGGCCGGAAAGGACATAGCGAACAGCAGCCCCGATCAGCGCACGATGATCCCCTTCATGAAGGCGACCGGCGCGGCCCCGGTCGTGGACGCCCTGACGTTCAGGCCGCCGTTGCTGTACACGGAGGACCGCCAGAAGGGGAGCCCGAGCAGCCTGGACGAGGCCCTCGATCGCCTGCCGTACCGATGGGAGCCGATCGTCGAGCAGTGCCCGTCCTCGCCGACGGTGAGAGTGTTTGTGGCCATCGCGAGCCGCGCGTCCGTCGCCGGCCTGCCCAAGCGTAACATGATCAGGGAGACGTGGATGCAAAACATCGCCACAATGCACGCCGACAGGATCAAAGCCCAGTTCCTGGTGTCCCAGCCGACGAAGGACGTGGCGGAGGTGGCCGAGGACCTGGCAATGGAGGTCGAGCGGTACGGCGACCTCGCCGTCGTGCCGGGCGTCGAGGACTACTACCGCCTGCCGGAGAAGACGATCGCCATGATGCGGTACGCGCTCAGTAGCGCCTGTGACTACACGCACGTCCTTAAGACGGATGACGACGTGTACATGCGCCCGGCCTACCTCCTTGATGTCATCGACAGGGGCCTGTTCGACGGCGCCCTGCAGATCCAAGCAAACACCAACTTGGACTATATCATGCAGAAGCGGAAGCGGCGCGACGGCCCCGGCAGGCAGGTGCCTTGGATGGACAAGATGTTCGTGGGCAAGGTCGACCGGAACGTGACTGGGTTGTTCCCGGGGTTCGAGGCCGTGCGCGATCCTCGCAACAAGTGGTACCTCAGTGAGGAGGAGTACCCGGACTCGCTTGGACCTCACCGCGTCCGATGGATCTCGGGCTGGGGCTACGCAATGAGCAGAGATGTGGTCCAGCATGCTGTGGACCGCGTGCTCGACAAGGGCCCCAAGCCCGTCTGGTTCGGCCGGATGCCCTGGGAAGACGTGGCGATGGCGGCGCTGTTGCAGGATTATGCGCCCCTCTCCCACCTCGACTCCTTCAAGGCGGCCTGGGACACGTGCACGAACGACACCGTTCTCAAGCATCTCGACAACCAGGCGATGCTCATTCCTGGCCTGCACGAACTGGACGGGAACGGCGTCTGGGAGGCTCACACGGTGCCGTGCTCTGCGGGAATGTACGAAGAGGGCGAGTACGAGGACTGGAGAACGTGGCGAAACAAGCAACCGGACACGGCGGCCAACGGGGAGATGTGAGCGGCGGCGGTGGCGTGAAGTCAAGCCCCATGATTCGAGAAAGCAAATTTTGCCCAGGTTCAACCCAAACTCTGTTAAACTGTTCAAGCTTCTTTTCCTTCTTCTTCTCTCTTCTCCGTGAGGCGAAGAGCGAGCCCAGAGACGAACAAAATCGAGGGTCATGGACCGATTTTCCTTCCTCGACTCGTTCCGCTGGATCAGGACGTCCCGCACGGCCACGCTCGAGGCCCAGCAGCGGCTGCTAGAGCTCGGCGGAGTCGCAGAGCGCGTCTTCCCCCTGGATACGTCGATTGAGTGGAGCTGGCGCGGCCGACGGTCGACGGAGATCATTCACTCGCTCGAGGGCGGCAGCGACGACGCCCCGCCCCTGGTCTATTGGCCCGGATATGGCGAGTCTTGATCTCGACCGACGTGCGCTCGCTCTTCGCGCGCCCTGCCTCTCTCACTCGCGCCTCGCACTTCGTTCGTTCGCCAGGCGCTGGCTCGGCTTTTGTCTTCCGTTCTTTGAAACAGTGGGTGCAGAGCTTCAGAGTCTCCTGCGTCGATTTTCTGGGTACTGTAAGAGCTGACGTCCGACGTGCGTTCGCTCGCCCCGACTCTGTCACTCGCACTATGCGCTTCGTTCGTTCGTTCGCCAGGGTCTGTCCTCACGTCCACCGTTCAGCGCAAAGTCGACGCGGGAAGCAGAGGATTTCTTCCTGGAATCGTTCGAGCTGTGGAGAGAGCAGCGGGGCCTCGAGAAGTTCACGCTCGTCGGGCATTCCATGGGCGGCTATCTCGCGGCAAACTACGCCCTGAGGTACCCGCAACACGTCGAGCATCTGGTCCTCGTCTGCCCCGCCGGCGTTGGCAAGCGCCCGGACGACTGGGAATCGAAAATCCCGCCAGCGCTGAAGAACCCCTTCAGTCTCCGCGGCATGTTGTTCCGGACCGCGCGGTCGCTGTGGGACTGGGGCGCCACGCCTGGCGGGATGATCCGCGGCTTGGGTCCCTTGGGTCAGAGGTTCGTGCTCGGGTATACGCAGCGGCGATTCATAACAGGGAATCATCTCAGCGCGGAGGAGGTGGACGCCTTGTCGAAGTACATGTACGGGATCGTGGCGTCAAAGGGCAGCGGCGAGTACGCCCTCCGACACATCCTCGAGCCCTTTGCCTTTGCCAGGGACCCGCTCGAGGCAAGAATGTCGGGCTTGGAGGTGCCTGTCTCGTTCATCTACGGCGTGAGCGACTGGATGGACAGGGACTCCGCACGGCGCGCCATCGAGACGATCACTGCCTCGCGATCGATCCTCAGGGAGGGAGACTGCAAGCTCGTGGAGATCGACAAAGCAGGCCACTACGTGCAGATCGAGCAACACCAGATATTCTTCAAAGAGCTGTTGGGATGCCTGGGAATCGATTCGAGCGCTGTGGCCGCCGAGGAGGAGGAGGGGGGGCCGATCGAGACGGCCGAACAGCTCGCGGAGGAGTGGCGGACTGCGCCGGCGACCGCGGCGGCGCACGTGGTGGAAGGCCTGTGAGCACGTCGATCTGTCTATCCGTGTCTATGCGTGTCTATGCGTGTCTATGCGTGTCTATGCGTGTCTATGCGTGTCTATGCGTGTCTATCCGCGTGTCTGGCTGTCTTAAATAAATTAGCTATCGATCTCCGCTCAGTAGAAGAAGCCGAGGACCTTGCCTCCGAGTTTTTTGCGCCTTGCCTCCTCGTGGTCCATGATGCCCTGCGAGGTGGTCATGACGAAGAATCCGAACTGACGAGACGGCAAAAGGCGACCGACCCAGTCCTCGACGTCTCCGGCGCTGATGTCATACCTCGGCGAGATGACGCCGCACTTGTTGAGCCGTCCGTTGAGCTCGATCACAATCTTTCCAGAGCGGTGGTTGTCCACGAACTCGAACTCGTTGATGTATCCGTGCTTCATCATCACCTGGAGGAACTTGATGACAACCTTGGAGGACGGGCGGATCAGCACCTGCTTCTTGCCCCTCTTCTCCGCGTTATACATCGACTTCAAAGCATCACCGAGCACACTGACGCGAACCATCGTGTTTATCTGCGGCGGGAAGCGGGAAGCGGGAAAACGACACGTGAGCACGTCAGTCAGACAGTCGCAGCGAGGTTGAAGGCATCCGCTGTTCGGGCGCATTTCCGGAATCGCCCCTCGCCGTCCGATCGGCCGGCAGATTCGCCAGAACGCCACGCAATACGCCGTAACCAAACACCAGCCCCCACGTCCCGCCGCGGCGCCCCGCATTCCGCCCGCTGGACGCGACGGAAAGATTGAAGAGCGCGACGACGGCCCGTGAAATTTCTCCGGTGATAGACCCCTTGGAACGCTCCGCCGCCGTCCATGGACAGTTTCGTATCCATTGAACGAGATGGAATGCTCGAAAGGGCCACCACACCGTCAAACACGGGAGCGAGCGCCTACCAAGAATTCGCAGCAATTCATACAGCGGCCGGCGGGCGGTCTCTCGTCCGACAGAGCGACAGGAATGCCAACGTACCTGTTAATATACTATGCTACGGGGACAAACGTCGTCGTTTGTTGTTGATTGGAAGTGAGACGAGACGACTCTCTCTTCTCACTCACCATCGATCATTCACACGAAGAAATACACAGTGCCTTCCCCGTACACCACCTTGACCCTGACCAGATTCATCTTCGTCAGCGCATTCAACACGACTTTGCCCCTCCCGCCCTCCACGCACCCGTCGACGTCTGCCGCCGTGAACACGACCGACCCCTCCCCCAGCCGCCGGCCCACCATGCCGTGGATGGCCGCGCTCGACGCGTTCAGCTCATCCAGCGTAATCTGTCCGCGCACGAAGGACGGCAGACTTTGGAACGAGCCCTCGTCCACCGCTCGCCACGCTGCCAGTTCCGTCGGCACCTTGGGCGTCAAGGTCCCGGCCGACCTTACCGTCGCCGTCTTGCCCGCGGCGACGATCCCCGAGCCTGGCGTCACCGCGGCCGTCTTTGCCGACGACGACTTGGCCAGCGCGAGGCTGATGGCCTCCTCCAGCCGCGCGTCGGTATTATCCTTTTTAGTGTACCCTGGCGTCGCCCCCCCCGGCAGGTCCGCCAGCTCCTTGATGGGCTCCGGACAGCTCGGCCCGGGCCGCGACGACCGCTGTCCCGGGTTCCGATTCAGCGCACTGAAAATAAGCTGACTCTTCAGCTCCATCGTGGTCTCTTCCACCGCACTGTCCGCGACATCCTTGGACGCAATGTTCCTGACCGCGCTCGGACCGACCTCATCACCGCACCCCGCAGGCCTCGGCGCCCCAACACCCCCGTATTTACCAATCAGCGCCGAATACGCCGGATCTCGCTGTGCCGACGACGGACTCCACGCCATCTCCTTCGGTGGTGACGACGCGACCACACGCTGCTCGACCACCACCACCTGCTCCAATTTCGCCAGCAACCGAGTAATCTCCCCCGCCTTTCCCTCCAGTCTCCCTCTCCACCCCCGCGCGCTCCCCACCCCCTCCTCCAACGTACGTACGTCCCGATACAGCCGTGAAACCCGACCGGTAACGTCTGGGAGCACAGGATTCGCCCCCCCACCCGCCAACGGTCCGTTCCCAACCGCTCCCAATGCGGACCGGACCCGCCGCCTGAGCTCCAGGCACTCGGTCTCCAGTGTCGAAATGGACGACTGCAGTGCCGACGAGGAGGCTATTGACGAAGCCATCGTGTCTCTATTGAATGTCAAGGCCTGCTTCGGTTGGGATTGGCCAATCCCCATGGGATCCCAGGAATTTAACTTGGGGGGCCATTCGAATTAGGCGAGAATAGTATCTGTCTGCGTCGAGTTGAGTCGAGTGCGGATGGGGCGAAGTGACGTGAAGCGTGTTCTCTGTTCTCTGTTCTCTGTCATGCTTTGCATGAGGCCGGTGATTCATTCAACGCAGACGGCCTCTCGTCGTCGGTAGATAGCACCAAATACACACCACGTCATTCATACCATCATCATCATGGAGCGAGAGCTTCTGGCCAAGTCGCACCGGAAGAAGAAGAGCGGGAAAAAGGTGGAGAACAGGAAAAAGGGGGCCAAGAATGCCGGGCTGGACCATGATGCGGCTGCGGCCAAGCGGAGGAACCCACGAGCGTTTATCTTCTCGTCCAAGGGGAAGGCGAAGATACAGAAGGCGAGGTCGGCCGAGCGGGATCAGCGGCGTATGCATGTGCCGATGGTGGAGCAGATAACAGACGAGCCGCCGCCGTATGTGGTGTTGGTGCACGGGCCTCCGGGGGTGGGGAAGACGACATTGATACGGTGCTTGGTGCGTCATTGGAGTAGGGTGGATGTGAAGGATATAAAGGGGCCTATAACGTTGGTGGCGGGGAAGCAGCGGCGGTTGACGTTTGTAGAGGCGCCGCAGGATATGACGGCGATGGTGGATGCGGCCAAGTATGCGGACCTGGTGCTGTTGATGATCGATGGGGACTTTGGGTTTGAGATGGAGACGTTTGAGTTTCTGAATCTGATGCAGGTGCACGGGTTTCCGAAGGTGATGGGGGTGCTGACGCACCTGGATTCGTTCACGGACACCAAGGCGCTGAAGAAGACGAAGAAGACGCTCAAGCACCGGTTCTGGAGCGAGATATACCAGGGTGCCAAGCTGTTTTACCTTTCGGGGATCAAGAACGGTCGGTACCTGAACAGGGAGGTGCTGAACCTGGCGAGGTTCATCTCGGTGATGAAGTTCAGGCCGCTGAGCTGGCGGCAGACGCATCCGTACTTCGTGGTGGACCGGTTCGAGGACACCACGTCGCCGGAGGCGGTTCGGAAGAATCCTAAGTGTGATCGAGATATCGCGGTGTATGGGTACCTGCGGGGTACGAACTGGAAGAACGGGGTGACGGCGCACATTGCCGGGGCCGGGGACTACAGGCCGACAGAGGTCGCGGTCATGCCGGACCCGTGTCCGTTGCCGAGTCAGCTGAAGAAGCGGGGGCTGAACGAAAAGGAACGGCTCTTGTATGCGCCGATGTCGGACGTGGGTGGACTGCTCTACGACAAGGACGCGATGTACATTGAGATTCCCGACTGGAAAGTGCAGTACAGCGCGACGACCGTGGCGGGCAGGGATGCGGATGGTCAAGCGAGCGGGGAGGTGCTGGTGCGGGATCTGCAGGCGACGAGGATGACGGTCGACGAGAAACTGGAGAACTCGACGATCCAGTTGTTCTCCAAGGGGCCGGGCATGGTGGGGAGCGGGGTCGGCGATGGTCTCGACGACGACGACGTTAGCGCCTCGGACGACGACGACGTGAGCGCCTCGGACGACGACGGCGGAAGTGACAGCGACGAGGACGCCCAGCGGGTGACCCAGGAGGTGGTAGAGCACAAGGGCCGGACGCGGCGGCGGGCGGTGTTCAAGGAGCACGCTGCCACCGGGTACGACGACAAGATCATGGGCGGGGACGGGAGCGACGACGACGACGACTACGATGACGATGCGCACGACGACGACGACGATGACGACTACGATGACGATGCGCACGACGATGGTGACGCCGATCATGGGGACGAGGAGGAGGACGACGAGGGAATGGGGATGGCGGCACGGTGGAAGACCATGTTTGGGAGCAACCTGTCGGCGCTCTTCTCGTCCCGGAGCGCCGACCTGCATGCGCATATCTACGGCGATCCGGACGTTTCCCTGCGAAAATTGGCAACGGACGATCGCGGGGGCCGATGCGGTCGCAGCGGTGCTCGGACGAACGGCGACGGGGATGGCGACAGCGACGATGACGACTTGTTCTACCTCAAGCGATCCGACGGGGCGTCGAGGCGCGGCGTCGGAATCGGCAGAGGCGGCGACGAAGGCGGCGCTATCGGCCCCGGCGACCGTGGAGGGGGCGGGAACAAGGAGAACATCGACGCCGACGACTGCACCAAAGCAGCGGCGCCGTCTGGCCTCCACGCCGTGGTCGAAAAGTGGTCCGAGCCCGAGACGGTCGAGGGTCTGCGTGACCGCTTCGTCACGGGAGATTGGGACGCCGGCGCTGCGCGGAACGCTGCGCGCCCGGAGGACGAGGGCAGCGACGACGACGTCTATGGCGACTTTGAGGACCTCGAGACCGGCCAGGTCTTCCAGGGCCTCCAGGGCAGCGACGACGTGGTCACCCAGACGGCCGCCAAGGCACTCCGGGACGTCCAGCGCGAGGAACTTGCGGCCAAGAAAGCTGCAAAGAAGGCCGCCTTCAACGAGGCCTACGACCAGGGCGGCACCAAGGGCGTCGAGGACAAGCTCGGCGTCGGCGGCGGCGACCTCGACAATGTCGCCGACCCGGAGGCGTCCGACGATGGCGACGAGGACGACGACGTCGACACCTACTACGACGAGATCAAGAAGGGCATGGCCGACCGCGCCAAGCGCACCAAGGAGGCCTTGGACGCCTTTGATCCGGTGCAGCGGGTCGCCATGGAGGGCCACCGGCCCGGCTCGTACGTCCGGATGCGCTTCTCGGGCATCCCATACGAGCTCGTCGAGTATTTCGACCCCCGTCACCCGATTCTGATCGGCGGTCTCGGCAAGTCCGAAGAGGCTCAAGGGTACATGCAGTTGCGGCTCAAGCGGCATCGGTGGTACCCAAAGGTCCTCAAGAACAAGGACCCGCTCATCTTCTCGATCGGCTGGCGCCGCTTCCAGAGCATGCCCGTGTTCGCTATCAAAGACAACAACGAGCGACATCGGATGCTGAAATATTCTCCCGAGCATATGCACTGCTTTGCGGCGATATGGGGCCCGCTGGCACCGCCCGGCACGGGCGTGATCGCCATCCAGAAGCTGTCGTCCTCGATCCAGCACTGGCGAGTGTCTGCCACTGGCGTCATACTCCAGCTCGACGCGGCCCTGAACATCGTCAAGAAGCTCAAGCTGGTGGGCACGCCGTTCAAGATCCATCGCCACACGGCGTTCGTCAACGGCATGTTCAACTCCCAGCTGGAGGCGTCCAAGTTCGAGGGAGCCAGCGTGCGTACCGTCTCTGGGATCCGCGGGACCATCAAAAAGTCGCTCCGCGTCGGATCGATGGCAGGAGCCCGCGAAGGCAGCTACCGCGCCACCTTTGAGGACAAGCCGCTCCTGAGCGACATTGTCTTTCTGAGGGCCTGGATCGGCGTGGACATCCCCAAGTTCTCCAATCCGGTCACGGACCTCCTCGGGCCCCGTATGATCGAAGCCAAACGCGACGACAAGGTGCGCAAGCGCAAGCGCGACGGCGACGCGGACAGCACGGGCCCCGCCGGCGCCGCCGCGACCACGCTGCACGACGACGGGGACGTCGCCTACGAGCCGGCGCACAAGTT
>Ga0181584_10000021_pt1 | contig 81716 bp, 73 predicted proteins | sample 071ome_30_FD_132462 | JGI IMG/M metagenome (GOLD analysis project Ga0181584, IMG submission 132462) | Coastal salt marsh microbial communities from the Groves Creek Marsh, Skidaway Island, Georgia - 071406AT metaG (megahit assembly) | ecosystem: Environmental > Aquatic > Marine > Intertidal... | reverse complement strand
GCGATCACACAAACTTGCTTTACTGGTTCGCTCTTGTGAGGGCATGTTTGAAGCTTGTAAAAAGCTCTCCATCCCCTTGATTTCCGGTAAAGACAGTATGGCGAATGACTGCACTCTGGTAGACCCTCCCATCAGTGTCCATCCCACCTTACTGTTTAGTGCCATTGCCCCTTTAAACAAAGACGCCATCACAACCAATACTTTCAAGAAAGAAGGGCAGCTGATTTATCTACTGGGCGAAACAAAAGAAGAGCTGGGTGCTTCAGAGTATTCTCGAGTTATGAAACGACAACTGGAAAAGCCCCACATCATTGGAAACAAAATTCCAGATGGAGATGTATCCAGCTTTCTCAACTATTACAGGATCCTTTCCAATCTAATCAATGAAGGTCATATCCAAAGCTGCCATGCTCTGGCAACAGGTGGGCTTGCCTGGGGCTTGTCATTAGCTACCCTTGGTTCGGGTTTTGGTTTCAAGGTAAATCTTGACTCAGTCCATTCCAATCCAAACGTGAGTCTGTTTTCCGAATCCATCGGAAGACTGCTATTTACAGTCGATTCCAGCAACAAAGAAGAAATTGAAGCGTCTTTTCAGAGCTATGAACTTGTTCTGTTGGGTCAAACTTTGCCCCATAATGAAGATTGCAGAATTAGAACAGGCAACGAAGAAATTATTCTATCCCAACAGGAGTTGTTCACCAGTTATCAGGGAGGATTGGCATGAAAGCCCTGATTTTGAGTGGAGAAGGACTCAACTGTGAAGTAGAGAGTCAGATTGCCCTGGAAATGGCTGGATACCAAGCCAGCATCTTGCATGTTCGAGATTTGTTTGAAGAACCCGAACTTCTATCTAAAGCAGATTTACTCTTTTTCATCGGTGGATTTTCTTTTGGTGATCATCTGGGAGCAGGCAACGCCCTTGCAAAGAAGTTTGAGAAGTACTGTTATGAGGAGCTCAAAGACTTCATTGAACAAGACAAGCTTGTTGTGGGTGTATGCAATGGATTTCAGGTTCTGGTCAAACTTGGCTTCTTTCAGGATGGAAATCGATCCATTGCCCTGGCTCCAAATCAGAAACTCAAGTTTGAGTCACGCTGGGTCCATCTGAAAGCACCCGAAAGCTACAAAGGAATCTGGTTTGATCCCTCTCGGATATACGCTTATCCAATTCGTCATGGCGAAGGTCGTTTTTGTGGTTCCGGACAAGGCGTTAGCGAGATCAGGGATAATCAGCAAATAGCTCTGCAGTATTGCAGTGAAAAGGGAAAGATCTCAGGGGAATATCCTGAAAACCCCAATGGATCCGAGCTATCCATCGCTGCCATTGAAAACAAGGCCGGGAATGTTCTGGGAATGATGCCTCATCCGGAAGCCTTTCTTCATGCTCATCACCACCCCTTGTACCATGAGCTCAACAAAGAAGAGAGATCTCATATCACAAGTCAGTATTTGCCGGGATGGAAGATTTTCGAGAACGCCAGATTGGCTCGGGAGGGAAATTCCTGATGTTAAGAGCTATTGGTTTGGGTTCCGGAAGTGGTACCAATCTCGCCTATCTGATAGAAAATAGCGTGAATTGTGAGTTTGTGGCATTAGCCTGTGATCGCGATTGCCCCATTATTGAGCTTGCAAAGGATCACAAAATTCCGATTATTAACCCTCAATACCCATCTCTCAAAGACCAGAATGGCAAGAGACTTCACAGCGATTTACGAAATCAACTCTGTCGAGAATGGGAAGAAAACCTTCTTAAGGAAATAGAAGCTTTTCAGCCAGTGGATGTTCTTATCCTTGGCGGATATTCAAGAATTCTACATCAGCCATTGCTGAGAGCTTTCCCGACGAATACCCTCAACGTACATCCCGGGGATCTTTCTCATCGAAACAAATTGCAAGAGCGATTACTAAAAGGTCTGGATGCTGTTTTGAAAGCTCTGATTCTGGGATTAGCTTCGACACGCTCCACAATCCATTACGTGAGTGCCGGTGTCGATGAAGGTGAAATTGTCTTGATCAGTCAGGAGCTTGAATTCCAGAAGCGCGAAACAATCCAGGAAGCCTTGAAGCATTTTCAGGTTCCCGAACCAGAACTTGTGTCTTACGAGGAACTGGAAAGGCATATCAAGGAACGCAAGAAGCAAGCGCCAGAGCTGTACAGGCAACTCAAGAACTACTGTCAGGAGCACCAGGCCCTGCAAAAGAAAGAATGTGACTGGCCCTCCTATCTAAAGGTAGTGAACTCTCTGGCTCAAGGAGAGATACGCTGGGCCACTGAAGTCCACAGTGATGGACGCAGAGTTCTCCTGTATCAAGGAAAGCCAATGAGTTACGGAGGAATACAATGAACTATTCCTGGATTTTAGTACTGGATTTTGGAGGGCAATATACCCAACTGATTGCCCGGGCAGTTCGAAGACTCAATGTCTACTGCGAGATTTTCGATCATGATATCGACCCATCAAAATTCAAGGAAAACCCTCCGCAGGGAATCATTCTCTCAGGCGGTCCTGAATCGGTGAACGCGCAAGACGCGCCCAGACCACGAGATGAAGTTCTCAATAGTGGTATCCCCATTCTGGGAATTTGCTATGGAATGCAGTACCTCAATGTCTTTTTCGGGGGAAACATGGTCCAGGCAGAGGATAAGCTCGACGAATACGGTGAAGTGGACATCACTGTCAATTCCGGTCATGTGCTTTACAGGGGATTGAAAGATAATATTCAAAGCTGGATGAGTCACGGCGACAGTGTCGATGAAGACGCTATTGCCAAGGGTTTTCAAGTCACTGCCCGAACCGAAAACCACGTGGCCAGTTTTTACGACCCGGAACGAAAAATCTACGGGGTTCAATTTCATCCGGAAGTTTCTCACATGCCCCAGGGAGTCGAGATTATTCGACGATTCCTCTTTGATGTATGCGAGATGGAAGAAAACTGGAATATGAGTTCATTTCTGGATTGGGCTCGCAAGGACATTCAGGAAACAGTCGGCAAAAGAGATGTGCTGTCTTTTGTCAGCGGTGGTGTCGACTCCAGTTTTGTGAGCCTTCTCTTGAATCAGGTAGAAGGCATAGGAAAAGTTCACAGTGTCTACATCGAGGCATTGATGAGAAAAGGTGAGCGGGAAGAAGTGGAGAGCTCACTGATATTAACCGGTCTGGACAATCTCAAGATTGTTCACGCCACGGACCGGTTCGTCAAAGCCCTGGAAGGTCAAACAGAGCCTGAAGCCAAGCGAAAAATTGTTGGAAATCTCTTCGGAGAAATTCAGGAAGAGGTCTGCAAGGAATTGAATCTGGATCCGGAACAAACTGTACTCGCTCAGGGTACTCTCTACACAGATCTCATTGAGAGTGGAAAAGGCATCGGAAAGAAAGCACACAATATTAAATCCCATCATAATGTTGGCTGCGAATTCATCGATCGCTTGAAAGCTGCTGGTCAGATCGTCGAACCAAACCGTTTCATATTTAAGGACGAAGTCCGTCTGGCTGCACAGGAGTTGGGACTGCCCGATGCTATTGCTTTGAGACAACCATTTCCAGGACCGGGCATGGCTATTCGGATCGTTCACGGAGATCCCGACTGGGTGGACTCAAAGTTTGAAGCTCAGCAGGAGGAAGTTCGAAACTTTTGCCTGGAATACGACTATCAGGCAACCTTGCTTCCTGTGAAGACAGTGGGTGTTCAAGGAGATGCCAGAACCTGGCGCTATGCACTGATGCTTACCGGAAAGCCCTCCTGGAAGAAGCTCAGAAAGCTATCAAGAAAGCTAACATCCAACTTTGATTTTGTGAATCGAATTGTTTTTAACCTCAAGCAGGATGCTCCTCCGACAAGAGCTTGCCCAGCTATAGCGACAACTGTGGATTCGCAGAATCTGAGTCTGATTCAGGAAGCGGATGCCATTGGGCGAGAAATTCTGGAAAAATTTGATTACCAGCGAAAAATCGCGCAGAGCATCTTTGTACTGTTTGGTGCTGACCCTTATCATCTCGGGAAACGCTCCATCGCGATTCGAACTGTGATCACAGATGACTTTATGACTGTCAGTCCGGCTGTACCACTCAAGGAGCAGGAGATGATTGCCTGTGCACGGTCGGGAGCACCAGTGAATTTGAGCTGGACTTGCCTGGAGGAAATCAAGCAGCAGTTGCTTGAAAAACTTGATATTGGTTGCGTGGTCTACGATTTGACAGACAAACCACCTGCCACAACCTGTTGGGAGTGAATGAATGCAAATCGATCAATATCCTGTCGTCTACGAAGGCAGCGTGAAAAAAATCCGGGAAGTCGAAGCCTGCACTGAAGATGCAATGGGACTAGCCATCTTCGAATTTACTGATGACAGCTCCGTCAAAGATTATGGGAAACTACCTTTCACCACACCCCACAAGGGTCAGGACCTTTGCCAGATGGCTGTTCAAGGCTTCGAAGATCTGGCAAAAATGGGAATCCCCACCATCTTTCGAGAACAACTCAGCGAAAACGCTATCCTGGTAGATTATGTTCGGGTCCTCGATCCAAAGAAAACTGATCTCAAAGAAGTAAGACACAACAGACTGGTGCCACTTGAATGTATCATTCGAAATGTAATCACCAAAACAAGCAGTGCCTGCAAGCGACTTCAGGAAGGAAGCCTTGGCTATCAGGAGCTCGGACTGAAGGAAATGCCCTCACAGTTTCCTTGTGTACTTCCCAAAATGTTTTTTGACGGATCTACAAAACTTGGAATCACCGATGAGTACATGAGCTGGGAAGAGCTAAAGACACTGAGTACTGAAAGCACCTTTCTTCTCAATGAAATTGAAGTAATGAGTCGTATGATAGGGCTTTATGCACTGACCAAAGGTGCCCAGGCTGGTTTGATTATCCATGATTATAAACTCGAATGGGCTTTGGATGTTGAGGGAGACCTGATTCTGGCTGACGTCCCTTTGGCGATTGACGAGATAACAAGTGCCTATGTAGGACATTCCTATCAAGACCTTGATGAGTTTAGAAATGGATTGAAAGTCTTTGTTCCCGGAGTGGAGCATGGTGATGATTCCATGATTAACCTGAGTAAGCAGATCTATCGTGATCATTACCAATGCGCTCATCCTGACTGGGTAGAAGAACTCAACGAATGCAAGGCGAAGAAAGTCTCCAAAGACAAGTATCCGGCACCTCCTGCTCCACCAGAGGAGCTCATCCAAATCAGTTCTGATTTATTCGGTGGACTCAGAAACATCTGGTGTTCGCAAAATCAACGAGAAGCCCCTGAGCTGGAAGTCAGCTGCAAAGCGTATCGTGAGTTTGCAAAGAAGTTTTACAAGCTGGAGGAGTCTTGATGAGTCAATACCAGCATCCTCTGTGGAGTCGTTATACCAGTCAGGAAATGCAAAGTTTACTCAGTGAGCATCCTGGTGTGGAAAACACTATTGAGGGCAGCAGCGAGTCTATGCAAGAGCTCTTCAGCGCCAGAAAGAAGGCTCTTGACTGGCGCAGGCTCTGGGTCACACTCGCCGAAATTCAGAAAGATCTCGGGCTTCCGTATTCCTGGGAACAAATCGAGGCTTTGAAGAAACATCAAAACAACCTAGATCTGGAAAGAGCTCGCGAGATCGAAAGAGAGACACGTCACGATGTGATGGCCTTCTTACAAGAGTACAAGGAAAAGGTTGAACCGGACTGTCCCGGTGCAGGAGGTATTTTGCACGCCGGTGCCACCAGTTGCTTTGTTGCTGATAATCAGGAAATTCTGACAATCAAGGAAGCTCTTCTGCTCCTTGCTTCAAGGCTTGAAGAGAATAATGAGATGGAATTGGCAAAAATGCTTTCTGAGCACGCCAACAGTTTTCCTCTGAGGGGTCCCAAAGGAACAACGGGAACCCAGGCCAGTTATCTCGATCTCTTCGAAGGAGATGAACAGAAAGTATTGGAGTTGGAGAAACGTTTTCGAGAGAGAATGGGGTTTGAAGACAGTCTTCTCATCTGCTCTCAAACCTATCCTCGAATCCTCGATTTTCACACTCTCTCGCTTCTCCATCTGGTGTCTGACACGCTGAATCTGCACTGTAAAGCCGAGCTTCATAAACGAAGAGCCTCCGCAGCGGAAATGGCAGCCAATCAATGGCTTGAGCGCAGCCTTGATGACTCAGCGCAAAGAAGGATCATTCTGTCAGAGTCCTTCCTGCTTCTTGATCGCGATCTGCAATCAAGCGAAGTTAAAGCCCAAAGTGATCCATTCAAACCATGGAACCCGATTGAACTAGATGCATTCAATAAAATATTCTCCAGTCTTTGCACCCTGCTAGAGAGGCAAGGAGAGTTGATCCTCAAGTATAAAGATCTACCATGTCTTGCCTTCACTCACTATCAGGTCGCCCAGCCAACAAGTTATGGAAAGCGTCTCGCCCTTTGGAGCTATCCTTTTCTCTGGGCTGCTCGCTATCTTAAGAGTGTCTTGGATCTTGAATCTGTTAGCAAAATGCAACAGGATCTGGCACTGGATATGATACTGGTGAGTGCGTCCAAAATGGCGGCTGACCTTCGCCTACTGCAACATGATCTCGAACTCAATGAACCGTTTGGAAGAAATCAGATCGGCAGCAGTGCCATGGCTTACAAAAAAAATCCCATGCGAAGTGAAAGGGTGTCAGCTTTAACGAGAACCAAGTTGCACTGCTACTCAATGAGTGACTCAGCCAAGAGATCCATTTTGAGTGTGGAAGCTGTGCTATTGCTCTGCCACAGCATTCTCAGGGGAGACAGCGAAGATCAGGTCGGTTTTAGTGTCCACGAAGAGGTCGTCAAACGAAGAGTACAAGAACTGATGCCGTTTTTGGTGACCGAGAGAATCCTGATGGAAGGGGTTCGACAAGGGCTGGATCGTCAAGAGCTTCATGAGGTGATCCGTAAGTTAATGGTCAAGAGTCGGGAGAAGATGGACAAGGGTGAAGGGAATCCTTTTTTGAAGCTACTCTCTCAAGAGAATCTCCAGTTGGATATAAGGGCAATTGAAGAGCAGTTGCAGCCAGAACGCTACATTGGACTGAGCTCCATTCAGGCTCAGCTTTATCAGGAAGAGCATCTCACACCTTTTCTTGAGCAGAATAAAGCGTCCCTGGGGAACAAGGGAATCGAGGAAGTGAGAGTCTGATGAAAAGAGTTGTTATTGCAGGAAAAAATGGTTTCGGTGGACGGGAGTATTCGATCGCCTGGAAAATCCATCAACAAAATCCGGATGTGGAACTTCATTTTTTCCCGGGTAATGGTGGCACTGATCAGTTAGGCGTGAATCACCTGGTTACTGACTGGGACACTATGATTGAAGAAATTGTAGAACTTAGACCCTTACTGGTAATCCCCGGTCCGGAAGCAGACTTGCAAGCTGGAATCGTTGATGAACTCGAATCACGTGGTGTGCCCTGTTTTGGTCCTCGAAAAGATGCCGCACGACTGGAAACAAGAAAGCTGTTTGCAAAAAAGGTAATGGAAGTTGAAGGAGTACCCACGGCAAACTACCATTACTTTTCACCGGACAAACTACAGGAATCAATCATTCTTCCTTTCCTGCGTGAGAACCCTGACTATCGGGTCCTCAAGGCCAATGGACTCGCAGGTGGAAAAGGTGTCGTCGTACTTGATCAAGTGGATTTTGAGAAGGAAGCTATTGAGTTTTTAAATGAACTTGTGGAGGGCGGATATTCGGGCTCAGGGAAGAGTGGTCTTCTTATCGAGGAAACTATGGAAGGGGAAGAGGCTTCTCTCTTCTATTTGTGCAATACCAAAAGTTCAATCCTGATTCCATGGAAAGGAACCCAGGACCACAAAAGAGTGTTTGAGGGAGATAAAGGGCCAAATACCGGGGGAATGGGAGCCTATTCTGACACACCCTTACTCAGCGAATCCGACATTCACAGAATCACCGAGGATATCGCAAAACCCTTGATGCTTGGACTTCAAGCCCTCGATATTGAGTATGTGGGAGTCTTGTACGTGGGATTGATGCTCAAGGGAAATCAAGCCCGAGTTGTTGAAATCAATGCCAGATTTGGAGACCCTGAAATCCAGTGTTTGCTTCCTCGTCTGAAATCCAATCTACTGGACACTTTCCTGAGAGTACATGAAGGCTCAAATCAAGAGATCGAACTGGAATTCGACGAAAACCAGACGGTCAATGTTGTCCTCTGTTCAGGAGGCTATCCCTCAAGCGTAAAGAAGGGCCTCCCCATAAGCGGTTTGCAGTCTGTGCCTGAAAACATCCAACTCTTCCATGCCGGGACTGTGAAGGTGGGAGAGGAAGTACAGACAAACGGGGGCAGGGTGTTAAACCTTGTAGCCAGTGCTAAAAACGTGGTCGAGGCTCGAAAGCGAATTTATGATTTTCTTGAAGGCAATACATTGAATTTTGAAGGGATGTTCTACCGCAAGGATATTTCTTCCAAGGTAGATCGCTATCTGAACGGAAAGCACTCATGAAGGGCAAACCGGAGCTTGAAAATATAGCCTCTGATGACAATATTAATCATCACTGCGGGATAGCCTATTTCCGTCTGCTCAAACCTTATGAGCACTATCACTGGAAATACAAGGATCCTTATTTTCTACTCAACACCATTTACCTCATGCTACTCAGACAAAGGAATCGAGGTTTGGATGGTGCCGGAATAGCAACAGCCTTCATTCCCTACACTGACCGCCATGAAGACGAATACTTGCACAAGGACAAAATGATATCTAGAGATCCAGTCGTGGATCTTTATGATTCAATGATGAAGAGGGACAATACGGGCCACTGCATAGCTGATGAGAGAAAAGGCAATGTAATGATCGGACACGTTCTTTACTCAACCATGCTCAACTCGGTCAACTATCGCTTTGTCCATCCGGTAGAACACACTTCACCATGGCCCAACCGAAGAATTGCAATAGCAATGAACGGTAACTTTGCCAACAACAAGGAACAGCGCGAATACCTGCGTTCCGTTGGACAAGCCCCAACTTCTCAAAGTGATATGGAGGCTCTGGTGGAAAGTTTCGGCCACTTTCTGGGCCTTTCCCACATTCGGGCCGTGCAAGCTGGACTCGACACTGAGGAAATCAACCAGGCTCTTGATCTTGTTGACGTTATGAGAAGGGTAAACAATCAGCTTCAGGGGGCTTTTGCTCTGGAAGGCATTGTCGGTAACGGAGATAGTTTCTTTGCAAGAGATCCCTTTGGAATTCGTCCGCTTTATTACGCTGTAACAGAAGACTATGTAGTCGCAGCCAGTGAGCAGAGTGCTATTCAATCCACTCTCGCTCCGTACGGTCTGGAGGCTGCCCAGATAATGGAGCTTGAACCAGGCCATATCTTTGTGGTCAAGGCCGATGGAACACTCATCAAGGGGCAATATGCCGATGAAGTTCAAAATCGACCCTGCATGTTTGAACCGGTCTACTTCAACCGACCAAATAACGCGGGAACCTATCGTGTGAGAAAGCGACTGGGAGCTATTCTGGCGCAAGAAGTTTGGGAGCGGTTTTCTCCTCTTGGTGATACGGTTGTTTCCTATGTGCCCAATACTTCTGAAACGGCAGCGCTCGGTCTTTATCAGGAACTCCTTGAGATTCAGTCCAAAGAGCAATCCAGAGTCATTGCCCAACTCGCAGAGCAGGGCAAAGAGTTATCGTCTAATAAACTGGAAGGAATCCTCAAAAACCAGATTTTCTTCGAACAGACCCTGACCAAAGATTTAAAAATCAGAACCTTCATCACTCAAAAAAAGGATCGGCATAAACTAGTGGTCAATGCCTACGACGCCATTCAGGACATTGCTTTGAAATACAAGGGAAAACGCGTGATCGCAGTTGACGATTCAATCGTAAAAGGCACCACTCTTGAAAAGAATGTAATTCGTACTCTTGCAAGGGCGGGAGTTCGAGAGATTGTCATCGTCTCCTCCTGTCCGCAGATACGCTATCCTTGTCCTTATGGAATCGAAATGTCAAACCTCAAAGAGTTCATCGCCTTTCGAGCTACTCTGGAATTGATCCAGGATCATCAAATGGATAAGCAGTTTGAGGAGCTTTCCAATAGAGCCCTGGAAGTACAGGAGCAAATTGATGAGGACCCCGAGTTCAGACCACCCAATCTTATGGGGGAAATGTATAGCTGGTTCAGTACAGAGCAAGTTAGCGAGAAAATCTCACAAATGGTGACTCCCAAAGAATTTCAGGACAAAGTTCAGGTTCATGTCATCTACCCGGAAGTTGAACAACTGGTAGAAGGACAGGGAAGAGGACGTAATTTGGATACCGCCTGTCTGGATGGCGACTATCCAGAGCTTGGCGGATTAAGAGTGCTCAACAGAGCTTTGGTGAATTACTTTCAACAAATTGATGGCAAGGCATACTAGGAGATTGTGATGGCATATGCATTACTGAGTGTTTCCGACAAGGACAAGATCGTTGAATTGGCTGAGGGGCTTGTAAAACAGGGTTACTCAATCCTTGCCAGCGGAGGTACATCCCGAGTCCTTCAAAATGAGGGAATTCAAGTCACTGCTGTTGAAGAACTAACTGGTTTCCCGGAGATACTCGGCGGACGAGTCAAAACCCTGCATCCAAAGATCCATGGGGCTCTTTTGTACAAGCGCGATCAATCCGAGCATCTTGAAGAGATTCAAAGGCATCAAATTCCAAGCATTGATGTGGTAGCAGTCAATCTCTATCCCTTTCAGAAGGCAATTGAGAGCAAACCGGACGATTTGCAAAATGCTCTGGAGAACATCGATATTGGTGGCCCAACCCTGATACGTGCAGCTGCAAAGAATTTTAAAGATGTAATCGTTCTGACAAATCCAGAACAGTATGAAGGTTTCCTTGAGAAATTGAGTGGTGGAAGTGTGACTCTTTCCAGAAGAAAGGACTATGCTCGCCAGGCTTTCTCTCACGTCAGTCAATATGACTCAAAGATCAGCGAATATCTGTCTCAAGACGAAAATGAAAGCACTGCCTTGAATCTAAGATTTCCCGATAGTCTGATCCCCATGAAGAAGTACGGGGAAAACTGGCATCAAAAAGCCTTTTTCGCCAAAATGCCCAATGGAAACAAGGGGCTGTTTGATGCCAGGCAACTCCATGGCGGTGACTTGGGCTACAACAACTACCTTGATCTGGATGCAGCCCTGACTACCCTGAATGAGCTGGATTCATCCAGACCCTCTGTGGTTGTGGTCAAGCATGGTAATCCTTGCGGGGTCGCCAGCTGTAATAGTCTGGTCAGTGCTTTGGAAAGAGCCTGGCAGGGTGATCCCGTATCAGCTTTTGGCTCGGTGATAGCCGTAAATCAGGAAATCACAGTCGACTTCCTGAAAGTTCTTTGCCTGAGAGAAGGTCCCGACGGACGCAAGGGCTGGTTCGTTGAGGTAATCATTGCACCATCTTTCCATCCAGAGGCTCTGGAGTACATTCAATCCAAAAAATCAAAAGCAAATCTGCGCTTGCTTTCGCTGGATAGTATTGGTCAAAACTCTTGTGAAATTCAAATACGCTCTGTTACAGGAGGTTTGGTCGCTCAGGATTTGGATCAGCAACATACTCACTGTGATGAAAACCTTTTTCTGGAAGCTCGAGAGATACACTCAAGATCAGTTGGAGTTGTCTGCGGTGAAGTCACTGAACAGGAGCATTCTTCTTACAACTTTTCCTGGACTGCCTGCAAACATATCAAATCAAACGCAATTGCCATCTCCAGATCTCTAGAAGGTGGCGAAGTTCAATTGATCGGAATGGGGGCAGGACAGCCCAATCGTAAGGATTCCGCACGCATAGCGGTGGATAAAGCCAGTGAAAATCTGGCTCTAGAGTGGCTCTATTACAACTCTCAGGCCCAGAGCTCTGAAGTGAGTTTTCTCAAGAAGAGTCACTGCGAAATTCAGGAAAAGAGAGCACTTTCCAAGGAAATGGCTCAGTATGTTGTTGATGAATTCAATCAGCGATGCTTTGCATCCAGTGATGCATTCTTTCCATTTCCTGACGGTATCGAGCAACTTGCCCACGCCGGGTTGAAAAAGATTATCCAACCGGGCGGCAGCATCAAGGATAGCGCGGTTATCGACAGAGCCCAAGAGTTGGGGCTTACTATGATTTTCACCGGAATGCGACACTTCAAACACTAAATGCGCCAGGAGAAATAATGAAATCACAGTACACAATCAGCAAACAAGTTCAGGACTTCTTCAAACATGCCCAGGACAATTTTCTCAGTCTGTCATATGAGGACATTCGCCTCATACCCCGCCATTCAGATCTTCATCCGAATGAGATCGAGCTTTCCACACAGCTAACGCGCAATATCTCTTTAGCGACACCTATTGTTTCTGCAGCTATGGACACAGTTACTGAAGCTGAAGCTGCTATTGTGATGGCCCGTTGTGGTGGAATTGGAATCATCCACAAGAATTTTTCACACGACAGCGAGCAGGATGTGGTCAAGCAAATCAAAGCAGTTTCCAGGGTGAAACACAATTTGCATGCAATGATTCGCACTCCTATAGGTTTTCCCAAAGACATAACCCTGGAGCAACTCCTTCGAAAGAAGGAAGAAAGCAACTACCGCTTTGAAACCTTCGTTGTCTACGGAGATGAGGGAAGACTGGAAGGATTGATCACTAATGCTGTCATCAAGTACAACCGCTACAAAACAAATTTGAAGCTCGAAGACATTATGATTCGAGATGTGGTCACGCGAAAGGAATGCTCACTGCAGCAAGCTTATGAAGTGATGCATGAGAATCGAATCGGTAACATTGTTCTCGTTGATGATCATCGCAGAGTTCGCGGGATGTATACCTTTTCTGATGTTGAAAATGTAATTCAAAACCTCAACTCCCAGTTCACGACAGATAAGGAAGGTATGCTTCGAGTCGGAGCCGCAGTAGGGGTTCAGGATATGGACCGGGTTGATGAACTGGTTCGGAAGCAAGTGGATGTAATTTGCGTGGACAGCGCTCACGGGGACAGTCTGGGCGTGATCGATGCAGTCAAAAGATACAAGAAGAAGTATCCTGATCTTGAAATAATCGCCGGGAACATATCAACAGAAGAAGGGGCAAAAAACCTCATCGATGCTGGTGCAGATGCTCTCAAGATTGGTCAGGGACCCGGACAAATCTGCTCCACGAGAATCGTTTCAGGGATAGGGGTAATGCAGCCGGATGCGGTGTATCGGGCGGCATCCTATGCCAGCGAACACGGTGTTCCAGTTATTGCGGATGGTGGGATTCGATACAGTGGGGACATTCCCATCGCCCTTGCTTGTGGTGCATCCACAGTCATGATTGGGCAAGGTTTGGCTGGTTGTAAGGAAAGTCCTGGCGAGCTTCTTCATGAGGATGGAAAACTCTTTAAAATTTATCGCGGAATGGCCTCGGTGGAGGCAATGAGCGTCAAAGGTGGCTCGGATCGCTATCAAAAGACAGCTACTGACTTAAGAAAGCTGGTTCCGGAAGGAATCACAAAAAAGATTCCTTACAAAGGACATCTGGAAGATCAAATCTTTATGCTGGCAGAAGGGGCTAAAACCGGACTGGGATACTGTGGAGCTCGTAACCTTGGAGAATTCAAGGAACGGGCCATGCTTCATCGAATCACTGCCGGAGGTATTCGAGAGAGTCATCCCGATACTCGCGGCATGATCCATACACCACCTAACTATTCTCGACCTTAGGAGTAGAATGAACACTGTTGTTATCGGATTACAATGGGGAGATGAGGGCAAAGCCAAAATCGTGGATCACTTTGCACAGGAGTATGGTGCTGTTGTTCGTTTCAATGGCGGAGCTAATGCCGGACATACCACCAAAGCCAAAGTCGGTGACAAGGATATTGAATTTGTGTTTCATCTGATGCCGGCAGGAGCACTTTATGAAGGCAAGGCTTGTGTTATTGGTAACGGAGTCGTGCTCGATCCATTTCAGCTGGAAAAGGAAATTCAGGAGCTGGAGTCCCATGGCCTTACCATACGCGATCGCCTGTACCTGAGCGAGAGCACACACCTCGTTCTACCAATTCATAAACTGCTCGATCAAAAGCGGGAATCTCGAAGGGGGAAACAAAGTCTGGGAACAACTTCAAGAGGAATCGGACCAGCTTATCGGGAAAAAGCAGGAAGAACTGGTCTTCGAGTCGCTGATGCACTGCACAAAGAGTACTTTCAAGAGAAAATGAAGTCCTTGTATGAAGATGTCGCCCCGATTCTTGGAGCTGGCTTTGAACCTTCAAGTTATCTGCAGGACAGCGAGGATTACTACGAGATCATTCAGAGTTTCAAAGGAAACATCACAGACACAACACTGCTACTTTCCAAACTCCAGAAAGAGGGAAGCAAATTGCTGTTTGAAGGGGCTCAAGCCTGTTTTCTTGATATCGATCACGGGACTTATCCCTACGTCTCTTCTTCCAATTCAAGTTCCGGTGGAGCCTGTACTGGAAGCGGGGTTGGTCCGCGAGATATTCACAATGTGGTCGGAGTTTTAAAAGCCTACTGTACAAGAGTAGGAACAGGTATCTTTCCCACGGAGCTGAATCGAGAGGAACAGGAAGAAAAGCTCGCCGAAGAACTTCGAGAAGTAGGTGCAGAATATGGAGCGACTACCGGACGGCCTCGTCGAATTGGCTGGTTGGATGGTGTTTTTCTAAGAAAGTCAGTCGCGCTCAATAGTCTGGACGGAATCGCTTTAACCAAGATTGATGTTCTTGACGGGCAGGAGGAAATAAAAGTTGCTACCTCCTATCGCAGGGGTGAACAGCTGCTCGACAGGCTACCGGCTTGTGAAAAGGACTGGGACGGAATTGAACCTGTTTACACCAGCTTTGAAGGTTGGAAAGGAAAAACCATGGGTTGCAAATCCAAGGCTGAACTACCCGTAAAAGCTCGTGATTATCTACACGCATTGGAAGAAATTGCATCTGTTCCTATAGTTTGTGTCTCCACAGGACCCAAGCGCTCGGAATTGATTCACAAGGGAGAAGGAAGCTGGCTGGATGATTGATCTTGCCGCACGAACTCAAGACTTTCAATCTTTTCAAAAGCAATTTGATGCTCTCTCTGAAAAGGAGTTATCAGAGCTTCTGGACACTGGTGGGAAGAAGTCAGGCTGGGGCTGGTCCTGCGAGTTTGAGTTTGCCGGGCGTGATTTCTTTGCCAAGGGAATCCCTCTCACAGAACTGGAATTAAACAATCCCGGCAGCACAGCAAACCTCTATCAATTGCCTGTTTTCTATCACTATGGTGTTGGAAGTGCGGGTTTTGGAGCTTATCGGGAGCTTCAGGCTCAGTTAAAGCTCAGTGATTTTGTATTGTCTGGCCAATGCCCCCACTTTCCTCTGCTGTTTCACACAAGAACTGTCAAAATAGACAGAGCAGTCCCTGTCAAAAGTCTTGAGGCCTCCTATTTTGAATACTGGGATAATAACGATGCTATCCGTCACTATGTTGGTGAGCGGGAAAAAGCTCGTCTTGAAGTCGTGATGATACTGGAGCACTTTGATCTGACGGTCAACGAATGGATTCTCAGCCATCAAACTCACATTCCACTACTGGGGAAACAGATGAAAGAAACCTGCTCTTTTCTTGAGTCCAGAGGAATGCTGCACATGGATCTGCACTTCAAGAACCTGGTCTATAAGGAGTGTCTCTTTGCACTCGTGGACTACGGCCTTGTTATGGACCGCGAACATGAAATGAATCAGGAAGAGCAAGAGTTCTTTCAAACCCATCAAGGATATGATCTGGATCAATTCTATCTGAGTCTCGCTTTTGAACTTTTTAGAAAACTTCAAGGACTGAATGAATCCAAAAAAAAGGAAGTCATTCAATGTCTGGGGCTAAAACAAGAGGCTGAAGATCAAACCGTATTTATTCAACTTATGAGAATGCTCGAAAATGATACGGTTATGCAGATGTTGTCTCTGAAAGAAGAGCTTATCAACTGTCTGCAAGCCAGGAGGGAGCGTATTCTTGCCATGTTCCAGTTTTTCGGAGCTCTCCGGGATGATTCAAGCAAACAGGCCAGATACCCTCAATTTCTGCAGCAGTGAGACCAAATGGTCACGCTGCCAGGAACACGAACAAAAATGTCCACAGAACAGAGCCGTAGTCCACTAGAAAGTAACCCAGAAATGCGCTCGCACCCATTTTAAGAAGAAAAATCAGAAACAGCTGGAAAGCTGAAGCTGAGCGAAATAGCAGACGACTTTCGTAATCTACAGTTTGCACGGAAGTTAAAAGAACAATGTAGAGGATAAAGACGAACAGAAATAAAACTCCAAAACTCTCTGCACGATAGAGTTGGTGAATTGCATTGAGATTTGGATCTGCGAGGCTAAAAAAGACGGGCAGTTCTTCAGGGACCTTCACATCCTCCATAAACACAAACTCCTGGAACCTTCCTTTGAGTCCGGGAACTTCATAAACAATCGAAGCACCTACTTTAGAAAGTTCCTTGACTTCGACTACTTTCGCTTTGGCTACATCCCAACCGGAACGATCCAGCTGGTAGTCACGAATGATCGAGTCCACGAAATAGCAAAACATGGAAAAAGTAAAAACCAGTAAAACAAAAGAGAATAGACTCCAGCCTTTGGACTGAATTGATTTCACAAAACCCTGCTTCAATAGAAAGATCTGAAAAAAGCAAAGACAAAACCATAGAAGGATTGAATAGACATGCTTTCTAAGCAGCTCAGAGCTGAGTGAATCCTTCGCAGTCACTTCCTTTTGATAATACTGATCGCTGTAGCTTTCCTCTTGAATAAGATGCAAGACTCCCTCGCGACTCTCGCAACTTATCAACAGATGATCAAAGGTAGATTTCCCAACCATTGCCCGAATCTCCAGAGTGAAGGGGGATTCTCCCGGACTCTTCTTTAGGTGCCAGACCTGGGAGCGTCGAACACTCTGCTCAACATTTGCACCCATCCCCTGATTCTTTATCTTAATATTGGTGCCTTTGACTCCATGGTAAACATCCGCATCAATTGGGAATTTAGGTACAATGAGCAGGCGCATCTCCTGATTGGAATCAAAGGAGCGAATCTCTTGTATTCTGATTCTGTGGGACAGGGTTTCGACTTCAACGCAATAGCAGGTTATGAAACTGAAATAACTCCAGAAGAATAGAATCAAAAGGACACGTAAAGGACCGTACATGAAGACGAATTCTAACACTGTCAATCCTCTTCTACTAGCGAGATTCTCTTCGATTTCCCTGGTAGTGCAATAATAATCAAAAATCTGCGTAGTCAAAGCTGGAGTAAACATGCGATTTCTATTCAGTACCATATTCATCAGCACTTTTTTCTTTGGAGTTTCCATCTATGCTCAAGGGCCCGGTTTCGAATCTATAGAGTCTGAAGGAGAAAATCAGGCTGCCCAGGAAGTTCCTGCTACGAATATTGAAGGAGACATTCCTGCGATGGTTCAAGAAATCCTTGATCCTTCCAAGGAAGATGCCGTCAAACAAATCGTTGAAAGGAAATTCCCCCACACTGCTTCCCATCGAAGTGCGTTTTTGTTGGAGCTAATGCGTACTTTGGCGGCCTGGCGTGGACAAGACGCTGGACGCGCCTTTGAAAGATTGAGCGACTTTGTGCTGGAACACTATGACAGCTTTGAAGTCCGCAATGAGCTTCACTTCGAGAAGTTCTCCTCTCCTCAGGAAAAGTTTGTACTTCAGGTTAGAAAATTAAGAGGTCCTGGTACTGCAAAAGTTAGAACCCGGGTCATTCAACACTTCCAAACCAAAGTGGAGTCCTGGGCTTAAGGTAGTCAGAATGAAAAATATAAAGCCCTGAGGTACGGAGTTTATCTGAGTGACTTGCTGGATTTACCAGAAGGGTTTGGAGCTGTTCAAGAACTGGCCATTCAGACCAATCGTGAAGAGATTGCAAAGTTGTTTCACAGGGTGCTCGAATTTGAGGTGATGTACGGTGAGAGAGGGATTGGTGAAGTCGTTTCCGGTTTGACTTATGATTTAACCAAAGACTTTCTGGCCCTTTCCAAAGAAGAAGAAAAGTCGCGCATCGCTCACTCCAAGTCCAGACTTCTTGGTCGAGTTCTTAAGGATGTATTCGAAGCACTTGAAAAGAGACAGGAACAAAAGTCACGGCGTAATCCTCAACCCTCAGTAGAACATGGAGCCTCCATCTTGAAGTTTGCTACTCGAGGTGTAAATTTGCTCACTGGAGGACTAGCAAGCTCAGTGACCTCTGTAATTGATTAGGGAATAGACGCGCTGGCCAAATACGAGAACAGCCAGGAAGAAGATGAGACCGCAAAAGCAATGAAGGAGCTCAAAGGGCACTTCACTTCTTTGGTTCTATCGGTGTTTGATCAGCAGGTAAGTAACAATCCAGAAATCGATCGAGAAGAGAGAATTGTTCTGAAGGAAGAATTTACCCAACACCTCAAAGAAGGCTTTCAGCTCAGTAGTTTTGAGTTGGACTAAACAGGCTCTGAGCAATTCAGGACCTTATTTACACTTCTGTTCTCGAACACATTTTCGGCATTACCAGCTGACTGTCTGTTATAAAATGCATGATTACCAGCCAGTCACTGCTGATAATCTTCAATACAAAGTGCTTGATGAATAGTCTGTATTCACAACTAACTTCTATCCATTTCTACAAGCTGCTATCCTGTTTTCTATCGCAATAGAAGGGGCTCATGCCCTGTAAGTTGTCCCAATCCTTACAGCTAAAGGAATTCAGGATGAGTATCACTTTAAAAGCAATTGGAAGAGTTCATTCTTCAAGATCTGAAGTTCTTGATGATTATTGGGATGAAGAAGAATGCTTCATTGAACTGTGCGAAGATTTCGACGAAGAAGCGCTTTATGGACTGGGAGATTTCTCCCACGCCGAGGTAATTTTCTTTGTGGATCAGGTCAGCCCCGACAAGATTGTTAAAACAGCCAGTCATCCAAGAGGCAGAAAAGATTGGCCAAAGATTGGAATCTTCGCTCAGAGAGGGAAGAACCGGCCCAACCAAATCGGTCTGACCATTTGTAAAATAAAGAAGATCGAGGGTAAGAGACTCTATCTAAGAGGGCTTGATGCTGTTCATGGAAGCCAGATACTCGATATCAAGCCCTGGGTCGAGGAGTTCGGTCCGAGGGGACCTCATGCCCAACCGGAGTGGATCAGCGAATTGATGAAAAACTACTGGTCCTGAAAGTCTGAAAATACTGATTCAGGAAGATTGAGAATCGAATCACAATCTATCTGGCTCAGTGCTTGCCCGCCAATTCTGGCAGAAAAAAAACGCCATCACCTAAGGATGGCGCTTTTTGACTAAAGACTATTTGCTTAGAAAATTATGGATTGCTTTCTCTAGATGCATCTGAACATTTTCCTCAACCTCATATTGATTATCAGAAAGGTCTTCTCGCTCCAGGTTCTTCTCAATGAGTTTTGCAGATTCCTTGAGAGCTTTCAAAGCAGCCACATGAGACTTCTTGGAGAGCATATTGATCAAGTCCAGTCGATCTTCTTCAAGCATGGTGTCAGGACTGGCAACAGCCTTACCAATCGCTTGATAGACATTGCGTCGTTGTCGCCTGGTTAGTTCACCACCGGCCATTTGCCCGATGTTTAACAGCCCGTAAGCTGCTACATACTTCATAGCGCTCATGTGAGCCACCGGGCGATACTTCTTATCCTGAGGAAACTCGAGGTTTGCCCAGTCATAGATAATCTGAAAAGCTTTGTCAGAGCGCTCATCATTAATTTTGTTGATAAACTTCAGCAGAAAGGGAAGCTTGTTTGCTACATAATTCATCAGGTCTTGAGGAGCAAACTGAGGCTTGTTTTCCTGAACAAAGTACTTCTCAACTATCGGAAGCACCTGACCTGAATAAAATGCCAGGGGCTCACCCTCATCATGGCGGTTTGCCAAAGGATGCGTTCGGGCTGCTTCATCAGTCAGGAACTTGAACTTGCCCATGTCGGAGGGATCGAGTTGCCCATCGTAACCAAAGGCAATCGCTGCTTTGTCGTAAACACCTGGTGAGCTGATAGCACTCTCATCCTGGTAATCCATGATTGAAGTCGACTTCTGCTCCTCAGTATGGTGCTTAAAGTCATTACTTGCCGCGAAATTATGGCGCAAGCCCAGATTGTGTCCGATCTCATGGGTCATTACCGAGCGAACCAGAGTTTCCATGTCCTGATCTACACCTTTTCTGCTCATCGCACAGATAGGGTTTCGATCCATATAGGACTCAGCCATTGGCAAGGCTCTGTTGTTCAGGGAAATTGTCACCTTCACATCTTGCCCTTCATCATGAGCGTGCTTGCCGTCTAGAACAGTCCCTTCATACCCGGCCTTGTCCAGACGATTTTGGTAGTTTCCAAGTAGCGCTGTTCCATCAACAACAATGTCCGCATCTACAATTTCACCTGTGTGAGCAATGGCAATAGATGGGCCATAGGCACTATAACCACCATAGGTATGACCTCTCATTTGAAAGTAAATCACATGGTATCTCAAATCACCTGGCAACTGATCTGCATCTCCATCCTTGATAGCCAGAGGGCGCTTTCCAGTCTTCTCTTCAAAAACATCATTCCAGCTCTCTACTGCATCGATAATCGGCTTCTTGAAGATTTCAGGAGTGGTTGGATGAAACTGATAAGTGAAAGTCTTGTTGATATCGATTCTTGTGAGGAAGGTTTTCTCCTGAAGGTAACCTGCATCTTCGTCCACCAGAAGCTGATCACTGCTTGTGAAGTATCCAAAGATCTGCTGATTGGATGGATTGGCCAGTTTCGGCTTGAAACTGGTTTCCTTCTTCTTCATGAAGTTGTAGCGCTGACGAGTGGTGAGCTTTTCTCCGTCACTATTGATCATAGTCAACTGCTTAACAAAAGTGATTACACCGTTTTCCTTGTCGAATTCAAAGTGATGAACATCATGCTTGCCAGAAGCCTGATAGATGTTCTTTTGCCAGCCACTGTGGGTATTCACCCATTTGGTCATCACAAAAGGAGTCGGATCGTCTCCCCATAAAACCTTGAAAGAGTTTCCAGTTCCTTCCTTGCTTTTGGGGAACTTCGCAATTTCGCTCACAAGAGTTGGGTCAAGGGGGTTGTTGTAAACATCACCGGATAGCTTAACCACCAAGAACCTCGGCTGATTTTCAAAACGAACCTGCTGCAAATGGGAAGATCCAATGATCAGGTGACCACCAACTTCTGAGCCACCTTCCACAACCATATTGAAATACCATTCTCCTTCAAGCTCTGATATGTTGATGTAGCTCCCTGAAAGGGTGGCTGCAAAAGCTGAAGCTACCAGAATGCTTGAGCTCAATACTATTAACGCTAATTTTTTGAGATGCTGTCCCATGACTGTCCTTGGTTCATTTTTGTTAGTAGAGGATGTATTCTACGACACTTGCTGCGCTTTGTTGCAAGAATTCAAAATTCCATTCAATAAGATTTGGCCCTCGGTCCTTATAGAAGTTTGTGCTCCCATTTCAGGCTATAGGCCAGGTCACTCTCATCATATTGGTAGACAGGAACCCAAACCAAATCTGAATAGCCAAGATTGAAAAGAAACTCTCTCCAGGTGACTCGCTCTCCTCCGAGATGAAAAATCCCGAAGACTTCACTTTGAATTACTCTGATCATGAACAGTACCAAATCCAAAACATCAAGAACCTGAAGAAAGTCAGACCCGTCTCCCGGTGCCAGTCTTGGGCCGGGTGCAATACTTCTGGCCAGCCAATGCTTAAGACGCCGACTTCGATCACCTTCACCAATAACTACCTGAGGTCTGATGATTGTATGCCTGCCTCGATAGCAATCCCTTAGCAAAGTCTCACAAGCCACTTTGTAGCGACCGTAGCTCACATTGTCGAGATCAAATGAACTATCCCACAAAGGTTCCACCAAAAAATTGTCGTCTGTGATCGGTAGGTTTTCCAAGTCCCTGTAAACTTTCACCGCAGAAACATAGAGATAATTTGTTGAATCCACACAGTCCAGTAAATCACTGATCTGATCGAGATAGTAGGAAGATAAATCAATAATCCAGTCAAAGCTCTGCCCCTTGAGTGAGGAATAATCACTCCTACCCAGACTTCTCTCACCCGTGAGATAGGTCCGGTTTGGTCCACACTCTTTCTTGCTTCTGGCAAAGGACACGATTTCCCAATTTTCTGGACAGGATTTGATCAGATTCTGACCAATGAACCCTGTTCCACCAAGCACAAGTATCTTCAAATCAACTCCCGAAGTATTGTGACTGCTTCAAAAATGGAGAGGGTGACCAATAGCACTCTTTTAGAAGATAATAGTATTCCTTGTAGTCCCATACATCTGAATCAAATCTCAAGAACACCAACCCTCACAAAACCCAGCTTCGAATACCGCTGATGAGGCCAGTCTTCAACTTCCGCCAAAAGGCAAGCTCTGTGAATTTTCAAACAGTTCAACTCCTTCACCAAATGAGAGAGGAGCTGATTTCCAAAACCCTGTCCCTGCCAGGAGGGGTGAATATCTACTTCTTGCAGGCGAGCGTAGAGCTCCTGGTTTAAACTGCGCACAGGAACAAATCCTATCCCTCCAATAGCAGCTTCACCATGAAACTAAAGGAAAAATTTCGCATCTTTTCTTTCCACCAGGAGCCACATACGATCTATCATGGAATCTACCAGGACATCCATTCCCTGAAACACGTTCTCAATTTCCTGCCTCATCTGTGTATAAGATTACCAATCATGAGGGCTGACTATGTGCTTAAACTTCAAGCTTTCATCACATTCGGGAAGCCTCAGTTCTCTTACATCCTCACTCCACATAGCATAGTTGAGAACTGTGGGAGACAACTCCAGGTTCAAATCAAGGCTGGCCTGAATTTCTTCTTCACTTCGTCTTACAAGCTCCAGAACAGAATTCAGAGAAACTCCTTGAGTATCAGAGCTGCCAGTACAAGAAACACTAGTCCCGCCAGCTGATTCAATCGATTCTGAAGCTGGGTCGATTCACGCAAAACCTTTCCAATCCGTCCAGAGAAGAAACTCACACTACCAAAGACAAGGAACGTGACCAGCTGAAAAAGGAAACCCAAAAAACAAAGCTGCGCGGAAATGGAAAGGCTTGCTGTATCCCTTACAAATTGGGGAAGAAAAGCAAGGAAGAACATAGTAACTTTTGGGTTTGTTACGTTCATTACCAGTCCCCTGAGATACAACTGACCAATACTCAGTTGTTGTGAAGCCTCCGAACCTTGGCCCGCCTGATTGCTTCGAAAGGAAAGTCTGGCCAAATGGAGAAGGTAGAGAGCTCCAAAGAGTTTTAAAATACTCATCGCTGCGGGACTGGCCTTGAGAATAGCCGCTACACCCAGAACTACCGCAAGAGTATGAAAAATCAAACCTGAGCAAAGTCCCAAAGTGACCCACAACCCTGCCCGGATTCCAAAAAGGGCCGACTGACTCAACACAAACAGGTTGTCAGGCCCGGGAGCCAGGGCCAAAAAAAAGGCGGCTGTGCAAAATGTTAGTATTGTCTCTGCTTCCATATCCTCGGGACCATAGCACAGTCTTCAAATTGCAAACTACACGATTACAGGCATTTGCGCTTTTTTCGATTTTTTATACAACGGAATCTGAGTTCGCTTGCAACAGAATCTGGATAGAGACTACAGCCAATCTGTAAAGTCCAGCAAGTCTGGCTCTAATGAAGATTATCAGTAGTCCATTTTCGTCTCTCACTTTACAGAATGGCTCAAGTTCTTATAATGGGCGGCTATTGTCACCAAGCTTGCTGCAAAGGGGGAAAGCAGGCATGAAAAGTCTTGAAAAGAAACTACGCTTCTTACCAACCACCAAAGAAGAAATGGACACACTGGGCTGGAAACAGCTCGATGTCATTTTCGTATCCGGGGACAGCTATGTAGACAGCCCCTACAACGGTGTTGCCCTACTGGGTAGAATGCTTGTAAGCAGAGGCTTCAAGGTAGGCATCATTGCCCAGCCTGATGTGAAGTCAGGTGTGGATATCTCCCGTCTTGGTGAACCACGTCTTTACTGGGGAGTCAGCGCCGGTTCTATTGACTCTATGGTCTCGAATTACACTGCCACAAAGAAGTTTCGCAAGTCAGATGATTTTACTCCTGGTGGAAAAAATGACAGACGGCCAGACCGGGCTGTCATTGTTTATACCAATCTTATCAAGCAGCACTTTAAAAACACCGCTCCCATTATTCTGGGAGGAATCGAAGCAAGTCTGAGAAGAGTCACACACTACGATTTCTGGTCAAACAAACTCAGAAGATCTGTTCTCTTCGACGCCAAGGCTGATGCTCTGGTGTATGGAATGGGAGAAAACGCTGTACTGGAGATGACCCATCAACTCAATGCCGGGGAAAGCATAGAAGAAATTCGAGGCTTGTGTTTCGCATCAACAGAAGCACCCGAAGGATATATTCACCTGCCTTCCCATGCAGAAACGGTGGCGGACAAGGAAGCTTTTATCAAAATGTTTCGCTACTTTTATGTGAACATGGATCCGAAAAACGCCTCAGGTCTGGTACAGAAAGTTGATTCAAGATACCTCGTACAGAATCCTCCAGCTCATCATCTGACCATGGATGAGTTTGACAAAGTCCATGAATACAACTACTGCTATGAGCAGCATCCCTACTATGAGCAGGAAGGTTCTGTCAGGACTCTGGATACGGTTCGCTTCAGTCTGAACTCCCAAAGAGGCTGCTATGGAGAGTGTAACTTTTGCGCAATTACAGTTCATCAGGGAAGAACTGTTGTTTCCCGCTCACAGGAAAGCCTGGTGAAGGAAGCCAAATCTTATCGAAGTCATCCCAAGTGGAAGGGGATTATCACCGACGTTGGTGGTCCCACCGCCAATATGTATGGCTATGAATGTGACAAGAAAATCGATCATGGAGTATGCAAGACAAAGAACTGTGTCTTCCCGAAAAAGTGCTCACTTCTGAAGCCCGATCACAAACCTCAAATCGATCTCTTGCGTGAACTGCGAAGTATTCCCGGAGTTCGTAAGGTCTTTGTTGCCTCAGGTCTTCGCTACGACTTGGTTCAGCAAGATGAAAAATGGGGTATGGAGTACCTTGAGGAGTTAGTGACACATCACATATCCGGGCAAATGAAAATCGCACCGGAACATACCCAGCCTGATGTGGTGCATACAATGGGAAAACCTGCGAATGACAGTCTCAACAAATTCTGTGACATGTTTCATCACTTGAGCGAGAAAAGCGGAAAGAAGCAATTTCTTACCTACTACTTTATTGCAGCCCATCCTGGTTGCACGGAAGATGACATGCGCGCCGCCAAGAAATATGCGAATCAGGAGCTCAATATCAGTCCTGAGCAGATTCAGATTTTCACCCCGACACCTTCCACCTGGTCTTCCGTGATGTACTACACCGAAATTGACCCATTTTCAGGAAAGAAACTCTTTGTAGAAAAGGATCCACGAAAGAAGGAAAGACAGAAATTCGCCCTGGCGGATAAAAAACGCTATCCAAAGTCACAACACAAGCGCCAACAACCGGATGTCTGTTCCTAGGAGGTGCTACTTGTCTTTTGAATCCAACAAGAGATTCAGCTTAATCTCCAAATCTGCAATCCGTCTTTTCAACTCCTGATTCTCCCGGCGCAAGGCTTCAATTGCGCTAAGATTCAAAGAGCTCATTCTTGCTAGATTCATCTCATGTTTCTTTGCGCCAGATCGAACAAGCCCGGCTTTTCTGAACTCTTCAAAAGCCAAGTCTTTATCTTTACTTTTTAGTCTTCCCACAGTCTCCAACGGCGTAGAATATTCTTCATGGAAATGTCTCTCGCTAACCCAATAGTTCTTGCTCAGAATGCTCTCAAAGGAACCGGCTCCGGCTACATCAAGTAAAAATTTCGGCTCTCTGGTTCCCACGCCTACATTTCCTGATGCAGTGACTCTGAAGCGCTCGGTAGACGAACGCTGACCGGGATCTGCTCCGGTTTTAATAAGAAAGCTACCGTCCATTCCCCAGATTTCCACCTGATTGTCGTAGTCTTCATGGGACACATTGGCAAAAACGATTCTCTGAGAGCCCTCAATTCCCCGACTGGCTTTTCTCGTTCTCAAGTCAATGGTAGCTTGTCCTGCAGCTGTTTCTACTACCAGGGTACCAAAGCGACTTCGGTTGCCTCGGATATGAAGGGGTGCATGAGGGTCTTTCTGGAGAATCCCCATCCAACCCTGAGAGTTAAAGTGTACAGATTCGGATCCATGCAGGGGATTGCTGGCAAGTACCGTAGCTGCTTTGAAATTCTGGCCCGAATCATTCAAATTACTACCAGTAAAGTTATAACCACCTAAAGCGAAGTATTGCTGGGTTACGGAAATTATCAGGGGCAGCAGGAATTTTTTAGTCATCGCTTCTCACTTTCCATATCATTCGTGCTAAATATGGGCAAACACAAATATTCTTGCTGTGATTGTACTATTTTCCTGGAGAAACAACTTTTTGCCCTTACCTTCGTATCACTTGAGTATGCGAGTATTTTTTCTGTTGATGATTTCCCTTAGTTCCTGCTTTGCCGGACCTGACTGGTTGAGGGAGTTTGAAGATTCACTAAAAAGAAACTTGAATATTGAAGTTCTTCGACCTTATGAACACGGAAGCAGGTTCTTCCTCGCTCATCCCAGTCTTCTTAGACGCTGGGGCATTATAAATAGTTCAGCAACGGCTACCTACAATGGATGGCTCAATACAATCGAAATCAATCCTGACACGACTATCAAAGACAGTGGTGGTACCAGAGTCAAATCAATTGAGGAACTCCAGGAAACTGAACAATACACCTGGTCAATAGCAGTTGCCACAGTCTTTCACGAAGTGGGTCATGCTGAGTATGACTTGTTTGTAGAAGAGGAAAGTACACCCGAGGACGCCAGACTATGGAAGATCATCAAGGAAGAGATCAAGCCCTGGTTTCGACGAAATCATCCCGGAATCAATTCAAGTATTGCAGTCAGTGAGCTCTTTGGATACTACAGGACTGCTATCATCGAGACATTTCATGGTGATATTGATTCTTTCTGGATGAGCAATGGCGTCAATCATTTTAAGAGACGCTGCTTTCTATCCAGGAATGCTCGCGAAACCATTCATTCCACAAAAAGAGAAGAGTTTTCAACCTTGCAAGCTTCTTCTCATGACTCCAAACTCGACATACCCTATTCTCAGCGAATCGATCCAGGCTATGTTTATGTGAAGGGGAAGGATGCTTCATTACACAACGCTGCGGAAGAGTTTAAACAAGAGTGGTTTGACGCACTCTGGCTACACTTTGCATCGTTTCACAGAGTACCCCAAACGAAAAGAGATATGCTTGAGTTTGTCAGGGAAACTCATCCTCTCGCATCCTTTGCCCAAGAGTGCAGAGCCGACCTTTATGACGAGGCCACCCAAGACGCTGATTCGGAGCAACCGGAAATGGAAACTGTTCGGGAAGATTAGAAAGTGCTACTTGATTCCAAGGGGAATTGACTCTAGAATGCGCGCTTTAATTCGCGACTGGACTTGCTCACAAGTCGGTCATAATAATGGAGAATGAGTGCAAGCGAAGAAATTAACGCCCAATCTCATGGTAGAAAAAGTCAACACCAGTCTGGAATTCTACAAAATGCATCTGGATGCTGAAGTTATTCTGACAGTACCTACACTGGGTGAATTTGACTTTGCCATCCTTCAAATTGGAGAGACTGAGCTCATGCTTCAGTCACGAAACAGCCTCAGTGAGGAAATACCGGATTTTCAAGAACGAACGACCGGCGGGTCCTTTACCCTCTATTTTGAAGTCGAGGACATAGAAGCCTGCTATAAAAATCTCAGAGGCCGGGTGGAAATGGTTCAAGACATTCATGAGACCTTTTACGGGACTCGTGAATTTTCATTCAAGGACCCAAACAGCTATATCATCGCCTTGTCAGGAAAAGTTGAATCCAAAGATGATGAAGATGCTGATGACGACGAAATCTGATCGTCCTTTTTTCTCCCTGCGTCGCCCGCTGGAAATTGAGATTCCTCAACTCTCAAGGCTTCAGGTCGAACTATGGCAAGAAGCCTACGAGTCACAAATCGATTTGGACTTTTTAAAAGCCCTGAAGCCCACCGGCTTTGAAAATGGCTGGCGAAACAATCTGCAAAACAAAGATCAACTCAGGCTCTGCGCAGAATTTGAAGGCGAGATGGTTGGATTTTGTGGTGCGGGACCAGCGAGAGACAAGGGAATGGGCGCCAAGGGTGAAATGTACGCTATTTACTTGCGTAAAAAACTCCAGGGCCGTAGGTTGGGAAAGCGGATGATGGTCGAAATGTTTCAGTTTCTCCTGGACTCGTCCTTTGACAGCCCCTATGTATGGGTCCTGGAGAGCAACCCCACCTGCGATTTTTACAAAGCCTGTGGTGGTGAGCTTCTTCCAGTTCGCAAATCAATTCACATTGCGGGAAAAGAATATCCGGAATGCAGCTTCCTCTTCCCACAATTACAACACTTGTGCAAGTAGCCTGCAATCTACGTTATCATCCAAGACTTTTTAGAAATTCTGCCGTTTTTTCTTTGGGCCGACCCACAACAGCTTTTCCTTCACTAACCAGGATTGGCCTTTCCAATAGTTTGGGGCATTCAATCATGGCTTCAAGCAACTGAGAATCCATACTTTCTTTACTTAAGCCCAGCTCTTTAAACTCTTTCTCTTTCGTCCTTGTCCATTCAATGACAGGCAAACTCAAAACCGAAGTCAAACTTTCAAGCTCGTCCCGGGAAAGTCCGTCTTTGAGATAAAGCTTAATATTGAACTCTTTGCCGGACTCCTCGAGCAGGGACAGCGATTCTCGACTCTTGGTACATCTTGGATTATGGTAGATAGTTATCATATTCACCTCTGAAATTAACTGTCCTATTGATACTTCAATCCTACTTGAAAATCCAGACTTGTATTTTAGATTCACCACAGCTTCGAGCGCTAGATAATCGTATCTGAGGAAGAGGGGATGGAGTAACTGAGTAAAACCTGTCAGTAGGGTTCTAATTACAATCCAAGGAAAGGCAGTGTTGCAAAGAGGAGAATGTGATAGCCAAGATTTGCCTTTCTTAGACCCACAGACTCAATTTTATTGTTCAGGTCCCAAAGAACATTGTCCACCAAAAGGTAGGAAACAAGACCTGAGAATCCCAATTGCAAAATCAATGCGAACTGAAGTGCATGGAAACCTTTGGATGCCAGCACACTTGAGAAAAGCAGGATCAGCAACAAAGGAGGAATCAATCCCGCAGAGTTGCGGGAAAATGCAGGTCGCTTCAGGATAACTCTGGTCTTTGCTATAAAATAGAGGCACAACAATACAGCCAATGAACTCACCTGAAATTCAAAGTGAGTTCCCGCCAGCAGAAGCCCCGGAAACAGACTGGTCACAATAGCTGCAAGAGAACTGAAGGCTGATTGAAAAATGGATAGACCTGCAATAAGCCTCAAACACAGCGCCAGCAGAAAGATATAGACAAGGACATAGCTATAAAGCTCAGTTGTCCAAACTTGATCCAGTCCTCGAAACCAGGCCAAACTAACCGGATAAACTGTACTAGCCTCTGCTCTAAATGTGGCTGTGAAGAAAATCAAAGAAATCATTCTTTTCATGATTTCAGGCTATCTCTACAGGAGCGGCAATGCAAGGTTGTTGAGCGCGGTTCATCATTGAGACTAGATGTGTCGGTAGTGTGTCTGGTACAGTACAGTATGCGAAAGATCATTCATGTAGATATGGATGCATTCTATGCATCTGTTGAAGAAAGGGATCATCCCCAATGGAAGGGCTTTCCAATTGTAGTTGGTGGTACACCTCAGAGCAGGGGTGTTGTCTGTGCAGCGAACTACAGAGCACGAGAGTTTGGGATCCATTCGGCCATGCCATGCGCAACGGCCTATAAACTCTGTCCAGAGGCCATCTTTATTCGTCCCAATTTTCACAAATACCGTGAAGTCAGCCAACAAGTGCAGTCAATATTCAAAGACTACACCGACTTGATACAACCTCTCTCTTTGGATGAGGCCTGGTTGGACGTTAGCAGAAATAAAACAGACAACCCTTCAGCCACCTGGATTGCCAGGGAAATCAAAGAACGTGTCAATAAGACCACATCACTAACATGCTCTGCAGGTGTTTCCTATAACAAGATGCTTGCAAAAATTGCCTCAGACCATCAAAAACCCAATGGACTAACCACAATTCCTCCCAGTGAAGCACGCAGCTTTCTGGAAGAAATCTCGCTTGCCAAGATCCCCGGTGTCGGTAAAGTTTTCTTCGAAAGTCTGCAGAATCAGGGGTTGAGAACTGGTAAGGATGTTTTGGCCTACTCTCTTCCCGAGTTTGTTGAACTTTTTCCACATCGCGGTGCGAGCTTGTACCGCAAGTTGTTAGGCGAAGATCATAGTCCCGTGAAAAACGATTCTGTACGTAAGTCGATAAGTGTTGAGACCACATTTCACAAAGATTTGCCCGCGAATCAGGAGTTTCTTGATCAATGGAGACTATTATGCCAGGAGTTTTGCAAAAGACTGGAGCGCAATAATTTAAGGGGAAGAACATTTGTACTTAAACTCAAATGCAATAACTTCCGGCAGATCACACGAAACTTTCAAAACTCTGAATCTGAGATAGAAGAAGAGGATTTGTACAATCGTTGTGTCTCTACACTGAAAAATCTACTTCCAACAATTGAAGAAAAGGAGTTTCGTCTGATAGGAATTGGCCTTACCAACCTGGAAGATGAAAAGAAGTCACAGCCTAGTTTAGCAGGCCACTTTCAGGAAAAGAGAAGCTCCAGAGTATAGCTTCCAACTCCCTATTTTGATGGAGAACTGCTAGAATGTCTGCATGACTTTCACAGATACCCTCATTCGGCTTTTTTTAATATTATTGTTACTACCTGAAATTTGGGCTGCTGGAGACCCCATTCAGGCCTTGAGGTCACAGGAAGTTGACGTTCTGGGTAAGGATCTCAGCGCTGTCCAGGGAATGGTTTTTGACGAGGACTCCAATCCAATGTCAAATTTTGCAGTTTGGGTAAAGATTCCCTCACACATTCCAAGCAGAGAGCCCCTGGTTCAGGACATGGTCCAGAGAGGCAAGGAGTTTCATCCGAAACTTTTGATTGCACCGGTCAACACCAAAGTATGGTTTCCCAATGATGATCCTATTTTTCACAATGTGTTTTCCTATAATCCAGTTCAACGGCTTGACCTGGGTAACTACAAAGGAAAGGGAACTCCTGTTCTTTTTGATAAACCGGGAGTTTATCCGATTGGCTGTGAGATCCATCCCTGGATGTCAGCCCATATAGTCATCGTTAATACGCCTTTTTACGGAAAAACAAACTCCAGTGGAGAGGTTATCATCAGAGATCTCGTGCCGGGGCAATACACTTTCTATCTCTGGGCCGACCGTTTGAAGAAGGGTATCAAAACTGAGGAGATTGTAAGACCGGGACTCAACAAAGTCACCTGGACTATTGGAAAAGACAAGCTCAAAAAGAGAAGAAAGAAGCGTCGGAAATCTCAGTCCAGAAATTTGCAAATTGATACAGATCCACCGGGCTATTCTGATTCTAACGATGGTGGCTATGGGAATGATATCTACGACAATTAGTAGATTTAGCCCCTGAGGACCTCTTTGACGGCTTCTCTGATTGTATCGAGCTGAAAGGGTTTGGAAACCACTTTCTTAACCATACTTCCATACTCGTCAGTAATTCTTTCCATTTCCTTCTCATCAAACCAGGCAGACATCAAAATCACTTTGGTATTGGGGGCTATTTTGTCGAGCTCTTGCAATAAGAAGAATCCATCAGACTCCGGCATCATAATGTCAGTGAGTACGAGATCAACAAAATTCTCTTTAAAGGATTCCAGGCCTTCTTCACCATCCTTGGCAAGAAACACAGTATGATCCTCACTTTCAAGGGCTCTGCGAGCTATCTCTTGGATTACTTCTTCGTCATCGATGATCAGAATTTTTGCCATGTCTTTTCTTTCCCTTGCCTGTTGCAAGTGTAATCCTACAAACTCTTCATAACAAGAATTTTCCAGTAGGCCACGTATCCGGGATTGAAGGCCTACAGAGAAAAATCCTCATCATCACTTTCAAAATCCACGCCATCCGGTCCAATGTATCGAACAATCAGATAGGAAATATCATCGGAAGGGTCTCGACCTTGTCGGTGCCCATCCAGGTCAAAATTTAAAATATCCCGTATCTCCTGAACACTCTTTCTCTGATAGGTTTTGATCAGCTCCTGCAACGGCTCCAAACCATAGAGATTAAGCATTGGGTCCTCAAGTTCATTTACCCCGTCAGTGTATAAAATGACGATATCACCGGGATTGAGCTGCACACTCTCAAGGCTATAAACTCCACCCTCGAACATTCCAAGAGGTAAACCCTTTCCATGCAATTCCTCAAACTCCTGGCTTTCATTTCGAAAAACAAGCATCTGATTGTGACCAGCAGAACTAAACCGGGCCAAACCTGTACGCGAATCAAGAATCATGAGAAAGACGGTAGCAAACAAATTCGCATTGTTCATTTCGCACAGAGCCAGATTGGCATTGGTGATCGTTTCACTAGGGTCAAAGTTATGGGAGCAGTATTTCAGATAAGCTTTACAACTTGCTCCAAACAATGCGGGACCAATTCCTTTTCCGCTAACATCAGCCATAGTCAGGACAACTAAGCTATCATCAAGCTCATAAAAATCCAGAAAGTCTCCTCCCAGAAATCGTGCAGCTTCAAAGGAGTAGCTAAGCTCAATCCGCCCTTCCATATCAGGGATTTTTGAGGGCAATAGATCCTTTTGTATGGAGCGACCCTCCACATTATCCTGTTTGATTTTATCCAGGTAGAGCTTGTTGACCAAAGTCGCCACCTGAGCAAGATAGGACTGAAGGTAATTATTCTGTTCCTCCTTGAATCTTACATCCATCAAATTACCGAGGAACAAAAAACCCTCGATAGCTATATCCAGATTTTCACGAACTTCCACTTCCGGAGGTCTCAGAGGCAAAACTATTGCATTCTTTAATCCAAGAGAAATCGCTTGTTCCACTGACAACTCCAGTGGCTCCTCACAGTTTCTGGCGATATGTATCACCCGGGATTCAAAACTCTCCTTTAGCTTCTCACGAAGCGACTTCACCGAAGAAACCAGAAGCTTTTCCCTGCTTTGAAACTCGAAAAAACCAATAAACACTACACTGGCGTTAAAATGCTCACTCAAAGAGTCACAGGCCTGGGCAAGAACCAGATCATAAGACTCATCTTCCAGGGTATGCTCTGTGAGCGACTTGATAGACTCCATTTCTCTGATGCGTTCCTGAATCCTTCGAACCATGAACTTGAAAGCTCGAAACAAATCACCCAGCTCGTCTTCTCTGCGATCAATAGCAGAGCTCTTAAACCCAAGACCCTTCGTGTATTGATCCATACTGTGAGTGATGGCTACCAAAGGTTGCACAAGATCTCTCGCTAACCGGGCTCCCATAGCAACACTAATCAACAATCCGAGGAAGAAAAGAATGCACAATGTGAACCATAATGCATTCAAAGGTGCATTGATCACTTCCAAAGGAGTCTTCAGCTCGAACTCATGCCTGGAGAATTCGGGAACACGCAACAGAGAGGCGATAACATTTTTGCTTTCCTTATCTGACCTGGTGACTCCCTTGAATCGGATATCAACAGAAGTGAAGCTTTGAGCACTCTGGATCTGATTTTTGAGTGAAAATCTGTCCCGCTCCTCCCAAGAGAGATAAAATCGAAGGGAGTTGAAGAGATAGTGAACCAAACCGGGTGCCTTTTCCGCTTTGGTATTGCCGTCATTGACCAAACTCAAAAACAAGTCCCTTATAAGCTTCTTGAAAGATTCACTGGCCGAGCTTGGTCGAAAACTCACCTTTAAATCTCGAGTTATGGTGGAATCAGTTTTCCACAATTTTTCAAGATCCTGGAAGAACGTAGAACTGCTTTGTAAGGCTTCTTTGTTCTTATTCATGATCTGCAGCAAGGACAAGTAGAAGTCCTGCAACTCAACTTCCTTGGTCCCTACTACCCCAAGCAATCTTGGAATCGGTGCGATCCCTGCTGAAAATTCGCGCATTGGATAATGGGAGGGAAACACATTGGAATATATCTTCAATCGACGATCACCAGAGATTATCTCGTGAACTCCACCAAGCTCCAATTCCAGACCCGTAGCCAGTTTGATCCCCATTTTAGTTCCCGAATTCATCGCCAGATCACCCAGATACAGGACACGTGTAAGATGTCTCAAAATTAGTTTGAGACTTGACCAGTCCTTGTCATCACGAACCTTGTCATATTCTCTGAGAAAACCAATCACATAAGTTTGGGAGGAGACATCACGGTCAAATCGAATCTGCTCCATATATTTATCCCATTTTGCGTTGATAAACTGGAAGAACTCATAGAGCGGTGCATCATACATATCGCAAAGTCTCGCCAAATCAGCCCATTCATCAGATCGAAGAGAATTGTTGTTCGCCATTCGCTGGAGTAAGCGATCTATCGCTTCCCATCTAGACGTAGTGGAAAAAGGGGAGAAGAGTAACCTGAGCTCTTCCAGGTCCACCGATTGATTCACGGGAGCTTTCTCATACTCATTTTGGGAGTCATAGTTGGATCGAATCTCAAGAACTCTCTCCAGGAATTGAATTCGATATTGCTCCAACTCAAAGAAAATCTCTCGTAATCGGCGCATGGAATCCGAATCGAGAACTCTTTGTTGATTCAATATCGATCGAATACTCATCATCTTTTGCTCAACAAAAGGACTGTTCAAATAGAGCTTGTCAAAGTCAAAAAAATCCCGACTATGCACTTGGGATGTCTTCTCGAGCAAAGTTTTAAGTCGCTCTCTGATCCCGGCTTTCCAGCCTAAAACTTCGTAGATGAAATAAAGCTCTGTAAGGTCATTCAATCTGCTGAGTTTTTCGTCTTCATTTTCACCCTTGATTCTAGCTTCCTCATATTCTCTGAAAAACACCTCAAAGTGCTGCCTGACTCTGGCCAAATCAGGAATGTTAGCCATCAAATCCAGCTGATCCACCCATCCGTTTCCGTAGGTATTGAGTAAAACCTGGACTCTAACAGGGAAGAAGCGGTCTACTCTGGGAAGATCTTTTTCTGATGGACGTGGCATGAAGCCCATTTTTCCGTGGAAAGACTGAAGATAGAGTTCGAAATTCTCTTTCGGTCTTTGATAAAACTCATCCACCTGCATTCCAAGAGCTTGACGCACTCTTTCAAATTCTTTGCCCATATGATCGTATGCAACCATTGTGGCTTCATGAAAAGATGGCTTGAATTTATTCATGTAATAGGACTGATATTGAGACAGCTGCCTTTTGTGATGTTGCTTGATATCTCGAACCAACAATTCCTGTCTGTCACTCCATGAACTTTGCAGAAAATACATAAGGAGTAAGGCCGGGCCTAATAAAGCCAGCCCAAACCAGAGTAAAAAGCGATGACTCAGTTTTCCATTGAAGTTTTTGCTCTTCAAGCCGCTCCCCACTGAGCCTCATAACGCATGAGAATGAAGGTCACATCATCAGAGGGGAAAACACCTTCCCGGTAGCGATCCAATTCTTCTACAAGTAGTGTGGAGATATCCTCCACAGATTCATGCCTGAATTTCTTGTAGAAGTCTATCAAACGTTGCTCTCCGAATAGCTCCAGCCTGCAATTCTCCAACTCCGTCACTCCATCGGTGTAAAGTAGGAGAGTGTCTCCATCCTCCAAATCCAGTACTTTGGACTCATAGGGCATTCCCTCGAATACACCCAGGGGCATACCCTTGGCACTGAGCTCATTAAGATCTCCATTCTTGCTAAACAAAAACATGCGATTATGACCTGCAGAGCCATAATGAAGCTTGCCCTCTTTCAGGTCGAAAAGTGCATAAAACATCGTCAGAAAGAGACTCGAAGATTTATCTTTGCAAAGAAACTGATTTAAAACATCCAGGCAATCCCCTGGCTGGGTATGGGAAAGAACCATAGCCCGCATGCTTGCTCGAGAAGTCGCCCCGAACAGCGCAGGTCCAATACCCTTACCGGAAACGTCGGCAATGACCGCACCCAGCATGGAGTTTTCACCAACGGGTCCGATAAAATCGTAGTAATCTCCCGCCAGGCCTCTGGCACTCACAAAATGAAAAGATGTTTTTAGTCTAGGATCTTCGATAGCTTTCTCTGGCAAGAGATTCTTTTGGACTTGCTGTCCCTGCGCAGTATCCTGTCGAATCTGATCAAGAAAACTCTTCATAAGAACTGTTCGACCTTGCTGGAAGATAGCCATCAGTAACTCCTGGTCAGAATCCTGACTTCCCTCTAAAAACAGGAGACCTTTCACCCTTTTCTCAGCCTTTGCATCGGCTTGCGGAAGGTACAAAAACAGCCTCCCATTCCAGCTGTGAACATTGACTTGAGGATGCACGCTGTACTCCAGCTCCTTCGGGTTTTGAACAACTTCAATTCTCAAGAACTCTTCTACAAATTGCTTCTTTTCTTCTTCATCGAATCCGTGAAACAAATATTGGCTACTTAAGTGAGGAAACTCTCTTTCAAAAAAACCAAAGACCACCCTGCTACTTTGAGTCCTGTCTACAATTGCCTGTAACAAAGAATTCAAAATCTCTAATTTGTCACGACCACTTGCAAGCTGTTCCTGAACCGAACGAATGGTAATCATCACACTCAAACGTTTGTGCACCTCGTCCGTCATTTCATTTGAGAAGTGGGCCAACTTGCCAATCTCTGTATTGTCTCTGATCTGAACCTTTTCAAAGTCTTCATCACGAGTCAGGCGATCCACCTGTTCACTTAATGCCCGAATCGGAGTCACAACCTTTCCTGACAGGATGAAGCCCAATATTCCACTGGAAAACAGTACCAGGGCAATGATCAATGTATTGGTAAGCAATTCCTTGCGAAGAGGCGCTAGAAGAGCGTCGATGGGCCGGGTTATTAACATGGTCTGCTTGTGAAAGTGTTCACTGGGGTAGAGTGTACAAAGAAGCTTCTGTCCCTGCTCACCCAGCATCTCAAAATGAAGTGGAAGCTGCTGCTTTACTGCGGCCTTTGCCATCAGTTGAACTGATGGGTCAAAGTGAATTGTTTCCTGTTCCTTTTGAACTGCATCTCTCAAATACTCGCGTAATTCAGCACTGGACCATTCCAGATTTCCACTTTCAGGATTGAGCAGGGAGAGCATTCTTCCGACTTCTCGAAAGTCCTTTTCCTTGCTACTGCCTTCATAGAAAATACCGGCATATTCGTCACTTTCGAGATATTTGAATCCACGATCTTCCTTGCTTAGAGACAGAAAGAAGTTGTATCGATCATCGGCATCAAACAAAGAGCCCAGATTGAGATCATAATTGAAAGCATCAAAGCTCTGCTCATTGTTCAACAAACTCTCTTTCAAGGTCTCCAGGCGATTCAATTCGCTCTGAAATGTTTTAGCCAGCCTGTGCTGATTACCAGCAGCCTTGTAGAACAATATCTCTGTTTGTCTGTAATCGAGGAAAACAACGTAAAGACCCTGGATTGCTTCCACAGTCTTTCCTTTTTTATCAGCTTTTGAATTCAGGTAGTCTTCCCAGGAGTAATTATGTGGCAAGACTCCGTAGTAGACATCTATGGTTGGATTAAGAAGTCTGACCTTCAGAAACTTCTCAGAAGCATCGAGCAGATTCACCTGTAACAAGTCAGTCAACTCCTGCATATGAACCTGATTGAGTCGCTCTCCATAGACATATTGGCGCATCACAGGCACAAAGACATTGATCAATTCATCCCAGACCAACTGGCCCATATCATTGGAAAATATAGCTGGGTGGTTGGGAAGGTTTCTAAAGTAGCGTGAATCGTTCGATTTCTCTAAAAACCGATAAACTTCTTCCTTGTTGTCAAAGTACTCGGGTATTGTTTCTGGCCTGGGAGCAAGACTCGAATAGGTCATTGGGAGATCCAGATCTTTCTCAGGCTGATACCCATAATTACGATAAAAGGGGTCTGCTCCGGAGCGCTCCAATACAAATACCTGACAATGCAGTGGAATATCATTAGAGTCCAGATCCGGGCTTTTCTGCAATATTCTCCAGTCCACTTTTTTGCGGTAACGGAGCTGATGCTTTGAGTAGGCCAGACGCAATGCTCTGGCTTTCTCTGGTTCTTCCTCCAGCTTTTCAAACTGCTTTCGATTCTTGTTCAGCCAAACCTTCACAGAGTTTGAGCCGGGGAGATCTCTCCAGACTTTATCCTGGTAAAAGTCGGCACCAATCTGACGCAGTCGATCACGATAGCTCAAAAAGATATCTTCAAACTCTTTGGCTTGCGCCACATTCTCCTGAAGAATCCTGCGTTGAATAAGATCACTTTTGCGATGGAAAGTATCGTAGCCCAACCTGAAGAGGATGTAAGCTGGCAAACTGACCGCCAACAAAAAGTTCAGCAAAAACCGGAGGGAAAGATTGGAGCGAACTTTCCTGAAAAATCTCATCCCTACTCAGTGTCAGCAACACCAACCCGTTGCCGGGAGGAAGCCCCCACCAAATCCTGTGCTTTCAGAGATCTTTGCAATCGCGCCAGGTATTCCTGGATTCGTCTCGCATTCGCTCCAAAATCTGACTTACCTACTCTGGATTTACTTCTCATGGAAACTTTGATCCCTTGAGATGTTTGCTCAACCCTGATCCAGACATCATCAACAAATCCCATAGTAGGAGTTCTGGCTTCGGCCTGGATAACTCCATCGGAGAGCTGGACATTGGTCAGAGTCCAAAGAGGCATGGCCTTGGCTGTTCGAGCACTGACCCAGAATACGGCCGAATAAGAACCTTTCCACAAAACTGGTTTCAATTCAGGGTAGGCCTCTGATTTTCCTGTTTCCACATCATTGACCACTGGAAATGAGAATCGCAGAGCAAGAAACGCCACCAGAACTACAGTGAATGCTATTGCTGTCTTTTTCTTCATCTCTGCTTCGATTTCAATTCGCTCCCGTAGTCTCTTTACAGAATCCGGACCATAAGGATATATTGACTGACAACTCCGGGAACAGCCTCAAAGTGTACCACTCTCGCATCTTTCATATCACCCCTGAAAACTCGATTGAACAATTATTTCGAACGGGAGTTTACACAACCCCGACCCTGGAATCAGAAAAGTTTATTCACTGCAGTACCAAGGAGCAGGTTTTACACCCGGCCAAAGCCCTGTTCTCCGGGCGAACTGACCTGAGATTGCTGGAAATTGACACTGATCCTGAAATCCTCAAATCGAAACTCGTTCACGAAGATTGCTATAAAGAAGGCATGCTGTTTCCCCATGTCTATGGACCAATTTCGATAGATGCAATTCGCCGCATCCATCCCTTTCCCTGGTGCGAAGAATCTGGCTTCAACACTCCTGAAACCTCAGAAGACTTTCGAGATTCCAAAGTTCTGGCGCTGTTTGATCTTGATTCCACCCTGATTCGGGGAACACAAAACCATCGGGCAGCTTTTGAAAGGGCGTTTGAGTCTTGTACTGGTCAACCACTTGGACTGGAAGGAATACCCGTTCACGGTCAGACCGACAGAAATTTAATCAAAAAAATTTTACAGAATGCCGGGATCTCACAATCAGAAGATTTGCTTGAAGGACTTGAGAAGGAACTGATTTCCCAGTATTTCAGGATTGAATTTGAGCAGCCAGATACGGTTCAGGAGATTGAAGGGGCATCTGAAGTACTTCAATACCTGAAAGCTCGTGGGATTCCAATCTGTGCTGTTACCGGAAACATGGAGAATATTGGTTGGAACAAACTTAAAAAGGCCTCTCTTGATCAGTTTTTCTGTTTCGGAGCATTCTCCAGTCACAGTGGAGAGCGCAGCGAGTTAGTTGCTTATGCCCTCAGGGAGTTTCCTGGTTTGAGTCATTGCTTTCTGGTTGGTGACGCAACTCAGGATATGAAAGCTGCCAGAGCGAACAATATCCTGGCTCTGGGAGTGACCACAGGTGTTGCGAGCAGCAAGGAACTTACGGATGCAGGGGCAGATGCAGTCTTTTCAAACTTGAGCGAAGTGCAGAACTACTTAAACCAGATTCTTCCATGAAGAAAGTCCTCATAATAGACAATGATCCAAGAATAGAAGAACTCTGCGACAAATTGAGTCTGGAATATTAAGTCAATCACACTACCCAGCCCGTGGACTTCTCTACAGAACAAGAATGGGATTTGATTCTTTACAGGACCCAAATGAACCTGGACTGGCAAGGGCTTGTTAACAGAATTCAGGAAATCCATTGGCATCCGGTTGTAGTCGGCCTCAGTCTGGGTAATCAGAAACTTGATCCTCTCAAAGGATTCAGCGGGATTACCCACTACACAGTCTCAAGAGCGGCACAGACGCAAATGATTCAACTCCAGATCAAGAAGCTCATTGCGCAACAGGAAGAAACCAATACCTGGTTCGATCATGAGAAAATCGCAGCAACATCAGCCACTAAAATCAAAGTCAAACGCAAACTCAAAAGTGCCTTTTTTTTTACTTTTTGGGCTTGTGTTTATGCTGTTATTCATTCTTCTCTTTGAGTGGTACGCTACTGAAGTGGAGCCCGAACAAAGATTGCCAGGAGACAAACCCGGAGAAAACAAGATACAAGCTCCTGGCCCAGGACAAGTTCCTGATAATATTCGCGAACAAATCCTAAAGAGAAATCCGGGGCTCGAGTTTTAAATCAGTCAAATCTTCAAGAACAGGGATGTCCCTTAGAATTGCCTCCTGAATCTGCTCCAGGCTGGCTTTCCCACTCTTCACAAGGCAAGAGCGAAAGCCCAGGTCCAGGGAACCAAGTACATCAGACTCAAAATCATCACCAATCATCATCAGATTTTCAGGCTTCTTACCCAATATCTTGGCTGCCAGCATATAAAAATCTCTTTGGGGTTTCCCAAGAACTCTCTCACAAGAAACTGAAGCGGCGTACTCAAGGGCTCTTACGAATCCACCTGGTCCCGCACACAGCCCATCTTTGGCTTTGTAAAATCTATTGGTATGAAAGGCCCAAAGAGAGGCACCCTCCATTAATTGTCTTAGCGCATGATTAAAGGCTGACATCGTAAATTCTTCACCCATTTCGCCCACAAGTACCACATGATTTCCCTGTGACTGCCATTTCAGCCCACTGAACTCGGTCTTGGCAACATCGCGCATCAATAAAGTCACACCAGTAACTCCAACTTCCTCAAGAGCACTCCTGGCAACAATCAGAGGAGTTATTATTTGCTCTTCTCGAACTTGAAGTCCCTCCTTCATAAAAAGCTCAAGCAAGTCTTTTCGGGGCTTTGTAGTGGTGTTGGTTACAAAGAGCAGGGGAAACTCTTTTTTCAAGAGCTCGCTCAGAAGTTCAACTACTCCGGGAATCCATTCTCCATCTATATAGAGAGTCCCATCCATATCCAGTAGCAATCCTTCGATTGCAAAATCAATCTGCTGCACCCCATACCTCGATTGTCGCGATTTCTTCCACCAAATTATGCTCTGTGCTATCTTCACAGCTACTTCAAGGAGGCACTATGTTACAAGAGATAGGATCAAAACTCAGCTATTGGGCCCAACGCAATATGCCTGACCCTTTCCTGTTTTCAATTCTTCTGACCTTCCTGACTCTTGGACTAGCTGTTTTACTGACTGAAACGAGCCTTCTTTCAGTACTCAATCACTGGAGCTCTGCTTTCTTCAGCTCGGGAATCCTCAGTTTTGGGATGCAGATGTGTCTGATTCTTGTCACTGGCTTTGCCCTTGCCACCAGCCCTCCGATACAGTTCCTGCTAAAGAAACTCTCCAGCATTCCAAAGTCCACTGGATCTGCCACTGTTCTTATCTCTGCCGTAAGTATTTTTACAGGTCTCATCAACTGGGGCCTTGCTATTGTAGTCGGAGCATTACTTGCCCGAGAAGTTGCAATACAGGCTTACAAAAAGGGAATCGTCATGCATTACCCTATCCTGGGTGCAGCGGGTTATATGGGTCTTGCTGTTTGGCATGGTGGATGGAGCGGTTCTGCACTCCTGGCTGTCTCCCAGGCCGACCACAGTGTTGCTGAGATAACAGGAGTAATCGCCCTGGAATCCACTTTGTTTTCCGGTTTGAATCTCATCATTTCACTTCTTCTGCTAGCAGGCATTCCGCTTTTGCTTAAAGCTCTGGTTCCCACAGATGAAGAAAAGATCATCAGCGTCAAAGATGTCTTGGCGGAAGAGCACTTTCAAGACAGAATGGTTGGTAATGAACCCGCAAGAAGAGAAGGTCTGGCTGGACTGTTGGACAACTCGTTTCTGATCACCTTCTTGATTGTGGGGATGGCGGTGGCTGCTACCTACAGTTATTACCTCGAAAATTCCAAGCTTCCCCTCAATTTGAACTGGATCAATTTCCTGTTTTTGTTTTGCGGCCTTCTGTTTCATCGCAGCCCGGTAGCCTATTCAAAAGCTGTCTCGGAAGCTTCGAGTGCCTGCGCCGGGATCATTCTACAGTTTCCTTTCTATTCAGGAATCATGGGTTTAATGAAAGGAAGCGGCCTGGCCAGCCTGTTTATTTCCGGACTAACTTCAGCCAGTACGGGCCCGGGCAGTTTTTACTGCCTTGTCTTTTTAAGCGCCAGCCTGGTGAATTTGTTTGTACCCTCAGGAGGAGGACAATGGGTGATTCAGGGACCAATAATCATGGAAGCTGCTCAGCTCTTGAACGCAAGTTATGAAAGAACTCTCCTGGCCTTTTGTTATGGTGATCAATGGACTAATCTGTTTCAACCATTTTGGGCCTTGGCCCTGCTTGGAATTACTGGCTTGCGAGCTGCTCATATTATGGGATACTGCATAGCAATAATGGGAGTTGGAATATTGTTCTTTCCATTGGCGCTGATTTTCTTGCCATGATTAACGTTAAGTCCCGGGAGTAATTTATGAGCCCTAAAATTGTGTTGCTTACAGGAGGCCTTGCAATGTTCTTGGCGGTGGCTTTAGGTGCCTTCGGTGCTCATGGCTTGAAGTCCCGAGTAGACGAATCCATGCTTGCTATCTGGAGCACTGCTACCCAGTATCAGATGATTCATGGTCTGGCTATGCTTTTGTGTGCCCTGATTGCCAGGAGTTTTGACAATCCCTCATTTCTGATCTGTGGATTTCTATTTCTAGCAGGTATGGTATTTTTCAGTGGTTCCCTGTATGTTCTTGTATTGAGTAATATCAGGATTTTAGGTGCAGTGACCCCAATTGGAGGAGTCCTGTTTTTAGTCGGGTGGGCATACTTTGCTTACTTGAGTTGGGGGTTGAAATGAACTGTTTAAGCAATCGCACTTTGTATGTGGTTCGCGCCACTGAAGAAATGTTGACCTGGGTGAATTCCCTGAAAGATACCGAAGGGGATCAGCTTAGTCTCGAAGAAGTCAATGAAGACAGTTCCGCGTACCTTTTGGACTCCAGTGATGAACTTGAAGAGATGGCACCCCATGACCTACTGGCAACAGCTGTAGAAGAAAATTGGGAAGAATGGTTCCTCATGGAACTTCGGTCCTGGACACAGGACGAAAAGGAATGGCCACAAGAAATCAGCCTTGAAATGTTTGAAGAGTGGTTTGATGTCAGTTATCACTCCATGATTGTAGATATGAGTGAAGAAGACTACCTCATTGAAGAGTACGAGTAAAGATCTTCACCAGCTACCCGGTCTTGGGCTAAAAACGACCCAAATGCTTGAGGAAGTTTCAATTTTCAATGAAGAGGATTTGCGATCTCTGGGAGCCCCTCAAGCCTATGTTCGACTCAAGCTACGTTTTAGTAATGGAGTGAATCGCAATGCTCTGCATGCATTATACGGAGCGATTGAGGGAAAGGACTGGCGGGAACTGACGTTGCAAGAAAAAGACGCCTTGGATCTTGCTGTAGAAGAGGCCCTGAATGACTTCTGAGAACGATCTGTAAGGCTCCTTTTGAGTAGACATCTCAATTTTTCTACCTTGGCATTTGGGAGTATTCATCAGTTATTTGGATTGTCTTACCCTTGATCAGAGTGACGCCTGAGTACCTCAGTCTGGGTTTACCCACCATGCCGGCCATAAAAAAATGCCAGAGTCTCGTGAGAAACTCTGGCAGCTTTAAGATTTTCCAATTCAGTGGACTGAAGACCTAGAATATCCAGTCGGAAATGATAGAGATGATCTTGCGTCCCAGGTTTACTTTGGGAGCTTCCTTGCTGTGATTCTTCCAGTCATTCCAGAACAGATCAAGGTATTCCTCTACAATTCCACCCTCCATGAAGGCGAACATTTCATAGTTTGACTGGAAAGCACCACTGGTGAAGTTTGTGGAACCTATTCCCAGAGTCTTGTCATCCACGATGCAGATCTTCATATGAAGCTCAGCTCCTGGGCCAACCTTGTAAAATCGTGCCTCCACGTCCAGTTCCGGATGCTTTTCCTGGATTTTCTGGATCACAGCTACAGCCTTGTTGTTAGGTCCACCTCTCCAGTCACGATAGTAAAGGTGCTCAGCCGGGTCCAGCAGAAGACGAATCTTCACTCCGCGCTGGGCCGCTCTTGCTACTGCTTTCAATACCTTGGTGTCATTGAAGAGAAGGTTCTCAACCAAAATGGAGTGCTTGGCTTCATCAAACAGTCGAATCAACTCTTCTCGAGTATTGCGCGCAAACGGTGCAGTTACAGTAAATCTGGATGTAGATTTCTTGTAAGAAGGATCTTTGTAAAGCTCTTCCATTTTAGCCAGGGCATCTTCTTCGGTATAAAGAAGACGAGGATGTTCCTTGGCCCATCCACAGATCCAGTTGTTGGCAAAATTCTTTTCCAATTCCTGAACGAAGGGACCGGCAACATGTACCATTGTGTCGTGGTTCTTGCTGGTTGTGTCCGCGTAATTCATTCCTCCGAAAATAGCCTCAACTCCGTCAATCACAAGAATCTTGGAGTGATCAACTCGCACGGGTACCCAGGCATCAATGAATTTGGTTTCCGCGTGAACTGTAGGAATTCCCATAGCCTTCGCCTTGCTCATCTTTTGCATGTAAGGTGACTTGATAACCGGATTTCCAGCTTTCTCTGCTTCATGAAGCTCATCAAAAATCTCTTGTTCCTTAAGCTTCGCCTTATCGTAGGACTGGCTGGTTTTAGATAGAACCAGGAAGACGTTGACACCCTGATCTTGCTTTTTCTTCAAAGCTGCAAGAATGTCGTCTCCGATCTTTCCCCCGAAAAGATATGAACCAAAGAAAATCTGCTTTTTTGCACTTTCGATCAACTCGATTGTCTTTGGAAAGACTTCGTCCTTGTCCACAAGCTTCTTGGCAACCAGTTCATGATTCTGCCAGTCCAGCTGGTGAAGTTGAGGGGCAATATGCTTCTCATAGTGCCCTCGATAAGAGGTAATGAATGTGGGCTTTACCAGCTCTACATTAGCCATCAGTGCATTGATTCCAAGAGCCAGAAATACGGCGGTCAACGCGATCCAGTTCCTGTTCAACATAATTTCTCCCTCAGATCAGGATATTTTCCTACGATGTATGACTACCTTTATTTCAAGAAAGCTCAAGATAGGCACTTTTTTCCAAATAATTTAAAACAAAATCCTCTACGGCATCTTCAAGAGGGGTTTGAGTGTGTGTAAAACCCAACTGTGAAAACTTGTCCATAGCCGCCTTCGTATAGTACTGATATTTCCCTCGAAGCTCCTCCGGCATTTCAATAAACTCCACATCAGACTTCATATTCAGAGCTTTAAAAATTGGATTCACCAGGTCCAGCCATGTATTGGCTTGACCGGAACCCAGGTTAAAAATCCCGTGAACCCGAGGCTTATGATAGAACTGCAGCATCATTTTTGTCACATCTTTTACGTAGACAAAGTCCCTCATTTGCTCCCCATCCTTATAATCAGGGTGGTAGGACTTGAAGAGTTTCACTCGCGAGGTTTTCTTTACCTGCTCATAAGCCTTCACCACCATAGAGCGCATGGAAGCCTTGTGATACTCATTGGGACCCCAGACATTGAAGAACTTAAAGCCTACAACCTTCTCCTGCAGCTGGTTACGCAAGATCCATTGGTCGAACATTTGCTTTGAGTAACCATACATGTTCAAAGGCCTCAAGGTATCTATATCTGTGCGATCGCTATAGCCTTGCTGTCCATCTCCATAGGTGGCCGCTGAGCTTGCATAATAGAAAGGTACATCCCGTTTGATGAAGTGGAGTGCAAGAGTTTTGGAATATTCATAGTTGTTTTGAATGAGGTAGGAACAATCGGATTCAGTTGTAGATGAACAAGCGCCAAGATGAAACACAGCCTTAATCTGCGAGTCCAGTTTCCCGGAATTCAACACCTCAAGAAATCGATCTTTCTCCAGATAGTCCCGATAGCGCAAGCCTCGCAGATTCTTCCACTTTTCGCTGGTTCCCAGATGATCTACAACCAAAACATCATCAATTCCGTTCAGATTGAGCTCCCAAAGGAAAGCACTTCCTACAAAACCTGCACCACCGGTCAAAACAATCATAAATTCTCCCTCTAGATGAGTTTACTGAGTTGGCAGATCCAGATCTTCAAAATTATCCATGAATCGATCGTCACGCATCCTCACAAGTAACTTCAGGAAATCATCAAAAGCCATGCTTACTTGTTCTTTCTTGCAATAGCGTCTCCAGGTAATGCTGCGCTCCTGCATTTCCTTCTCTCCAATAATCAAAATATTCGGAATTTTTCGAGTGATTGCATTTCGGATTTTCTTACCAAACTTATCCGAGCCATTATCCAGTTCTACACGAAATCCGTTTTGAAAGAAGGTTCTCTTCAACTCTTCTCCATACTCGAAGAAAGCCTCTGCAACAGGTACAATTCTTACCTGAACAGGAGCAAGCCAGGTTGGAAATGCTCCCCCAAAATGCTCAATCAAAAAAGCAATAAACCTCTCATGAGTTCCCAGGGGAGCTCTGTGAATGATGTATGGTTCATGCTCTTTGCCATCTTCTCCAGTGTATTTGAGGTCAAATCTCTGAGCTACAGCGAAATCAAGTTGATTGGTAGAGGCTGTTTCCTCTCTACCGATTACATTTCGAATCTGAAAATCAACTTTGGGTCCGTAGAAGGCTGCTTCACCTTCTTCCGCCTTGTAGGGAATTTCCAATTCTTCCAGACAATCCCGAACAATGCCTTCAGCAAACTGCCAACGGTCTTCTGAATCAATAAACTTGTTCTCATCCCGTGCATGAAGACTAAGGCGAACCCAGTACTTTTTGATACGAAACTTTTCATAGTAATCCTGATGCATCTTCAGCACGTCTTTGAACTCTTCGCGAACCTGCTCTTCTGTGCAGTAGATATGGGCATCATTCATGGCCAGAGCCCTTACTCTTAACAAACCGCTCAAAGAACCGGAATGCTCATAGCGGTAGCAAGTACCGTACTCTGCCATTCTCAGGGGAAGGTCACGATAGGAACGCATCCGGGATGCGTAAATTTTGTGATGATGAGGACAGTTCATGGGCTTCAGGTAGTAATTTTCACCATCAATCTCAATGGGCGAGTACATGGTGTCCTTGTAGTAAGGAAGATGTCCCGAGGTGTAGTAGAGGTTTTCCTTGGTAATGTGCGGAGTCGCCACTCTTTGGTAGCCCGCCTGAAACTCTACGTCTTTGGCAAAGTTCTCAAGCTCGTCTCTGAGCACAGTTCCGTTGGGAAGCCACAAAGGTAAGCCAAGACCAACTTCATCATCCATAGTGTAAAGATCAAGTTCCTTACCCAATTTGCGATGATCTCGCTCCTGGGCCAGCTTTCGTTCTTCAAGAAACTCCTGCAATTGCTCCTTTGTTTCAAAAGCAAGACCGTAGATTCGGGTCAGCATGGGTTTGTCGCTGTCACCACGCCAATAAGATCCAGCAATACTGTCCAATTTAAAACAGTCCATAGGAATATCTCTGGTTTTCTCTACATGAGGACCTTCACACATATCCACAAAAGGGCCATTCTTAAAAAAAGAAAGTTTTGGGTTCAATACCCCCAACTCCTGGGCATATTCTGCCTTGAGGGGCTGGTTGTGCTCCTTGAGGTAATCACAGGTTTCGTCAACAGCAAGATCATACTGTTCAAAAGGCTGATTGCTTTTGATGATCTTCTTCATCTTTTTTTCAATCTTGTTGAGATCTTCAGGGGCCAGAGGCTCGCTTAAACGAAAATCATAGTAGAATCCCGTATCAATTGGCGGGCCGAATCCAAGCTCCGCATCGGGCTGAATCTGTAATACGGCCTGAGCGAGAATATGAGCCAGCGAGTGTCGTATTCGATAAATGTTCTCATTATCATTGTTCAGTTCCATGAAAATCCTCTCTTGTACTAATAAAATGCTGCAGAAACAGGACTGAAAAGGCACATTTTAACGACTGAAGACCCGTTTGTCATGATGGAATCCCAGATTGTCAGTTTTTCTAAGGAACAGTTCAGCTCAAAATCATTCGAACTGCGATAGAATCAAGGGTATAATCATTGCAGACAGGGAGACCTCAATGTCCAGTCTGCGAAAAAATGAGTGACTATGATCCACACTGAACTGAAAAGCAAGATCAATGAAGACATCTGCATGATGGCTTCCCCTGTAAATCACCCCTACAGCTACCTCTTTGATTGTGGTAAAGCCTCATTACTGAATATCAGCGATGTCATGCGAACCAAAGTAGTGTGTGTCACCCACACCCACGTGGATCACTTCGTCAACTTTGATGCCATTCTAAGGAACCGTGCCGGGAGTCGAGATCCACTCATCATTTGCGGTCCCAAGGGAATCCAGCGCAATGTCCAGGGAAAACTGCACGCCTATACCTGGAATCTGATCGGGCGTAATGGCTCCTATTTTGAAGTCCGTGAGATCCTGGACCCGGAAACTTACAAGGTGTATCGTCTATCTCCACCTCACTGGAAGCTCAGACCTGTCGGGATACAGCGAGGTTCCAAAATCTTTGAACACGATCAGATCTTCATTAATTACTGCATCCTCGATCACAAGATCCCCAGCATCGCCTACAGACTTTGCGAAGAGAATCATCTCAATATAGGCAAGTTTGATTACAAGCCCGGCCCCTGGATAGAGTCCCTGAAACAGGCTTACCGCCAGAAAAGGGGAGAGATGGAAATTCAGATTGACGGGAAAACCATGCCTGCCAGTGATCTCTTTTCCTTGTTGAAGGAAAGAAACGGCTACAAAGTGGGTTATGCCATGGATCATTTGGGAGGAGGGGAGAATCATCGTCTACTCAAAGATTTTTTCTATGAGATTGATGAGTTGTACATCGAGTCTTTCTTTCGTCAGGTGGACTGGGATTATGCAAGAAGACACCATCACAGTACCGCCTATTTATCAGGGAAACTGGCTCGGGAAGCCAGAGTGAAAACTCTTCATCTGGTACACCATTCAAGACGCTATCTTGGAGAGCTCAGAGATCTTCTGGAGGAGGGAAGAGCAGCTTATGAAGGACGGGAACCAAAATTTCAAAAGCCCGTTGTTTCGCGCTATGATGAGAGCAGCGAAGTTAAAGATCAGACGATCCATTAGTGAAGGAATTGCCGTCCCAAAACCTGATAGGAAATCGTAGTTGTTGGGGAATTCAGCCCTGATCAAGATTTTCTGAAGTCTTCTGCTTCCTTAGTGGCTGGAACCAATACTGACAAGGATTTACCGGAGTTAATCTTTATCAGCTAAAGATTTGTTCAAGCAAAATTACACCCGAAAAAGATCTTTCAGGAAAGTTCCACCTCGCTGGAATTTGCATAGACCAGTTGAGTCAGATAACGCCCCTGGGGAAAACTCTTTTTGCTGCGATGATCCAACTCTTCAGGAATCTCCTGGATGATTTTGGTTTGCCCTTTCCCATGCAAAGCCTTGCTTGCCTTGCCGACGGCCTTCACAAAATCTTCCCTTGAGATTCTAGACGTACAACACAGTGACATCCACAGACTCTTCTCCTGTAGATGTTGCAAAGCCAGATAGTGCATCTTTTCTACCTTCTTGAGAGCAGGTTGCAATTGGGAGACTCTCGCCACCATGTTCGGAGGGTCCAGAATGATAAAGTCGAATTTCTCTTCGGGTGCAAGATTTGCCAGATATCGGAATACATCCGAGCAAATGAGCCTGTCTTTAGAGGCATCAAGTCCATTGATTTCCAGATTTCGGGCGTGCATCTCCTGGGCTTGTCTGGATTGATCGACACTGATCACCTGACTTGCGCCATTGCGTAGAGCAATCATGGAAAAGCTTCCGGTATACGAGAAAAGATTCAAGACTCGCTTACCCGTAAAATCGATCTGGGAAAGAAATCTTCGGGCACCTCTCAGATCAAGAAAGAATCCACCCTTTTGTCCCTGCTCCAAATCAACTTCAAACTGAAATCCGTTTTCACCAATCGAGACCTCAGTCGGCAACTCACCTCTACACACACGCAAAGGTTTAATCTGAGCGCCTGTAAATCCAATCCTTTGAGCACTTCGAATAATGATGTTATTACACAACTCTGCTGGAATGGAATGAGGCAGAAGAAAAGAAACCAGTCTTGCGAGCTTGTAGACACTGCTCGAATAAACAAGAATCACCGCAGTTCCATTGTATAGATCCACAGTTACTCCAGGAAAACCATCACTTTCGCCATTCAGAAGCCTGAATGCATTGGTCTCTACAAGCAGGTCTTTTTTTACTTCAAAAATCTTGCGCAAGCGCTTCAGAAAAAAACGATTTCGAAGCTGGTCTCCGAAGTGAAACAAACGAATCGAGATCTGGTCTTCCTTTGAATAAACTCCATATCCAATGACTTTGTTTTCACCATTATGAAGTCGTAAAAAATCACCATCCTGAAAGACCTCAGCCGCAGTGGAAAGGTTCTTTGAGTACACCCAGGGGTGTTCCTTGCTGATTTGAATTGCTGTCTTTTTGTTGACTTGATAGCGCCGAAAATGTTCCATTTTCATAAAATGGGGAACCGGTCCTTTCTCAATTGATCTTGTTCTTAGGGGACAAACTTGCTTAGTGTACATGATGAAGCTCTGAACTGAAAAGACTATGTCACCACAACACCTTTCTATGGTATCTATCCCATCCCACTACACTGCCTGAATGCAGATTCCGAAAGGAAAGTATGTTGTTTCAAATATTACTCAACAGGTTCAAGTCGGTTGTCGTCCTAAGCAAAGCCAATGTAGCCGGGCTGGTTTTCATTACAGTTTTGCTTTCAAGTATGGGTTTTTATCTTACTGAGAGCGCTAGTCAGGAAGGGCTTAGTTATCTCGACTCCCTTTGGTGGTCCATCGTGACCATGACAACTGTAGGTTATGGAGACCTCTCTCCTCAAACTAATGCAGGCAAATTTTTGGTCGGCGTTCCTACCATGCTGGTAGGTATTGCAGTTTTGGCAATTCTATTGGACAAAGTACAAACTAACATCACCTCCAGATCCAGAAAGGAAAGGGGATTGGGAATTATGAAAGAAGACAATCACATTCTGATTATGGGGTTTCCCGGAGAACCCATGCTTGTGGAAATCATACGCGAAATCAAACTCGACAGACTCCTCTCAAGCAAACCCATATGTCTGGTTACTGACTTGATCCAGGAGATTCCTCAAAGTTTGATGGATGGAAAAGTTCGTTTCATCAAGGCAAAGCCCAGTTCACCAGAGGCACTGAAACGATGCAATGCGGAAAATGCGCACACGATAGTGATCTTGTCTGACGACAATGACAACAGTGAATCCGATGGAATTACTCTCATGAGAATTCTCAATGTTCGTCGCTACCTGGAAAACAAAAAAATCGAGATTATTGCTCAATGCCAGGATCAGAACAATGAAGTCACCATGATCACAGCAGGTGCTACAGAAGTGATTACCCTCGAGGCATTAACGGCAGGACTTGTGGTTCAAGGGATAGCTTCTCAGGGTATCAACCCCATCCTGCGTGACTTACTCTCCAATGAAGTTGGATTTCAAATCTATACGGACTCCATTCCCACATCTCTTCAAGACAGAACCTTTGGCGAGGTCTGCAAGAAGATAGAAGACAGCTGGAAGGATGTGCGCCCTCTGGGAGTCCTGGATAGTCATCGAATGCTTAAAGTCAATGACAACTTTCCTTTGAAGGAAGGTTCCCAGTTTCTCTACATCAGTGAACACAGAAAGAGACTGGAAAGCCTCGGATAGGAACTAGAATTGATCCGAATTCTCTTTTTCATTCTCATTTGCTGCCCGCTGCTGCAGGGTAAGGAGATTCAGTTTCCTGAAAGAGAGATCTTCTTTGAGAACAAGAAAGTTAAGGTAGCAGAGTTCTTCCTTGATCCCATGGAAGTAAGTGTTAGGGACTTTCTTGAGTTTGCTCGCACAATGCAGGTCAACACTCCGCACTTTGAAGAATCACAAAGTCAAACGCCTGTTCGCTACGTCGACTGGTTTGATGCCCGTCTCTATTGCATTTCCAAAGGAAAGAGGTTGCCGAGTTATCTGGAGTACGTGAGCGCTTCTCAGGGAAGACTACCAAGAAACTATCCCTTTGGACAGGAATTTCCGGGTTACAAACCAGCCCCCTTTGTCACTCACTCGCACAAACCAACGGAAGTTTCCAGCATTGGAGCCTTTCCAGAGTATGCGACCCCGGAAGGAATCTTTCATCTTGCTGGAAATGTAGCGGAATGGACATCAGATCTGCCGAAAAATCAGAAGAAGCTCAGTAAACCTCTGGATAGACTGGTCTACGGAGGTAGCTATCTTGATGGAGTCTTTGGTGTTCAGGTCGGAGCTTTTCGAGTGGTCAAAGCTGTAGAAAACACCCTTTCCGATGTGGGATTTCGCTGTGCTCGCTCACCCCTGAATACCTTCAACGAAGGAGCTGGCGCACTTGCTCTTGACCCTGAAGGTTTGAAGAAAGTCGCCTATAATCAAGATGGCAGTGATGCCAGTACACAAGCAGCCAAGAGCAGACTGGACCAGCTTGCAGCAAAGGTACAAAGACTGGATGCTCAAGACAGGGAAGCCAGGGTAAGGCAGAGTTCTCTGGAACTTCTCAGAGAAAGGGAAGAGCTGGTCAGTGAAGAAAGTCCTGCCCAAACCAGCACTATGGTTCGCATTCCCTTCGGTTATTTTTATCGGGGCAGCGAGACCATCGAAGGATCAAAGCCACTTGCAAAAGTTTATCTGGATTCCTTTGAAATTGATCGTGAGCCTGTTCGAATTGAAGACTATCAAGATTGGGAAAAGAAGAGTTCCTACAAAAGCTTCCATTCTCCGGAAAATCAGCACCTGAGAGGCGACCGGCTCCTGGCTTATGTGACCTGGGATGATGCCCGGTCCTATTGTCAGGCGAATGGGAAAGACTTGCCATCGGAAGCCCAATGGGAGAAAACGGTTAGAGGGATCGTGAAAGACAGTACTGTACGTGTAAGAGACGGGAAGACTCATGGATACTATAGTGTAAATTCAGTCGGAATTGGAGTGGCTGAATGGACTCTTGATGGGTACTTTCCTTACCCTCAAGAAACTGAAAAAGACATCAGAAATCCACTCCGTGAAGGTGGCTGGTTCAAGGTTGTGAGAGGGCAGGGAACCATGCGTGAAGACATCTATTCGGACCTTACTTTTAGAAGAGCCAGCTTGAAGATTGCCCTACACAATTTTCGCTGTGTCAGAAATCTTGGAGAAGAAGGGAAGCCTGATTTTGAGATTTCTTCAAAATGGAATTATTTCAATCCAGGTTTCTTTCAGAAACTTAGAAAATCTGTTTTAGCAGGAGAAAATCCCTTTGAGTTGAACCCGGATATGGGGGATTTCGAGAATAAGTCTAAGTCCGGCAATTAATGGATAGCTCCCTCAATTTGGCAATGGCTGCATGACCTTTTTCACCCAGGTCTCTGGTGAAGTCATTCACATACAAGTCCACATGGCTTTTCATGACCTCTCGATTCATCTCCTGGGCATAGCGGGAACAGAAGTCCAGTGTTTCTTCCATATTGCGCCAGGCGTACTCAAGAGACTCCCTTAAAGCTGCCTCCCATTCTTCCTTTTGAGAGATATGATCACGGGAGATAACCAACCCGCCCAATGGTATTGGAAATCCAGTTTTGTCCTCGTACTCCTTGCCCAAATCCTTATGACAGACCAATCCATAGTTGTGATAGGTAAAGCGCGTCTCATGAATCAAGACGCCAAGAGAATTCGATTCAAGTTTGAGTCTGTCCAGGATATCGCTAAACAATAATTCCTTTTTGTTTTGCAATCCGGGGTGTAAAAAGCCCAGAAGGGCATTGGCAGTTGTTTTGTAGCCGGGTATGTAAACCTTCGTTTGTGGAATTAACTGACTGTCCTGTCCGCCTACCAAAAGCGGCCCACATCCAAACCCCAAAGCACTGCCAACATCTAAAAGTTCGTATTGCTTCTCCACCTGAAAATACTGTGCAAAGGACATCTTGATCAGACCAGACTCACCCTTGGCAACCAGATGATTCAGTTGCTCAATATCCAGAAAATCAACCTCATATTCTGAGGGTGCCTCAAATTTCCCCTGAAGCAAAGCTGCAAACAAGAAGGTGTCATTGGGACAGGGAGAAATTGCTATTCTCACAAATGCCCCTGGATAAGTCGGGACCCGATTCCTTCCAGACTGGCGATAGCCTCCTCAAAACTCCAGTTTTGGTGATTTCGATCTCCCAGTTGATTGGTAATGCACCGAATCTGACTGAATGGAACATCGAATTCCTGACAAACCATCGCTACGGATGCGCCTTCCATCGACTCAACACAAACCTCTGGATGATAGCGATTCATGAAATCCAGGTCTTCTTTTCTCGAAGTCACCAAGTCACTGGTTCCAAAATCACAGATCTTCCATCCCTGGTCCGCAGGAAGATGGAGCGAAAACGAGTTCTTAAGATCTCGGGTTGCTGAAAGGGAGAACCTCTGGCTCAAGTCCTCGTAATTACCATCGGTATCAAATCCACCCAGATGCAAGAATCGTTCACTACGAGCAACAACTGGCTCGCCTGGCTGACAGTTCAATTTCTCAAACAACGCACCTGCAAAACCAACTAGCGTCACATTGACAATATAAAATTGACTCAGCAAAAAGCTCGTAGCCATACTCGAGCGAGCAGTTCCAATACCCGTCGCACAAAAAACAAACTCCTCCTCATGACCACGGGCTTTCATGATACGAAAAGGCCCTTTGTTGAGGACGATATGCGCCTGAAAGGGGCGCATCACCGCTTGTAGTTCACGTTCAGTGGCCGCAAGAACCAGACGATTCTTCAGCATTTACTCTTCCAGGTGATCTGGCTCAACGTAAGTGAACTCTCTATTCTCGTAGTTTCTCAAGGTATACTTGTTCCCTTCATGCTTCACCAGATATTCAGGAAGAAGGGGAATCTTACCCCCACCGCCAGGAGCATCCACCACAAAAGTAGGATTGGCAAGTCCAGAAGTATGACCTCTCAAGTGTTCGATAATATCAATTCCCTGTTTGATGGAAGTTCGAAAATGGGAGATTCCTTCAGCAAGATCACATTGATAGATGTAATAGGGTCGCACACGAGCTACAAGTAGCTTTTGACACAACTCTTTCATCACTTCGGGATCATCATTCACACCCCGTAGAAGAACACTTTGATTTCCTATGACGCATCCTGCATCTGCGAGTAACTTGCAGGCCTTGTAGGCTTCATAAGTCAGTTCTTTAGGATGATTGAAATGAGTGTTCACATAGACTGGAGCGTGCTTTCTGAGCATCTCGGCAAACTCTGGAGTCACTCTTTGAGGCAAAGTCACCAGATTTCTTGTTCCCAGTCGAAAAATTTCGATATGCGGGATAGACCTTAACCTCGTTAGAATCTGATCAAGTTTCTTGTCAGAAAGACTCAATGGGTCACCACCGGAAATGACGATATCGCGAACTTCCGTATGCTCTTCCAGATATTTGAAAGCTTCCTCCATTTGCCTGTTCATTGTGGCTGACGAAGGATCTGATACTTTTCGCTTACGAGTACAGTGCCGGCAGTAAACTGGGCAGTTATGAGTCACGTAAAATAGTACCCGGTCCGGATATCGATGGGTGATACACGGAGTTGGCATGTCTCCTTCCTCATTGAGTGGATCAGCGAGGTCTTCGGGATAAATTTTAAGCTCTCCAGCCTGTGGCACTGATTGCAAACGAATTGGGCAAGCGGGATCATCCGGATCCATTAAACTGGAATAATAGGGAGTGATTCCCACATGGAATTTTTCACTGGAATCTTTGAATGCCCGCACTTCATCCTCGGTCATCTTCACGACTTTCTCACAAGTCTGAAGAGTCTTGACCCGATTAGATTGTTGCCAGATCCAGTTATCCCAGAGATCTGCCTCAACATCTTCCCAAACCGGATTGGGTTTTGTTGTTTCAAATTTGTGACGACCTACTTGTGCGAAGCCTTCTTTCTCGATTCTCATTTTGCCTCCCTACAGCATATGATGACCATGGTACTCAATACTCGGAAGGAATCCAAGCTGATGGCCAAAGTAACACTATCCTTTTGCGACAGACTTGGAGTTACTCCTTCGGGCTTTCAAAGTCAAGTAGTCCTGAATTTCCGGCGATTAATGCAATAAAGCTTGTCTGAGTTGTTCCGTTTTCGATCGTCCCCGATATGGAACATTGAATGGAAAACAATCTTTTGTAAGAAATGAGGCTTTTTGATACGTTGTAGCAGTTTTCGATTCGTCTACGTAGACGGATTTACTATTCTACAAGGAGCTAAACATGCCACAAGTTACATCGAAAGCCCCGGACTTCAGGGCCCAAGCAGTTGACAATGGTCAGTTCAAGGAAATTGGTCTGAATGACTACGAAGGAAAATGGAAGGTACTCTTCTTTTACCCTTTGGATTTCACCTTTGTTTGCCCTACAGAAATCATTGCATTTTCTGATCGTGCTTCCGAATTCACTGACATCAATGCTCAAATCATAGGAGTGAGTGTAGACAGTCAATTTACTCACCTTGCCTGGATTAATACACCCAAGAAACAAGGTGGACTCGGTGGTTGCAACTATCCTTTGGTTGCAGATCTGGACAAGTCTATTGCAAGAGACTATGGCGTATTGCTCGACGCGGGAATCGCCTTAAGAGGGCTTTTCATTATCGATCCTGCTGGAACAATTCGACATTCAACCATCAACGATCTTCCCGTTGGACGCAACGTAGATGAGACTCTTCGAGTAATCAAAGCCTTCCAGTTTACGGATGAACACGGAGAAGTTTGCCCTGCCAACTGGACTGAAGGGGACGACACTATGGTGCCTGATCCAGAAGGCTCCAAGACCTACTTTGAAAAAGCAAACTCGTAAAGAAAGTGAATTCAAAAAGGAAGCCTGACTCAAGACTTCCTTTTCTTAAATTTAAGCCCGGCTTCGTCCGGGTTTTTTTCTTTAGTCTTTATTCTCGCTTCTCAACAACTCTTTTTGAACTTCAACAAGCTCACCAAGCTGTCGCTCAATTCCCTGCAGAGAACTTGCAATACTCTTGAGTGTTGAAGAATCAGAGCCAGAAGCTCTTGAGTTAAACCATTCAGCATGAGCAGTTCCCCCGATCAAGGCCCCTGCAACTACAGTCATCACGATACCTAAAGCCATTCCCTTGATTGTCTGTTTCATCTCTTCTCTCCCGAATCGGTCTTGGACCTGTTACTTCTTCATCTTTCTTAACAATTGCAAACCTTTGAGAAGTTCATTGGTGGTGAACCTGGAAGAAGGAAGGGATATTTCTTCAGCAGCCAGGCGTTTGTGCAGATCAACCAGAGCGATTTTTACATCTTCCTCGTTAATCGTCTGCCGCCCTTCATGCTCTACGAACTCTTCAGTCTTCTCTTCCAGCAGCTCCTCAAACTCACTGCTTATTTTCTTCAGTGCTGCTTTTGCACCCAAACTCCAACTTTTATGTGCCAAGAATAGCCTCCTTCAATAAACCTTTCGCTGGAACCTCTCCCAGGACGAGTATTTGCCCGTCCAGGACGATTGCAGGAGTACACAGCACACCCAGCTCCTCAGCTTCGGCTGAATCCAGATGAAGTTTTCTATAGTCAAACTCAGCCTCATGCCCAACGAGAATCTCTTCTACAATTGCTTCCGCCTTGCGACAATTTTTACACGTCGCTTTTTTACTACCAAAGACATAAAGACTTCGCATTCTTACCAACTCCCTGTTCGACGAACACCTTTCTTTTTCCAAAAGGCCTGCTCTTCATTTTCATTGATCTTGAGGTATTCGTCCAGAATCACTTTGAACTGGATCATTTCCCGGATCTCTTTAATCTCCAGTTCTTCTACTATTTTGAGCATTGAAGAGTAAATTCGATCAGCCTCTTCCGGAGCATCCTCCAGGGATCTCAGATAGAGATGCTTCCTGTGCTTAAGATAGCTCAAACGAGAGCTTATATCTCTTGAGTCATAAGGTTGATAGAGCTCCACAAGTCGATTTTGAAGTCTTAAAATCACGCTATGCAGAGCTCTCCCTTTCTTAATGGAAAGTAACTCTTTCAGTAAAGCTGCGATCTCATCCATCTTGCTCTGCCATTGACTCTTGGGCATAGTCCAACTTTCTGGTGGATACAAATAGGATAGTTGGTAGATCGAAAACCAAAGAGATCTCAATTGAGTAACCAGTGTATCGGTTATAGATCCTTTGAGACGCCAACTAGACCCAGCTTCATTTAATCTCGTTGAGAACTCCCGAAAATGCCGATCAAGCCGGGTCACCTTGTCCTGAGAAAAGATCAGAGCTTCTAAAATAGGATCGCAAGCAGGCAATCGAATCAGAATTACTGAACTCATCATCAATGTCAGTAGAATTGGTTTGATTTTCAAGATTAGACCGCCTATGTTAATGCTGTGTCGAAACTGGAAGATCTCTGGAAATTTCATGCATACTCAAAGACACCCTCATCCTTGAGTTTACTGCTTCAACCGCTCTCTTTATTGTATCGAGTATTCAGTCGTCTAAAAAGGGGCATTTACGATTCCTTTCCGTTCTTAAAGACGAATACTCCCAATCCAGTCGTTGTTGTGGGCAATATTTCTGTAGGAGGAACGGGCAAGACACCGATGACTCTAACCTTGCTTGAGTATCTCAATAAATGGGGTAAACACACTGTCCTGATTTCCCGTGGATATGGTTCCCGATTTCAGGGAAGCTTTGCCCACTATGAAAATGGTTCCTGGGATCGAGAAGGGTTTTTCGGTGATGAACTGCAACTCTGCCTGAAGCGCTTTCCAAGTATTGAAGCAGGAGTTGGGAAACGCAGAGCGGTGCTCGTTCAGCGTGCAGCAAAACGTAGACCGGACTCGGTCATTCTACTTGATGATGCCCTCCAGTACTGGCGTCTTGGTCATGCCATTCGAATCTGCATGATTCATGGAAGTCTGGGTTTTGGTAACGGGAGCATTTTTCCCGATGGACCACTCAGAGAAAAACCAGTGGAGTTGAAGCGTGTTCAGGCAGTGGTGATTTCCTATCCCACCGAAACACTCGAGAGTTACCGCCAAAAGTTGGAGAAGTACGACTATGAAGGTCCTGTGTTTTTACTTCACTCTGGAATTGAAGAGTTCACTTCCAGTGATCAGTCAGTATTCAACAGAGCTAAACCAGTAATACTGATTACCGGGATTGCCCACCCGGAACTATTGCGAATTCAGCTGGAAAGCGAAGGGCTTTGCATTGATGAACTCATTTCTCTTGGGGATCATGGAGAATTTAGTTCAACAATCCTTGAGAGAATGAGAGAGGCCAACAGGAAGGGGAGACAGGTTTTGATCACAGCCAAAGATCACGCCCGTATGCCTGAAAACGCAGCGGATTGTTTCGTGGTTCATCAAAAACTGAGAATTGAACCAGAGGCTGAATTCAAGGTCTGGTTTGAACAGAAACTCCAGATCCAGTGACACAACTTCGCTTTTATAGAAGGTTCAAGGGTGAGACTTCGGCAGCCTCTTCCATCCTGATAGACAGTTTCCTTAAACAGATGAACTGAATTATACGATTGGTAACCAACGAAGAATGCAATCAGACAAACTGTCTTACAAGCTGGACAATAAACGAAGAATGCAGCTCCCATAATCAACTTGTCATCCGACATCAGAAAGTTGGATGGCCCACCGTTCCTTGAGTGAGCTCCCTATTGCCAATTCTGTGTGCACCCTGCCAGGCGCACCAAAAAAAATCCCCCCTCGAATAATCGAGAGGGGATTCAATATTCCTAAATTAGAATTTAACTTTCAAACCTGTTCGGAATAGTCCCTGCTTGTCAGCAGCTACACCGTGTACTGGCTCAAACAAGAAGAATGTTGTGAACCAATCCAGGTTATCCTGCACTCTGGTCTTAAAGAATACAGAAGATCCCTTGACGTTGGATAGCAGGTACTCTTTGTTCAAGAAAGACAGAACTGCATCAGCTTCAACTCTCTTGTAAGCATAACCGTAGTTAACGCTACCCTTGCGGTTAAGCTCTCCACGGTACAGTTCGAACCAGTACGCTGTATCGTCTCCGTTCCAGGCACTGTTGTTTCTTGCGAAATCGAACTTTACACCCCATGGATCCATCTTGTCGTCTGTATTCTTGTATTCAACATAAGTGTTGAAGATATTGAAGTCAGACATCAGACGGAGCTGGCGGTTCAGAGTAGTAGCGTTTGCATTATGAGCAGCGTTCCCCTGATTGTTCAAGCTTCCATCAGCAGTTACGTTATAGTAGTTACCGCTTCTGGCTACGTTGGAATTGAAAGCTACTGAGTTAAACGTAGGTACAGTGTTGAAGTACCTTGCATTCAAACCTTGTCCACTATGCAAAAACTGCTCTCCAGAGAAGTTCAGGTTGGACATGTTGGCTTTCCATTCGCCACCAAATCCTTCATGCTTGAATTCAACCTGATGAGCGAAGAGGTAGATATCTTCCTTGCTTTGAGCAACTGCAGCATTTCCAGCAGCGTTCAAAGTTACACCATCGCGCAAGAAGTATTGACCAGCACGGATAGTCCAGTTGTCATCAATCTTGTATTCCTGAGTCAAACCAGCGGGAGCAATGTCCTTGTCGAAGATTAGCTCAGTATTTCTGAAAGGATTTTCTTGCTTACCAATAGTGTAACTGAATTTGTCAGTCGCCTTAATGTTAAACCAGTACTTATGAAGTCTTAGTTCGTTACCACCGAAGACTCCGGAACCACCAGCGTTACTTCCGAAGCTTTTCCAGCTACTTGCAGGAGCATCATCACCAACAGTCAGAAGGCTTGCACCCCAGGTCACTTTATCATTAGTTTTTCCACCAAGGTCTAATTGGAAACGTACTTGAGGATCAGAAGAAACTCGATCAGACATTCCATCATTGAAGAGAGATTCCCATCGGAAACCAAGTTTTCCACTCCAGTTCAACTTACCAGAACCTGAAGGGGACTTAACTTTGTCCTCAAGGTCTTCGATTCGCTTTTCGTTACTGATTGTTCTTGCTTCGATAGCATCAACCTTGGCTCCAATGAGAGCCAGTTCATTACTGAATTCGGTTACCAGTCGACTCAAACTTGCAGTTGCAGCAGAATCAGTAGGAGCACCCCTGTCTACAGCATCCAGCATTCTTCCAATTAGGACTGCCATCTGGTAGCGAGTGATTGTGTCATTACCGTTAAACTTTTCGTTCCAGCCTTTAATAATCCCTCGAGAAGAGAGTTGCTCAACGGACTTGTATGCCCAGTGATTGGCAGGTACATCGGAGAAAGTCCCGGCGAAACCGGTAGTTGTGATTACACTGGCTACAGCCAGAGTCGTAAACATGCGCTTCATAGTGTTTCCTCACTTAAGGTTTGCTGCCTTGGCAGCCTTATTATAATTCCAGCTTGTTCGTTGATTTTTTATTATTGGAAGCTCTCCAAAAGGGAGTTATCTGATGGATACACTTCAGCCTCAAACTATAACAACCGCAGGGTATGGGGTCAATCTCTGGAAAAAAAAAGACCAGCTTTTTTTGTACTACAGGCCAAGTTTGACCAAATTGGGACGATTTCGTCAGTCAGACTATGCATCCGAACCTGAAATTATTAGATTAGTTTCTGTCTGATTAGGAAAAAGTGGTCAGTAAATTACAGCTGTCTGACGGTTATTCAGGTACTCTCGGATGCTCGATTAACCCAAAAAATGAGTTCAGTTTTGAGAGTTCACGCTTCACGAGTTACCATTGACTCAAGGACTGCCGATACCATGGACTAAAGGAGTTACCATGGCAATTACCCTACCAAGAGCTGGTGCACCGCAGGGAAATGAGCCTGCACAAGATCAAGAGCAAGCCAGACCACGTCAGGCTCAAACCGCTCAACAAGCCCCTGCACAGAACACCCAGGCTCCACCTCCGCCTGCAACTGGATCAGGAGCCCAAATGTTCGATGGTAATCGTCCCACATTTCGCGGACGTACCTTTGGAACAGCTCAGGAAGAAATGTTTGGAGTGTTGCAACGCTCCCATCAGCAAGGAGCTTCAGATATTATTTTCTCCGTGGGACTCCCACCCATGTTTCGCGTCAATGGAACTTTAAGAAAGGACGACTTCCCGGTCTTGAATCCAGACATGATCAAAAAGCTGATCTATTCTCTCCTTCGCCAGGAGCAGATTGCCCAGTATGAAAAATCTTTCGAGCTCGACTTGTCCGTTAGCATACCTGGTGTAGCTAGATTTCGTGTGAACGTCTATCGACAGAAGAAAAGCGTTGGTGCCGCTTTCCGATCGATCACCGAGACCATTCCCTCCTTTAATGAATTGCAACTCCCGAAAGCAGTGGAAACTCTGGCCATGCTACCCAGAGGCCTGGTACTGATTACCGGACCTACCGGATCAGGAAAATCGTCAACTCTGGCAGCTATGGTTGACCTGATTAATGAACGCAAGAGTGGACATATTATTACAATCGAAGATCCGATTGAATATGTCCACAAGCATAAAAACTGTATTATTGACCAAAGAGAATTAAAAACGGACACAGAGTCTTTTCCTACCGCACTTCGTTACGTTCTACGACAGGATCCCGACACGATTCTTGTAGGGGAGATGCGTGACCTTGACACCATTGGGGCTGCCATATCGGCTGCGGAAACCGGGCACCTGGTTCTATCCACACTCCACACTCAGGATTCTGCACAGACAGTGGATCGTATTGTGGACGTCTTCCCAGCCTACCAGCAGGAACAAATCAGGGCACAGTTATCCACCACCTTGCGAGGAATTGTATCCCAACAGCTTATTACGAAAAAGGGCGGAGGCCGGGTCGCTGCCAGAGAAGTCCTGATTGTGACTCCCGCAATAGCCAACCTGATTCGTGAAGGTAAAACCTACAATATTCCCAATGCAATTCAGACTGGTCAGAAAATGGGAATGATTACCATGGATCAACATCTGGGTCACCTTCTAGACCAAGGTCTCATTACCTACGAAGACGCCGTTGGCAAAGCAATCTTTCCAGAAAACATCAAACCCAACTTTTAAGGACGAACAGCATGGAAATCAAACTCGAAGATTTATTTCACATCCCTCTCTTCCAGGCATTTCAGGAAAGCCCCCACAAGCTTCAGCGTCTAATCGATCAGACCGAATTGCTTCACTATCCCGGTGGCTCTGTCATTATTAACGAGGGTGATGTAGACGGTGGAGCACTTTTTGTCATCTGCCAGGGAGCCGTTACCATTGCAAAGGTTATTGATACAGAAAGTGGTCGAGCCAAGGCTTTAGCGACCATCCGCAGTGGAGAGTTCTTTGGGGAAATGTCTCTGTTTGACAGAGCTCCTCGTTCTGCGACTGTAATTTGCCAGGAAGAAGCCTGGCTGATAAAAATCAGCGCGGATACTTTCCATCAACTGGTAGAAACTGACACTATCCTTAGTGCTGCATTACTCAGCGCAGTCATCCGGGTGATGACAGCCCGGCTTCGAAGAACCAATATGGAGCTTGTTGTACTCTATGATACGGGTAAGATTGTCTCTCGGGTGGCTGATCTGAAATCCATGTGCCAGAAGATCCTGGACCGACTGGGCTCAACTTTGGGAGCTGCAGGAGGTGGAATCACACTCTTTAATGATCTGGCTGGAGCCTTCGAGGTTGTAGCCCATCTGGGAGAAGCCAAGGAAGAGTCTGACCTGGATGACAAGCTTGTGAAAGAATTAAAGTCCCACCGAAAAGGATTTATCAATCAATCTACTGGCCTTTCCGGCGTACTTCTTGAAGAGCTCTCAAACGATGGTATCAACAGTATTCTGGCCGTACCTCTGGTTCAAAATAATGAGGTTTACGGTGCCGTTTTCCTGAGCTCTCCTGATGATAGTTCCTTTTCAGAGGCAGACCTGAATCTGGCATTCGGTGTATCTCAGCAGGTGAGCTCAGCCGTGGAGAATGCCCGACACAGACAAGAGGAAGCCGCCAGAGAAGCCTACAAACGACGACGTAAGTAAGACTTCCATATTTGACAGTTCTTGACCTTTCTCCACGACTCCCTTAACTTTTGACTTTCAGGGGAGAATGTCCTGCCCGTGTTTGCGACGCAGGTCATCCTTCCCCCACTTTCGGGAATCATAGAGTTCCCTTTGCTCAAGCAGAAAAGAGTGCCCATGAAAGACAAGTTGATAGTGAAAGGTGCGCGGGAGCACAATTTAAAAGACATCTATCTGGAAATACCCAAGAACAAACTGGTCGTATTTACCGGGGTCAGTGGTTCAGGGAAATCTTCTCTGGCATTCGACACAATCTATGCTGAAGGTCAGCGTCGCTATGTAGAAAGTCTCAGCTCCTATGCCAGGCAATTCCTGGGGCAGATGGAGAAACCTCACTATGACTATATCAAGGGACTGTCTCCAACAATTTCTATTGAGCAAAAGGCTGCGAGTAAGAATCCTCGATCCACAGTGGGAACCGTTACCGAAATCTATGATTATCTTCGTGTCTTTTTTGCCCGGGTAGGAAGGCAGCATTGCCACCAATGTGGGGAAGAAGTGGGAAGCCAATCGGCTCAGCAGATGGTGGAGCATATTCTCAGTTGGCCAGAAAAAACCAAGATTCTTTTACTCTCACCGCAGGTAAGTCACAGAAAAGGAGAATATCGGGAAGTCTTTGAGAATGCTATCGCCCAGGGATTTACGAGGGTTAGAGTCAATGGACAACTCAGAAGTCTGGAAGAAAAGATAGAGCTCGACAAGAAACTCAAACACTCCATTGAAATCGTAGTCGATCGACTGGTTCTTAAGGATGGAATTCGCAACCGTCTGACTGATTCCCTGGAAACGGGCTTGAGTCATTCAGAAGGGAGCCTCATCGTTCATCGCCTCGACACTGAGGAGGATGTGGTTTTTTCAGAGAAGCTTGCCTGCACTTCGTGCAATATTTCCTTTCCAGAACTGAATCCAAACTCATTTTCTTTCAATTCCCCGATGGGAATGTGTATTCATTGCAATGGACTGGGAAGCAGGGTTGCCGTTGATGAGTCCAGCTTTGTAGAAGACGAAAGTCTTTCCATTGCCCAGGGAGCCATCATTCCATGGGCTTCCGCAATGAAAAGAAAGAGGGGATGGACTTATCGAATCATCAGCTCTGTATTGGACCAGCTCGACATTGACCCCCTCAAACCCTTTGAGCAACTCACGGCGACTCAAAGGAACTACCTGTTTTATGGACAGGCAACCAAGAAAGTCGTGGATCTGCAAAGTAAACCTAAAAGGCATAACCGTGGCTATTGGAAAGGTCTGGTCAACAGCTACATGGAGAAGATCAGGGAGAGCGCAGAAGAAGGTGCCGAATTACGTGAATCTCACTCCAAGCATGTGAAGAACATTGCTTGCCCCGACTGCGAAGGATCTCGCCTGAGACCCGAATCCAATGCTGTCAGGGTACATGAGGAATCAATTGCCAGTATTTGCTCAAAAACTATTGCCCAAGCCTTTGATTTCTTTGACAACCTTAAATTGAAAGGTAACGAGCTTCAAATCGCAGAAGAAATCCTCAAGGAGATTCGATCCCGTCTCAAATTTCTCTCCAGCGTGGGCTTGAATTATTTGACTCTCAATCGCCTGGCTCCAACTCTGTCAGGTGGGGAAAGTCAGAGGATCCGACTTGCAAGTCAGATTGGAAGCGAGCTGACCGGGGTTCTGTATATCCTTGATGAGCCAAGTATAGGCCTCCATCAGCGAGATAATGATCGCCTCATCTCCACACTGGCGCATCTAAGAGACATTGGAAACTCGGTTCTGGTGGTAGAGCATGATTATGACACGATCAAGTCTGCTGATCATGTGGTGGATTTCGGCCCAAGAGCAGGGATCCACGGGGGAGAAATTGTTTTTTCGGGAACAGTGAAGCAACTGAAGAGCTGTAAAAACTCTCTAACTTCCCGGTATCTCTACGGAAAACAGGTCATCGGTGAAGGAATCGAAACCCTGAGCGACTCCAGCGAGTACCTTGAAGTGATTGGAGCAAGGCACAACAACCTTAAGAATATCAATGTCAAACTCCCCGTGGGTCGTCTAAGCGTAGTTAGCGGGGTCAGTGGAGCAGGGAAGTCCAGTCTGATCAATTCCATCTTGTGGCCTGCCGCGCAGAACTATTTCAATAAAACCCGAAACCCCGTGGGTGAACATGACAAGATCCTGGGTCTGGATTACTTCAATCAGGTCATCGACATTGATCAGTCTCCGATTGGTCGCACACCTCGCTCTAATCCCGCGACCTACGTGAAGGTTTTTGATCACATCAGAAATCTGTTCGCCAGCCTTGAAGAAAGCAAGGTCTTTGGATACCAGGCAGGACGTTTCAGTTTTAACGTGAAAGGTGGACGTTGTGAAAGTTGCCAGGGAGCAGGAGTTATCAAAGTGGAGATGCACTTCTTGCCTGATGTCTTTGTCACTTGCGAATCTTGCAAGGGAAAGCGATTCAATGATGCAACCCTGAGAGTTAAATACAGAGGCCACTCTATTTCTGATGTTCTGGATCTTAGTGTGAATCAAGGTGTGGAACTGTTTGAGAAGATTCCCAATGTTTATCGAATTCTGAAAACACTTCAGGATGTTGGCCTTGGGTACATTCATCTTGGGCAATCTGCAACCACATTGTCCGGAGGAGAAGCCCAAAGGGTGAAACTTAGTCGAGAACTCGCACGCAGAAGCAGGGGAAATACTCTGTATCTTCTGGATGAACCTACCACTGGATTGCACTTCGATGACGTCAATAAACTCTTGATGGTACTGCGCCGACTGGTTGACCAGGGAAACACTGTCGTTGTCATCGAACATAATATTGATGTGATTCGCTGTGCCGACTATGTGGTGGACATCGGTCCTGAAGGGGGCCAGGAAGGTGGCGAACTGGTTTTTCAAGGTCCTGTGGAAAATCTGGCCCAGGAAGAAAAGTCCTACACAGGGCACTACCTGAAACCTTATTGTAAAAAGAGCAAAAGAAAGTCAGGATCTAAAAAATGACAGCGTTTAGCGAACTACAAAACATAGCTCTGGGTGGAGTGGAACTTCCCCTGGATGAACTTGAAAGAGAGCTCGAGGAACTTTGCGAAGACTGTCACCTGGACAATGTTCTCATTCTGGAGTCTGGAGCCTGTATTCTGATTCAGGAAGACAGTATTCACCTCCACGGTCTGGGATTGGATTATGAACAAACCATCCTGAGACTGATTTTTGAAGCTCGTAGTCGAAAACTTCCTCTTCGCTGTGTTTTTCTAACTCATTATGACAAGGAAGACAAGGCATGCCTTCAGGCATTGGAGTTACTCAAGCAAACCAAACCCGGGAGTTTTCCATTTCGTATCCTGGGACACTCCAAGAATGAGGAAAGCTACGGAGAGTCACAGTTCCTCGCGATGACTCAACAAGAAGAGTTCATCAAGCTGGATGGAAGACAGTACTACCTTGTAAAAACCTCGGGTCACAATGCCAGAAATGACCATATCGCGATTCTGGAAATGAGTCAGAAAATACTCTTTGTTGGAGCCCTGCTTCAACCTCAGGGAGAAAGTTACGACTATTGTACTTTTCTCACCCCTGTATCCAATCACATCAATCCTCTGAGAATGAACCAATCTCTAGAAAACCTCAAAACGCTACCCTTTGAATGGGGAGTCACCCACAATGGAGAGATTCTGGACAGATCTCGTACCTACCGCTGGATTGAGACGACTCAAAAGACCTTTGAACGCACCGCCTATTATTCAAGAAAAGTCCTTTGGGAGGAAGATCTCAAAGACATGGAATCACAAGCACGCAGGGTCTATGAGCTCATGTGCATGGAACGCAACCTCTCTCTCGATGCGGTTTCCACTCGCTTTGAAAAGATGCGGGACAACCCAACCGAGTTTGAGCAATTTGATTTACCAAGCATTGAGTTCTTTCTCAAGAAATTTGGTGGAGAACAGTGATGATTCTTCTGACCGTCCTGTCTCTTCTGGTTTTTGTTGTGCCCCTGGATGCTTCAACCACAGAGCAAATAAGTACCGGTATGAACATGCGCCTTAAAGAAGTCGCACTTTTACTTCCGGCCGGGCTCATCGCTATCGGTTTGAGGGGCTACATTATGCATGTGATGGCGCATCGCCTCGGGGATCATTACAGTCAAGCAGATATCAAACCCAATCCAGGTGCCTACATTGATCCCATGGGAATCTTGATTCTGGTGTTTTTTCATTTCGGTTGGGTTCGAGACGACATCTATCGAAAGCAAGCCTTCGAAGATTCCATTCGGGATGAAAATCTACTCCTGATTGGCGCAAGTTTTTTTAATTTTCTGTTGATGCTCTGGGCACTGATACTACTGGCGGCAACAGTGTTGATCAACGTACCCCCGGAAGCGATAGGTCTTTTGAAGACTTCTCAACAGTTTTTTATTACTTTGGCTTTTGTGAACTTCATGATGGCCTTTCTTTCTCTTGCACCCTGCTACCCCCTTGCCGGATACCAGATCTTATTCAATCTTCTCGATCCAATGAAACGCTTCCAACTTGAAAAGTACCAGTCTGTTACCAGTCTTTTCCTCTTTGGCCTGCTCTTCCTGGGTGAGGGTTTTCTCTATTCGATTTTTCTGAAGTTTGCCGGACTCCTCACCGGGATTCCTGCACTCTTTTTAGTCGTTGCTACCGTGCTGGCAACAGGAGTATTCTTCTTTCTGGTGCTCAAGCTGGACAAGTACCTTCTAAAAGGTGCCAGAGACCACGATTAAAAGAATCCAAAGTCCTTACTTTTTTGGTAAAATCAGTCCAATAATAGAAAGGAATAAAAAATGAAGAGACTACATTATCTCACAAGAAAAGACCTCAAAAGACTCCCTAAGACCGACCTGCACGTACACCTGGATGGCTCTGTTCCGCCACAATTGGTCGCCGAACTCGCACAAGAACAGGGAATCAACCTCGTTGAAGTCTCCCAAAAGCTAAACATTGGAGATTTAAAAACAGGGGATGTCGAAGAACTCGAATCCAAAATCTTCAAGGAAACTTACGACAGTCTGGGTGAATACCTCGTACCTTTTGAGTTTATCAATGAAGTTTTGCGATCAGAAGAATCACTCTCCAAAGCAGCTTATCATCTCGCCTGTGACAACTTTCGTGAAGGTGTCCGATATTTCGAAGTTCGTTTTGCCCCTCAAAAGCATTGGAGAAGTGGGTTTGCATGGCTGGACATCATCAAAGCTGTGGAAGATGGCCTGAAAAAAGCAGCGAATGAATACAATCAAAAGAAAGAGGTACTCTCTGGAAAAGAGCCTCCCTATAAGTATGGGATGATTCTTTGTGCTATGAGAATGATCAACGAACACATGGGAGATTACTACCGTAACCTCTTCGATCTTCATGTGGGACTCGACCTCCAAAATCTCTCCGCAATGGCCTCCCTTGAAATCGCCAAACTTTGCGAAATCGCAATCAATGAAGGGCTTTCAGTAGTAGGGTTTGATCTCGCTGGCCGTGAAGATGGCTTTCCTGCTGAGACTCACCGCAAGGCCTATATGTACTGCTACGAGAGAGGAATTGGCACAACCTGTCACGCTGGGGAAGCCTATGGTCCCGAGAGTATTAAATCCGCAGTCAAAGACTGTATGGCCAGAAGAATTGGTCACGGTACTCAACTTTTTCGACAAAATGTTATTACCAAGAGAAATATGGATGGAAAGCTGCTCACTCGATCTCAAAGAAGAGAGTATGTCAGTGATATCGTGGAATGGATTGCTGAAAACAGAATCGCTCTGGAAGTTTGTTTGAAGAGTAACAGCCAAACACTTCCTGAGTACAGGGATCTGAGCAAGCATCCTTTCAATCACTACCTGACCAACAAGATTCGTATCGCATTGAGCACGGACAATAGAGCCATCTCCAGAGTCAGCGTGACCGATGAATATGAGCGAGTCATCAATCTTTTTGATATCGATCAGAAGATACTTAGAAATTTGTGTATTGGTGGTTACAAAGCAGCATTTTTTCCAGGTACTTATCTGGAGAAAAGAAATTATATCTCCCAGATCATTGATTACTACAATGAAACCCTGGCGAGCATCAAGAAGGAAGCCCTTGATGACGGTAGACTCAAGCAGGTCGAGGTCGTTTAATGGTTCCCTACCTGTACTTCATCAGCGAGCAGGAGCAACTGCTTGTTCAATCTCCGTCCAAACGCTATGTAGTCAACGGGCCGAAGGTATTTTTCAAGCCCTTCTTTCATCGAATACTCGAGAGAAGAAAGGGCCTGAGCCTTGCGGCTAACGAATACGCTCACGCACGAGACAGTTTGAATGGGGAGCTCAAACTCTATGAAGGACCAGGTTTCTTTCAGCTTCAACCCTATGAGGAAGTGGTTTTCGAAGAGAATGCCCTTCCTCTCGCACAGGGGGAATATGTCGAAGTTGTAAACATGAATACAGGACAAGTCAAGATCGTGGAAGGGGAGGTTTCCTACAAGCTTCAGGCATTTGAAAAGTTTCGCGGCAAAAAGCAGAAGGCAATTGCCATTGATGAGCACAATGCTGTTCTTGTCAGGAATCAGGCGGATGGTAGTCTTCGACTGGAGACTTCTCGCCAGGCTTTTGTTCCCTCCGAACACGAGTCTATCGAATCTGTGATCAAAAAGGTTCTCGTAGAAGAGCACGAGGTCATTGTTCTCAAGGATGAAAAGGGGCGTTTTCACTTCCGAAGCGGACAGTCTGAAGAGTCCTCCTTTTTTGTTCCTCCCTATTGGGAAGTTCTAAGCTTCCACTGGTCGAGCGGGCTTCACAAGGAGAATCGAAATCTCGTCATAGAAAAATTCGATTTGAGGCCAAAGTTCATGTGGTATGAGTTCGACGTGCGAACCAGAGACAATGTGGAACTCATCCTGAAAGTCACTTTCTTTTGGAGAATCACAGATGTGGAAACCCTTATACGAACCACGGACGACGCCTCCGGAGATGTTTGTTCTCATGCACGCTCACGCATCATTCAAGAAGTCAGCAAGGTCGAGTTCTCCAACTTTTTGGAAGAGTTCAACCAATTGATCAAAAGCTCGGTTTTAAACCCTGAAGACAGCTTTTATGAAAGTCGTGGAATCGAGATTCACTCTGTAGAAGTTCGCGAGATCGCGTGTAAGGATCAAAAAACCCAGGATGTTCTCAGTGAAATCATTCAGGAAACGACCACTCGAATCAATCGTATTCAGAAACAGATTAGTGAGAATGAAGTCACCATGAAGCGCATCGAAGGGGAAATCCTGGCTGAGGAAAATGAGCGCAAGCTTCTGGAAATGAAGATTCAAAGGAAGGAAAGAGAGTGTGAGTCTCAAGGGGAACAACAAGCTATCTGGGTTCGATCCTTTCTTGACAAGCTTGGTTCAGATTTGAGTTTGCCACAAAAGCTGGAAGTCTTTCAAATGCTGCGAAAACAAGAGCTTTATTCCTCCCTTTCCGGTGAAAATACGCGCTTGTTTCTCACAAAAGACGATGTAGACCTCAAACTTGACATCAAAGATTAAAACCCCTTGATTCCACTGGAAATTCGTCAACTTTTTCTCTTACTGGCCCTCCTCCTGCCCGCTTCGGTTTTGCTCGGTCCACTTGTCTTAAAGTACAGAACTTGTCGTCGTTTGGGATTAACTGAGGGCTTTTTCTTCCTGCTTAAGTTAAGACTTCAGGGAAAGCCTGTAATCAGGAGTCTGAAGGCCTTTGAAAGATTGCAAAAACATCGCCTGAGTTTCCTCAGTTTCAAAGAACTTCTGGACCATGACATGACAGGTGGGAGCTCTCCCGCCCTGGTGGATGGATTATGGTTTGCGAAGAAGAACGAAGTCTCACTTTCAGTGAGCAAAGCCAGAGAACTACAGATTGCGGGTCATGGCCTTTTGGAACTTGTTCAAAAGTCAAAAATGGAGAGGGATCTTGATCTGGGGGACTTTTTCATCAGTCTTCCAGACAGCAGGCAGCTTAAACTCAATGCAAAAGTTCGGGTGGAAACCAGGCTTGAGAGCTGGTCTGCTGATTTTCGTGAGGAAAAGTTCATTGGTGACTTGCATGATTCCATCACTCAATGTCTTAAGGTAATCACTGACCGACAACTTTATTCCCTGGAAGAGCGACCTGATGAATTACTCGATTTCGCCAAGATTCCTGATCAGCTCCATCAAAGTCCTTTTCGAGCCATCAGTATGGCAGTGAACAAAATCTAGGGTATGCAAAGACTGGCAATTAAAAAATCAAGCCGGCACAATGATCTCCTTGTGATTTATTCAGCCAAAGCAAACAGTCTGAAAGACAACGGAAAAGCGTCAGATGATAATCTTCCCCTCGATTTCGTTCACTTCCACTTCTTCATCAACTCCCTTGAGAGCAGTTGGCACGTAGCCAAGCGCAAGTTGTTTTCCGTCGGATAGCTTCAAGCAACTGGTGACAGCTCCCTTGCTGACTCCATCCATTTCAATTTTTTCTCCAAGGAGTTCCTCGTGACTCTCAAACTCAATACCGGCCAGCACTTTATTGGTTCGCCCGTAGGTCCGAATCCTGGCAAAGACTTCCTGGCCTACATAACAGCCCTTGTTGTAGCTGATAATCTCTTCCTGCCCCAATTCTGGTGTCAGAATTTTTTCTTCCTTGTATTCATTGGGATGCCATGGATACAAGGCCCTGATTCTGGCTTCTTCCAACGAGCAGGACGAACCCAGAGACCAATTGGCCCCCTTCATTTTCTCCAGTAATTCCTCAGAGGGAAGGAACAAACAGGCATTCTTGCGATCAAAAATTAATGAACTCAAAAGGACCGAGCCTGAAGACTCATGCACAGCTGCTTCATTTTCATCGAGTTCAAGCAACTCAAAAAGTTTGGATTTTTGGGAATTCAGAAACAGAAGAGGGGAGTGAGATTTCATGATTTCCAGCTCAACCTGTTCAGCAAAAAGATACAGATCAAGGGTTTGATGAACTTTCTCAATACAGGTTTGTGGCATCACAAGATAGTACGAATTGGCTGAACGAAAGAGATGCATCATTGCCAATGTCTTTCCCTTGGGAGTATTGAGACTGGTTAGCTGAGTCTCTCCAACTTTGAGGGAGTCTACCTTGTTGGAGAGTTGACCATTAAGATAACTTGTCCCGTCCGGTCCACTGATTTTCAGAACTGCAAAGAACCCTCCATCGAAGCAGTCGACAGGCCCCTCTGTCATGGTTTTGATCTCAATTCCGTGAAAATCTTCTACTCTGCTTTGATCTGATGGAAATACTTTCTCCAGCCAATCACGATTCCAGCTCATCTCAATTCCCTTTCTTTTTGCAATTTGCACCGGTTGAATTGTAGTTCTCCAAGAGTTTTCGGGCAAGACCTGCTCCATGGTAAGCAAAACATGAAATTGGCTTTTGGTTCTGAAGGAAGCATGTGATAGTATTATTTTCCAAGCAGGAAGTCCTTTCCTCTTTGTATTTTCCCCTTCATTCAAGGGGCTAACGAAGCCGATAAGGCCTGCGTTTTCAATCTCTTTAGACACTACAGCTATGCGAGCAGGAGCTATCCCATGCAAAAAATGATGACAGTAGAGACAAGTAGTCTGGACAGTATGACCTTTGATGGAAAGGATCTGTGGGTTTCTGACATCGAAGAAAAGAAAATCAAGCGGGTCAGTATTGCCCAGCAAAAGGTCATCAAGGAAATCAAGTTTTTGCCTGGTGGAATTCCTCGAGCAATTACTTTTGCCAACGACTCCCTGATTGTTGCCAACCATAATCCTCAAACTCAGGTGAGCAGCGAACTGATTCAAATCAATGTAATGAACGGTAAGATTCTGAGAACCCTGCTTTGTCCAGAAGAAGTGGATACAGGATTGATTTATGACCAGGAGTATTTCTGGGGTGCCTCTTCTACTCAAAAAAAGGTAGTTCGATTCAATCCTTCCACGGGAGAAGTAGTCAGAGAATTTGAAACAGAGCGCGTACCCAGTGCCTTGGGATGGGACGGCCAGAATCTGGTGATTTCCTTCGCCAAAGAAGGTCGCAAGAAAACAGCCGGGATCGCTGTGATGGATCCACAAACAGGAGAGCTTCTCAATGAAGAAAAAATTGATGTTCCTATTGGCGGAGTTGCCTTTGCGGAAAACATGATTTTTTACACAAACTCCAAGCTCAAAGAGATCCAGGTCACAAGAATCAAACTATAATTTTCAATCACCGTTAGAATAAACCTCAAGCTATGACCACCACACTCAAAGAAATAGTCAGGCCCTGGATCGAAGAGTCCTGCAAGATCAGCTTGGCCCAATTCGGCAACAAAATTCATGAAGTGAAAGCTGATGGAAGCTTTGTTACCAAAGCAGACAAGGACATTGAGAAGTTTCTAAGGGAGAAGATCGAAAACACCTTTCCTACTCATCGGGTGCTGGGGGAGGAATTTGGTGGTGAAAATAATATCCATGGTGAACAGCCTGTCTGGATCATTGATCCAATTGATGGGACCGAGGCTTATCTTACCGGGCTTCCAACATTCGCTATCTCAATTGCATTGTATGAGAAGGGGAAATGCCTCTATGGTGCTGTTTGCCTGCCCTACATGAATCAGCTTTTGGAAATCGAAAACGGCCTGGTAGAGTTTAATGGTGAGCCCCTGGACGCACCCGGGGACTTTTTACCTCCAGTAATGGCCAGTTCGAATTACTTCGAGGACTTTGATCTACCGCTTTCTTTCAAAGTGCGATGCCTCGGTTCTATTTGTTTCCACGGAGTTTACCTTGCAAGAGGTTATTGTCAGGCTGTCCTGGTAACCTCGGGAACTCTGTGGGATATTGCCGCACTATTTCCCATCCTCGAGTCTCTGGGATTTCAGATACTTTCTACACAAGGTGAAAAAATAGATTGGAGAGCGGATGCCGAAGTTCTTCAAAAGCCCTTCTACTGTGTACACCCATCAAACCCAGCAGGGTTTCATCCGCTTAGAATGCAATATTAAACGGCAGATCCGTAGAAACTCGGGAAGCTGATTTCTACCTCTGTACCTTCTCCCGGAGCCGACTTCGTTGAGATGGAGGCGTTGTGATCAGAAAGAATCCGTTTGCAGATACTTAATCCCAGACCCGTTCCAGATCTCTTGTCGAATTCTTCTCCTCCAAGGGAGCCTTTGGTAGTAAAGAACAAGTCACCAATGCGTTTGAGCATTTCAGGATCCATTCCAACACCGTTGTCCCGCACAAGAACTTTGGCACCTGACTCTTCACTACAGTTTACCTGTACAACTACAGCTGGATTCTCTACTCTGGCTACAGCATGAACAGCATTGGAGAGCAAATTGATGAGCACCTGGTGGATTAAATCAGCATTTCCGAAAATCAGGTTTTGCTTCGAATCTGTATCTCCCTGAAACTGGAAACTAATCCACGAGTCTTCGCAACTGAGTTCATACTCCCTGACCGCCTTGGCACAAACCAAAGCCAGGTTTACTTCCTCGAAATTTCTTCTGGGGCGGCTGGATAGAGCTTGCAAATCCTTGACCAGCTTGACTCCCCGGTCAAGAAAGTCCATAACCTCTGGAAGCCGGTCGTCCAGATAGCTTGCGCCTTTCTTCTCATAAAACTGCAAGGTCAGTTTCAACGCAGAAAAAATATTGTTGAACTCATGGGTCATTCCACGCATCAGAGTTTCATAACTTTGAAGTTGATTTTGCATTCTGGTGTGCTCTTCGGCACGTTGCTGCCGCAAAAGTGCTTTGATACGAGCCACCATTTCGGGAAAATGAGGCGGCTTTACGATGTACTCGTTAGCACCGAGGCTGAGCGCTCTGACCATATCTTCTTTGCTAGCACGTGCTGTGAACATGATGATGATCAGATTCTTGTATCGATCTTCAGAGCGAAGCATGCTCAATGCATCCAGTCCCGAAATGGTTGGCATCATCCAGTCCAGAATCAAAACCTTCGGGACATAAGTCTTGAGTACGACGAACAACTCCTCAATTGTTTCCAGTGTTTCTATGGAAAAATGAGGGTTTAGGTTCTTTTCAACCACAACACGGTTGAGATGATTGTCATCTACATAGATAATGTCTACAAATCTCATGGAACTCCTACAGCATAACTCAGTCTAAACCAACAGGTCATCCAAAATGCAGGAAAAGCAGCGCTATATCGTACAAATTTATCGGCTCAGCCGTGACAAGAATCCTCTGACAGGTGATTCTGAGGAAGTTCAGGCCGCCCTGGACACTATTTTCATACCGCGGGTTCAGAAATATGAAGGTCGAATTCTAAAGCGCAAGGGTTCCCTTGCCCTTGTTCAATTTCCCTATGAAGGGGCAACCATAGAATACCTGAAGGACCTGCAGGACTTACTTGAGCAGTTTAAAAATCAGGGGCAAGAACTCGAGATCGAAGTCTTCCACTACATCTACGAAGCTCCTGATTTAACCCCGGAAGTGAAACGTCACATCCAGGAAATAACTTCGATTTTAAAAAAGCTTCCCCGGGGAGGTGTTTTTTGCAGCCAAACCTTGAGTAGTGATTTTCTGGCTTTTGACTCACTGGATTATCAGCAGGGAGGTCTTGCCCTGCAACGCCTGAAACTGACCAAAAGTCAGTCGGCAGCGAAACCGAAGTTAAAACAGGCACTGCTTGTACTCCTGGCTCTAATCTGCCTGCCAGTTGCAGGCAAACTGGTTCTCAGTCTTGTAAATCCTATGCAAACAGCCATCGACAAGACTCTGTACTCAAACCTGCTCAAGGACCTGCCCAATCCTGTAGAAGGGAAACCAAGAATTCTCTTTGCCCGTCTGGAGGGAATCCATGATGCCGAGGAAAACCCGGTGCTCTCCGAATTTCTCGATCTCTACCTGCGCCATGAAGGCCAGCGTATTCAAGACCTCAATCTCACCAGGGCAGATGAAGGTATTCGCGAGCGTCTGCAAAAAGCGGGCAATTGGTACCCCTGGCATCATGATCTCAACTTTACGCGCAATCTTCTACTCTGTCTGGAGCTTCAGGAGCGCGAGAAGCAATTTGCGGCCAAGGAATTACTAACCAATACGGATCAGATCTCACCATCTCTTGCCCCGACAATCCTGCACATACTCAAAGCTCATATGATCGACCCCTTTGCATTGCTTCATACGATGCAGAAGCAGAACTTTCTGGACAATGAACCCGAGGTCCTGCTCCAGGCCATTGAATTAGCTCTGCATTTTCCAATTGCAGGCAAAGAGAAACTCCTCGAAGCATTTAAAACTTCAGAGGATGAACTCGGATTCGTCATGTTACTGCAAAATCTGCTTCGAAAAGGAGGCGTTCGCCAGTCCAGAAATGCACTAGCACTTCTTTCCAGCTTTGAGGAGGTTTATGAAGGGGACCTTCGCAATTTTTTCAAGAACGCGAAAAGCAAAGACCCCAAAGCAGATCTGAGTCGTGAAATCTATCGAACGGAGCGAATGCACTGGCTCAAGTCTTCAGAACTGAAAATTTTGATGGAAGATTTGGAAAGGGAGCTGAGATCTCAGTGGGTATCCGAAGAGAGAACAGCTCTGCGCAAAGTTACCCGCTGAAACCAGATGAACTCAAATAGTAAATTCAAGATTCAAAAGTATGAAAATGGTTTTGCCCTACTTCAGAACGGCGATCCGGTAACCTCACCGTCGCAAGCTGTCCTGGTTGCCAGGAATCCAGAGGTCTTGAAGATGCTTGTCTCCCATGGTATTCCTTCAGAGATCTACGAACTTCTGAGCAGCTTCAGCGAGATTACACGTTTTGGCTTGAAACCAACATTAAAGATAGGCGAAGCCCTGGGTAGCGATCCTTTTCTCTCCAGGCTCCCTGATCATCCCAGACAGGAATGGGAAAGCAGATTTCCCCAATTCGTAGATTGCTTTTTTGTCGCAGACCTGGAGGTTTGTGAAGTAACGCGCTGGAGTAAAAGCCATAGAGAATGGTTTTCAAAACTTATTCATGAGTTCAGTGCTTTGGAGAAGTGTATTCTCTTTCATCTATGCGCGAAAACCTCTCACATCTTCCTGCCTGCTTTACTCCTGCACAATGTCTTGTCCGTGGAGAGTTTGGGAATGCACCTTGTAAACCTGAGACCGGGCCCTGTTTTGGCGGAGGATCTTGCTGCAAAACTAATTCCAGTCGAGCTCGCCGAATGGGAGATCGCTTTGCGGTTTCTTCAATTGATGATGTAGTTCATTGAAGAACTAGTAGTTCTCAGCGCTTTTGAAGACTTTCTTATCGATGAACAATTGGACCAGTTCACCATCGAGGTGACGACGATCCACTTCCATATTCAAAATGGAGAGTGCTTTTTCCACCGGAATTGCTTTCTTGTACGGCCGATCTGACGCTGTCAAGGCATCATAGATATCCGCAATCGCCATCATCTTGGACTGTGCCAGGATTTCATCTTCTGTCAATTGATTCGGATAACCTTCACCTGACAACCACTCATGATGCCCATACGCAATGGTTGGAACTTGCTTTAAGCCACGAGTCCAGGGAATTTTAGACAGAAAGGTAAATGAGTGAGTGACGTGACTCTCAATCTCTTTTCTTTCATCTGCGGTGATAGAACCTTTTCGGATAGAAAGTGCTTCCACTTCTCTCTCCAGCAAAAAGGGCTTGGGTTGATCGTAAGGATCAAGATAGGTCCTCTCTGCAATCTCCAGCAACCGCTTAAAGTTTCCTTCTTCAAGGACAGAAGGCTCGTTGGTTTGGATGATGAAGTAAACTATTTCTTCGATCTCTTCAATGGAGGTCTTCAACTCTTCATCAAGTTGCCCGAAGTGAGCATTGGCCATGTCGTAACCCATAGACTGAATCATTTCAATCTTCTTGGCCAGCATTCGTGCCTCTACATCTTTAAGAATGTATTCGAAGCGAGTACGAATCATGTCCATTTCATGGGGATACAACTTCTTGGCCTTTACCAGTACCTGCTCTCTAACTCCAATTTTCCCGAAGTCATGCAGCAAACTGGCGTAGCGAACTTCCTGAAGTTCTCGTTCGTTGTAGCTGATTCCCGCAAATTTCCCTGTGGTGACCTGACTTAAAGCTTTGGCAAGTTCAACTGTCATAAGAGCCACTCGAAAGGAGTGCCCGGAAGTGGTTGGATCCCGTTGCTCAATAGCTGTCACAGAAGCATTCACAAAGCCTTCGAACAGCATCTGAATATCCTGAATCAGGGTAGTATTTTTCAGACAAATCGCTGCCTGGGAAGTCAAAGAACTGATAATCTCTACATCATCCGGAGAGAACTCCACAATTTGATCGACGTTTACTTTTCCATCTTCAAGCTCTTCATAGTCGTAAGAGCGCTTGTTGATCAGCTGTACAACACCGAGAATTGTTGAAGTATTATCAATCATCGGATGAACCAGAATACTTTTGGTCCGGTAACCTGTAGACATGTCTACATTCTGATTGAAGGCGTAATCTTTCTCTTCAGGAATTTCGTAGGCATCCTTAATCTTCAAACACTCGCCCGTCAAAGCCACAAATCCAGCCAGACTCTTTTTGGAGACAGGCATTGAGAGATCTACCTTGAGATTTTGCTTCAAGGTATAATTCTGGAAGAAGCTGAAGACCATTTCGATAGGTTGCTCTTCATTGTTGTACTTGACGATACAAATGGATCCCGCGTCCGCGTTGGTTAACTCACGACTCTTCTCAAGGATCAGATTCATCAGAACCTGTGGATCACTGATGGAGGAGAGACTTTGACCGATCTCGTTTAACTCTTTGAGCTTACGTGACTCATGATTGAGAACGTCTTTGAGTGTCTTGAGCTCGATCTTTTGCTCATGGTGGAGCTTGATATGTTTCATGGTGAGTTCAACCACACTCGAGATCGTTGGAACCTCCATGGTGGAGAAGCAATTAAACTTCGAAAAAGCCTCGCTGTCCCCAAGCTCGCCTACTACTTCTATGCAGTAAACATTGGATTGCTTCCATATATCGGTCTCCTTCACCCTGCCTACATCGGCACCGGTCAGAAAAACCACGTAGAGAATTTTCTCCAGGGGGAGGGATAGAAAGTCTTCCAGGCTCATTCGAGTCGCCTGGGCGGGTTGCGGTATCAGGTCCTCAGTGAGGTCCGTAACCAGATTGTATTTTGGCCTGGCCACAAATCATCTCCATTCGCAGAGAGTAGCTTTACAGGATTGACGCTTAATAGTATTTTATTCGAGAATTTTATTCAAGGATTTCGCAAGTCCAACAAATTTTAAGCTTGACAAAAAAAGCATCAGAGAGCGAGGGGTTGTCATGAGCTCAGCCAAGAATCTCCAGGATTATTTCGAGATTATACGTGGAACACACCCGGATCCATTTTCTGTTTTAGGTATGCATATCGAACAGGCCGCAGAGAGTGATGTGGTAGTGGTGCGAGCATTTCGCCCGGATGCAAAGAAAGTCGCTGTGATAGACCTGGAGCACCAAAAAGAGTTTCCCATGCAACTCATTCATGAAACAGGTTTTTACGAATTGATTGTTCCCAACCGCTCCAAAGTTTTTGCCTACAAGCTCAAAGTCTCCGATGAAGAAGGCAACTCCATTGAAATCGTAGATCCTTACAGTTTCCTGCCTGTTGTAACAGAGTTTGATCGTCACTTATTTTTTGAAGGCAAGAATTACCGGGTTTATGAAAAGTTCGGCGCACATCCCATGACGGTCCAGGATGTTCAGGGAACCTACTTTTGTGTCTGGGCACCCAATGCCCGTCGCGTGAGCGTTGTTGGAGATTTCAATTATTGGGACGGCAGCATTCATGTGATGAGAAACCTGGGTCAGTCCGGAATCTGGGAGCTTTTTGTTCCTGCAGTTGACTCTGGAGCTTTGTATAAGTTCGAGATTTTGACCAGCGACAATCGGGTCTTGAGCAAGGCCGATCCTTACGGTGTCTCGATGCAGCAAGCTCCAGAAACTTCCAATATCGTTTTCAATCTCGACGGTTATGAGTGGAATGATCAGGAATGGATGGAAAAACGGGCTGATCAACATACTTTGGACAAACCCATCAGTATCTACGAAGTTCATCTCGGCTCCTGGTTAAGGACTGACGACAAT
>Ga0181584_10000017_pt1 | contig 85105 bp, 83 predicted proteins | sample 071ome_30_FD_132462 | JGI IMG/M metagenome (GOLD analysis project Ga0181584, IMG submission 132462) | Coastal salt marsh microbial communities from the Groves Creek Marsh, Skidaway Island, Georgia - 071406AT metaG (megahit assembly) | ecosystem: Environmental > Aquatic > Marine > Intertidal... | reverse complement strand
TTCTAAGCTCGAAAAACCAATACTTTAAAGGGGAAGTAAATGAAACAACGACCAAATCTGGCTCGCAGGGTTCTCCCTACTGCCATCGCGTTCGGTCTGTTGGCCCCAGCAGGTTTCGCACCTGTTGCCTATGGCCAGCAAGCGGATGATATCGTTGAAGAAATTATCACTATCGGTTCGCGACGGGCGGAGCGTAGCGCCACGGATTCTTCCGTACCAGTCGACGTTATTAGTGGCGACGATTTTGTCAACATGGGTTACGCTGACCTTGATGAAATGCTACGAACTACCGTACCGTCGTACAATGTAGACCGTCACGCCATTTCAGACGCAGCAACACTTGTGCGTCCTGCTAACCTGCGTGGTCTGCCACCGGATAACATCCTGGTACTGGTAAACGGCAAGCGTCGTCACCGTTCGGGTGTAATCGCCGAGCTCGGCGGTTCGCTGGCAGCGGGTTCCCAAGGCGCTGACATCTCTGCGATACCTCCTCTGGCCTTCCGTCAGACTGAAATCCTGCGTGACGGTGCCGCGGCACAGTACGGCTCCGATGCTATTGCTGGTGTATTGAACTTCGTTCTAAAAGATGATCCGGATGGCTTTACTTTTGAAGCGCGCACTGGAGAGTTCAAGGAAGGTGATGGAGCGATGACTCAGTTCGCCACCAACTTCGGTCTGCCGCTAGGTGATAACGGCTTCGCCAACGTCACAGCACAATGGATGGAGCAGGACGCCACAAGCCGCTCTACTCAGCGTACCGATGCCGCTACCCTGATCGCCTCCGGTAACACAGCTCAGCGCAGCAGCATCAGGCAGCCTTATGCACAGATTTGGGGTGGCCCTGAGTACCGCGACAACTGGAACATCTTCTTGAATTCTGGAATCCGTACTAGCGACACTCAGGAAGTGTATGCATTCGGTAACTTTGGTACTCGTGAAACGGAGGGGGGGTTCTTTTATCGTAATCCCAACAGCCGCGGCGGTGTATACACAAATGGTTCTACTCGAGCCGTTGTAGATACCAATCTGCGTGGAGGTGAATCTAATTACACCTCCAACTGCCCTGCGCTGACAAGCCCAGGCTCTGGCGGAAATGGTGTGGCACTCAATGCAGCCGCTGTTGCCGCTGACGAAGCAGCCCTGAACTCACTGCCCGCCAACTGCTGGGTGCTGAATCAGGTCGTGCCTGGCGGATATACTCCTCAGTTTGGTGGCACACTAAAAGATGCCAGCTTGGTGATGGGTGTTCGTGGAGACCTAAGCCCCAATCTTACGTATGATCTTTCTGGGGGCTATGGCCGCAACAAGGCGTCCTTTTTCCTGAACAACACCTGGAACCCCTCATTGGGTCCAGATGGGTTCGTGAATGGTGCATTACAGCGCGACTTCGACATCGGCTCCTATGTGCAATCGGAAGTTAACCTCAATGCAGATTTCGTCTACACCATGTCAGTCGATGGACTGGCTTCTGACCTGACAATAGCTTTCGGAGCAGAGTGGCGTGATGAAATTTTTGAGACAATCATCGGTGAACAGAATAGCTGGGATGCTGGTCGCTTCGCCTTCCAGAACAATGACGGCAGCAACACTTATAGTGACGGCGTAACGCTTCTACCAAACCTGAGCATAGGTGCCCATGGTTTTGCCGGGTTCAGCCCACAACAGGCTGGCCTGTGGGGTCGTAACAACTATGCGCTGTACACCGAACTGGAAGCCGACCTGACTGACCGACTGACAGGTGGTCTGGCCTTGCGTTTCGAGGACTTCGAAACTTTCGGCACAACCACCAACTACAAGCTGGCCGGTCGCTTCCGTCTGACTGACGATGTGTCTCTGCGTGCGTCCTACAACACAGGTTTCCGCGCTCCGACTCCTGGTCAGGAAAACGTAACCAAGGTTTCTACAACCACGATTGATGGTGAACTCCAGCAGCGTGGTCAGATTCCTCCCAGCAACCCAATCGCGCAGTTCCTTGGTGGTCAGGCTCTGAAGCCTGAGGACTCGAGCAACTTCTCTTTTGGCGTAGTGTGGGACGTTACGCCAGACATCAATGTCACTGTTGACTACTTCAACATTGAGCTTTCAGACCGAATTGCCCAGACTGGTACAATCGCCATTGGGGGTGAGCCCGTTCCTGCCGGCGTTAATTGCCCGCTGGCACGAGCCAACCCAGTCGGTAACCTGGCGCTGTGTCTGCAAGAGCTGGGTGTTCCCGGCGCAGCTGACCTGAACTCGGTGTCCTTCTACACCAATGACTTCGCTACCACCACAGAGGGTATCGATATCGTCGCAACTTGGGATATGGATTGGGGCAACGCTGGCAACGGCAGCCTGGTAGCTTCCTGGAACAACACCCAAACCACAGTGGACAACGCAGGTTCTGAAGTAAATCGTAACCGTGTTGTGGACCTGGAAAACTACAACCCGCAGAACCGTGGTGTATTCTCCTACAACCACTTCATCGGGGATCTGCGTCTATTGGCCCGAGCCAGCTTCTATGATGATTGGGTAAGCTCCTCTTACAGTGGCGATCCAACACCTCGCGGAGCAAATGGCACTGGCTACTCGATCGTGTGTTCAGTCCCATCGCAGGGAGTCTTTAGAGATCACTGCTACAACGGCGAGTGGATTGTTGATCTAGAGGCAGCCTACACCTTCAACGATTCTTATACAGTGGTAGTTGGTGCAAATAATGCATTCGATCAGGATGCTCCTATTGATATTAATAACCTGACTGGAACCATTGGCTCAGGTAATACGTTCACTGGCTCCAGCCCATGGGGTTACGAAGGTGCGTTCTACTATGCGAGATTCCGCGTAGACTTCTAAGTTCCGCAGAGTGCTGTTTCCATGAAACAGCACTCTCGACTTGGACAAACAAAAAAGGGAGCACAGTGTGCTCCCTTTTTTTGGACTGAATAAATCTGCCTACTAGCGCAATTTCCCGTGAGCCGCGATACCTAGTTGCCACCCCTCAATACGGAGCCGCCGGGGATATTCAGAGTATCCAGCGCCATCAGCGTACGAATATTGTGGTCGACCCAGTCTTCGACCGAGCGGCACCAGTTCTTACGGATGTGGGAACCGGTGCGCTTCTCTTCAGTGCAATAAATCTGCTTGAGAACCGGCTTACCTTCGTTGTACGCCATAAGTTGCTCAGTACTCATGGATGCAAAATTCGTGGTCTGCGTCGTACAGGAGGCCAGCAGTATTCCGGCCAAGGGAGCTATCAGTAAATTTTTCATCATGGTCACCTATCTACGAAGTAATTTACGTGCATTCCTCGCAATTCCTGTTCCACACTTACAGGGTAGATCAACGGCGCGATGCTTGGCAAGGCAATCCGGGACACAGCGGACCAAAACAGTGCAGGACTGCCCCGCAAGGCCAGAAAATACGGTAGTCTCGCGCATTCATCACCAAATTCTGGTCATAGAGCCCTGTAAGGGCACGAGAGCCGCCGCATGGCTCCTCCTCAGGCAAGTGATTGCCTGCTTGGCAAGCAGGCTCGCCTGCATTACGCTAGGGCAGGATGTGGCCACGGTGCCTCATTTGCTGAGCGATACAAGACAATAACAGGAGAACAATCATGCGCAGCCGATTCAGAATTATCACTAGCCTACTGGCTCTCGCCCTCATCAGTTTACTGCCTCTATCCGGCAGCCAGGCGGTTGAACCGGACGAGCTGGGTTTTATTATCGGTACGCCTGATGTGTTGGAACCGGAGGAAGGTTCACGCAGCGTGGTGATCTACGGTGACCCATCCAAGCCGGGGCTTTACGTCATGCGCATCACCTTTCCACCTGGCGCTGGCAGTCGTCCCCACTATCACAGCACGGCTCGCTACATCACCGTAATCAAGGGCACCTGGTACACCAGCTGGGGACCTGAATCGGATATTTATGATCCGGATAATATGGTGGCCGTACCGGAAGGAACATTTATTTATCAGCCTCCCGGTGGACACCACTATGACATGGCAAAAGATGAGGCCGTGACAGTGCAGATCATGGGCATGGGCCCGGTGATCACAACCAGCATCCCACAGCCTGAGAATTAAACTCAGGCGTCTGCCTTGTCCTTCTTGCGCCTGCCCTTGAGCAGGCTCTTGAATTTGTCGGAGAAGGTTTCGTACTTGAGGTCAGTGAGTTCGCCAGCATCCAGGAATACCCGGTTGCAGTTGGGGCAGGATTCCATCCAGATATGGGTCTGCACCGGATCTTCGATCTTGTCCATGGCGACCTCGCAGACCGGGCAGCGTATATCATCGATCTTGTCGTACTTCTTGCCCAGGGAAATCGCACCGACATCGAGAAAAGACTCCGCCATCCATTCGGCGAATGTCTCATTAAGCATATGCGCTTCGAGGAACAAACCATAGCACTTGTTGCATCGCTCCACGCGAATATGCTGATGTTCTTTGGTTTCCAGTTCGCCCTTACATTTTGGACACTGCATGGTTCACTCCTCGCAGATCAGGCGAAAAAATAGTACCGAATCATTGTGAAATAGCAAGCGCGCACCCTCGATATCCTGCGATTCGGGAAAATCTCTCCTCCCCTGAATATTGTGTAGGAATGTCGATTGCCGCGTAGTGATTTATCAGCACCCTGCCAGCTATTGGGAGGTGATTTAAAGCCACGCACTTGATCGAGGCCGTACTGGCTATCGGTGTCAATTAGAGGGCTTGACTCAGGACAGATCCCCGGACGGAAAATTCAATTTATCGGAATCCCGGTGTGCATCCCTGTCCTGCATCAACCAGCGATTGGCCTCGATGAGGCTTTCGAATACATCCAGGTTGGACTCGGTTTCGTTGATGCGGCAGTACTCCTGCAGGAAAGGCTTGAGATCCTTCTCTTTCGGTGTGGGAAACACAAATGCTTTGCGATCACCCTTGCGGGAATAGCGATCCAGTCGATTGAAAGCCTGACGCGGTGGTTCAGGCTCCGCCCCCATCAGATCCGCATCGCTGAAATCAAACAGCACCAGGTTGCTGCGATTGCCCCGGTAGTAGAAGTCGATGCACTTGATCAGATCCATGGGAGTAACCTGACCATAAAACGTGATAACGGTAAGACCGAGGGCGGGATCAAAGAAGGATTCAATCCTTGGCATGATGGCGGAATTTCCGTTTCACTAAAGCGCAAAATGATATCAGAACCCGCCTTGGGTGATGTCCTAGGGATATCCCTAGTTTGTTGAATTTTATGAAGTTTTACCGCTTGAACGCTGTTCTTTTGCGACAACCGGTGGAAGCGCCTGGAGAGAGGACCAATTTCCCGCAACAGTGGCTGGTAGTTACTACGAATCGCCTGTAAGCGCTGGGCAAAAACGATGACGTGTCACTCCGGACAACTGCCTGCTATTCCGAACAGTTGCCCAGCTCACCCGGACCAGGGGAAGGCACTGCAAGACGTACATCGTCCATCAGACTATAGAAGGACAGTAATTCCAGGATCACCAATCAATCAGGCCTTCTCGAACGCTGCGACAATCATGAAGGTCGCGTTGGCGCGGGCCACCAGCTTGTCTGCGGAGAGGATGTCGACCTCGACACGGAAAAGCTGTTTACCCGCGTGTATCACCTTCGCCCTGGCCAGCAAGTCGTTCCCCTTGGGCGGGCGAATGAAGGATATGCTGAGATCCGTTGTCGCCGATAGCTTTCCCTCCGGCCGGATTGAGCGGACAGCAACACCGGCCGCGGTATCTGCCAGCGAAGCCAGGACTCCACCGTGAACACGACCGCCCGTATTCAGGTGGTGGGCTTGCAACCCGATGAGACATTCGGCCAGCCCGTCACCGTATTCAAGCATGCGGATGCCCAGAAAATCACCGTAGGGGCTGGAGGGTAATTCCCTGCTCACTTGTCATTACTCCCTGTTGAATAGGTGGTGCTGCTACTCGACCCTTGAGATCGGGCGACCCGGCAGCCACCGCTTGACGCTGCTGACATGTTCATTTCGCAAGGCGCCTCTATCTGTTTACTTCCCGCTGTCGGTCCTTGAATTTCAGCTTCTGTTGGCGACGCTCTTCGATTGTCTGCTGCATGGATTGACCGATATGGGACTCACCCCGCTGCCGTGCCAACTCCATCTGCCGTTCACGCTCCGCATAACGCTTGACCTGCTCAGGATCGTGCTTGTCAAAACAATGGGGACAGCTCACTCCCTGCTGGTAATGTTCACTGTTCTTGTCTTCCTCGGTAATCGGCATACGGCAGGCATGACATTGGTCATATTGACCTCTCTCCAGCTTGTGATTCACGGTTACGCGATTATCGAAGACGAAACACTCTCCTTGCCATTTCGTCTGTTCTTCAGGTACATCTTCCAGGTATTTGAGGATGCCACCCTTGAGATGGTAAACCTCTTCGAAGCCCTGTTGCTTGAGAAAAGCGGTTGATTTCTCGCAGCGAATACCGCCCGTACAGAACATGGCAACCTTCTTGTGTTTGCCAGGGCTGAGGTGCTCCTTGACGTAGTCGGGAAACTGGCGAAAAGAATCGGTCCGGGGATTCACCGCGCCTTCGAATGTGCCAATCTCGTACTCGTATTTATTGCGGGTATCCACCAGCAGCACATCCGGGTCGCCGATCAGTGCATTCCAATCTTTCGGTTCCACATAGGTACCGACGATATGGTTGGGGTCGATGTCTTCGACCCCCATGGTGACGATCTCTTTTTTCAGCTTGACCTTGCTGCGATAGAACGGATTCTCAGCCACATGGGATTCCTTGGTCTCCAGCCCGGCGAAGCGCTCGTCGGAGCGAAGCCAGCCGACCACGGCATCTATGCCTTCGCGACTACCGGCGATGGTGCCGTTTATACCTTCGGCAGCCAGCAACAGGGTGCCGCGCACCTCTTTGTCCAGCATCAGGTCCAGCAGTGGCTGGCGAAAGGTTTCGTAATCGGGGAATCGTGCGAATCGATAAAGCGCGGAAACCACCACGCCCAGGGGGGTGTCAGTAGATTGTTGCATGTCTTGTCCTCATTGCTGTCCGGAACGTAAAACCGGCGCAAGTGGTGATCTTAGCAAATTTAACGGCACCGTTCGATTCCAAAGTACCGGACTGCGGCGCGCAATCTCTTACCGGCCACGGGGCGCTTGTGCTTAAATGCCGGGAAAATACAGGAGAATCACATGGAATATATCGACGGTTTTGTTGCTGCGGTACCCAACTCGAAGAAAGACGCCTATTTAAAGATGGCCCGGGAAGCGGCTGTAGTCTTCAAGGACCATGGCGCGCTCAGGGTTGCAGAATGCTGGGGCGATGATGTGCCGGAAGGTAAACTCACGTCATTTACCATGGCCGTACAACGCAAGGAAGATGAATCCGTAGTGTTCTCCTGGGTGGCGTGGCCATCCAGGGAGGCGCGGGACATCGGCAACCAGAAAGTCATGGAAGATCCGCGAATGAAATGGGATGAAGAGAACCCGCCTTTCGACGGCAAGCGGATGATTTTTGGCGGGTTCCAGATGATACTGGATGAGTAGCTTGATCAGCGACACCCTCTTCAGACTGAACAAGGTGAAGTCACATGACCCGCAGGTCGACGAGTGGCTCTCCGGTGACCCCTCGCCGCTATTCAGACAGGCCCGGGAATGGTTTGCTTGCATGCGTCGCTGTGGTGACGACGTGAACGAGACCCTGCACGATGGCTGCCCTACTGCCTGTGTTGGTGATGCGGCATTCGCCTATGTGAATGTGTTCAAGGCCCATGTGAATGTGGGCTTTTTCACTGGCGCCTCCCTGGACGATCCGGAAGGCTTACTCGAAGGTAGCGGTAAGCGTATGCGCCATGTGAAATTAAGGCCTGGGGATGATATGAATTCCGCAGCGCTCAGGGGGCTTATTGTTGCGGCTTATGAGGATGTTAAGGGTAAGTTGATCGCAGGCTAGCGCGCATTGGCCCCAGCAAGAGACACTCTTGGGCCACTGAGCTCGCCAGTCAACTCGTCTGTACAGGAAGTTTTGAAGGGAGTCCCCATTCAGCCCAACTACCATCGTAGACAACGAGCTTGCGATAACCGGACTCCCACGCCGCCAGGGTGAGCACGCAGGCTGTTATGCCGGAACCGCAGCTGGTGATCACCGTCTGTTCCTTGTCGGCCAATGGCGCAAACAGCTGCTGCAATTGCTCGGCAGACTTCAGCTTGCTGCCATCCAACACCTCGGGAAATGGCAGATTCTTCGCCGAAGGCATATGCCCTCCCCTGACTCCCGGCCTTGGCTCCGGTGCGGTGCCATTGAAGCGACCGGCAGAACGGGCATCCAGTATCTGGATTTGAGGGTCCTCCAAGGCCGCCAGCACAATGGGCGCATCGCAGAAACGAGCCTTGCCTTCACTAGCCAGGAAATTACCCGGTTGCTGTGGTATGGCGTATTCACTGTCGGTTTTCCCGCCCGCATCGAGCCAGGCGCGGAGCCCTCCATTAAGAACCCAAACCCGCTCATGCCCCATGGCCTTGATCATCCACCAGGCGCGGGGACTCGCGTAGAGGCCAACATCATCGTAGACCACGATGTCGCTATCACTATTGATGCCCAGCTCTCTCACCTTCTCCTGAAACAGTTCCGGCGACGGCATCATGTGGGGCAGGGAGCTATTGGGCTTGCACACGTCCTTGTCGTAATCGAAACGGCGTGCGCCGGGGATTGTTGCCAGTTGCTGGCTGTCGTTGATCGATTCGAAGCCCGGCACCACGGGCGGTACCGAGGCATCGAGCACTACGAGATTTGGCTTGTCGAGGTTCGCCGCCAACCAGTCCACGTCGATCAGGGCGGAGGCATTAGGATCGGGTGCTGTCATCAGAATTTACTGTGGCAATGCTAAGAGATTACAGGCGTGCGAGGAACTCGCGCAGCTTGTCCTTGATCTTCTCGGTGTTTTCCGGCCCCAATCGAATCAGCTGCTTGTGTACTTCCTGCAGGTTCTCGATGGAGGCATCCGCATAGAGATACATCACGGATGGCTTGACCAGTTGGTAAGGACCTTCGATGTCGCTGGTGCGCAGTACATTATTGATCGCGGTGCGCAGGGTGCTGTCGAAGTTGGAATCCCTGAAACCGATCTCGGCATAAGCCTGCTGGAACAAGGGGGACAACAGGCGATACAAGGCCATGGCCGCGTCGGCATCCAGGGAAACGAAGGTATCGACCACCTGATCGAAGCGGGCATGGGCCGTGGCTTCCATGACGAACAGATTTTGGTCCACGTTGCGCACGGGCATCTCGACACCGATGGGCTTGTAGGGTAATCCAGTCTGGGGGAACTCACCGCGGCTGATGTTTTCCACAAACGCGACGAACTTGCGAATGATCTGATCCTCCGCCAGCAGTCTCACCACGGCGGCACCATTTTGCAGGCCCCGCAATTCGGTTAACACGAAATTGTCGCTGCTGTTCAGGGACGGCAACTGAATGGCTGGTGTTGCGGCGGTGCTGACTTCAGGTGTCTCGGGCTCTTCCACGGCCACTTCGACCGGCAGATCTTCCACCACCGGCTCGGCTGCCGGAGCAGCAGACTGGCCCTGAGGCTGGATGCGAATCTGGGGCAGTGGACTGGTGGCAGTGGGCCGGGACTGGGGTGTATCCACCGCCTGCTGCTCTGGTTCCGACTGCACAGGATTGGACAACACGACCGTAGTCGTGCCCTGGGGAGCCTCGTAGGTCGCTGCCAGATAGACCAGCCCCAACAGGGTTGCGACGGCCACCGCGGCGATAATGAGGAATCCAGATTTTGAAGGCATAAAACTATCCCGGGTTACGAGATGTTGATTTTGGCACAGTGACCCTGAGCGCTCAATAAATGTCGGGAACGCACAGGAATCCGATGCATCTCAATCCATTAGACGCCCTCGAGGCAGAAAAGTTTTTGCCAGGCCTGCTCGCAGGCAGCAAACAGGTGCATTGCCGGGAAATGTGATCAGGCTCTTAGCGTTGAGCTGATTGCTGTGTCCTTCTGGCCAGAGATTTCCTGGAGCGCAGTCGTGCCGCCCCCGGGGTCACTGACCAGAATAGCCATGCACATCACACCACCTATTTTCCCCACCAATCTGCAAGGATAAAAAAAGCCTGGCCACGAAGTAGCCAGGCTTTTTACCAGATCTTCTGCAATCTAGTTCTTAGGGAATCCGAGTTCTTCCATGGTACGAACCAGGTCCCTGCCCGCCGTTGCCGGATTGGTTTCCTTGTCGATCTTGAGGATGGTGCCGTCTGATCCTATGTAGAAGGTCCAGCGATTGGCGAAACCCGATCCTCCGAGTACACCGTAAGCATCCGGCATGGCCTTGCTGGGGTCAGCAAGGATGGGAAAACCCGCCTGGTGCTCATTGGCGAACGCTGTGTTGTCTTCCAGCGTATCAACACTGGCCATAAAGTATGCAACGTCGAAATTCTGTATTTCTCTAGCACTGTCACGCAGCGCTTTACATTGCATAGTTCAGCCGCCGGTAAAGGCTTTCGGGAAGAAGGCAATCACCACCGGTTTGTCGCCTGCATACTGCGACAATGAGTAGGTACTGCCATCAGAAGCGGGCAGTGAAAAATCCGGCGCTTTGTCGCCGACTTCCAGTGCCGCTGCAAACTGCCCTCCCAGTGCTACCGCGGCCAGAATGGCTGTCAGCACCAGCTGTGAGAAGCGCTTGGCAATGTGAGACATAAGTCCTCCATTTGATTGTGCGCCTGGCAGAACTGCCGCCAGACCTCTGTTTTTTACCCCGTGACGGGGAAAATTGCCAGTAAAACCGGCGCAATACAGGGTGATCGCCCTGCCTGTTAGATTTTACGCAGGCTGGAAGAAGATAGATCAGAATCGGGAACGACGGCGGGAGTCGCGGTAGACGGTATCAGCCTGGGTCTGCAGGTTCGCGATCAGGCTGTCCAGATTCTGCCGCTCCGCCGCACTCAGGTCGCCGTTGTCGCGAATCGATTCCATGCGCTCGATGACCTGGTTAATCTCACGCATGGAACGGTTCACCGCGATGTGTTTGGCATCGATCTGGGACTGGCGGTAGCGTGGATTCTCAACCTGCACATTGAAACACTGCCTTACCAGCTGACCATTCGACCCGGTGATATTGCGACAACGGGTCTGAGTGATATAACGGGTCTCAGCGCCCTGAAAGTAGCTGTAGTGCGTATTGGCGATGGCCTGGGCCAGCGACATATCGGCCTGGGATTTTCCCTGCAGCAGGCTTATCAAATCCCGGGCCTCAATAGCCTCGGAAAATTCCACGTTGAGTAGTAGCCTGCCATAGAAATCACTGAGCTCCTCTGCCTCGTCATAGAGGCCATTGTTGCTCAGTTGCAGCAGGTTTTCCCGAAGCACACGCAATTTCCATTGCCCGTAGCCCTCCGCCGCAGCCAGGTATTGACCATCGGTTTTCTCGTAGATTCGGGAAGAAATATGGTGATCCAGATGCACCAGGTCATCCACCTTTTGCCAGTCCTGACGCCGCAGATGGCTGGCGATAAGATCGTCTATTAGCGGTAGCTGCTGCTCGCTGTAGAGGCCATTGTTGATGCGGGCGATCTGCAAGGCTTCGTTGAGGGTGTTGGCCGCATTATCAAAGTCTTCCAGTTCCAGGAATACCGCCGCCAGGTCCGAGTAGTTCTCGATCAGGCTGGGGTGATAGATACCCACCTCACTCTGCAGGTCCTCGATCGCCGTCTGGCGCTCGCCCAGTTCAGCCGTCAGCTCCCTGACCCTGGCCTGCCGCGCGAGCTCAGCGGCCTGCTCTTCCGGCGTCAGTGCTCGCTCTTCCCCGTCATTCTCACTGCCCTGCCCATGCGCAACGATTTCTGCCGGCAAGGACTCATCAGTCTGCGCATACAAGGCAGAGCCCAGGCAGGACAGCGCCAGGCACGCAGCGAGGAATCGGGTTATGGCTGAGATCAGGGTCACAATGGCATACGAATCCGTGAAATTGGACTCCCTTTATAGGACGACCAAAATGAATTGGGACTTAATAAGATACCAGACCAGCCGCTATCGGGAATACATTCTTACCGCATGTCTATGCAATTGAATGTTATAGGCTTTTTGACCGAACAAAGAACAGTTTTGGCGCCAGCCAATAGCTGACGACCAAAAATACCAGAACAAGACTCGAAGTGAGGCAGGGATGCCGACGGCGGCGGAGCCGCCGCGAGCCCGCTAGTGGCAAGCAAAACCACGCTTTTGCGCCAGCCAATCGCGGGCGACCAAGTCGTCAGCGCAGGGATGCGCTGACGACGAACTAAAGCCCCAATACGTTATCAGACTCCAGCGTAAACTCCGCCAGCACCCCATTAACGTTGACCGTATAAGTCCTGGCTGACAGGCCCAGCACATCCAGGCTCACCGACGTGGAAAACGGCTCCAGAACAGCGATACAGGATTCGGCTGGACCGAGCACGGTTTCTGCCATGACTACCATGAATGTGTTGCCTTTGCGGGCGACTGCAGCGGGTAACAATTCCACGCAGGGTACCGAGAGATTACCGCTGACACTGAGGCTCACCTGCAGGGGTAGAGACTCCATGATAAGCACCTCAACACTCTCCACGTACACCAGGTTCTGTTGCTCCCCACTGACTACGGACAGGGTTCCGTCACCGTTATCACTGAGTTGTACATCCCGGTAGTAGACTGGATTCTCCGCATCGAGCAGGACAGCCTGCGGAATCGTCAGCGTGGATTCATTGAACGTAGCTGGTTGAGCGAGGGCTTGTTGCATACCAAGCGAGACTACAACGAGTACGATTAATTTCTTCACTTGAATTTTCCTTTATCCAGGTTTTGCATCATGCAATTGATTGATTGGTCGATTCGGGGGCATGGTTACCGTCACCGGATGAGCCGGTACCGCCCAAATCGAGATGCCTCTAATTTAGGGAGTGAGTGCGCCTCTTTCCAGAGACAAAGCGGTCTTGAGGTGATCGCAATCACAGGAATGAGGGGATTGCCCTCACCCGCTCTTCGGAATCTTGTCCTTATTGCCACTGCAGCGCCACAATCCGCTCCAGTCTTCCTCGATCGAGGGGCCGGAATGAGCATGCCCGAGGGTCGAAAACATGACCTGGCGGGCCCTGCAGACCATGACAAACGCCCACAGCTAGGTTAACCTAAGGCGGGAATCTTCGCCGTAAATCCATGGGTTTACGGCAATAAACAGCCCGCTCGAGAGGAACCCATAATGATAAGAATCCTGAGCCCTCGTTCTCGCTCTGCCCTGTTCAGCGCCCTGTCACTCTTCTGTGGATTCTCGGGCCTGGCCTTCGCACAGAATATTGAATGGACCACTCTGGGCAATGATTTTGCTCACACCCGTTCCACGCCAGCCGACCAGATCACGCCGGACAATTTCGCTGACCTGGAAGTCGCCTGGACCTGGGATGGTGCCAGCTTCGAAGCCCAGAGCGGCAGATCCACACCCAGTTACATCAATGGCCGCCTCTATACCGTGGCCGGAGCCAGACGGCATGTGGTTGCTATCGACCCCCAGACTGGCACCACGATCTGGTCGTATCGCGAGCCGGATACCGAGCGCTGGGAATATTCAATGCGTGCCGATTACGGTAAAGGGGTCGGCTACGCCAATATCGATGGCCGCGATATCATCTATACCATCTCCCCCGGCTTCTTCCTCACGGCACTGGATGCCGAGACTGGTCGCCCCCTGGAAGGATTTGGCGAGCCCGTTCCCATTGAAGGCTTTCCGGAAACCGGAGTGGTCGATCTGCTGAAGGATCTGGGCCACCCCTATGACCCCTACGAAGGTATCCCGCTGGAACGCGGTTATATCACCTCTTCGTCACCACCTCTTATCGTCAACGACACTATCGTTGTCGGAAATTCTGCGGAGCAGGGCTACCACCAGTCGCGTATCGAAAACGTGCCAGGTGACATACTTGGCTATGATGCTCGCACCGGCAAATTCAAATGGAAATTCAATGTAATTCCCCAGCCAGGAGAATTCGGTCATGAGACCTGGGAAAATGACGCCTGGCAGTACACCGGCGATATCTCGTCGTGGGCACCCATCTCGGCCGACCCGGAACTGGACCTTGTCTACGTTCCCACCAATGGGGTCACCATCGACTACTACGGTGGACATCACCCAGGAGATAACCTCTACAGCACCAGCCTGATAGCCCTGAACGCATCCACCGGCGAGCGGGCCTGGCATTTCCAGATGGTGCATCACGATATCTGGAACTACGACACACCCACGGCGCCGATCCTGCTGGATGTGAATACCGAACAGGGGGCTACGCCCATCGTCGCCCAGGCGACCAAGCAGGGTTATACCTATGTCTTCAACCGGGAAACCGGCGAGCCGGTCTGGCCTATCGTGGAAACCCCCATGCCACCCTCAACGGTTCCGGGCGAGAAACTGGCAGCTACCCAACCGATCCCCACCAAGCCCGCACCCTTCGAATATGTGGGTTCCAGCGAAGACCTGCTGGCGGACTTCACACCGGAGATCAAGCAACAGTCACTGGCCGCTGTAGCTGAATACATCATGGGGCCGGTGTTCAATCCACCGATCCAGCGCGGCCATGAGTCCGGCAAGATTGCGGCCCTGATGTGCCCTTCCGGTGCCGTGAATATCACTCACCCGCCGGTGGCTGATCCCGACAGTGGGGTCATGTACATCATGTCCCGTTACAACTGCGGCAGCCGGGTGCTGGTAAGCGGCGAAGAAGCCGACACCTACTACGAGGCACCCACAGGGGTCACCCTCTCCCGTTATGCCGCCGCCAGCACCAGTCGACCACCGCGCCACCCGGCCGGCATTCCGGTGTTCAAGCCACCTTATAGCCGCATCACGGCCATCGACATGAACACCGGCGAACACCTGTGGTGGATACCCGCCGGTTATACGCCGGATCGCATCAAGAACCTGCCGGCCCTGCAGGGTGTCGATATTGGCAATACCGGTTCCGGGGCAGTGGGCCAGATGGTTGTCACCGATACCATGCTCATCTACAGCAACCTGGAGAGCGATGGCACACCGTTCCTGTTCGCGCTGGACAAGATGACAGGCGAGGAACTGGCCCGGGTTGAAGCTCCTGCTGCCGCCCGCTATGGCATGAGTTCCTGGATGCACGATGGCAAGCAATACGTGATTCTGCAGACCGGAAGCACACTGACCGCCATGGCATTGCCTTAACAGGCTGAACATCAAGAGTTAATAACGAGAAAAATCAGATAACAATCGAGGAGTAGATCGATGAAAAAAACTGTGTTGTTTACCTCGGCTGCCGTGATCGTTGCCGCCGCCACATTCACTACGGTGAATTCACAACAGAATGAGATGAGTTTCTTTATCACCAGCGTAGGCTCCGGCGACGGCGCCAATCTCGGCGGACTGGCAGGTGCCGATGCCCACTGCCAGCAACTGGCTGCAGCAGCCGGTTCCCGGGGTAAGACCTGGCACGCCTACCTGAGCGCCCATGCCAGCGGCAACTCTCCTGCGGTAGATGCGCGCGATCGAATCGGTTTCGGTCCCTGGTATAACGCCAACGGCGTAGAAGTAGCCACCAACATCAACAACCTGCACAGCCCCAATAACAACCTCAACAAGCAAACAGCGCTCACCGAGAATGGCGCTACCGTGAATGGCCGGGGCGATACGCCAAACCAGCACGACATCCTCACAGGCTCCACCCTGGATGGCCGCGAAGTGGAAGATGGCAGCAACCATACCTGCAGCAACTGGACCAGCAACGGCTCGGGTACTGCCAACGTTGGCCATTTCGATCGCACCGGTGGTGGCCAGAATCCAACCTCCTGGAACGCCGCGCATGGCTCACGGGGTTGTTCTCAACCCGACCTGGTAGCTACAGGCGGCAATGGCTATTTCTACTGTTTCGCCATCGACTAGGTAGGCTGCACTGCGAACCGCGTCTGGTACGTTTTACAGAAACGGTCGCAATTGGTATTAGAATGGTGTGGTCGATTCGTCGACCACACCATTTTTGTTTCTAAAGGATGGAAAGCAAATGAAATTGTATGGCTTTGGGCAATCGCGGTCCTTTCGCTGCCTGTGGGCTCTGGAAGAGGCTGGCCTTCCCTATGAGTACGTCAACACCAAGCTGCGTACCGAGGCAGAAGACCCGGAGAGCGCCAAACACCCCAGCTATCTGGCATTGAATACCCAGGGCAAGGTGCCCACCCTGAGCAATGGTGATCTCGTGCTCACCGAGTCACTGGCAATCCTCAACTACATAGCGCGCTCTGCCCCGGAGTCAGGATTGCTGCCCAATGACAGCATGAATGTCTATGCACGCATCGACGAACTCAACAGCTTCGTGCTGGCCGAACTGGAGCAACCGCTGTGGAGCAAGGGCAAGCACTGGTTCGCCCTACCGGAGGAACAGCGCATACCGCAGATGTTTGAGACAGCGAAGTTCGAATTCCAGAAGGCCGTGAATACCCTGGACCATCTGTTAGGAGATTGTGAATACGCGATAGGCAAGCACTTCACGCTGGTAGATATCATGTTGGCCCATACCTTCAACTGGGCAATCCGCTTCGAATTCGATGTACCCGATCACTACCGCGCCCTGCGCGACAGGCACTATGCAAGACCGGCCGCGCAGCGGGCCATGGCGATAGTAAACTGACATGAGAAGCTATCAGTTCGCACTGCTGTCCTGCCTCCTCTGCCAGGCTCTGCCAGCTGCCGAGACCGCAACAGGCCTGGATGCATTCCTCCAGCAGGCCTTCGCGGCGAAGCGGGTTGAGGAACGACAGGCCATTCACCACATTGGTATCCAGGGCGAAAAGGTCGACGCGGGGTTCCTGGTGAGCGCCGCGCTGGAATCCTACCCGGCCCATCGAGCAGGCATCCGGCGCGGTGACATCATCGTAAGCGCCGAGGATACTGACTTCGACCCGGTACAGAGCTTCAATCAGGGCCGCGATGCGCAGGCACAAGGTTCAACCCTGCTCAGCATCAGGCGCGGAAGCCAGACACTTGAAGTCAATGTGTCGCCTGTGCACGAGAATCTCTATGACAGTTTCCGCAATGCCAGCATTAACAGCGTGCTGGAATTCAGCAGGGGGAACAAGGTTATCGGCTATGTGCGCCTGTGGGGCTTGTCACGCAACACCGCCGACCTGTTGAGCTACACACAGATTATCAGGGGACTGGACCACTGCGATGGAATCATTCTGGATTTGAGAGACAGCTATGGCTTTGCCGACCCGAGCCTGCGGTCACTGTTTATTCCGGAAAGCCTGGCGGCTGATGCCTACCGTAAACCGCTGGCCATAATCATCAATCAGCGCACTCGCGATGGCGGCGAATCGCTTACGGCTGGGCTGGACCACCTGGAACGAATCATCAGCATCGGCGAACCAACAGCCGGTGACAGTGCCAGCCTGGATTTTCAGGCCCACGAACCGGAGTATCCGTTGTCCTTTCCAGCCACTGAGTCTCGCCGCGATGATCCTCAATTTGAGACTGCCGTCGAGATATTAATGGGGATTATCTGATGCCGGATCCGGCTCTTCCGACCAATTGAACTCATGGTAGTCGAAGCCGTGCTCCAGCGTCGGCTTGACCACCTGAAAATAGGGAGAGAGATCAAAATCCCTGGGCGTAAAATGGGTGAAGTGGCGCTTGTAATAAATGGGCACCTCACCATACCTGCCAGAATCCGGACCCAATCTGGGCAGTATGGGATAGTTGATGGTCTGAAATGACTCCGCGATCAGGGTAGAACAGATTGCCCTGGTAGGCTCACCACTACCCAGACCAATCATGGATCGACGATAGCGGCTTGGCACAGCCGGCCTTTGAATCAGGTAACGAATCAGATCCACCACATTCTTGAGATCGTATTGGTGACCCAATTTGGACTTGCCGAAGCCAATGAGTTCCGCGATTTCCTCCTGATGCAGGCTAACCGGCCTGCAGATACGAAGATTGAAGTCACGATAGTGGTCGAGGGGTACAACCCGGACGCCATCCCTGAGATCTGCCTCCAGCAAGCCATGCTGCAGGCTACCATCGTCGGTTCGACCTATGTAGAGACAGGAGTGGGACCAGGATGATTGCGTCAGGTACTTGATCGCAATACTGATGCGGGTATTGCCTTCCACCAGCACCACGTCTCCCGGCTTCAACACCTCGGCTATAGCATCGACCGGGATCGTATCGATGCGCCGATAGCCCGGTAGCGACTTGCTGAGAAACCGCGCCAGCCTCTCGCCAAAGAATCTTTTTATTGCGGATATCATCGTGCTCTTTCTTATAGCGAGTTATCGCCAGTCATTGTCCGATCCTGCCATCTTGGTCGCCTCGGCCTCGTGTCCGCGCCCTTCTTAGGCCATTGGATTCTGGGTATACTACCCGGCCCATCCGGAGATATCTTCGGCAATAAGCAGATTTTGCAAATCTGTTCAGTTTAGATAAAAAATTCAAGTGTGTTCAATGATTCGGTAAATCCTACATCCCGGCAATCATCCAAGCGACAGGAGCAGTAAATGACCACGGCGTACAATAAATTCTATATTAATGGCGAATGGGTAGAGCAAGACCGCAGCCTTCTTGACGTCATCAACCCTGCCACCGAAGAGGTTTTTGCCACTATCGCCATGGGAACGGCGGAAGATGTGGACGCCGCCGCGAAGGCGGCCAGAGCGGCCTTCCCCGCCTGGTCGGAATCCACGGTTGAACAACGCAAGGCAATTCTCAGCGCCATTATCGCTGGCCTCAAGGCCCGTAGCGAGGAGATGGCTCAGGCCATCTCCAATGAGATGGGAGCCCCCATGGGCCTGTCCAGGACGGCGCAGTTTGGCAGCGGATTGGGGCATTTCATGACCGCCCTGAAGATCCTGGAAAACTACCAGTTTGAGGAGGTGCGCGGCAGTACGAAGATCGTCAAGGAACCTGCCGGGGTGTGCGGATTCATTACGCCCTGGAACTGGCCGCTCAACCAGATCGCCTGCAAGGTAGCGCCGGCCCTGGCAGCGGGTTGCACGATCGTGTTGAAACCCAGCGAATTGGCTCCGGTGAGCGCTTATCTGCTGGCAGAAATCATCGCCGAGTCAGGATTGCCTGCTGGCGTCTTCAATCTCGTTAATGGCGATGGCCCCACAGTAGGCGCCGCTATTTCCGCGCACCCCGAGATTGACCTGGTTTCCTTTACCGGATCAACCCGCGCCGGTCGCGAAGTCGCCAGGGCAGCTGCCGATGGTATCAAGCGCGTCACCCAGGAACTGGGTGGCAAGTCCGCCAATATTATTCTCGACGATGCGCCTGACTTCGCCAAGGCGGTCGCCGGTGGGGTGGCCGGTTGTTTCGGCAACAGCGGCCAGTCCTGCAATGCCCCTACTCGGATGCTGGTGCCCAGATCCCGTATGGCCGAGGCCATCGAAGTCGCAAAGGTCGCGGCGGCAAAAGCTACCGTGGGAGACCCGGCAGCAGATACAACTCGCCTTGGACCAGTGGTCAGTGAATCCCAATACAACAAGATCCAGGGTCTCATCGAGAAAGGAATCGCCGAAGGTGCCGAACTCATCGCCGGTGGCCCCGGTAAACCCGAAGGGCTGGAGAAGGGCTACTATGTGAAACCCACAGTCTTCGCCAATGTGACTAATGATATGACAATCGCCAGGGAAGAAATCTTCGGCCCGGTACTAAGCATAATTGCTTACGAAGATGACGAGGACGCGGTACGTATCGCAAACGACACGGAATACGGATTGTCCGGTTATGTATCCGGAGAGCCTGCCCATGCCCAGGCCATTGCCCGTCGACTGCGCACTGGCAACGTTCACCTGAACGGCGCAGGCCCCGACTTCTCGGCGCCGTTTGGCGGTTACAAGAAATCCGGCAACGGTCGCGAATGGGGTATTGAGGGCTTCGAAGAATTCCTCGAAGTAAAAGCCATGATGGGCGCTGCCTAGCGCCACTTCACCCAGCAGGGAGCAACTTATGGATATTCAGAAAGCAGCTATCGACCTCGGCATTGTCACCAATAATCTGGATGCTATGCTGGCGTTCTACGGGGACAAACTCGGACTGGATTTCGAAGCAACTATCGACATGCCTGGTGGTGGCGTCATGCATCGTTACCGTGTCGGTGACAGCGTGGTGAAGATCGTCGAGACCGAGCCACGCCCACCCGCAGAGGCAACACCCGGTGGAATTCGAGCCGCTACAGGCTACCGTTACTGGACAATTCACGTGCCCGACATCAATGCCCTGGTTGCGAAACTGGAAGGCGAAGGCGTGGAAGTAGCAGTGCCTGTGAAGACTATCCGTCCCGGGGTTGCCATCGCCATGGTGGTTGACCCCGATGGCAACTGGGTTGAATTATTGCAGAACAGTTAATCCGCTTTGGCGCCACGGGGCGCCGATCCAGAATAAAAAAACCCGGCTAATGCCGGGTTTTTTATGGCTGCTAAAACACGTTCACAGTTACCAGATGGAACGTGCCTTCAGCGGCAGATCCAGCACACTCCCATCGGGGCGACCCACATGGATAATAAAGGTTTCGGCATCGGGATAGCTGTAGCCCAGCGAGGACATGCCGCCCTCTGTCACAGCGCGGAATTTCACGCTATTAGCCGTGATTTCTTCCAGCTCCATGGTTTGCGGCGTCGCGGTGCGCGGCTTGAAACCCGGATCCCATTGCTGAATATTCAACACTAGCGAGCCATCCACTTCTTCGATGGTAATCATCTCGAACATACTCGTTGAGCCACCACCTGTCATGCGCACCATGGCGGCGATAGACCCTCCTTCGGTGGCAATCCAGTTCTCTTCCAATTGATTGGGTCCGAGTTGCCCGGCCCAGTTGCCGGTCATCCAGCCGAGTTGATCGATTGTCGCTGCGGGACCAGCCGCAGTTGCCAGCGAGGTAAAGAATGAGGCGACCACGATACCCGTTGCCAAGACTCTTGTTTTTCTCTTCATGTTTATCTCCTGTTGATAATGGGGAACCTCTGATCAATCGGGTTTCATCTGTGGTTTGCAGGCTGAAGCGGCAGACTTTGCTCAGAGGAAAAACAATTGATCAGAAGTCTACTGGTCCTCGGGATGCTTTGGTTTTCTCCAACCAGGAGTCAAGCGATTCCCAATTCATTCTGAACATATGCGGCGCACTATCCAGTATTGCCGCATCCAAATCCACTCCGGCCTCGGTGAGTGCCGCCACGGTGTCGTCGAAACGATCCATCCAGCCCAGCTCATCTTCGCCGCCGATTCTCAGGTACACCGGAAAATTCTTCAGGGCGCGGTTATCATAGGCCGATGTTGCCAGCGCTGGCACGGCCACAACGCCCATATAGGCATCAGGGTTGCGACGCGCAATCTCCAGAGCCGACATGCCACCGTTCGAAATACCTGCCAGCATCACCCTGCCCCCGGCGATATCCTCTCTCTGCTGCAACACGCTAATGAGCTGGGCGACTTTCTGGTTGTTTTCGTAGCCACGAAAGGCGCGATTATTCGGAGATACCGGCACCGCGACCATCCATCCCCGTTCGGCAAACCCTGAACCGAGCCAGATCGATGTGTCTCTGGATATGGATGCGTTACCCGGACCTCCCCCCATGAGAATTAACAGTGGGCTTGGCTCGCTGGAAGACTGGGCTGGACGGACCATGAAGACCGTCAGCTGGCTGCCATCGCCCAGGTCTATGCGTTCCTGGGCCGCCGCAGAGGATAGCGCGACTACATTCAATGCCAGCAGAAACATGGTCCAGACTGCAGGCCTGGGAAGATATCCTGGGAATGCCGTATTCATTCTTGTTCTCTTTTCCCGCTCGTTTTCTCTTTTTGCTCTTCGCTCTCGCGTTGTTCTGAGCTTGCCTGCTATGGTTTCTTCGCCCTGGCCTTATAGCTCTCGGCGAAGCGCTCCTGCAGGCGTCGCATGCCCTTGAGCCAGCGATCGTAATCACCCGCTTTTCGTTGCATATACGTTAGCACTTCGGGGTGGGGTAGCACCAGAAAGCGCTCCTCGGCCAGGGTCTCAATGACCGTGTCCGCTAACTGTTCCGGCTCGAGCATGCCATCGAGGCCAGCCACGCCACCTTCCTCGCTGTCGGCCGTCATGGCGGTTCGCACCGCCTGTGGGCACAGCGCCGACACCTTGATACCACGGTCACCATAGGTAATGGATAACCACTCGGCGAATCCGATCGCGGCGTGTTTGGTGACGGCATAGGGAGCAGAGCCCACCTGATTCAGCAATCCCGCGGCGGACGAGGTATTCAACAAATAGCCTTCTCCCCTCTCCAGCATCCCGGGCAGCACAGCACGCGCCGCAAACACATGGGCCATGACATTGATGTCCCAGATCTGCTGCCATGCCTCGGTGCTGACGTTTTCATCGCCCGGTGTGAATATTCCGGCGTTGGAACAGAACAGGTCTATGTGACCGAACCGCGCCAGGGTTTCCGTTACCAGTTTGTTGACATCCGTTTCCTTGCCAACGTCGCAGGGAATACCGATCACTTCAGTCTCTCCCCCAATTCGGCCTACGGTCTCTGCGATACCCACCTCATTGACATCCGATACCACAATGGCTGCCGCTTTCTCGCGCGCGAATCGCTCACACAGCGCCCTGCCGATACCGCTGGCGGCGCCCGTAACTACCACTACTTTATCTTTTACCTGCATGTGCTTACCTTGTCTCTCAAGCAGAAACTATCTGGTTTAGCCGTTCCTTGATGACCTGTTCAGCCTCGTTCACGATGCGTTCGATCAGCTCCTGACAGCTCGGTATATCGTCGATCAAGCCGACAACCATGCCCGCTGACCATATCCCCCGATCCAGATCACCATCCTCGAACAGCTCCTTGCCCTTGGCTCCCTGTACCAGAGGCCGGATATCTTCGAAATCGGTCTGACCAGGCCGGGATTCGATTTCAACGACTTTCTCGGCAATACTGTTCTTGAACACCCGGGCCGTGTTGCGCAGGCTACGATATATCAGCGCCGTATCGAGCTCACTGGCGTCCACCATGGCCTGCTTTACATTCTCGTGGATAGGCGCTTCCCTGGTCACCATGAATCGCGTGCCCATATTAATGCCATCTGCCCCCATTGCCAGGGCAGCAGCCAGGCCCCTGCCATCCCCAAAGCCACCAGAGGCTATAAACGGGATTTTGAGTCGGCGCGCAGCCAGCGGCAACAGGATCAGATTGGTCACATCGTCCTCGCCCGGATGACCTGCACACTCGAAGCCATCCACGCTGACCATATCGCAGCCAATTTTCTCAGCCTTGAGGCTGTGGCGAATCGATGTGCACTTGTGAATCACCTTGATTCCGGCACCCTTGAACAGGGGCAGGAATGGTTCGGGATTGCGGCCCGCCGTTTCCACAATCTTTATGCCGGAATCGACTATGGCCTGGGCGTATTCCTCATAGGGCACGGGCTTGATGGTAGGCAGAATGGTGAGATTGACCCCAAAGGGTTTATCGGTCATCTCACGGCAGCGGTCGATCTCCTTGCAGAGTGCTTCCGGCGTTGGCTGGGTGAGCCCGGTCAGGATTCCGAGCCCTCCCGCGTTGGAAACCGCCGATGCCATCTCGGCGGTACCGACCCATTGCATGCCTCCCTGCACCACCGGGTGCCGAATGCCTAACATTTCCGTTAACCTGGTCTTCATTCCCTGTCTTTCTCCTCTCTTGCAATACCGGCGCTGACGAGTGGTACTCACCCGCTACGCTTGTGCGGCTGCCTCAGCCCCCCGAAATTTTCACCCCGGCCCACAGAAACAGGCAGCTCCAGCCACCGAATCAGTACCGGATGGCTAGTGTACGTGGTCTCCCTGGAGCCTGCAAAGGGAGGGCATTTCCGGTGATTTCATGTTATGCTTCCGACCCCTTTTAGCATCCGCCAGCTAAAAATCAGGGCCTGTTGTAAGCGATTATTATCAGGTCTAAACAATTGCAAGCCGGTAGATCAAGATCTCACGCCTGTCGTGATATCGCCGAGACAAACAATAACAGCAAATTCGGCGATCGCTCTACCACCCACAATTTGGAGATAATAACCATGATTCGCAAATTACTGGTTACCAGCATTGCGGCAGGAATCGCCGCGGCTTCGACTGGTGCAGCCGCGCAATCCGGCGCAGGCGCCCAGGTCATCGAAGAGATCGAAGTAATTTCATCAACACGCAGGTCGGAAGGATTGGCGGACCTTAACGCGGCTGTTTCAGTGATAGGACTGGAAGAGTTGAGCCTGCTACAGCATACCCACTACCAGGAAGCGCTAAATCGTCTGCCAGGCGTGAACATCAACCGCAACAACGGGCAGGAAAGCCTGGCCTCTATCCGCTCGCCGGTACTGACAGGTTCTGGCGCCTGCGGCGCCTTCCTTGTCGCCGAAAATGGTATACCGCTGCGCTCGACCGGATTCTGCAACGTCAACGAGATGTTCGACGCGCATTCAGAAGTGGCTCAGCGCATCGAGGTGGTTCGAGGCCCTGGTAGCGCATTCTGGGGCTCCAATGCGGTTCACGGACTGATCAACGTCGTTCTGCCCGAGCCTGGCGAGGCAGGCAATATCCGTCTGGAATCTGGCCCACGCGGCTCACTGCGAGCTAAAGGTTCCATTGGTACAGACAATGGCAACTTCAAACAGACACTTTACCTCAGTGGCGTCGACGAGCAGGGATTCCGTGCCGATTCCCATGTGCATCAACAGAAGGCCTCCTGGCTCTATAGCTACACAACGCCGAACGGCACGGAGCTGGACGGTGGCTTCACTTTCAGTAACCTGAATCAGGAAACCGCTGGCTATGTTACCGGCACTGATGCCTACGCGGACGATTTCCTGCGCCGCAGCAATCCAAATCCCGAGGCCTATCGGGACAGTGCCAGCACACGTGTATGGACCTCCATCACCCAGGAAGTCGACGATTGGGAAATCGTGATCACACCCTACTGGCGTGAAGTGAACATGAATTTCATCCAGCACTTCCTGCCGGGTCTGCCCATCGAGGATTTCGAGCATCGCAGCCTGGGTGTCCAGACCGCGGGTTACCATAGCCTGCCAAACGGTGCCGAGCTGGCACTCGGCATGGATGTGGAAAACACCAATGGTGCCCTCAAGCAATTCCAGACCAACCCAACCGAGGGTTCATTCTTCCTGCGCTCTACCATCCCACAGGGCAGGCACTACGACTATGAAGTGGATGCCCGCCAGATCGCCGGCTTCATCAACTATGAGCAGTCCTATGATACCGGCTGGGATCTATCCCTCGGATTGCGCCTTGAGAATATCAAGTATCACTATGACAACCTGATGATCGATGGTCGTACCGATGAGTTCGGCGTGCCCTGTAACCTGGGTGGTTGTCGCTACAACCGACCGGCGGATCGCTCAGACGGATTCACAAATCTGTCTCCCAAGCTGGGCCTGAGTTATGCACTCAACGAAAACAACAAGCTGCAATTCCGTGTGCAGCGTGGCTTCCGCGCACCTCAGGCAACCGAACTCTACCGTCTGCAGAACAACCAGTCTGTCGCCGATCTGGATTCAGTCGAACTGGACAGCTTTGAAATAGCTATGACAGGCGCGGGCGACGGCTGGGATTACAGCGTCAGCCTGTATCACATGGACAAGGAGAACGAGATCATCACTGATAGCTCCAGGATCAATCTCAATGGCAGTCACACGCAACACCGCGGGCTCGAATTGGTAATTGGTCATGATATCACCGAGACGATCTCCATCCGCGCTGTCGCCAATATGGCCAAGCATACCTACGAGAACTCTCCTGATGCCGGAGCTACCGATATCACTGGCAATGATGTGGACACCGCACCCAACATCTTCGGTAACGTGCGCCTGTCCTGGCAACCCTCAGAGAACGTCTCAACGGAACTCGAGTGGGTGAACATGGGTGAGTATTTCACCAATCCCGAGAACACAGCCAGGTACGGCGGCCACGACCTGTTCAATGCACGGGCCCGGGTTGGCGTCAACGACGATCTCACCCTGTCTGTAAACGTAATGAATATTCTCGATGAGAAATATGCAGAGCGCGCGGACTGGACAACCTTTAACGGTGATCGTTATTTCCCGGGCGAGAACGCACGAGTCTTCGTTGCTCTGGATTGGAACTTCCGCTAGTCGAAGCCCAGGCCTGACACCCTGGATAGATTAGGCTGGAGAAACCAGCATGATTGATGCAGTATTCAGGTAAATAAAAAGAGCAGAAAAATGCCGGCTTCGAGTCGGCATTTTTTTTGGCTGCCTGCGACGAGTTCGAGATCCGGGCCCGGCAGGCATTCGCGAACATGGGGCATCCATGACATCACCACTGACATCCATAGAGCGCTATCAGAAGCTGCTGGAGTTCTTCTCCGGCAGGACCTCCGATGAACAGCCCATCCCCCACCCGGATAGTGACATCAACAGGACTGCCCAGCGGGATCGGGAGAGCTATCGGAGTGCCGCTGTACTCATCCCCATTACCCGACTCTGTGCCAACAACAAGAGCTACATAGTACTCACGGTACGCTCCGAAAACCTGCGCAGCCATGCTGGCCAGATCAGCCTGCCGGGGGGTACCACCGAACCCGAGGACAACGATGAGATCCACACGGCGCTGCGCGAAAGCAACGAAGAGATCGGACTCATTCCGCATCAGGTGGAAGTGCTGGGAAAACTGGGTGAAATGGCGCTCCCCTCAGGCTTTCGAGTCACCCCCGTTGTGGGGCTCATCGAAAACAATCTGGCCTATGCGGCCAACCCGGCAGAGGTAGCTGATATATTTCAGGTGCCACTGGACCTGGCACTGAACCCCGACGCCTACACGCGAACCAGTTGGGAGAACCGGAATCAGCAACGGGCGATTCTGGAATTACACTACGAGGACTACAGGATCTGGGGGGCCACCGCAGCCATCCTGCATCATCTGGCCAGGCGTATAGGGAATGATTAGAAGCTGTGCGAACTAGTCGCCAGAAGAATCGAAGCCGCTGAGCAAGGCTTCCTTTTCGTCGCCACTCACACCGTCATCACGCTCGTAGGGCGCATGACATACCCGGTTTCTGCCTTCCTGCTTGGCCTGGTAGAGAAAGCCGTCCACTTTCTCCACGAACTCCCTCTCGGAGAGCTGGTCGCCACGGTCGTAATTATCTACACCGAAGCTGGCTTCGATGCCCAGCAAGAGGTCACCGGTCTTTACCGGGGAATTTTCAATAATCAGGCGCAGACGATTGGCAAAGCGTACACCCTGGCGTAATTCGGTGTCCGGAAGGATCAACGCGAATTCCTCGCCACCGTAGCGGCAGGGAATATCGAGTCGGCGAATCGTTTTCTTGATCAGGTCGGCAACGTGGGTCAGCACCTGATTCCCTACCTCGTGCCCGTACAAATCATTGATATCCTTGAAGTGATCCAGGTCGCACATGATAAGGCAAGTGGGTTGCCCGGAACGGCGGGTACGCTCCATCTCCAGACCCAGGGCCTGGGTGAAATAGCGGAAATTGAACAGGCCGGTAAGTTCGTCAGTACGGACCAGGGCAGCGAGTTGCTTTATTTCCTCACGCAGTCGCTGGACTTCGGTAAGATTCGGGCAATTTTCGTCACCTGCAGGGCAAGGTTCGCTCTGCAAATCATCAATTATTGAGTGGTCATTCATACTGCGATTTTCGTGGATTGAGCCGTTTCGATACAGCCTGATTCCGGATTATTTTCTCATTCTTGCGCAATGTCCTGTCCTATCGCGCTTATTTGACCCGGATTTACCCACGCCAGGAGCCCCGTTGTTAGTGGGATGTGGCCTCAAACATTAGCACAAAGCCTGATTGGCCTGAATACCCAGATCCAGAAAATGAGAGCTGCATCAGCCCTTGGATTCGGCGGGATCAGGGCATGGCCCAGGCAGGAAAACCGTCCAGCACACCGAAGGCCAGGTGACCCAGGGTATAGACGAAGAAGGTCAGCAGCAGCACCGACAGCACATCGAGCCAGATGCCAGCCACCACCATCTTCATGATGGGCACCCTGCCCGAGCCATAGACGATGGCATTGGGCGGCGTGGATACCGGCAACATGAAGGCGCAGGAGGCCGCCAGTGTGGTAGGAATCAGCAGCAACAGGGGATGAGCCTCGATGGCCTGGGACAGACTCCCCATGATGGGAAGCGCGAGAGATATGGTGGCGGTATTGGATGCCACTTCCGTCAAGCCTGTGATTATGCTCACGGTACTCATGACGATCACCAGAGGACTGGCATCACCCAACAACACCTGCAATTGATTCGCCACATAGTCGGACAGGCCGGAGGTGCTAAAGCCCTTGGCGATCGCCAGGCCACCACCGAACAGCAACAGGATGCCCCAGGGAATCTTCTTCGCATCATCCCAATCCAGCAGACGACCGCCGATCTCCTTGCCAGCGGGAATCATGAACAGCGTCAGTGCCATGGCGATGGACACCGTACCGTCATCAATCATATGACCTACTGGCACACTGCCCATGGATTCCAGCAATCGGTCGAGAAAATAGCTCCACCCGAACAGATCTATTTCTGGCCCAAACAGACGCTCTTTCCTGGTCATCCACAATACGGCGACCGAGACGAAAATAATCGACACCCTCCTCTCCTCCACAGACATCGGGCCCAGCTTCTTCAGCTCGCTCTTGATAAACTCTCGCCCGCTAAAAGGGGTTGAGGTGGGTAGGGGAAAAACAAATCTTGTGAGTAGCAGCCAGGCCAACAGCATGTAGACAGCACTCATGGGTAAGGCAAAGACCATCCAGGTGGCAAAAGTGATATCTGGCGCCTCAGGAAAGAGCTGCGGTAGCTGGGTAAGCAACACACCATTCGGAGGCGTGCCAATCAGCGTCGCAAATCCGCCTATGGAAGCGGAATAGGCAATGCCCAACAACAGGTTGAGGGCGAAATTCGGGGCCCGCGCATCAAGCTTCTGTCCGCTCGCCGCCAGATCCTCGTTCAATTCCTCGTACAGGAGAATCAGCGACATGCCCATGGGCATCATCATCATGGCCGTTGCGGTATTGGAGAGCCACATGGAAAGAAAGCCCGTGGCCAGCATGAATCCCAACACCAGCCTGTGGGGTTGACCGCCCACGATATTGAGAATATGCAGGGCGATGCGCTTGTGCAGGTTCCATTTCTCCACAGCCACCGCGATTATGAATCCACCCATGAACAGCAGGATGATCCAGTCCATGTACTGGTTGGCAACGCTGGGGAACGTGATATCAATGTCAGAGGGGCGAAGGCCTTCGGCGAGCGAGGCATTACCCAGATCCACCTGTCCACCTGCCGATACTTCCCGACCACGCATGATACCCAGCAGGGGAAACAGCACAATGGGGAGCAAGGCGGTAGCGGCAAGGGGAATGGCTTCGGTGATCCACCAGATCGCCATCAACAGAATTATGGCTGACATCCTCGTCACCTGGGGATTGCCCGGTTCCAGATCGACGAACAGCAGCATGAAGAGGAAGACAACTGGTCCTAGCCAGAGTCCTATGCGACTGCGCAGCGATGCCCCTTCCTTGTCACTGAAATTTTCCGCTTCGACGGCTGCAGAGACACGCTCAGTATTCATAACACAGGCCCAGGCATTGTGGATGGTTGAGGAGACAGTGAAGGGAGCAATAGGCGCCTAAAATATCTCTTCCAGGAAATTGGCCAGGGTCTGATAGGTACGCTTCTCAGCCACCGCACTGTAAACCGTACCAAAATCCGGGTTATTGGCTGCCGGATTCGTGAAAGCATGCATCGTTCCGCCATAGGCATGCAACTGCCAGTCTACGCCAGCCTCGGTCATCTCTGTCTCGAAGGCCAGAACCTGTTCCGGGGGCACCATAGGGTCATCATGGCCATGGAGACAGAGCAACCTGGCCTTGATCGCCGCATTATCGGCGGCGCCTGCTGCCAGGATGCCATGAATACTCACAGCCCCCAGTATGTCAGCACCGGAACGCGCCAACTCGAGGACGCACATTCCACCGAAGCAGTAGCCGATGGCAGCAACCCGCTTCGGGTCCACCTGGGGCACGTTGCGACCCGCTGTCAGCGCGGCCGTAATTCTTTGCCGAAGCAGGTTCCTGTCCTCGGCAAACGGGCCCATGAGAGCCGCATTCTTCTCGGTATCGCTATCGCCGCCGAAGACACCCTTGCCATACATATCAAGGGCAAAACCTACATACCCCAACTCCGCCATACGCTCCGCCGCCTTGCAGGCGAAATCACGGCGTCCGGACCAGTCATGGGAAACCAGCACCAGAGGCTTCTGCACATCGGTCTCCTGAAAGGCCAGATAGCCTTCCAGTTCGGTGTCTCCATCTGAATAATCGAGGGTCTGGGTAATCATTGGCATTATTCTTCTTATTGAGTGAGTTTGACTGAATGAACTCTACACCGGCGACGTCAGGTCTATAGGCTATTGTATTTGCACTGGGCTAATAGAAATAAACCTGACGTCTTTTCCCGGTTTCGATTCGCGCTTAAAGATGATCAGAGCTTCTCAAGCATAGTCTCGGCAGAGCTGGCCTTGATCTCCCCGGGCGCTTCAACCCCGAGGTAAGTCACGGTGCCATCTTCGACGATCATGCCGAAGCGCTTGCTGCGGCTTCCCATTCCGAAACCACTGGCATCCATCTCCATACCGATAGCTGAAGTAAATTCGCCATTACCGTCTGCGAGCATGAGAATCTCTTCAGCATTCTGCGCCTGCCCCCAACTGCCCATGACGAAGGCATCGTTCACCGCCATACAGGCTATCGTATCCACGCCCTTGGCTTTGATCGCATCGGCATTGACGACGAATCCAGGCAGGTGGGTCATGGAGCATCCGGGGGTGAAGGCACCGGGAACTGCGAAAAACACAACTTTCTTGCCAGCGAAAACTTCATCGGAAGTCATATCCTTGGGGCCCTCGGCTCCCAAGACCTTAAACGTTGCGGCTGGAATCTTGTCGCCTTCCTGTATTGCCATTACCTAGCTCCTGTATGTTGAATTGATTCTTGCTCAGGCCCACGAGGGGCAAACTCAAAGGATAGTAGCAAATTAGACTGGAGTTTCTAAGCACCCGGGAGCCATTTTTAGCCCTGTCACGGGACCCTGTACTGGGATAGGATTTGTGTCTCGCAATCCACGAAACCCGACCCATGGACAGTCTCTTCTTTCTGGCATCCAAAATCATCTGGGCAGTCATCTCCCCGGACAGCTTGCTGGTGATTCTTGGTGTGGGCGCCTGGCTGAGTCTGCTCCTGGGATTGAAACAGGTCTCCCGTAACCTGCTGGCCCTGTTAGCCCTGCTCCTGCTGCTCATTGGCAGCGCGCCGGTGGGAGAATGGCTTATCGCCCCCCTGGAGACCCGCTTCCGTGCCAACGCCGCCCTGCCAGCCCGGGTTGATGGGGTGATCCTTCTTGGTGGCGCAGTCGAGCCCCAGCTTTCGGATGCCTGGGGTCAGACGGAGTTGGAGTCCTCAGCAGACCGGCTCACTGCTTTCTCCTACCTGGCCGGTCTCTATCCGCAGGCCCAGCTGGTTTACACCGGTGGCAGCGCATCCGTATCCGAACAGGCCTACAAGGAGGCTGATTACGTGGGATTTCTGCTCACCCAGATGGGACTGGGGCTGGCAGCTATCGTTTACGAGAGTGCCTCGCGCAACACGGCGGAAAATGCCAGTAACAGCAAGCCACTGGTGAACCCTCAGCCGGGCCAGAACTGGATACTGGTGACCTCTGCCTATCACATGCCTCGGGCTGTGGGTGTCTTCTGCCAACAGCAATGGCCAGTCCATGCCTACCCGGTTGACCACTACTCCCAGCCAGCGAACCTGTGGCGTCTGAAGTTCAATTTCGCAGAGAATCTCGGCCTGTTGCGCACGGCGATGCGGGAGTGGGCAGGTCTCATCGCCTACCGGTTCAGCGGGCGTACTGACAGGCTATTGGCGAGTGACAGTAATCAGTGCCTGGGCAGCGAGACCACAAGCGATACGGTGGAGAGCTCCCCGCTCTAGCGCCTGCCTGGGAACCCAGGGAAGAAGCTGGGGAAGCGCCTATAGCAGGTGTCGTCTAATTGTTGTCGAACAGCCCGCGCAGTCGGTTACCCACTTCCTCGACGGCATTTTCCACTTCCTGCACGCCATCCTGCAGCCGGTTTTCCATATTTTCCCGGAGTATATCCAGTACCGGAGGATCGGAATTCAGGATCGAGGTATTGATAGCACGCACTATCTGTCTGGCGGCCTCTGCCACCGTGGCCGCGTTTCTCTCCTCCCCGATATTGTTCAGCATAATATCGGGCAAGGGAATCGGCGCCTCTATGGAGGCAGCAACCAGGTTTAACTGCGGCTGTTGCATGCGGAACTCGCGGATAATGATGCGACGACTCGATACCGGTTCACCGGCACTGGCATCGCCGCTGCCACCCCCGGCACCGATATTTTCCAACAGGGCACGAATATTGTCCGTGGTGAGGCGACGTTCATAGGTAATCTGAGGGCGTGTGATAAGCACAGATTCGATCTCAAGCACATCGCTCATGACCGTGCTCGCATTCAGATTCACAGCGATCTGATCCATCTGGAATACGTACTCTGCATCGAAACCCTCAGGGTTACGAATCTGCAGCCCGCTGATCGAACCAGAACCCGAAAGCGGTGACACCAGGGTAGAAGCCACGGAGACCTGGGTTCCCAGCACTCGGGTTCCCACAACTTCTATTCCATTCTTCACGATGGTGTCGAAGTAGTAGAACACGCCGCCACCGATTATCAGCAGGAACAGCACCAGTGAAATGAGGATTTTTTTGATCATGATCGGGCCCTGGTCGATTTTGATTGGCTTCAGCTTCCGAACGGGAGTTTGCTGCCTACCACCGTTTCTATCCAGTCTATGTGGCGAGAGACCCGCTCGTAAATGGCAACCGCCCCGTATTTACCCTGGGTCTCCTCGGAAAAATCGCTACCCTTGATCTGTCCCACGGCGATACCCGCCAGGGCGAGGCCGGTGGAATTTTCAATAAAGGCCGGACCACCACTGTCTCCGAGTCCGGGCACGCCTTCCAGGGACAGGGATTCCGCCTCGCGATCACGGGGGTCATCAAATTCAAATCGCAGGTATCGCTCGGCAACGGTGACCCGGTTGTTGGCCCGCCGCATCCTGCCATCGCTGTATTGCCGCCCCAGAGTACCGATGCCGAAATACCCCCAACCTACCAGGGTCACCACCTCCCCCAATTCGGTGCTGCTGGTCTGCAGCGGAACCGGTCGGGGCGAGGGTGACGGACTGCGAAAGCGCAGCAGGGCGAGATCGATATCCGAGGCCGACTGCTGGTCGTAGTCCGGATGCGTGATAACCAGATCTATCTCCCGACTGCGATTCGCCACGTCTACGGCGAAACGCCTGCCCGCCGCCACGGTGTCTCCCAGCAGGGTCTCTTCGGCGCAGTGGGCAGCGGTCAGTGCCCACTGGGGATGGATCACCGTCGCGACACAGACTTTTCGACTGCCTTGCCGCTCGAGAAAGAACACGGAGGGGTAATCGATGGCGCGAACTTCGTAGTCACTGGAAGCCACGTCGTGCCGGACGATGATGCCGTGACTTACCGGCAACAGGGCAAAACTCAGCAGGATAGCAATGGTGCGCAAGGCATTCATGGGAAGTCAGATTTCAGCGTCGGCGGCGCAGTGGGCGCAGATTGGGCTTGTAGTGTTTGCGTCGCGACATTCTGACTATTTTTACCATGCGCCACAAGACGACAACGACGGTCACCCCGATAAACGCCAGTATACTGACCGCGAGCCATTGCTCGTGGGTCCAGCCGGAAACATCGTATAGTTCAGCCAGCATAGCAGCTCCCTGGCTCAGGCTTCGTTGGCCATGTCGGCCACCAGCTTTTCAATGGAGCGGATACGTTCCCAGGGGTCATCAAGTTCCAGCAATTCCTGCTTCTGCTCCACTTCCATGGGGATTAATTCACTGAGGCGCCAACCAAGATCCCACAAATTGTCATAATTAATTTTCAGCTGGCGCTGCTCGATCAGTGGATGACTCTCCAGGCTGTGCAACAGATCTACCAGGGCACCGTAGTCATCATCCAGGGGAATGGGTTCTTCATTACTGGTGCTGTCACCGTTGGCATATTCCACCGAGGCCTCCAACACGCCGCTGTCGGCCTGCCAGCAGTCCTGGATACGGAATTTTGACTGCCCTTCAACAGTTATACCCAGCAAGCCATTGTCCAATTGATTCCAGTCGATGATCTTGCTGTAGGTGCCCGTGCGATGAATGGTTTGCCTGGCAGCAGCACGCACTACTTCCTCCCCGTCCCGCAGCAGGCAGACACCGAAGCCCAGATCGTTGCGCATGCAATGGCTGACCAGGTCCAGGTAGCGACGCTCGAATATTTGCAGATCGACCTTGCCCCCGGGAAACATCACTACCCGCAACGGAAACAGGGCTATTTCTTTGTGCTCAGTCATACCGATTAATTTGCTTTGTCGCTGGCGCCGCACACAGGCAGCAGCCTTGATACCGGCCGGCGATCAGAGGCGATCCGGGCCGTAGCTCAGCGCCTTCAGCAGTTTCTGGTGGATGCCGCCAAAGCCGCCGTTACTCATGATCACGATGTGATCACCGGCAACGCAGGACTCTTCCAGGAACGTGACGATCGCCTCCACTTCGTCGAAGGCGTAGGCGGGTGTATCGCTGTTTTCGAGCAGTTTCTGGAAATTGATACTGGACCCCTGAGGCTTGAACCATACCACCATATCCGCTGCCTGGCAGGCCTTGTTCAGCTGTTCCTGGTGCACACCCATCTTCATGGTATTCGAGCGAGGCTCCACCACGGCGATGAGGCGCTTGTTACCCCGCTCTTCCCTGATTTTCGCTGCAGCGCCCGCCAGGGTCGTTTCTATGGCAGTCGGATGGTGAGCGAAGTCATCGAAGACCTTTATGCCTTCCACCGTCCCCAGTAATTCCATGCGCCGTTTGACACCCCTGAATGCCCGCAGCGCCCGCGCCGAGGTACTGACATCGATGCCCACATGCTGGGCCGCAGCCACCGCGGCAACGGCATTCTTCACATTGTGCAGGCCGCTCATCTCCCACTCCACATGGGACCGGGCCATCACCTCACCTGTCGAGCCCTGACCGTACTTGACCAGCTCAAAGCTATTGCCGTGGGCATTCTCCACCTCGGCATTCCAGAATACACCACCATTGGTGGCCAACAGCTTGCAGACTTCCTCGGGCACATTGGCACCGAACTGTTGCCTGGGGGTCCAGCACCCCTTGGCCAGTACTGCTTCCAGGTTGGAATCATTGTGAGCGGAGATGATCAATCCATTCTGCGGTATGGTGCGCACCAGGTGGTGGAACTGTTTTTCAATCGCGTCCAGATTCTCAAAGATGTCGGCATGATCGAATTCGAGATTGTTCAGGATGGCAGTGCGCGGAGAGTAGTGAATAAATTTCGAGTGCTTGTCGAAGAACGCGGTATCGTACTCATCTGCCTCGACGACAAAGAAGGACGATTCACCGATTGAGGCCGATTGTGAGAAGTTGTTCGTGACCCCACCAATCAGATAACCCGGATGGGCACCGGCATGCTCCAGTATCCAGGTCAGTATCGCACTCGTGGTGGTCTTGCCATGGGTACCCGCCACACCCAGAACCCATTTATTGTGCAGCACGTACTGAGCCAACCACTGCGGACCCGAAGTATAGGCGAGCCCCTCGTTGAGGATATACTCCACCGCCGGATTGCCCCGGGACAGGGCATTGCCAATGATGATGAGATCCGGGGCCGGTTGCAGGTGTTCGAACCGGTAGCCCTCCTTCAGTTCAATACCCAGGCTTTCCAGCTGCGTACTCATGGGAGGGTACACATTCATGTCGCTGCCGCTGACCCGATAACCCAGTTGCTTCGCGATGACCGCGAGGCTTCCCATGAAGGTGCCGCAAATACCTAAGATGTGGACATGCATACGCTGATCAGTTACCTAAAAATTGCTACCATCTGTGGCTGTCGTGGGTAAGGATTCCATCATTGAGCTCGCGATCCTGCCCCCTGTTCGGGGCTGGCTGACCGTGGGCAACATGGTATTCGAATATCGTCCAGGAATCTCTGCTTGCACCAGAATAACGAACAACCCGGTTTCTGGGACTATTCTATAGCACTCTACGCCCTGGAGGGTGTAGCCCCAGCGTGCCTTATATTACAGGATCGATACGGGTTTGATGTGAACCTGGTTCTATTTTGCCTCTGGTATGGGGAGCAATCCGGTGAATTGCCACCGGAAACCCTCATCCAGGCACGGCAAATTTCCGGGCACTGGTCGAAACTGGCAGTAACCCCATTGAGAAATGTTAGGACCCGGATCAAGGGTGACACTGAACTGGCACGCCTCCCGGAAGCGGAGCTCATCGGCGCGTTCAGGGAACAGGTGAAGCGACTGGAATTGAGCGCCGAGAAGATACAGCAACAGATGCTGGAACGGCTGGCCAGGTCCACAGCCGGATTGAGCGGCGAATCTTCAGCCGTTTCAGAAGATTGGGGTACTACGAACCTGAGCATGCTGGTAACGGCGATGGGGCTGGACCTCGATTGCAGGACACAGCCCCAGCTGCGGCTCATTCTGGCGGCGCGGGAAAAATTGAATCTCCACTCACATCCAGAATAACACTCTCAGCCAGGCTAGTCTGACGCCTCGCCAGTGGACTGACTGGTGTCGGCGCTTCTGCCCATGGCCATGGCAGAAATCGCGAATGCCATCGCACCCGCAAGCCAGAGGAACCCCCGGAGTGTCGCGTTGTCGCCTCCGCCGATGAACGATAAGACGGCCAGAGCGGCCCAGATCACGGCAACGATCCAGCACAGAGTCCTGGAATATCTGGCGAAGCCCGTAGTTTTGCTCAGCATATGTTCCTCACTATTTTAGCCTTTCTTGAGTAAGCCAATGGGCGATTCTCCCAGCCTCCTAGCACAACATTGACCGTTGCAAGGGTCAAGATGAAATGGGAGTAAAAATGTGACTTTGGGCAAAATCTACCAGATTTATCCCCGATTCTCCCGAGCCCCGGCAGCGTCGATAATACCCGCCGGGGGCACAGCCGCAGCATCTATTATCTGGCTTCGGCCGCGGCAATATCCACCACCACATCCCAGTTGAAGCGCAGGAATCGGTACAGTTCCTCGATCAGAATGCGCTCCTGGTCACTGTGGGCACCGAAACCAAGGGCCGCGTCTTCCCGATCGATAGCGGGCCCTATGCCATAGCACTGAACGCCCCGGTTGCGGAGATAAGCCATGTCGGTCGCACCTGTACTCATGGTAGGCAGGGTGATCACGCCATAGTGTTTGTCGATGCCGGCCTCGATGGCGGTGAATGCCGCCGTGTCCAGACTGGCCTGACCGGGCGGTCGGGTGTTGCGTTCGCCCAGGCTCACCTCGACCACAGGATCGTTGATCACCGCGCGAATCTGGTTCAGGAAGGCAGGAATGTCTTCGTCAGGCAGAGCCCGGAAATCGACGCTGGCGGCAGACTCTGACGGAATTACATTGATCCTGTAACCCGCGTCGAACAGATTGGGGCTCAGGGATGAACGCAGCATGGAGGCATGGCGTGGCTCGTTGGCGAGGAAATACTCGTCCACATCGCTGATGCGACGCGGGTCCAGTACCGCCCGGTAGCGGGCCGCTGCATCCGGGGCCGAGATCGAAGCCAGGCGCTCGAAATAGGCTGCCGTGGTTTCATTCAACCGTACCTCGGATCGCCAGTCTGCGACGGCCACGATCGCCTTGGCGAGGCGCACCACCGAATTGGTCTGCAAGGGCACAGAGCCATGGCCAGCCACCCCCGTGGCAACCAGTTCCAGGCGGTATGGAATTTTCTCAACGGTCTGTACCGAAGCGTACTCGGTCTGCCCTGCCACCCGGGCAACGCTGCCGCCCTCGGCCAGGCAGTATTCCGCCTCGATCTTTTCGAAGTGTTCCTCGATCATGAACTCGATGCCGAATTCGGTTGCACCTTCCTCACCGGATTCCGCCAGGAAGATGACGTCCCGCTTAAGGGGAATATTCAGCCGTTTCAGTTCCAGCATGATCATCAGGGCAACGGCCAGGTTATCCTTGTCATCCACTGCACCGCGGCCGTAGACATAACCATTGTCCACCGTGGCACTGAAGGGCGGGAATATCCACTTCTCCTCATCGACGTTAACCACGTCGGTATGGGCCATGATTAGCAGGGGCTCTTCGCTGCCATCCCCTTCCAGCCTTGCCACCACATTGGGACGATCCGGATTATTGGACAGCAGTTCTACCGCAATGCCCTCTGCCTCCAGCACATCGCGTATGTATTCAGCCGCCAGCAATTCACGACCGGGGGGATCAGAGGTATCGAATTGCAACAGGGCCCGGAAGTGTTCGAGGGCTTCAGTCTCTGCCACCGCCCAGTCCGGCTCCGGAGTCTGGGCAAGGGTCACGGGGGCCAGAAAGAGCCCAGTCAAAATCAGTTTGCGCATTGTAGCTAGCCTCCGTTTGGATACGATTCAGTGTCGTTCGTGGAATGTCTCAGCGTCATCGCCGCGGCTAGTCTTCCCGGGTACTGGGCCAGCGTTTAACCAGCCCCGGATCCAGGGAAAACAGGTCCAGGATACGCCCGACATGGTGATTCACAATATCGTCGACAGACTGCGGCCTGATGTAATGGGCCGGCATGGGCGGCGCAATAATGGCACCGATCTGGCTGGCCTTGAGCAACAGCTCACAGTGCCCCGTGTGCAGGGGTGTTTCCCTGGGCACCAGAACCAGGCGGCGGTGCTCCTTGAGCATTACATCGGCGGCGCGCACGATAAGGGAATCGGCATAGGAATTGGCGATTGCCGACAGCGTCTTGATGGCACAGGGTGCGACTATCATGCCATCAGCCTTGAACGAGCCGCTGGCGATGCTGGCGGCGATATCCTTGTTGGAATGCACGACGTCGGCCAGGCCTTTAACATCGTTGGCACTCCAGTCGGTCTCGATCTGGATATTCATCTTGGCAGAGGCGGACATCACCAGGTGAGTTTCTACATCTTCGACCTGGCGCAGCACTTCCAGCAGGCGAATGCCGTAGATTACTCCGCTGGCGCCGGACATACCGATTACTAGACGCATGCTGCCTCTCTCTGATTTGCTGACTTCACTCGAAAAACGTCATGGATTGTTGCATCTGGCCTGAGCGCTGGCAAGGAAACTCACCACCGAGTACCATTGTGCCCTTTCCCATTCCAGACTAATCCAGACTAAATAATCTATGGCCAAGGCAAATCTGTTCTATGCTCAATCCGGCGGAGTCACCTCTGTCATCAACGCCAGCGCGTGCGGTGTCATCGAGACTGCGCGCCAACACCGGGACAAGATCGGCAAGGTGTATGCGGGGCTCAATGGCATCGTTGGCGCACTGCGTGAAAACCTCATCGACACCAACAAGGAGTCTGCTTCGGTCATCGCAAACTTGCGCTCAACACCCGCTGGAGCGTTTGGTTCATGTCGCTACAAGCTGAAATCCTTTGAAGAGAACCAACGGGAATACGAACGCCTGATGGAGGTATTTAAGGCTCACAATATCCGCTATTTCCTGTACAACGGCGGTGGCGATTCACAGGATACTGCCAACAAGGTTTCCCGCCTCAGCCTCGAAATGGGATTCCCGATCACCTGTATTGGTATCCCCAAGACCGTGGACAATGATCTGCCAATTACGGACAACTGCCCGGGCTTTGGATCTGTTGCCAAATATGTAGCCGTCTCGATTCGCGAAGCAGGCCTGGATGTGGCCTCCATGTGTGAAAGCTCTACCAAGATCTTCGTCATGGAAGTGATGGGTCGACACGCGGGCTGGATCGCGGGCGCGGCAGGCCTGGCCTCGGAGCAGGAAGGCGATGCGCCACATATCATCCTGTTTCCGGAGATCGCATTCGACAAGGAAAAATTCCTGAAGAAGGTGAACGCCTGCGTCAAGAAGTTCGGCTACTGCGCCATCGTGGTTTCGGAAGGGGCGAAATACAAGGATGGCCGTTTTCTGGCCGATGCCGGCGGCGCTGATGCCTTCGGTCATGTACAACTGGGAGGCGTGGCACCTTTTGTCGCCAACATGGTGAAGGATGAACTTGGATACAAGTATCACTGGGCGGTAGCGGACTACCTGCAACGCTCCGCGCGCCATATCGCATCGGCGACCGACGTGGAACAGGCCTATGCCATGGGCAAGGCTGCCGTAGAGTTTGCCTTGCAAGGCAAGAATGCCGTCATGCCAATCATCGTGCGCGGCAAGAGCAAGAAATACAGCTGGAAAGTCGGTGAGGCAAAACTGTCCGATGTGGCCAACGTGGAGAAGATGATGCCGCGCAGCTACATAAGCCGGGACGGTTTTCATATCACCGACAAGGCCCGGGAATATTTCCAGCCGCTGATCGAAGGGGAAGACTATCCCACGTTCAAGAACGGCCTGCCCCAGTATGCAAGACTGAAGCGCATACTGGAGAAGAAAAAACTGAAGAAGTGGGACTGAATCGCCTCAAGCAGGCGGCGCGGCTTCGACTGGTCGCGCCGTGTGCATCACGGGGATAGGCGATCGATCTTCCAGCCATCTCCCTCTCGCGTGTAGCGAAAACGGTCGTGCAGGCGGTTTTCGCCGCCCTGCCAGAATTCTATCTCCGCCGGAGTGACACGGTAACCGCCCCAGAAGTCCGGCAGAGGTATCTCACCTTCCCTGAATTTCTGCTTGAGTGATTCGAACTGGTTCATCAGCACCGTCCGTGAACTGAGGACGCTGCTCTGGCGCGAGGCTATTGCAGCAAGCTGGCTGTCCCGGGGACGGGACACGAAGTATTTCAGGGATTCCGCGGTGGATACTTTTTCTGCACTGCCACAGACCTTCACCTGCCGATCTGCCGTATGCCAGGGAAAGTGCAGGCTGATTCTGGAGTTACCCGCCAACTCCCTGGCCTTGCGGCTCGAGTAATTGGTGAAGAACACAAACCCCCTGCTGTCCACGTGCTTCAGGAGCACAATACGCTGGCTGGGCTGACCATCACTGCCCACCGTCGCCACCGTCATGGCTGTGGGGTCCACGATGCCGATCTCCAGCACCTGCTGCATCCAGTCTTCAAACTGGACGATAGGGTCATCCGCAAGGTCCTCCCTGCGTAGCCCTCCCTTGTACTCTCGGCGTAGCGATTCCAGATCCATGCTCAGCTCAGCTAAATAATCGAAAGAAGAAAATGCCCGGTGAACAGTTCCCCGGGCGTGAAAGGGTTCAGCGGTGTGCTAGCGAATGAAATCGCCGTAGTTCCACCATTGCTGCCTGGCGGTGCCCGTTTTCGCGTAGTAATAGGTGCCAGGCCCATGTTTCTGTCCGGCAAAAAAGCCGCCCATGTAGCGATTACCCTCCGGCCAGCGGTATTCTCCCTGGCCCTGGAAGTGATCATTCACGAATTCGCCGGTGTAATTTTCCGTGTTGTCCTTCAGCCAGAATTCGGTGTGTTGATTCTCTCGCCACTCAGGAAGATTGAAGAAGTAGGAACCGCGGCCGTTGCGCTTGTTTTCGCGCCACTCGCCAATGTAGAGATTGCCTTTCCCATTCCAGTGTTTGCCCCGACCTTCCCGGATTCCCATGTTCCATTCACCTACATAGATCTCTTTCTGGGTCCAGGAGATGGGTATCTCCAGTCGTCCATGGCCATGAAACTCACCGTCGACAAATCCTCCGACGTAACGGCCCTTGCCGAAGGGCGTGGTCAGTTCCAGGGTGCCGTCGCCAGTAATGCATTCACCGCGCACACACTCCTCAAGGCTAACACTCTCCAGGGATTGGGCGGCCAGACCCTGGGCGAACAGGCTGATCAACACAGCCATGCCCAGCGGGAGGCCTTGTCTGCGAATAATACTGTCGCTCATCGTGTCATTCCTGTGCTTGAACTGAATTACAGACTGGGGATTATAACCCCTATTTCAAGTAGACTGCAGGCATGCCCCAATCCCTCGAAGACTGGCTGCTCGACAATGGTTACGGTGCTATCCGGCGGCGCCAGATGCTGGGCGGTGGCTGTATCAACGACGTGAGTCGGCTCTACACGTCCCGGGGCACAATCGTACTCAAGCAAAATTCCGCCGCTCCTGGCGACATGTTCCGCGCCGAGGCCGAAGGCCTCGAGGCGCTCGCTGCAGCACGGGCAATCAGGATTCCGAAGGTGCTGCACCACGCACAGGATTACCTGTTGCTGGAAGACCTTGGCGAGTCGTCGACTGCTGGTGACTACTGGACCCTGCTCGGCGAGCAACTGGCCGCCCTGCATGCCCAGCCGCAGCCGCAGTTCGGTTTCACTATGAATAATTACTGTGGATCCACGACGCAGATAAACACTTTGACCGGTAACGGGCATCGGTTCTTCGCCGAGCAGCGGCTCATGGAACTCGGTCACCGGGCCTACGAGGCAGGGCTATTGGACAGCACCCGCCGGCAGCAGCTGGACTCAATAGCGACACGGCTGGACCGCTGGATTCCCGCACAGGCGGCCGTGCTCATTCACGGCGATCTGTGGTCGGGCAATATTCATTGTGACAAAAGGGGGCAGCCCGCACTCATAGATCCGGCCTGCTACTGGGGATGGGCCGAGGCAGAACTGGCCATGACCACACTGTTCGGCGGCTTCGCCCCGGCATTCTATGACGCCTATGCCGCTGCAAGTGGTCTAGAGGCAGACTGGCGGGAACGCGCGAGTCTCTACAATCTGTACCACCTGCTTAACCACCTGCTCCTGTTCGGAGGCAGCTACGTGCAGTCGGTATCTGCAATTCTCGACCGCTATGGGAATTAGTGCCGGGGATCAGGCCGCTCTGCGCAACACAGTCAGTGGACTGATACGCACCACTCCGCGGGTGGTGGCCAGGCCCAGACCTCCGATAATGACCATGCCCACCAACGGCCCCAGGGGCCATACCCAGAAATGGAAGCCAAACTCCTGCTCGAAGACTTGCTCCTGCAAGTAGTACAGGCTGAATTCTGCACCGATGGTGGCGATGATGCCCGCTATCAATCCGATAAACGCGAACTCTATCAGCAGGCTGCTAAGGATCAGTTTCTGACCTGCTCCCAGGGTACGCAAAATGGCGTTTTCCTTGAAACGCTCATCCAGGGTCGCATTCACACAGGCCAGCAGCACCAGGGCACCGCAGACCAGCACCAGGATGGAAATCAACTCGATAGCCGACGTCACCTGGGAAATAATCGTCTGAATCTGTTCTATGAGCGCATCGATCTCAATAACGACCATGGTAGGAAAAAGGCGAATGAGGTCATTCAACAGGATCTTCTGTTCGCTCTCCATCAATGCCGTCGACAGATAGGTGCCGCCCAGGTGATCGATGGTGCCAGGGGAGAAAATAATGAAGAAGTTCGGCTGCATGTTGTCCCAGCGCACACTGCGGAAACTGCTCACCTCGGCCACGATGACTTCCTGGTTCACTTCGAACTCCAGGCGATCACCCAACTCCAGCCCCAACCAATCGGCGTATTCCTCTTCGATCGAGACGAAGCCGGGCTCGGATTCGGTACCCCACCATGCGCCTGCGGTGATCAGGTTATCGGGCGGAACCTCATCAGCCCAGGTGACCTGGCGACGGCTCAACCCCCCACGCACCCGGGTGCCGCTCTCTTCTGCATCGGCTGTTGACCCCGGCCCGTCAGCCAATGCTGCCTCAGTCTCGGCGGCCAATTCGACATCGTCGAGGCTGGCATTCTCGGTCAGGCTTCCACCTTCATTCCCCTCGTCGTCATCCATATCGCCACTGACTTCAGGCAGGTCGCCATTGATACGGGTAACCCGGGCGCTGATGAGAGGATAGAAGGCGTTCGCCTCGACGCCGTTCTCGGCAAAGAAATTTTCGATACCGCTGATCTGCTCGCGGCTAATATTCATCATGAAATGGTTGGGAGTGTCCTGGGGAAGCTGCGCCTGCCATTCATCGATGAGATCGGTGCGCAGCAGGGTAAGAATCAGCAAGGACATAATGGTCACGGAAAACACCATGACCTGCAGCACATTCTCGCGGCGCCGTCGGCGTGCAGCAGTCATGGCCAGTTTCCAGGCGCTGCCAGCCCGCATGCCCATGGAGCCGCTGGACTGCAGGAACAGATAGGACACCAGGGACAGGAAGACGGCAATCGCCGCCACAGCGAGCACCAGCACAGAGGTGAGCTGGAAATCCTGGCTGTACCAGTACACCAGCAGCACAGTACCCAGAATACCGAACACATAAGGGAGCTGGTCGCTGATCTTCTGCTGACTGACATCCTTGCGTAGAACACGCAGAGGTGGAGTCTCACGAAGCGCCAGCAATGGCGGCAATGCGAATGCGAGAAGGCAGATCAAGGCCGTCAGCGCACCAATGATGAAAGGCTCAAAACTGGGCGGAGGCAGATCCACCAGCATGATGCTTTGCAACATCTGCAGGATTCCCTGGTGTACCAGCCAGCCGAGGACACTGCCGACCACAATGGCAATAGCTGCTAACACTAACTGTATGATCAGATAGATCGACGTGATCTGACTCGATGTACAGCCCAGGGTTTTCAGGATAGCGACGTAGTCGAAGTGCCGCTCACTGTAGCGCTTGGCTGTCAATGCGATGGCCACACCCGCCAGGATTACGGCAAACAGGGATCCCAGCAGCAGAAAGCTTTCGGCACGATCCAGCGCGTCGCTTACTTCCTGGCTCTCATCCCGCACGTCACGAATATAGAAACGTCCACGCCATTCTTCCCTGGCGCGGAACCAGTCTTCGAAGTCATCGAGCATCGACACATCGTCGTTGGCAAACAGATAGCGATAACTTACCCGGCTCCCGAGTTGCACCACATTGGTTGCCGCCACATCATCCATGTGCAGCATCAACCTTGGGCCGGCATTGTCCAGCATACTGCCACCGGCTCGATCCGGTTCGGTGATAATGATCTTGCCAACCCGCAGCTCCGCCTCGCCGACATAGACTGTATCCCCCACCTCGATACCGAGTGCTGGCAAGGCCCGCGCTTCCAGCCAGACTTCTCCGGGCGGCGGACCGTTTTGGACCGGTGTACCGCGCACGAAAGCCTGCTCGGCGATGATCACATCACCACGCAGCGGATAATTTCCGCTGACTGCCTTGGCAGCCACCAGCAGGTTACCGGTGTCGGAAAACGCCATGGAAGTAAAGGAAAGAGTTTCCGCCGTGCGCAAGCCCCTGGCCTGGCCTTCCAGCAATACTTCCTCTGGCAATTCTCCTCGACCGCTGACTATGCGATCGGCAGCCAGCATATTCGCCGATTCCAGTAGCAGGGCTTTTTCCAGGCGGTCGGTAAACAGCGCGATGCCGCTGACAGATGTCACGGCCATCACCAGGGCAATAAATAGCAGTTTCAATTCGCCGCCCTGCCAATCACGCCACAGCATGCGCAGGGCGAGAGCGAGCAGGCTTCTCAGCGGTTTGCGATCCTGTACAGCATGGGATGCGAGTTCAGGCACTGGCGCTCTCTCCGGCTCGCGCAATCACGGAGTCATCGGCTATCTCGCCCGCTACCAGTTTGATGATGCGATCGCAGCGCTTCGCGAGGCGCTCGTCATGGGTAACCAGCACCAGGGTTGTAGAGAATTCCCGGTTCAGGTCAAACAGTAGATCGATGACTTTGGCACCGGTGGCGGTGTCGAGGTTGCCGGTAGGCTCATCGGCAAAGAGTATTCTGGCCTCGGTGGCAAATGCCCGGGCGATGGCAACCCGCTGCTGTTCCCCACCGGACAATTGATTGGGATAGTGGTGCCAGCGCTCGCTGAGACCAACCCGCTCCAGCAGGGCACGTGCCTTTTCCCTCGCCGCAGCATCACCCTTGAGTTCGATTGGCAGCATCACATTCTCCAGCGCGGTCAGGCTGGGCAGCAATTGAAAAGACTGGAATACAAAGCCGACCAGTTGTCCGCGCAGTATGGCCCGTTGCTCCTCATCCATGGCGCTGAGGGACTTGCCATTCAGCTTGACGTCGCCCGATGTGGCCCCATCGAGGCCAGCCATGAGTCCCAGCAGGGTAGACTTGCCTGACCCGGAGGCACCGACGATGGCGACGACCTCGCCCTCGCGAATGGCCAGGTCAATGCCTTTGAGGATCGTGAGAAGCCCTTCACTGGTTTGGACGCTCTTCACCAGCTGGCTGATTTCTATCATGGGGTGCGCTCCTTGCTGCAATCGATCGGGATTATAGACGATCTGCATGTTCCCGGTTTAACAGACTGAGAGCTTATCGAGTGATCGCCCTGTCTGCTATAGTCGTAATCACGAGGGAAGCTGTGCCTGACTTAGTTTCCTAACGTCGAAAAACACCCTACGGTTTAACACAATTCGCGGCAAAGCCCCGCAGTGATACGATGAAATCCCTGATTATCCGACTATTGGCAGTTTTCCTGCTGCTGGCACCTCTCTCCGGCCTGGCCCAGTCGAAACCCGGCACGGCGAGCCAGACCCTGATGGTGTTCGGCGATAGTCTCAGCGCCGCCTACGGCATGGAAGAAGAACAGGGCTGGGTTAATTTGCTGGATGCGAAACTGGCTGAAGAGCGCTATGACTATACCGTCATCAACGCCAGCGTCAGCGGTGAGACAAGCACCGGCGGCCTCGCCCGCTTGCCAGCCATGCTGGAGGCCCATAAACCAGACCTGGTGATCCTCGAACTGGGGGGCAACGATGGCCTGCGCGGACTGCCCCTGGGCACACTGAAAGACAACCTGCAGCAGATGGTAAACCTAGTCCGGGAATCCGGCGCCGATATCCTGCTGGCAGGAATCCAGATCCCTCCCAACTATGGCCCACGCTACACCCTGCCATTCTTCGAACTGTTTGCTGAACTGGCGACCGAAAACGCACTGCCTATGGTGCCCTTCCTGATCGATGGCATCCCCCAGCAGCCTGAACTCATGCAGAACGATGGCATTCACCCACGCGCGGAAGCCCAGTGGATGATCGTTGAGAACGTGTGGCCCCACCTGGAACCGCTGTTGGAATCCTGAAAGAGAGGGATAGCATGCCCTGGCAGGCAACCGGGGTACTAGCGGAGGGTCAGCCTGATGTTATTCGCATCATCGAGGTCGAAGCCCCGGTCCCTGTAGAAACGACGAAGCGCCTCGGTATCACCCTTGGCCTCACCAACCAGGCTGCTTACCCGCTCATCCTTGCAGAAAGCAATCACTTCGTTCAGCAGCGCAGAACCGATACCTTTGTTACGGTAGTTTTGAGAGACCTCGATAAGCTTGAGGCAATAACTGACCCCCGGGGTCTTGCCTTCCGCCAGAGCTGAATTGGCACTCTTCCGAGGCAATTGATGACGGGCCACGGCACGGGAACTCAATTGCGCCATACCCACCGGCTGATAACCGTAATACGCTTTAAAGAATAGACGTGGCGCCAAACCATTGGGTTTGGTGAGTCGGATATCCGCCAGTTCGGTTTCGACGGGCAGTAACTGCAGACCTTTCATCTCTGTGCTCGTTGGCGAATTTCGCGCCGTTTTTTTATTACAACTGGTGCCACAATTGGCAAATTGCTCATGGTTGGCCCAAGGCGGTGTTTCTCGCCTCCGGGGCGTTGCCGACCGGCGCATTGCTGCGCGACAGCAGCCAACACCAAAGAGTGCCTTTACCTCTCAATATTTTGGAATTATTTACCCCCTATCCTGAAGACTGCAGGTGGAGGATTCGTGACATGGATCACATTTTTCCCCCTTTATTTGGAATCAGGGCATGATATTTTCAGGAGCGAGGCCATTACTACTGAATTTCGTGGCCGATGAGTCCCTAAGCCTGTACAGCATGCAGGCGGAGAACAGATTGCAGAGCGCTATCAACAATAACGCGAGATTGTAATTTCCAGCCAGATCATAATACCAGGCCACCAGGATTGGCCCGAACGCCGACATTCCGAAGGTAAAAGGCATGGCCATGGAACGCACCGAACCGAGGTAGCGCCTGCCAAAGAAGGACGCCCAGATAACTTCCTGCAGCGGCAACAGGCCACCCCAGCCAACTCCCATCAGGAGAAAGCCTGCATACACCAGCCAATCGACCCGGGCCGAGATACTGAATACGATCAGCATTACCGCGGCGCCTGTCACCGCCGCGCCCAGGGCCGCCAGCTTCCGTGGATTGTAGAGATCGATCATCACACCCCACAGCGGCTTGCTCAGGAAAGCCGGTATCGACGCCAGGGAGATCATGGAAGATGCCACCAATCGCGAGTAGTTGGCGTCTGTCATCAGGGGAATAGTCTGGGTGAGCATCACGGTGATAGAGATCTGGAACAGACCAAAGGCCATCACCAGCAAATAGAAACTGAGGGTTCGCATCGCCTGGGCACGGGTCATGGACCGGGCGAAGTCCAGGCGCGCCGCCTCCCCGAGTCCGGAAGACAGCTCTTCGGCCGTGCGACCGTCGGGATGCAGCTGATAGTCTTCCGGGCTGCGACGCACGAGACTCGCTGCCGGCAACGTGAGCAGCAGCGCCGCCACACCCAGGATTCGCCAGGAGTCACGCCAGCCAAAATTGTCCACCAGGAAGGTCGTGATGGGAGGCAGTATGATTCCTGCCAAGGAAATGCCCATGCCCGCCAGCGCAACAGCTTTGCCACGACGCTCCACGAACCACTTGCCCAGGGACACATTCACCACCAGGTTGCCGATCATCGCCGCCCCCATGGTGAGCATCAGTCCGTTGACCAGCAACCACTCACCAAGAGTCTGGATAGTAGAAAGATATAGCATGGCGGCGGCCAACAGAAATCCACCCGCAAGCATGAAGGGCCTGCCACCGAAGCGATCTATGTGGGAGCCAATGGCAAATCCCGTGGCTGCAAAAACCAGTTGTCCAATACTGCGTGATGCCGTGAATTCCGCCCTGCTCCAGCCAAACTCCTCGGTCATTGGAATCATGAACGATCCCACGACATAGTTGGCCATGCCGACGGCGACAAACTGGGTCACGAAACCGGCCACCACAATCCAGTAGCCGTAATAAAAGCTGCGCATGCGATCCGATACAGAGAAAAGATGGATGCCAGGCGAGGCGCTGACGCAGTGAATATTAGTTTATCGCCACCCGATAGTATACCCACAGCATGTAGGCACCCCATGCCAGGGCCATTAGAATTAGACCTGACCCTATAGTATCGACAATGGCAGCTATGCGGGTATCCTCATTGAGCATTCCGAGGGGTCGCAACAGGTTGGCCCAGTCGTGACTGCCAGGCCTATCGGCCCCTGTTCCGCCTCCCAGCAGCGGTAGTCGCAGCGCACGCGCATCAGCGATATAGGGGGCGACGTCTTTGAGGGACTGCCCCACCCACCAAAGGCAGGCGGACGCGGCAAAGGCATCCTTGTTCTTCAGCAGAAATGCCACCATCAGACCCAGGGGCAGCAGCACCTGGAAGGCACTGCCACCGAAGAAGGTCATCCAGCGCCCAAAGGGGCTGAATATGACATGACCCGCCTCATGGAAGATCAGGTCTATATTATGAAACCAGTGATTCATGATCGTCGCCGAGCGGAAATCCATGGCCAGAAAATTCAGGCCCCACCAGAGCAGGAGCAACCAAACCAGGCCATAGCCAAACACTTCTCCACGGTCTACATGCGGCCGAGCACGCAGGAAGACCTGAATCAGCCCCTTGGACAGGCGGAAACCTTGTCCGGCATCGGGGCTCTGTGCAGGCTGTTCGCTGTAGTCAGGATCGCTCGCCAGTGACTTGAGCCACTTGCTATAAACGAGCCCGCAGTCGGGGCAAGTCGCGGGCGGCGCTACACCTTCTTCTGACTTGAAACCACATTTGGGACAGGTAGCGTACATCGGTTTTCTGAACGGGGATCAGTAATGGTTGCTGCCAAGTGGCGCAAGTAAAATTAATAGCGTGGTAGCTGGAAGTGTAGCCGTTTCAGCCGTGGCCGGATACGAAGCGTTGCAAGCGATTCAACTGCCTGGCTCAGGGAAACTGATAGCGAATACCGCGGGAGCTATCCCGACCTCCGGATACACCACCGCTGCCTCGATTGGAATGTCGCACAGCAAATCGCTCCAGTTGCTCACGCTCGTACTGGCGTTGCATCTGCCGGTTTTCGACGGCACTGCGATGGCCATAACGACCCGGAACGACCACGGTTACCCGTTCGGTTCCGCGCCTGCCGCCCGCATCACGCTTGTCAGCGGGTAGCGAAGGATCAACGCTGCGGCCACTGTGAGCGGGCGGTAGGCGATGCTGGCTGATGATCAGTGGACTGTAGATAAACACCTGGGGAGCAGGTTCGACATAGTTCGTGTAATAAAACTCGCTGTTCAGGCCACTGAACAGATTGCTTATCAAGCCGACCTGGCTGTACACATAACGATTGTGCTCCCGGCCCGAACGCAGGAAAGCCTCTTCCAGTTCCCGGTAGTGCCGTGCCACATCCTGAAATTCGGAGCGCAGGAAGGAGCCACTGCGATTGCGACGGATGGCACGCACGAGATCTGCTGCTGCGCGGCTCAAGCGGTCCGCCGAAAAACGCACGCTGCCATAGCCACGGCTGTTTTTCAGCTCGGTCGCCAATGCGGAACTCACCTGGTTGAGTTCGGTGGCGAGTCGGGACATTTCAATCTGGGTGGCACTGGCCGCTGCAGGAACGGCCAGCAAGAGCATCAAGAAGAAACTGACACGCCCACGACTGAACAGGCTGACGCGTCGGGCGCAGGGTCTGGCGACGCTGGATTTACTCATATCGCACACTCCAATGCGAATCAGTGTATCAGGGTTTCATCCCTCAGGCTAAGTGACAGTCTGAAGCTGACGCATTAACAGGCACTGAACAGGGTGGCTTATGAGCTATTGCTGCAATACGCACGACGCCATATAAGCGCCGGCAATAAGAGCTGGTTGGGGCCAGGAAACACAGAGGACTCACAGCCCACAGTCACTCGCCTGATCTAGTAGTAATGCGTTTCGCTGTCTTCCCCGGCGACGATGGCCAGGTACTGGGCAATCACCGCCTCCATGCCCTGCAGAATGCATTCCACCACCAGGGCATGGCCGATGGACACCTCCAGGATATTCGGAATCTGCAGGAAGCGGCGCAGGTTCTTGAGATCCAGATCATGCCCCGCATTCACCCCCAGGCCCGCCTCGTCTGCCGCCCGGGCCGTGGCTGCATATTTCTCGAATACCGGATGCTCGGATTCCAGCCCGAAACTTTGAGCATAGCTCTCGGTATACAACTCGATACGATCGGCACCGATGGCCTTCACCCCCGCCACCAGCTCTGGTTCGGGATCCAGAAACAGGCTGCTGCGTATGCCGGCTGCCCGCAATCGCTTGAGAGCGGGCTCCAGCAGCGTCTCACTGCCCGCCACTTTCCAGCCGTGGTCGGACGTCAGCTGACCTGGCTCATCCGGCACCAGGGTGCATTGTGCGGGCTTTACCTCACACACCAGATCCAGAAATTCGGCAGAAGGGTAGCCTTCGATGTTGAATTCGACATCCGGATACAGGGCCAGGAACTCCGCCAGCTCATACACATCCTGGCGAGTCACGTGACGTTCGTCCGGTCTCGGATGCACCGTAATACCCTTCACTCCCAGGTTGATGAAGCGCTGCGCGAAATTCTCCAGGTTCGGAAAATCACGGCCCCGGGAATTCCTGATCAGGGCGATCTTGTTGAGATTGACGCTTAGCATTGCCATGTCGATTACTCCTGTCCCGGGCTGTGAGGGCTGGCGAGAAAGTCACGCAGAATCTTCTGTACCGCCTGTGGTTTTTCTGCATGCACCCAGTGGCCGGTTTCCATTATCACCTTAACGCTTGCCCGGGGAAACGACTGGCGGGTCTCCCGCTCGTGCTCAGCCTGAATGTAGTTGGACAAAGCCCCCTTGATAAACAGGGTCGGTTTGTCGAAGGGCGTGCCGGGTCCGGGCTTCTCTCGCAGGCGATCGTAGTTGGCCGTTATGGCTTCGAGGTTGAGCCGCCAGCGATACCGCTTGTCGTCACCTCGCACCAGGTTGGTCAGGACGAACTGCCGGGTCTCCTCGTCTCGAATATAGTCGCGCAAGAACGCCTCGGCGTCTTTCCTGGTATTCACCTGCCCGAAGTCCAGCCTGGCCATGCCATCGAGGACGGCGAGGTGCCCATCGGCGCTGCTGGCATACTGCACCGGCGCAATGTCCACGACCACGAGTTTCTGCACGAGCCGGGGCTCGGTAAGCGCAAGCTGCATGGCAACCTTGCCCCCCATGGAATGGCCCACCAGGGCACAGGAGGGAATATCCAGATCCTGCAGGAGCCTGGCCACATCGCGCGCCATCAGCGGATAGTCCATGGCGGGACTATGGGGGGAATCTCCATGATTCCGCAGATCCACACCGTAGACGGCGTAGTCGTCAGCCAGCTGTTTGCAGTGCCAACCCCAATTGGAGAGACTGCCAAACAAGCCATGGAGAACCAACAGCGGGGAACCCGAATCCGAATACTGCCGATAGTTCAGCTGCAGGGTGCTGGAATCAGTCAAGGGTCTTAAGAATCTCCAGCACATCGTCGTGGTGAGACTTGGTTTTCACCTTGTCCATGATGTGCACAAGCTTGCCCTGCCTGTCGATGATGAATGTGGTCCTGATGATTCCCATGAACTCGCGTCCCATGAACTTCTTCAGCCCCCATACTCCGTATTTTTCCGCGACGGCGTGATCTTCATCCGAAAGCAGCGTGAAATTCAGGGATTCTTTCTCTTCAAATTTTTTCAGGCGCGCCACCGGGTCGGGACTGACACCCAGGGCCACCGCCTTGTAGCGGCTCAATGCACGCTTGCTGTCCCGCAGGCCACAGGCCTGAACGGTACATCCCGGGGTCATTGCCTTGGGATAAAAATAGAGAACAAGGTTTTTCTCTCCCTTGAAATCCTTGAGGCTTACCTTGTTTCCTGCTTGATCAAGCAGGGTAAACGCAGGGGCCTGATTACCAATTTTGAGCTCTGCCATATTAATCCTTAGTTGCATGTTCGCTTGCGCATTGAGCGCCTGCAAATTCAGATCCCGGCGAATAGACCAGGAACACAGGCGCATTATACCGGCCCGGTGAAGATAAATAACATCGGGCTACAAATTCGAATTCTTCGACAATACCTCAAAAACAATTCGATATTTACGAACAAAAAGCAGTTAAACCCATGTTGCAGGCTGAGATACAATAGCCTCCCTGACAGCGCCCCACAGTGGGTATGTTAAAACTCACAGCTTGATTACAAAAGATCGAAATCGGTGCGCATAGGAATTGTCGGTGGCGGACAGCTCGCAGCCATGCTGGTAAAGGCCAATCAGGAAGTCGGCGCCCCTAACCAGATTCACGTACTTGACCACAACAGCAACTGCCCAGCCGCACTGGCCGGCGGTATTCACGTGCCCGGCAATAGCGCAACGGGCGAGGGATACCGGGATCTGGCAGCGCGCAGCGACATCATTACCCTCGACCTGGAAAACGTGGCTGTAGACAAACTGGCTGAGCTGCAGTCCGAACACCTCAAGGTGATACCCGACCTGACTCTGCTGCAACGCATTACGGACAAACTCGAGCAGAAAAAGTGGCTGCAAGAGCTGGGCCTGCCCACGGCGGCATTTCAGCCCCATGACGGCGAAAACCCCGTCGAAGAATCGCAGTTCGGCTTCCCGGTAGTCCAGAAGGCAGCGCGCGGCGGCTATGACGGACGCGGCGTGTTTGTGCTGCGCAGCGCCGCGGACAACGACTCACGCCTGCGGGTTCGAGGGTATCTGGAACAGTACATCGAGCGTAAAATGGAAGTGTCGGTTATGGTGGCTGCCAATACCGCAGGGGAAGTGCGGGCCTATCAGGCGGTTGAAATGGTCTTCCACGAGGGAGGCAATGTGCTGGACTATCTGGTGGCCCCGGCCAGACTTCCTGACCGGCAACTGCAAGCCGCCCAGGACCTTGCCATCAGGGCCATCAGCGCCATCAGCGCCATCGGCGGAACCGGCATATTCGGCATCGAGATGTTCCTCACCAGGGACGACGAACTCCTCATCAACGAGATTTCGCCCCGTACCCATAACAGTGGCCACTACACCACCGAAGCCTGTGTAAGCTCGCAGTTTGACCAACAACTTCGTATCCTTAGCGGGCAGGCATTGGGAGATGTACGTCAATTGGTCCCCGCCGTGATGTTTAATATTCTGGGAGCGGCTGGTTTTGAAGGCGACACCGTGGTTGACATCGATCCCCTGCTGGAAGGCGATGACCAGATCGCCATCCATATCTATGGCAAGACCCACTGCTTTGCGGGTCGCAAGATGGGGCATGTCACCGTGACGGCAGATACCGTCGAGGATGCCCTGGCGAAAATGCTGGACAGCCGCGAAAGGATAACCATAAGAGGAGCCAAACAACTTGTCTGAATCGAAAACCGCACTGGTTGGAATCATCATGGGCAGCGACAGTGACCTGCGGGTCATGCAGGCTGCTGCGGACACCCTCGACAATCTGGGAATCGCCTACGAGCTAACCGTGGTCTCAGCCCACCGCACACCGCATCGCATGTTCGGTTATGCGCGCAGCGCAGAAGAACGCGGCCTCAGGGTCATCATCGCTGGCGCCGGGGGCGCCGCCCATTTGCCGGGCATGGTGGCCTCCCTGACAGTATTACCGGTCATCGGTGTACCCGTCGCCGTTACCGCCCTGCAGGGCCAGGATTCCCTGTTGTCTATCGTACAGATGCCCAGGGGAATTCCCGTTGCCACGGTCGCGATCGACAACGCCACCAATGCCGGATTGCTTGCCGCGCAAATCATCGGCTCCAGCGATCTGGGAGTTCGCGAGAAATTGCAGGAGTTCCGCAAGGCCCAGACACAGGCTGTGCTGGACAAGGTCGAACAGCTGGAGAATTAGCTGCTGATACCAGCGCGGGCTTGCATGCTAGTATCCTGCCATGGATTCCCTTCCTACCTCCATCGTAGTCCTGACCGGAGCCGGTATCTCGGCGGAGTCCGGCATAGAGACGTTTCGAGCCGCCGACGGCTTATGGGCTAATCACCCGGTAGAAGAAGTGGCGACCCCTGAGGGTTTCGCCGCCAATCCACAACTCGTCTACCAATTCTACAATCAACGGCGACGACAACTGCTCTCACCAGAAGTAGGGCCCAATGCGGCTCACAGTGCGCTGGCAAAATTTGAGCATGAGTTCGAGGGGGATTTTCTGCTGGTCACCCAGAACGTGGACAACCTTCATGAGCGTGCAGGTTCCCGAAACCTGCTGCATATGCATGGTGAGCTTCTCAAGATGCGCTGCCTCAATTCGAGACTGGTCTACGAGATCGCGGAAGATTTTGACTTCGACACCGAATGCAAATGCTGTCGCTCCCCCGGCAACCTGCGACCGCATATAGTCTGGTTTGGCGAGATGCCTTTTCACATGCATCAGATCAACATGGCGCTGGAAGCTTGCGACCTGTTTATTGCGATTGGCACTTCGGGGAATGTGTACCCGGCGTCTGGATTCTATCAAACCGCCAAGATTGGCAAGGCACATACGGTGGAACTGAACCTGGAATCGACCGGCTCGCGATTTGACAGGCATGACTATGGACCTGCCACCGAACGGGTACCTGCATTCCTCGAAACCATATTGCAGATGCAAAATCGGCGAGCAGCGCAGTGATGGCGCTGGCTTTCAGCCAGGCACCGCATGGGATAAGCTGCTCCAAACCGCTCCGCTTTCGTTAACGCGAACACCAGCAGAACCCTGTGCAGTCAGGTGCCCATGCTGCGGAGAAACCGGCCTCGCCGGCAGGCGAAGGACTCTGAACGATCAAGGGTAGAAGATCATGCTGAAGAAGGTATTAAAAACAGTCGCTGCGATTGCGGTCCTCGTTGTCGTGCTTGGGCTGGTCGCTTACATCGCCACGGGGGCACAGGGACCTGCAGCCGATTCCCCAAGTGCCGCATGGCTGGAGCCTGGACCCTATGCAGTTGCCACCCAGGAACTGTTGCTGGTAGACAGTACCCGCCCGACTGCCCGGAATCGCGATGTGCCCGAAAAACCGGATCGCAGATTCCCCAGCACACTCTGGTATCCAGATGACTTCAATGGACCGTATCCGCTGATTGTGCACAGCCATGGCATCGTATCCAACCGCTCGGAACTCGCCTACCTGGCCGAGGCACTGGCCAGTCGCGGCTACGTGGTTATCGCCACCGACTACCCACTCACCAACGGCGCCACACAAGGCGGCGCCAATGCAGACGATGTTGTGAACCAGCCCGCCGATATCAGCTTTCTCATCGATTCAGTCATCGGTCTTACCGGTGAAGACAAGCCATTCCCGGGCACGATAGACCAGAGCCGAATCGGCCTGACCGGGTTTTCACTGGGCGGTCTCACAACCTATCTCACCGCCTATCATCCGCGCTGGCGTGACCCGAGAATCGCCGCCGCCGTGGCCATAGCCGGGCCCTCCGCAATCTTTGCACCGCAATTCTTCCGTTCTACCAATATCCCCTTCCTGGCTATCGCCGGGACTTCTGATGCGCTCATAGAACATCGGCGTCATGCTGCCGATATTCCGGCCCGTGCCAGCAACGCCTCGCTGGTGACAATCGAAGGTGGCTCCCATCTGGGCTTTGTAGGCATGGCGGATCCCATGTTTCGATTCAGCGACAACCCGGACAGCCTCGGCTGTGCCGCGGTGATGGCTGTACTGGGGGATGATCCTAACGCCACCTTCCTGACCCTTGGCAGCCCGGAAGAAGGTGTGGATCCGCAGCGGGATCTACCCGGTATCTGCGACTATGGCTATGGGGAGACCACCCACCCGGGGCGGCAGCACATGATCACCCAGATCGCGGCCGTGAGCTTCCTGGAGTCGGTGTTCAACCCCGATGCCAGGCAACGCGAGGCAGCACGCGAACAGTTGCAGGTGGCGCTGGCTGCTGATTTTGAAGAGGCGAGCTTCACACCCTGAAGTGACCAGCCACCTAAGGCCGTGTCACAGCAGGAAGCGGAAGACACCAGGCAACAGGCATTGCCTGTCATCACAGAGCTGATAATGCAGGCGCAGCTCCAGAGGACCCGGGTTATCCGATTTACAGCTCACCGCAAAATCGACTTCGATTTCACCGGAATTAATTGCCACTTCGATTCCCGCCGAGATAATCGATCCACTGGCCGGCGGATAGTTCACCTTCAGTAGCTCCCAACTGGCTTGGTCTGCCAGCTCCAGCCGCAGGGGGAGCAGACTGTCAGACGTCTCGTCGGCCGCAGTCAGGTGCCATGGCTCGGCAATCCGGCAACGAATACTGCATTGCACAGGCTGTTCGGGCGCGCAGGCGTCACAGCGGCTTTGGGCCTCACCGCGAATCAACCCACCAGCGCCGTACTGGATCAGCAGGAAGCTCGCGGATTCAGCCTGGGCTTGTACGCGCATGATGCTGCAATGGTTGAGTGGGCTGTCATCGACGACTGCCTGCAGCTTTCGCAGTGCAGTCTCTCGCACCGCTACGAAGTCAGACATGGCCTGCTGCCCGTCAAGCAGGGCACTCCTCTGTTCCAGCATCCACAAACAGTCCAGCGCGGTCGCCACTGCCGATAGCTCTGCACCATCACCGGCATTACGGGACCGCACCAATACCGGCCCTCGCTGCTGTGCCGGACTAAGGAAGAAACTGCCACCCTCCTCATCCCAGAAGCTGGCAAGTACACCCCGCATCAACTTCTGTGCCTGCCGCAGATACTCTATCGACCCGCCAGCATCGAAAAGCAGGATCAGGGCATACGCCAGATTGACATAGTCCTCAAGCTGGGCCGCGATGGAGACCTCGCCATCGAGATAGATACGGGTCAGTTCACCCTCTTTACTTACATTGCTGGCAAGCATGTGATCCACTGCCTTGCGAGCAGACTCGAGCCAGCGCCTCTCACCCATCACCACCGCGGCCTGGATCAACGTACCGGCCATAGCAGCACACCAGGCCACGATACGCTTGTCGTCCCTGATGGGATGGATGCGTTGTTCGCGCACGCGGTATAACTCCAATAGTGCGGCATCGAGTCGCTGCAGAAAATCATCGCCATACTGTTCCTGCCATTCCGCCAGCGATCGCTCCAGATGCAGGATATTTCCGCCCTCGAAATTACCCAGCCTGGAAACCTCGAACACATCGATTACCATGGCCGCCTGCTCCGACGACAAGGCTGCCTCGATCTGGGCAGGAGTCCAGAGGAAAAACGTACCCTCAGCCCCTTCGCTATCCGCATCGGTTGCCGAGTAATAGCCTCCCTCCGTCAATTCCATGTCTCGCAGCACGTAGTCGAGGGTCTGCTTGCAGATACGGGCGAAGAACGGCTCGCGGCTGAGCATCCAGGCACGCAGGTACACGAGCCCGAGCTGGGACTGGTTGTAGAGCATCTTTTCAAAATGCGGCACCAGCCAGTCGGCGTCCACACTGTAGCGATGGAAACCACCGCCTACCTGATCATAGAGGCCACCTCTGCCCATACCGTGCAGGGCCCTGCTCACAAAGCCCAGCGCGTCCTCACACTCTTCGCGAGCCGCATACTCAAGCAGGTAGAGCAGTATGGGCTCCTGCGGAAATTTGGGCGCGCCTGCCAGACCTCCTCGTTGCGAATCTTCACGCTGCACGAGTGCCTCCACCAACTGCCTGGCAGTGATAGCATTGCTGTCGCCCGCTGGTTTGTTATTCAGAATACGCTGCACGGCAGCCTGCACCGAATTCGCACTCTTGTGCAACTCGTCACGCCGCTCATTCCATGCGCTGCCAATCTGGTCCAGCAACTGCAGGAAATTGGCAGGCGGGAAATAGGTCGCGGCGAAGAAGGGTTTTCCATCGGGCATGAGAAAATTGGACATGGGCCAGCCTCCATGCCCGGAAATCAGCTGAACAGCTGTCATGTAAATCTCATCGATGTCCGGATATTGTTCCCGGTCCATCTTGATACTGATGAAATCCCGGTTAAGTACCTTCGCCACATCGATGTTGTCGAAACTCTCCACCTCCATGACATGACACCAGTGGCAGGTGGAATAGCCAATGGAAAGAAAGACGGGCTTGTCTTCTCGAGCCGCGGTGGCGAAGGCCTCTTCGCCCCAGGGGTACCAGTTGACCGGGTTATGCGCATGTTGCAGCAGGTAGGGAGAGTCTTCCAGGATCAGGCGATTGATGAACAGCGCCTTGCCCGTTTCATCCAGGTGCTCTGTACGCTTGTCATAACTCCCCGACTTGGCGCTTTCCGCGGACCGCAATTGCTGTTCGAGGGGGGTATTGTCCGGTTCTTTCATGGATAAACCTTTGTGCTACACTCGAGAGGGGTGTACTGTCATATCGGGACGCCAAAGCCATCATGGATATTCAAAGCACACTCTCAGAGGACGGGAGTACACTGACCCTGGCTTTACTTGGCAAGTTTGATTACACCTGCCAGCAGATGTTCCAGTCTGCTTATCAGGACGTTTCCCCGAAACCCGAGAAGTTCGTCCTCGATGCCCTGGAACTGCAGTCGATGGATAGTTCCGCCCTCGGTATGCTGCTTCTGCTTCGCAATCATGCCGGCGGAGACGATGCCGATGTAGCGATCGTCAATGCCAAGCCCGACATCATCAAGTTGCTGGAAACCTGTAAATTCAACGAATTATTCAAGGTATCAGCCCTGGGCTGAAGCAAACAATTTTAAGCCCCGGGCTGAAATAAAATCAGCCACACTCCGCTCTTATTCATTACGCCACCCGTTCACGCGCGGGTGGTCCTCACAAGCCCTTTGCCTACCCCCGCTCCCCGCGGTGGTTTTTTTGCCCTTTCCCGCATGCGCTACAGCAAGGCTGCGAGTTTCTCGGAAAAATAAGGCCGGCCTCGCGCGTTGACCGCCGTGGCAGTAATGCTGGCCTTGAGAGCCAGCTCACCACCGCTACCCAGCCTGATCTCCTGATCGAATACGATTCGCAGCTTCGAAGGTCGCCGAACCTCGACAGATACCTCGAACAGGTCTCCCGCGCGCAAGGGTCTTCGATAGTCCAGTTCCGCCTTCGCTACCACGATTATCACTCCGGCCGCCGTGAGTTCCGCGAAGTTCAAGCCCCGACTGAGCAGAAACTCGTGGCGGGCGTGCTCCAGGTAGTGTTGATAGATGGCGTTGTTGACTATGCCCTGCATATCGCACTCATAGTCCCGCACCTTCATTTCCAAACAGAATGGCATGTCAACCGGCTTTCTTATGCAGTGAATTTCGATTCGACAGCCTAGCGGAAATTTAAGCGCTTCGATAGTTGGCGATGATGAAATCCTGTTCCTATACTTGAGTCAGAGGCAAGGAAGCCTCGCAGCAGCAAGGGATTGCTGCTACTGAAACTTACGAGGCACAGGAAAATCTCGTCGCCGAAGACGAACCCGACAAGATCAACCATCCTGACCTGCGCCAGCACTTTTGTGGTTACGCCAAGGGTCGATACATGCCGACTCTAGCTTTCTTACAGCCTGCTCCAGACTCCCGGCATCCACCATCCCGAATGCACTTCAACCAGATAGCGTTGGCGAAGTTGCTCCACGGCCACCATTATTACTAATAATAATAGTTCTTTTTTGTAGAAACACAGCTTAAATGACCGGATTCGGGTGGTAGAAGCCTGATTATTCATGCCAGAATTCGCATTCGCCCAAAACGACGAACCCTGCATCAATGAGGAAGTTATGACTGCCAGAGCATTAAGAAGAACCCTGTTACCCGCCGCACTACTCCTGCTTGGCTGGCAAACCAGTCTCGCCGACCACCATGGAGAAGAGACAATGAGCCTGCAAAGCCTGATCAACGGCGAGCATCGCAGCGCGGCTAACATCGCCAGGAATGAATCCAGGCATCCGATTGAGACACTGGAGTTTTTCGGCCTGCGTCCAGACATGACTGTCATCGAGATTCTGCCATCGACCGGCTGGTACGCCGAGATCATAGCCCCCTATCTGCGGGACAATGGCAAGTATTACGCGGCCCACTTCTCTCCCAATGCATCGCTTGCCTACATGCCAAGAATTCTCGGCGTGTTCGAAGAGAAGATCAGCAATGAACCAGAGCTCTATGGTCGGGTCACAGTGCGCCACCTGAATCCTCCCCATGAGGTGGTGATTGCTCCACCGGAGAGTGCCGACATGGCGCTCACCTTCCGCAATGTGCACAACTGGATCATGGCTGGCCAGGAACACGAGTTCTTCGCTTCTTTCTACGCCGCGTTGAAGCCTGGCGGGATATTGGGGGTGGTGGAACATCGTGCGCGATCCGGCTCGTCCATGAAAGTCATGGAAACTTCGGGTTATGTCACCGAGGACTACGTCAAGGAAGTGGCTGCGGCAGCGGGATTCGAATTCGTGGAGTCCTCGGAGATCAACGCCAACCCGAAGGATTCCACCGACCATCCTGAAGGTGTGTGGAGCCTGCCACCTACCTTTCAGATGGGAGAGCAGGACCGGGCGCGCTTTGCCGAGATCGGCGAGAGTGACCGTATGACACTGAAATTCATCAAGCCAATGAATTAAGTTTTCCGATCCAGATTATTCAGCCCGATCGAAGACACGAACCAGTTCGATCGGCTCGCGAAACGAATCGGGCTGAATAAGCATCTCAATGCGCAGGCGCGCACCGTTGTCTATCAAGGTATAGGTCTCGATGGTGAAACCACCATCCCGCGGTCGAGCCTCAACTACCAGACTATTGCTCTCGACCAGACCCGAGGACCAGTCCTCACCGCCCTCCGTGTAGAAGTCATTGGCGGAGGCCCGGCGCCGCCGGCCATCGATGTGAAACACGCGGCGATAGTTGTCCTCATAGGTAAACTGGAATTCCGGCGCGTCGAATTCGATCTGCAGCACATCATCGTAGGAGATGCGGTCATACAATTCGTGCTCGGGCGGCCCTCCCCGGTAGAAATCTTCCTTGCGGTTGAACAGGCCACGACCACCCTTGCCACCGCCGGCCTCAATGGCCGCCTCCACCTGATCATCAGTATTGTCGCTTAGATCGTCGTTGATCACCCAGCGACCCCGCAAATCAGCGCCAAAGGTGGGGGTCTGCGCGGATACCGAGAGCGAGATCCAGACCAGGCCCAGCAATCCCAGTTGGCGAACTATGTAGAGACTTCGAGTAATAGGCATCAACAGGATTCAACCCGCTTTTGGCTCGCTTTTCAAGTTCAGTCCCCGCCAGTGGGTGGCGTCTGGCCCCGACCGGGTTTGCTCGACGGCGGCTGCAAGAATACATCGCAGTGACGAATGCTCAGTCGCGCCGCCAGCAGGATGACCGCAAACAGGAAGAGGTAGTAGACGGGGAAGGCCGCCATGGATTCCACGAACACCAGAGCCTGCAACTCGGCCTCCGGGACAATACCCCTCTCTGCCTCTCGAAGCGCGGCCACCAGGGCCGTGTAGAGCAGGCTCGCAAAACCCAGCCCGAGATTCAGCGCCAGACCCTTGAAACTCAGCACCGTGGCCCTGATCCTGGAATCAGCCTCCCGGTTGAGGTAGTAGCTGGCCTGAAACTGCACCATGCCCATCATGGCAAAGGCCCCCACGGCAAAGATCACCCCATACCGGGGTATGGCGAAGCTAATTCCGACCAGGCCCAGCATCAGAATCAGGGAGAGCACCAGGAAATTAAACAACGGGGAGTGGTTACTCACCAGGTAGCGCGAGAAACGTGCGTTGAGGATGCCGATCAGCGACATACCCGCACCGACAAAGCCAAACCAGGAAACGGGTATGTCGATGATGCGGTAGTACTCACTGGACAGCACGGCAAACTGGCGACCGACCGAATCCAGGGCCTGCGCGGCCAGTATGACAAACAACACGAAGCGATGGCCGAAGGTCCATCGTGCCGCAGAAGAAATCTGTCGGAACGGCGCGAGCAGGGACTCCAGCCCACCACGCTGCTGCCTCTGCTGCGCACGCCTCTCCTGGGCATCCAGGTCGTACAGTCCCAGGGTCACCACGAACACCGCGCAGGCCGTCACCAGAGTCAACAGCACAGGCAGGCGAATCACGATCGAGTCTGGCAGGACCCAGGCGTTGTTGAACACGCCCAGGACCCTGTTCACGAGGTTTGGATCGTAGGCGAAGGCTCCGAGAATCATGGTGGTGAAGAAGCCGATGGACACAACAAACGTGGTGCGCTCCAACAGGGCTGCCCATTCGTCCTCACGACCCAGGGCCTTGAGGGAATCGTAGGCCAGCGCCTCATCGGCCCCGCTGGCCGCCGCCTCCGATAGCCCAGAGCAAACGCGATTGCCGAGAAACATCCAGAACAGCAGGGACGAAGTTCCGATCGGTGCAAACACGATCAGCGCCATCTCCACTACCATGAGCCCCGCGGCGAAGATCAGCAGCGCCTTCTTGCCAACGATATCTGCCATGGCGCCAGACGGCACCTCGGCGACTACGATGCTGACGGCCCACACGCTATTGAGGATGGCGAACTGCTCCAGGCTTAGCCCATAGTCCAGGAACAGAATGGTAAACACCGGATAGTAGAAGCGCGCTGTATATAACAACCTGAACAGCATGAAGCGCCGCAGGTTGCCCTGCAGTTTACGTTGCAGATGTTCATCCATAGGGAATGGAATATCAGGCTATCGACTTGCGCCAGTGTGCAATCGCCTCACCAATTTCGTCTGGCGAGTCTTCTTGCAAGAAATGATTACCCGCTACCGTGACTTCCTGCTGATTCGGCCAGGCCCGGCAAAACTCGCGCTGAGCTCCGATCAGGATCGCACCTGGTGCAGCATTGATAAACAGTTTGGGAATCTTGCTTGCAGACAACCTGTCAGCATAGGACTGTACGATTTCCACCACATCGGCAGGCTCTCCATCGATCGGTATCTGCCTGGGCCAACTCAGGGTCGGACGACGATCTTCACCAGCCTCCGCAAATGGCCATCGATACACGGCCATCTCCTGCGCGCTCAACTCACGCAGAATAGAGCCAGGTAACACTCTTTCCACAAATACATTCTTCTCGATTACCATCTCCTCACCGGCTGGCGAACGAAACCCCTGAAACACACCCCGTGCCGCCTCGGGCCATTCTTCCCAGCCAAGCGGGCGCACTATTCCTTCCATGTAGGCGATACCGAGCACCGCATCCCGATGCCGGTTAGCCCAGTCAAATCCCAGCGCCGAGCCCCAGTCATGTATCACCCAGGTCACCCGCTCCCTGACACCAAGGGCCTCGAGCGCGCCATCCAGGTACTCTCGGTGCTCAACAAAAGAATAACGATCTGGTCCCGGGTCATCCAGCTTCTCTGAATCGCCCATCCCGATCAGGTCGATGGCAATGCACCGCCCCTGATCCCGTAGATGGGGCATGACGTTCCGCCACAAATAAGAAGAAGTAGGATTCCCATGCTGGAACACAATAGGGTCTCCCTCCCCCATCTCCACATAGGCCATCTTCTTCCCTTTAACCTCAACAAACCTCTTGGGCTATTCCTCGGCACTAATCATGACTTCTACTCCCCTTCGTTGAACCGAATCAGAGAATAACGTTGCAGTTGTAGTGATTCAAATTTGTCAGACTCAAGACATCTATCCCGGGCGCCCGAGCGGGAGCGAGCAGTTCCAGGGACAGGAGCGGTGCTGGCTTATGCTCCTGCAAAGCCCGCATACCGTCCATCCTTGGACATAACCGGGCCAGGGAAGGCCCACCCCGAGCGCAAATTCAAAGGCCGCCCTCTCAGAGCCCTGATCAAAACTCACAATAAATTCACCCCATCCCGCCTCAATTGAACATCACAGCCATTCTCAGCTATTCTCCACTTCCGCATAACAATCACCGGAAACAAGAATTACGGGGGAAACCTGGATGACTATGCAAAATACACCGCTTCTGATGAGCAGAATCCTGGGCCGAGGCGCACTACTGGACCCGGACATCGAGGTGGTCACCGCGCAAGCCAACGGCAGCCACAGGCAAACACTGAAGCAGACCTGGGACCGCGCCCAGCAACTGGCAAATGCGCTCAACGCCCATGGCATCAAGGTTGGGGACCGGATCGCCAGCTTTATGTGGAACAACTACCGGCACCTGGAACTCTACCAGGGCGTACCCAGCATGGGCTGCGTGCTGCACACGCTGAATATCCGTCTTTCACCCACCGACCTTGAATACATCATTAACCATGCGGGCGATCGCATCATCTTCGCCGACGAAGACCTGCTGCCCTTGCTGGAACCGCTGTGGGGCAAGATTCCCTGCGTGGAGTTGCTGGTAATCTGTCGCCACGGTGAAGGGGGTGAGAGCAGCTTCGAAAACCAGATCGATTACGAGGACTTCATTGCCGGGCACGAGCCCTCCTATGACTGGCCGGAGATTCCGGAAACCTCACCCATGGGCCTGTGCTATACATCGGGCACCACCGGCAAACCCAAAGGCGTGATGTACACCAACCGCTCAACCTATTTGCATACCCTGACCGAGTCCCTGACAGATTCCATCGGCCTCTCCGCACTGGATTCCCTGCTGGGCATCGTTCCCATGTTCCATGCCATGGGCTGGGGCCTGCCTTTCGCAGCCTCCATGCTTGGCACCAAGCAGGTGATGCCCCACCGCTTCATGACGCCGGATAATTTCCTGCGCCTGATCGTGGAAGAGGACGTCACCATCTCAGCCGGTGTACCCACGATCTGGCAAGGCGTGCGCGCAGCACTGACAGCAGAACCCGACAAATGGGATCTGTCCAAGCTGGGACGACTCACCTGCGGTGGCTCAGCGCCCCCCGTGGAGATGATGCGCTGGTACTGGGAGAGCCACAAGATCGAGATGATCCAGGGCTGGGGGATGACCGAAACCAATCCTCTGGGCACCCTGTCACGTAAGGTAGCGAAACGTTCCCATGTGAATATTCCTGAAGACCAGCAGTTCAAGAATATCGCCAAGGCCGGTCTCGCCATGCCCGGCCTGGAGATCGAGATCTTCGATGAAGACTGGAATCCACTGCCACACGATGGTGAGGCTGTGGGCGAGCTTTGTATTCGCGGCCCCTGGATTGCTTCGGAGTACTACAACGATCCCCAGCCGGAGAAATTCCACAATGGCTGGCTGGTTACCGGCGATGTGGCCAAGATCGACCCTGAACAATACGTCATGATTTCCGATCGCTCGAAGGACCTGATCAAGTCAGGCGGTGAGTGGATTTCCTCTGTGGACCTTGAGAATCACATTGTGGCACTGCCGGAAATCGCCATGGCCGCCGTGGTGGCTCAGCCCCATCCGAAATGGGATGAGCGGCCCGTGGCCCTGGTTGTGCTCACCCCGGGATCGGAACTGGACGCTGATAAGGTAATCGAACACTGCAGTTCCGTGTTCGCCAAGTGGCAGTTACCGGACGAAGTCATCGCCAAGGAATCCCTGCCATTGGGCCCGACCGGCAAGATCGACAAGAAGACTATCCGCGCCAATCTCGAGGCAGAAGGATACAAACTTCCTGATCTGCGCTGACAGTTCCGATACGACCATGAAAAAAGGGAGCCCTGGCTCCCTTTTTTTATAGTCATTGCGGCCACGGTGTAGTCTGGTATGGACACCACCAGGTGGCAAGAGCCGGCATCTCAGAACAGCCGCTCTCATTGGCTGTAACAGGTTTTATTGGCCGGGGTCTGTGGGTGCATAATCTACACCCTCAACGTCGGCCACCCGGGCACCGGCAAGAATTCCAGGCAAAGCATAATTCCCTTCGTGGCAGGCATATTCGTACAAGCTGTCGCTACTCAGATTCATCGGCAGCTCACCGCTCCAGGGCTGAGTGTAGTTCTCCGGATCTTCCACTGTAAACTGGTAGAGGATGGTATCTTCACTGACCCGGGTGAAACGTTCCGTCACCTTCATTTTGGTCGACCCGTAGAATCGATGCTCCAGAGAGGAACGCAGGCTCTGCTGGGGATGGAAGTTGGTAGTTTCCACAACCAGTGTGTCATCTTCATAGTAGCCGATTGAATCACCCATCCAGTAATTCATGGGAGGTGTCTGAAAGTCTGAGTTCAATCGAATGATGCGCGCGTCGTGATTCATCTCAGCCAGCAACACAACATAGTCTTCAGTTTGTACGATCTCAGTCATATTGTTGTAGAGCACAGGCAACTTGGGCGGGCCGCCAGACGATCCAAAACCCACCACACATCTCTCGCCCAGGGGCCGCACTTCAGGACCATCGTAAGACTGTCGGCGCTGCATGGCAGCAGCGAAATTGGCCCGCCCCTGCTCGCTGTAGGGTAGCTGACCGTCTGCCGGGTCAACCAGGATCGAGGTACGAATCTCACCGTTGACAACCGCGAGGCGTTCACCCGGATCCATCCAGAAGGTGTTGTAGCCGCCCACATTTCGTCCTGCACTGGGAGCCTCTCTATTCGGATCGCTTGGTGCATTGCTGGCTTCATTACGGGTCCTGACCATGACCTCGATGCGAATCGCCTCTTCTTCAGAAATCACCAGATTGCCATTGAAGCGTTCTGCCCTTTCCAGGTTGGTCTGGGTCGCTATCGACCAGGTGCCCTGCAGGTCTGGCACGCCATGTTCGGTGCGGGGGGTGATGTACCCGGTTTCAGCGGCTGCGGCTATTCGCGCCGTCAGCAGCACCGCGCTTGCGAGGATGAAAAGATTTCGATCAAACATGATGAACTCCGGTGCATTCCCAATCTGGCGTGCATAGGTTTACTGATTATCGAGAATACCGATTGGCTCATTGCTTGTCCTGGCCACTCGATAGACTCGCTGCATTATTACACTGCCCTGTCGTGCTAGCCAGACCAAGTGGTTCGAGGAAGTAAGCTGGCGAAGATGATACTTTGCTATCGAAGCTGGCGGCCGGCATTGAACTTCGCCCAACGCCTGGCATCGCATAGGTGAGCTGCCTGATACCATTAAGGCCTATATTCAGCTTGAAAACGGCGTGTCAGCATTCTATAAGGGAGGACAACAAAGCCCGGTTCGAAGACGCGCCTTAAAAGCAGTGGAAAGGAAACAGCATGGTAGCAGGGATTAGCAGGAATAACGCCCTCATGGTGATTACAGTAGCCAGCCTGGCCATAGCCGATGGCCTCGTTTGGGTCGAAGAGCGTGGCACACCCGAGCATATGGTCTGGATTGAACCCGGTAACTTCGTGATGGGCTCGGACGAAGGCTTTCCCGACGAATCGCCTGCCCGGGAAGTCTCGCTGTCAGGTTTCTGGATCGACCAATACGAAGTAAGCAATCGGGATTTTCAGCGATTTGTCGAAAAGACTGGCTACATCACCACTGCCGAACGCTTCGGGGACTCCCTCGTATTTCAGAGCCCAGCAGAGGGCACCGTCGATACGGCCTTGAGCATGTCTCCGGCGAGCTGGTGGCAGCTGGTGGCCGATGCCGATTGGGAGCATCCCGCCGGCGACACAGACAGTATTTCCGAAAAAATGGACCATCCCGTCGTTCAGGTGAGCTACGTTGATGCGCTGAACTACTGCCTCTCGCAGCATAAGCAACTGCCTACGGAAGCGCAATTTGAAGCCGCTGCACGGGGGGGACTGGAAGACAACCAGTACAGCTGGGAGCTGCAGAGCGCGCAACACAGCCACACACAATTGAATCACTGGCAAGGGGTTTTCCCAATCCACAACGACGTTCTGGACGGTTACGCCACCACCGCACCGGTCGGCAGCTTCGACCCCAATCCCTATGGCCTCTACGACATATCAGGCAATGTCTGGGAATGGGTGTCGGATTGGTATCACCCACAAGCCTATGCCATGACAGGCAAGCACAATCCTGAAGGGGTCAGCGAAAAAGAGAGTTTCGACCCTGCCGAACCCGGCCTGGCAAAACGCGGCATACGTGGCGGTTCCTTCCTCTGCAGCGACAACTACTGTCGCGGATTCCGGGTCAGTGCGAGGATGCCCGCAGATCCTGAATCAGCCACCAATCACACTGGGTTTCGCTGTGTACGGCCATTTCGCAGCAATAGCATTGCCGATCTCTGGCTTGCACACTGAGCCGGGTTTCTGATTGACGGGAAAAGCCTGGTACAGCTGCCTGGCAGCATGGCCCACCCAATCCAGGCGTTAACCCTTCCCGGCCCAAGTCCGCACTATATTTCCCTGGCAATCAACAGCTTCATGATCTCATTGGCACCGCCATAAATTTTCTGAACCCGCGCATCGGCGTACATCTTGGCTATGGGGTATTCCATCATGTAGCCATAGCCGCCAAAGAATTGCAGGCAGGTGTCCACGATCTGGCATTGCTTCTCCGTGGTCCACCATTTCGCCATGGACGCAGTGGCGTTATCCAGTTGCCCCCGATCCAGCTTCAACACACAATCGTCGACAAAAACCCGGGCGATCTTCGCCTCGGTATAACACTCCGCCAGCTTGAACTGGGTGTTCTGGAAATCGAGAATGCGCTTGCCGAACGCCTTGCGTTCCTTCACGTAGTCAGAGGTCAGTTTGAGTGCGGTCTCCATGGCGGCGCAGGCACCGGCCGCGATGATCAGGCGTTCCTGCGGGAGCTGTTCCATCAACTGGGCGAAGCCCTTGCCCTCGGCTGTGCCCAGCAGGTTAGAGGCCGGCACCCTCACGTCATCGAAGAATAATTCGGCCGTGTCCTGCGCCTTGAGACCCAGTTTCTCCAGGTTTCTGCCACGCGTGAACCCACCCTCTCCTTCCACGGCTTCAGTCTCCACCATGATCAGTGAGATGCCCCTGCCGCCTTCACCCGGGTCGGTCTTGGCGACTACACAAATCAGCTCGGCGGTCATGCCGTTCGTAATGAAAGTCTTCTGACCATTGATGACGTAGTCGTCACCATCGCTGATGGCCGTGCTTGCCACTGCCTGCAAATCGGAACCGGTTCCTGGCTCGGACATGGCGATCGCCGCCACCAGTTCACCCCGCGCCATGGCTGGCAGCCACTTCTGCTTCTGCTCGTCTGTGCCGTAGTTGTTGATGTAATGGGCCACGATGCCGGAATGCACACCATTGCCGAAGCCGGTGACATTGGCCGAGTTCAATTCCTCCAGCAGGATCATCTCGTGCTTGAAGTTACCGCCGCCACCGCCCCATTGATCCGGGATGGATGCACACAACAAACCGGCTTCGCCGGCCTTCAGCCAGGCATCACGGTCCACGAACCCCTGTTTGTCCCAGGCCGCCGCGCGGGGCGCAAATTCACGCTCGACGAACTTGCGCACTGCATCGCGCATGATAGTGAGTTCTTCATCCATCCATGGGGACTGGTAGTTCTCCAACATCTGGCTTACCTGCTTACTAGTTTAAATTTCCTGTTATAACTGCCTGTTGTTCAGCTGAGTCCTGCCCGGAAAACCGTTCAGGTATCCAGTGATTCCATGCGCTCAATGATCATGGCATTGGCGGTACCACCGCCCTCACAGATAGCAATCAATCCATAGCGGCCATTGCGCCGTTCCAGCTCGTGCACCAGGGTAGTCATCAGCTTCGCGCCAGTACCACCCAGCGGATGCCCCAGGGCCTGCGCGCCACCATTGACGTTGAGTTTCTCAGGGTCGGCACCTACCGCTTTCGCCCAGGCCAGTGGCACGGAGCCGAAGGCTTCGTTCACTTCATACAGATCGATATCGTCGATACTGAGGCCGGCCTTCTCCAGGACTTTCAGGGTCGCGGGAATGGGCCCCTCCAGCATGATAACGGGATCCGAGCCCACCACGGCCAGGCTGTGAATTTTCGCCCTCACCGGCAGATTGAACTTCTTCACGGCCTCTTCGTTCGCCACCATGATGGCGGCAGAGCCATCGCTGATCTGGCTGGCCGTTCCCGCAGTAATCACTCCGTCTTCGCGCAAGGGGTTCAAACCCTGCAAGCCTTCGAGGGTCGCTTCGAAGCGGATACCCTCATCGACAACATGCAAGTCCTCGCTGCCGTCTTCGAGCTTGATGGGCACTGGCACGATCTCGTCCTTGAAGTAGCCGTTGTTAGTGGCTGCCGCCGCTCGCTGGTGACTCAACAGGCCGAAGGCGTCGAGTTCATTCCGGGTAATGCTGTATTTTTCTGCCAGCAGTTCGGCACCATCGAACTGGCTGAACTGGATGCCGGGGTACTGGGCTTCGAGTCTCTCGCCCTTGGGCTTGCCCCGCCCCTTCTCCAGACCGTCCCGTACATTGGATCCAATCTCCACTGTGCTCATGGCTTCCACACCTCCGCAGATCACCACGTCCTGGGTGCCGGACATCACGGCCTGAGCGCCAAACTGGATCGCCTGCAGGGACGAGCCACACTGCCGATCAACGGTAGTGCCGGGCACTTCCAGCGCCAGCTTGGAACTCATGGAGACATTGCGTCCCAGATTGCTCGCCTGGGCGCCGATCTGCATCACCACACCAAAGATCACATCATCAACCTTGTCCACGGGGATGCCGGTACGGTCTACCAATTCGTCGACGACGATGGCACCGAGATCGATGGGGTGGATCTTGCTCAAGCGACCATTCTTGCGTCCGGTTGCGGTGCGCACGGCGCCGGTGATGTATGCATTTGCCATGTTCAGTTTCCTGTTGCCTGTTTCGGTTTAGCGTTGTTATGAATTGATGCGTGCGCTGGAGCCCGCATCCATTCCATGTAGGTGAAGCGCACTAGATCGCTGGCATGCGAATCCCGGCGTCGAGCCTGATGGTTTCACCATTGAGATAACTGCAATTCACGATATGGGCAGCCTCATCAGCGAATTCCTCGGGATTGCCCAGTCGTTTGGGAAACTGGGTGATCGCTATCAAGGGCTCCCGCACTTCGTCCGGTGCCGCCGCCAGCAAGGGTGTCTCGAAGACACCAGGCGCGATGGTGTTGATACGAATGCCTCGCTTGGCCAGGTCGCGAGCAATGGGAAGAGTCATGGACACAATGCCGCCCTTGCTGGCCGCATAGCCCGCCTGGCCGGTCTGCCCATCGAAGGCTGCGATGGAAGCGACGTTGATGATGACGCCCCGTTCACCGTCGTCCGTAGTGGGTTCGTTCAACTGCATGACCTCCGCACAGAGGCGCAGCACGTTGAAGGTGCCAATGAGATTAACCCGCACAATATGCTCGAACTTCGCCAGGGGCATGGCGCCTTCCCGACCTACCGTGCGGGCGGCTCCGCCAATACCGGCAGAATTGACATTGATGTGGATGGTACCGAAGCGCTGCTGGGCGATGGCGATCGCTTCTTTGACTGCGCCCTCATCGGCCACGTCGCCATGGTGAAAGGCTGCCGCATCGCCAAATTCCGCCGCAGCCGCTGCCACGCCGTCCGCATTGAGATCGAACAGCAACACGCGGGCACCGTCCTGTACAAACTTCCGAGCCGTGGCGAGACCAAGGCCCGAGGCACCGCCAGTGATAAAAGCGGTTTTCCCGTCCAGATTCATTCCCTTATTCCCCCAATTTCTTGTCGGGCAAGCATAATCCATCACCCGCGAAAATCAAACGGGCGCCCCGAGCGGTCCCCTGATCCTATATTTTGCCCATGGTATCCCCTATCATGCAGGCCTCTGAGCTGCTACGGACAGGGAGTTGCAATGGGACCACTCACAGGAATACGCGTCGTGGAGATGGCAGGCATAGGACCCGGTCCATTCACAGCCATGATGCTCTCCGACATGGGTGCGGAGGTGATTCGCATCGATCGCGCGAGCCAGAAAGGCATGGGACATCGGGCCAATGTGTTGAATCGCGGCCGTAAATCCATCGCGCTGGACCTGAAGAACAGCAAGGGTGTGGAAACTGCGTTGCGATTGATCGGGCAAGCCGATGTGGTCATTGAAGGTTTCCGACCCGGCGTCATGGAACGACTGGGACTGGGCCCGGATGTGTGCCTGGAGAAGAACCCACGCCTGGTGTTCGGTCGCATGACCGGCTGGGGCCAGTCCGGACCGCTCTCCCAGGCCGCCGGTCATGACATCAACTACATCTCCATCGGTGGCGCCTTGGGCGCCATGGGTTATGCCGATCGACCTCCCGCGCCGCCGCTGAACCTGGTGGGCGATTTTGGAGGCGGCGCCCTGTACCTGGTCGCAGGAATCCTTGCGGCATTGGTCGAGCGCGGACAGTCTGGCAAGGGTCAGGTAGTCGATGCCGCCATGACCGATGGCACGGCAAACCTGCTCACACCTTTCTACGGCTTGATGGCCATGGGCATGTGGACCACCGATCGCTTCAGCAATCGCCTGGATGGTGGCGCCTTCTATTATGGAAGCTACGAGTGCAGTGATGGCAAATACATTTCGATTGGCTCCCTGGAGCCCCAGTTCTACGCCCTGTTGTTGGAGAAGACCGGTATCGAGGATCCCAGCTTCAAGGAGCAACTGGATGAGGATAGCTGGCCCCGGAAACGGGAAATACTGGTAGAAGTATTCAAGCAGAAGACGCGACAGCAATGGTGCGAGATCATGGAAGGTACGGATGTGTGCTTTGCCCCGGTGTTAAATCTGGCAGAAGCGCCAGATCACCCACACAACAAGGCCAGAAACACCTTCGTCGAGTTTGAAGGCATCACCCAACCCGCTCCGGCACCGCGCTTTAGTCGCACCCAGGGGGAAATACAACGCAGTGCCGCAATGGCCGGGGAACATACCGAAGAAGTGTTGCGGGAATGGGGGTATAATCCTGAGGAAATTGAAGAACTGAAGGCCGCCAACGCGGTCTGAAGCACTGTTATAGCGCCATGGAGAACGAAACTCTCAGTATCGCCCTTATCCTGGTCTCAATCGTGTCCAGTGTGGCGTTATTCGTGAACTGGGCTGGCAATCGCCACATACCAGGGCTGCTGCTTATTGCCATTGGCTTTCTCATTACCAGCGTTGGCTTTCTCCTGCTCACAACCCAGGGCAGTTTTTCACCGGCAATCTCAGTGGTCACAGCCAACGCGCTGATACTGGGCGGCCGCCTGCCCGTGGTAGTCGGACTGGCCGCATTCTGGAACCAGGAAAAATCGAAAATTCCCCTGGTGTGTGGCGCCCTGCTACTGGTCGCCATTGCCGCCATCACCTATGCCACACTGGTGAATGAGAATACCTTGTGGCAGATCCGCGCCTATACAGCGATGATGGTCTTCTTCGCGCTCTGCAATATCTACATCATCGGCAACGGCCTCAGGATCGAACGTAAACTGCGCCCGGTAATGACCATGAGCGCAAACTTCGGCGCCTTCCTGGCGTTGATGCTGTTCAGCTTCAACGCGGTCACCGAATTCATCCTGATGCTGGTGCGCGCCAGCACCTACGTGGATTCGCCCGACCAAGGCACATCGTTCATGCTGCTCGGCTCAATCTTCACCATGGTGGTATTCGCCTTTGCGATCATCATCATGACCATGGAAGAGCTGTCGGTTGAGCACAAGGAAAACGCGATCTACGATCCCATCACCACGATTCTCAATCACCGCACCTTCCTCGAGGTGGGACAGCGCATCATGGGGGTCGCCTTACGCTACCAGAAACCGGTTTCCCTGCTCACCATCGAAGTGGAGAACATGGATGACATCGTACGCCAGCATGGCTACAAGGTCGGAAACGAGATGCTCCGCCATTTCTCCCTGATGGCTTCCGACAGACGTCGCAACGAAGATGTACTCGCCCGAACCAGCTTCAAGGAATTTCGCATGCTGTTGCCGGGCGTCGACGAAGAGGGTTCGAAGGTCGTCATCTCCAAGATCCTCACCGCACTGCAGGGCGAGGACTATGTCTACCGCGGCAACAAGCTGGAAGTGAGCGTGAACATTGCCTGTGTTACCCGCCGCGAGGAAGACCTGAATCTGCAACAGATGCTGCAGGAAGGCGAGGTGGAATTATTCCGCGTCAAACAGAAGAAAGAGAGCAAACCAGCCGCCTAGCCAACCGCTTTCTCGACGCCGCAGGCACACGCCAATAGCTGCCTTGCCCTATTGCCGGCGAAATTTCCTGAACACCAGAAACCAAAAACAGTTTATCCAGCAATTCCGAGGAGACAGCCGTGTCTTTCAACACCATCCGTTACGAAGTTTCCGAACAGATACTCACCATCACCCTTAATCGTCCGGATCAACTCAATGCCTTTACCGTGGAGATGGCTACAGAACTCACCGCGGCATTTAACCGGGCCAGCGACGACGATGCCGTGAGTGCGATCGTGGTGACCGGGGCCGGCAAGGCGTTCTGTGCCGGCATGGATCTGTCCTCAGACGGCAATGTGTTCGGCCTCGATGAGTCCCAACACCCAGGCCTGCAGGACATGCAGGAACGTCTGCACGATCCAGAAATAGAATCCGGCGTACGCGATACCGGCGGCCAGTTGACCCTGGCCATCTTCGACTGCAAGAAGCCGGTGATCGCCGCCATCAATGGCGCGGCGGTAGGCATCGGCGCCACCATGACCTGCGCCATGGATATCCGCCTCGTCTCCGACACGGCCCGGGTCGGGTTCGTGTTCAACAAGATTGGCATTACACCGGAAGCCTGTTCGTCCTGGTTCCTGCCGCGCATCGTGAACATGGGTACGGCGCTCGAGTGGATCTACAGCGGCGACCTGATCGCAGCCGATGAACTCAGGGAACGCGGCTTTGCCAACCACGTCACCGCAGCGGACGCACTGCTGGAGAAGACATACAGTATCGCTCGCCGCATCACCCGCCACAGCCAGGTGGCTATCGCGCTGTCGCGGCAGATGCTGTATCGCAATGCAGCACAGCCGCATCCACTGGCGGCACACGAGGTGGATTCACTGGCTATTTTTTATGCAAGCCAGGCCAGCGGCAAGGAAGGCGTGGCCGCATTCCTGGAAAAGCGCAGCCCTAATTTCACCGACCGCGCCTCTTCGGACATGCCCGATTTTTATCCGTGGTGGTGATCAGACATTCGCAAGCCACTGTTTTTACTAACTTAAATCAAATTGTGGCAATTTATTCCGGCAGGCTGAATTTAGTACCAGAGTCCGTATAATAGAAAGTCGGACTACAGAGATCACTGCCAATGATCGTGGTACAAACCACATTCCAGTTGCTCCCCGATTCCCGGGACAAAGTGCTGAAGCTGATGAAGAACATGGTGCGCCTGTGCCGCCAGGAGCACGGCTGCCTGAGTTATGAGTATTACCAGGGCATCAGCGATCCGAACCAGATCGTGCTGTTGCAGGAATGGGAAGACGCCGACTGCCTGCAGGGTCATTACCAGACCGATCACATGGAAGATTTTCTCTCCAGGCTAGGTGAATACCTGGAGACCCCCGTGGCCACCCGCAGCTATATCTCCGAAGACGATAACGCTGTCACAGCGTACACCACCGAAGAGTCTGAAGCGCCCGCTTCAGGACAGACCATACACTAGCCAATCATTGCTGGCTCCTATCTGACTGGCCTTACAGGTCTTGCTCTCGACCGTGATTCTTCGCGACCGGGCATGGGGCGCGAAAGTGCGCAGACGGGTTTGCCAAGTCTTACAGCTGCAGGCTGTTCCAATGGGCACACCGGCATCGAAGCAGCCCGTGTTGCCCCTGGGAAGAAATTCAGGTTGCCGCCTGCGAGTCAGCGCTACCTTGCACTTCGCCGGCAAATTCCCCTGCATCCAGGCGACGGAAATAATCCCGCGCCATTACCCGTACCTTCGGCGCCAGCATGAATGTCGAGATCATGGTTGGGATCGCCATGGTGGCATAGGCACCATCGAACAGACTGATGACCGCATCCAGCGACGCTACCGCGCCCACGGTAACAAGCGCCATGTATCCCCATAAGTAGTATTTCTCGGCGGCGGTGCCGAACAGGAATCCCATGCACTTGCTACCGTAGTAAGAATAGGTGAGCACCGTCGTGGTTCCCAGCACGATTACCATGAGCAGTACCAGGTAGGCACCAAAGCCCGGAAAGGCCTGCTCATAGGCCAGGGATGTGAGGGTGACACCCACCGCATCACCTTCCCACACCCCGGTAACCAGGATCGCCAATGCCGTGCAGGTACATACTATCAGGGTATCGATTATGGGGCCGAGCATGGCAACCAGACCCTCCCGCGCCGGCTCATTGGTCTTGGCGGCACCATGGGCCAGGGACTCGGTACCGAGTCCAGCCTCGTTGGAGAACACTCCACGCTGGACTCCGATCAGTATCACGCCGCCGAGGGTGCCGCCGGCGGCGGCAGCCCCGGTAAATGCATCCTGGAATATCAGCCGGAACATGGCGGGAATCTCGGCGGCATTGACCATCAACAGGTAGGCCGTGATAACGAAATAGAACAGCACCATGCCCGGGACCAACTTGCTGGCAACCGCAGACACGCGCTTGACCTTGCCCACGGCGATAGAGAACAGAACCACGGAGAGGAAGAGACCCATGACCAGATCGAAACCAAAATGATCATCCGCCGTGGCAAAGCCGGCAGGCACCGCGAGCACATCCCGCAGGATCTGTACCAGTTGGTTGATCTGGAACACCGGCAGGGTTCCAAACATGCCTGCTATGGCGAACATCCAGGCCAGGGGCAACCATTTGCGACCCAGGCCCTCCCGAATCACATACATGGGGCCGCCCTGTAACTTGCCGCTATCGTCCTTGCCACGGTACATGATGGCGAGGGACGCCGTGTAGAACTTCGTGGAAGATCCAACCAGCGCTGTCACCCACATCCAGAATACCGCACCGGGACCCCCTACCGTGATGGCCACCGCCACACCGGAGATATTGCCTACACCGATGGTGCCGGCCAGCGCCGTCGCCAGCGCACGGAAATGGCTGATATCGCCCGCCACACTGTCGTCACCGGAATTGTATTTACCGCGCAGCAGGTCAAGGCTATGCCCGACATAACGAAAGTGCTGCAGCCGGGAGTGCAGCATGAAGAACAGGCCTCCCCCCACGAGAAGGACAACCAGTTGCGGGCCCCACATGAAATTCGCAAATGCCGCCAGAGCGTCTTCTATTTCGGTCATGATTTCCTGAATCGTTGTTGCTGAAAAGACAGCCCAGGCTGGATTAATACGAATCCTGGGCATCGAGGAAAGAAGGCTGCCGGGGCAGCCTTCTTGCTGGGATTATTGTTCCGCGGTCGACGGATTTACCTCGGCGGTCCTGGCACCGGCGAGAATCGCACGCATGGAGTAGTTGCCCTCGTGACAGGCGTATTCATACAGTTCTGCGCCGGTATACATGGGCATCTCCCCGGTCCAGGGCTGGGTGTAGAGTTCGGGATCTTCGATGGTGAACGAATAATGCAGCTTGTCATCGGCGACCCGGGTAAAGCGCTCGGTGAGCGTGATGTTCTCGGAGATCAGGCGTTCCTTGGAGACCTGCCAGGGATGGAAGTCACGGGTCACCACAACCAGGGTATCCCCGTCATAGTAGCCGACAGACCGTCCCAGCCATTGAGCGTAGGGCAGTTCCTGGAAATCCTGATCGATGGGCACGATACGCGCATCGTGCGCCATCTCTGCCAACAGCACCACGTGGGTGGGGGATTGCACGATCCTCACGTTATTGTTGTACAGACTGCTCATGAAGGGTGCCGTCGAAGAAAAACTCACCAGACAGCGATCTGAAAGCGTCCGCCCCTCGGGCCCGTCACTCTCACCCACACCTATGGGCAGGTTGCCGCGCTGGACGCGACGAATAGCCTCCCCCTCTTCGGTCCAGGGAATCTTGCCGTCCGCAGGCTCCACGATGAGCGAGGTGCGGTACATGCCGTTCATGAAGGCCAGGGTATCGCCCGGCGTGATCCAGAATCCGTTATAGGCACCCACGTTGTCCGGGCCCGGCGCTTCCGCGCCCACCGCTTCCAGGGCAGCGATGTATTGCGGAGTCGACATCATCTTCTCCAGCATGGTGGCTTCATCCACCTCCAGCGCACCCTCATACACGTCGGGCCGCTCCAGACCGGTTCTGGTCTGGTAGTTCCACACCGCCTGCAGATCGGGCACGCCAAATTCCGTGCGCGGTGGCGTATAACTTTCTGCGGCAACTGCCAGAGGGGCCAGCAGCGACAGCACCGGGATGCCAAGGATTGCACTACAGGACTGGATTCTCATTATTCGTTTCCCCCGACCCAATTACAGCAATAGTTGCGATTCAGCTTAATTCACCTGCTTCAGGCATTGCAAGAAAGCGCGCCTGAGGGGGCTCTCCTAGCGGATATTCTCGGCGAAGCGAAAATCTGCCGGTGGCTCCACGCCGAGAAGATGGCGCACAAAATAGTCCCAACGTCGCTTCATGAAGTAGCGATTGGTGGCGAAGCCATGGCGGGAATCCGGCAGCAATACCAGGTCGAAGTCTTTCTCTGCTTCCACCAGTGCCTGCACCATGAGCAAGGTGTTGCTGGGGTGGACATTGTCATCCATCAACCCATGGGCCAGCAGCAACTTGCCCTGCAGGTTCTCGACCAGCAACTGGTTGGCCTGGTTGTCATAGTTGGTGCTGGGCGCATCCGGGTCGTCGGGGCTGGTCTCCGGGTAAGTCTCCAGCAGGCCCTGCCATTTCTCGCCCCAGTCATCCTCGTAGTTGCGGTTGTCATGGTTGCCGGCACTGGAGACGGCCACCTTGTAGAAGTCCGGGTAGCGCAAGATGCCGGCGGTGGATGCGAAACCACCACCGGAATGGCCCCAGATGCCAACCCGCTCGATATCCATCCAGGGCCGGTCGGCGGCGAGCTGGCGTATGGTCGTGACCTGGTCCGGCAGGCCGTTATCGCCCATGTTGCCGTAATAGGCGTCATGGAAGGACTTGGAACGGCCCGGCGTGCCCATGGCATCCACTTCCACCACCACGAAACCCAATTCGGCGACGGCCTGCTTGTCGCTGCGTGCGGGAGAAAAGGATCGGCGCCCCACACTCCCGGTCTGCGGGCCGGGATATAGGTAGTTCAGAACCGGATAGAAGCTGGCAGGGTCGAAATTGCTCGGCTTGTAGAGCAGCCCGTAGAGATCGGTCTGCTGGTCCCGGGCTTTGACGACAAAGGGCTCCGGTGCCACCCAGCCTGCCGCCTGCAACTGGCTGATATCGGTTTGTCCTAGTTCCTGGAGCACGGCGCCGTCACGGTCTCTGATGACACTCACCGGGGCCATGGTGGGTGTCGAGTAGATGTCGGTGAAATAGCGACCGTCTTCCGACCAGTTAATCACATGATGGGCAGGCTCCGGGGTTAGCAGGGTCAGGCCGCTGCCGTCCATGTTGACCCGATACAGGTAGTGGAAATAGGGATCGCCCGGCTCGCGATTGGAACCGGTGAAATAGATCTGTTCGTTCTCCATATCCACCTGCTGCACCTGCAAGACACTCCAGTTACCCGAGGTAAGTTGTCGTTTCATCTGGCCCGAGGTGAGGTCATGCAGATACAGGTGTCCCCAGTTGTCTTGCTCCGAGAACCACAGAAACTCGTTACGCTCCACGAACAGGCGCCAGTTCTCTGTGGCGGCGCCGGATTCGTAGTAGGTGGCGACGGTCTCATTGTAGATGTCGCGCACGTCCCCGGTATCGGGATTGCTCAGGCGCAGGGTCGCCGACTTGTGATCACGCGTAGATGAGACAAAGGCCAGAAAGGCGGCATCCTCACTCCATTCCACATCCAGGAAGCGACCATCAAAATCCGCGATGTGATCGGCCGTGGTTGAACGATGGGGGTCAGGTGGCATCCTCAGGGGAACGACCCTCGGCTCATCCTCGAGATGCACCACGATGCGCTCGATCATGAATATGTGTTCGTCACCGGGCAGGGGATACTTCCAGGCATCCAGTTCCACGTGACCGACCCGGGTATCGTAGAGATACATCTCACCCACGTTGCGGCCATCGTGACGAAAGGTGGCGATGCTGCGGGAATCCGGTGACCACAGGAGTACGGGGCCGTCGTCGCGAATCCAGCCGGCATTGTTGGTGGCATACCCATAGTCTTCCACGCCGTCGAAGGTGAGCTGGGTCAGCGCATTGCTGGCAGTGTCCCTAACCCATAGATTGTGGTCCTGGATAAACGCCGCCTTGCTGCCGTCGGGAGAGAAAATCTCGTGGTCCGGGGATTCGGCTTCCTGCTGCAAGTCCATGGTAGACAGGTTTAACTGGTAGTCCTCGCCTTCGAAGCGGAAGCCGAGAGTCTCTTGTTCCGAATCCAGTTCGATGCGGGAGAGTGACAGATCGGAGGCATCCACCTCGTCACCGCTAAGGCTGGCCAGCGCCGCGGCAACGGCCTCGGCATCGAACAGGGCGGAACTCGACCCCGTGCCGGGGTCTGCCACTACAATCTCCGAGCCTGCACCGGTCGAACGCCGATACACCAGGCGACCATCATCCTGCCAGTACTGGGCAAGGATATTACCGGACACCAGATCATTCACATTGGCCGAGAGAAAGCGTTCGGCTCGCCGATAGTCGGCCTCGGTGACTACCGGACTTGCCGCCACAGGCGCAGACGCATCTGGCGTTCCCTGGCCACAGGCAAGCAGTAGCGCCCCGAGCGACAACAGGCTGGCGAGACGGAACAGTGGACGGCGACCTACGCGCATGGCTGACTCCTGAACACACAAAGAATTGGACTGGGGACGAGCGTAGCGCAACTGGCGACAGGGGTCGAGGCAGGCAGGCAAGCACGCCCGGGCAAGGCCGCGACCTGCTGGATCGCGGCAAGCAAAGTCAGTAGCAACCCGGGTTCTAGAGCAGGCTATCGAGGATCAGGTTAGTGGATTCCACGATGCGCTCATCCCGTGGGCGCAGGTCGGGGGCAAAGTCGACACCGGTGAGATGCTGCAGCCCCATGATATAGCGCACCGCGATCTCATTGGCCTGCTCCTCGGTGAACTGCTGATCCTTCTCTTTCACCATGCCGCGGGCAAATTCCTTGGAGAAGGAAACCGGCTTGCCGTCGCGGGTAAGCAGTTCGCCATTGTCGTCCAGCTTCCAGAAACGGGACGAGTCCATGGTATAGAGTTCATCGGCGGCAACGATCTGGCCGCTACTGTTTATGCCATGCTCGGTCTTGGTATCTACCAGCACCATGCCGCGTTCCTGCAGGTATTGGGACACGATGCCAAAGGCCATGAGAGAGGAATTACGAATCTGATTGTACTGCTCCTGGGTGCACACGCCATCGGCGATCAGCGATTGCGCATCGGTAGTCCTGTCCACCTTGGCCTTGGTACTCGGCGTATCCAGCAGGTAAGGCAACACACCATTGGGAATCAGCTCATCCACCTGCAACAGATGCCCGGCGTAGCTCAGCACCTTAAGCCCTTCTTCCCTCGCCGCCAGCCAGTGCTGGTAGAGCGACGTGGACGTGGAGCTCTCGGCGTTATACAGGCGCAGCACGTTCTCCAGCATGATCAGCTCAAGGTTTTCGGCCGGAATCACGGTGGAACTGGGCAACAGGCCCGCCACCTCAAACTGGGAAGAACCCAGCACCCGACGCACCAGCTGCAGCATATGGTCATGGTTGAACGCCAGCACCTGGTCCTTGAAGGGAATCGCCCCGCGATTGACATCGTGGGTAGAGATTCGGTTGTTGCGAAACATCAGGCGAATCGGCTGACCGTCCCTGGTCTTCAGGGAGTCGGAGAACACCGAGTCGGACACCTTGCCCTCCAGCACCGTGGCGCCCTGGAGGCGCGGAATATCGCCATCCTCGATGAGCTGTTTGATGGGCCTGCCAACGTTGACGGTATTGCCGTGGGCCGAGACTAGATCGCGTATTTCCTGTTCGCTAAGCATGATGGTTGGGTTCTTCGGGTTGTGTGATTGGGAAAAGAGACGAAGGATAGTAAAAAGGGTTTGGGTTGTGAAGGAGCAAAGTCCGGAAGTTCAGTTGCCTGAAGAAATAGCCGTTCAAGGGCAAAGAGTTGCTGGCATGTGGATGGCCAAATGACCTTACAAGCCAGGAGCGTGGTATACGAGCTGACGATCTCAAGCACTATTCTTTCAAAAGAGGCCGCCACGCTGGCTCGAAAAAAAGCCATTACCGGAAATCGCCGCAGGATCAGCGGACACAAGAAAGTTGCAGCGTTGCCAATAGCCGCTATCAAGCGCATTCGAATTACATAGCGAAATAGCTCAGCATCCTGATCCAGACAGCAGAACCAGAAACCAATGTAATTCGAAGATACATTTAATATTTATGGCACAAATCGTCATCCTGATATTCACGCCCCTTCACGCACATCACTATAGCTGGTATTTTTGCAGAGCGTCCTTGTCCTGAAAGAGTGGCACTCATCCCTCATGCGGCACACTATTGTCTCACTAGTCTTTACTGCTATTTCGATCTCACTGCCGTGTCATGCTGTCGCTCAGGATTTCTCCGAGCCTTCCAATTACGGCGAAATAGAACTGAGTTCCGGCTTCGAAGATGATCCACACACAGTTAATCTGTCTGCCGGTGGATTCGTAGATTTGTCATCCAGCACGATCGTTGACAACTGTGTGGGCTGGGTGAGCGAAGCACCAGATTATCAGCTGACTTTTCGTCCCGATTTGAGCAGCACACTTTCATTGGGCTTTTACACAGACTCGGAAGTAGATACTGTTATCCTCATCAACGATCCTCAGGGCAATTGGCATTGTAATGACGATTTCAATGCAGACTCTGAATTGGGTTTGGGAGCCGGGCTACGATTCGAAGAACCCCTGGATGGGATATATGATGTCTGGGTGGGGGTCTATAACGAGGACGATCGTTTCGAATCAGCAGACTTGCTCATAACCGAGCTGAATACTTTGCTGGATGCTGTCTTGGAAGGCGATGAATTCGACAGCATCGACAATGGCACCCCTTCAAGCTCAGGCACCGGATTTGCTGTGAGTCGCACCGGTCACATCGTCACCAATCATCATGTTGTAGAAGCCTGCCAATCCATAGCATTCAGACTTCTCGGAATGCCGGAATACAGCGCCGAGATAATTGCCAGCAACGTGCAATTTGATCTGGCACTACTCAAGATTGACTATGCAACTTACCCGGCCACCTTTCCTGCCAATGATTCACTGCGACTTGGTGATGAAATAGTTGTCTACGGCTTTCCCCTGATTGGGGACTTGTCATCCCAGGGGAATCTCACCAATGGTGTGGTCAGCGCTCTGACCGGGCTTGAAGATGATTTGGCCACATTTCAAATGAACGCCCAGATTCAACCGGGAAATAGCGGCGGACCAGTAATAAACCGATCCGGCTCAATTGTAGGGGTTGTATCCTCAACTGCGAACGATGATTACTTCATTCGGCGCTCAGGAAATACCCCCCAGAATATCAACTTTGCGATCAAGGCCAGCATTCTACGGTCATTCCTGGATGCCAATAATATAGATTACGTGGCATCGCAACAGACCGGGCTGTTAAGCATTGCAGACATCGCTGAAGCTGCTCAGTCCTACACCGGGACCGTGAGCTGTCAAAATCAGGATCAGGCAAGCAGCCGCTCTGAGACTTCGACCAACAGCGATCAATTACAGGAATTGCTTGGGGTAGAAGGAGACACCATCGAAGAAGTGGTTGCCGCGATGAACAGCATCTTACCCATACTCGTTGATGATGAGACGAGGTTCGATGAAGTCACTTACCTCAACGGCACAGTGGACTACAGCTACACCCTGGTGAATTTTGGCGAAGACGATATACGCGCGAGTGACCTCGTCACGATAATGCGCCCAAGTCTTCGATCCTCCGTGTGTGAAGATGAAGATATGGCCATCTTCAGAGACAACCACATACCCGTCTCGTACACCTACAAATACCGAGACCTGCAATTTCTCGCAAACATCACCATCTACCCAAGCGATTGTTGAGTTGGATTTCGGGACACTCGCAGCCCAGGATTTAGCAAGCGATACCCAATGATGCTCTGGCCCGAAGAATTAGCGACGCGGATTCGGAAAGTGGCTGTTGCTGGCGCCAGTCGGAGGGACTGAGCCTGGAGGGGAAAATGGTGCCGCCACCAAGATTCTAATATCAATTCTATGTATTTGTTTATCTTGGTTATTTAATATTTATTGTAAGTCGTCAGATGATTTGGGACCACTCGCCTCAAAAACTAAAGGAGACATTTGCAGTATAGCTTCCGCTTAGTGAGCTGAACAAACTATAAGGTTTTCCTCCTTC